>JABAOF010003828.1_pt2 | contig 22268 bp, 19 predicted proteins | sample 7062171 | NCBI WGS metagenome assembly JABAOF01 (sample SAMN14538628, study PRJNA623070) | marine sediment metagenome | biome: marine biome [ENVO:00000428]; feature: marine pelagic biome [ENVO:01000023]; material: deep marine sediment [ENVO:00002113] | place: India: Gulf of Khambhat ...
TCGGATTTCGTGCTTCGTGCTTCGGATTTAAACATCTGCACGTCATTCGATGCGTGACATGACACTAGCCTTTAATGTAAAATTGGTCTTTCATCAAATTGGCGGTCAGGCAGGAGTGGACAGGTAGGATCATTAGGATATCGCCGACATTGACCTGGCGGCAAAATTCAGCGAAGGTTTTAATGATTCCGTGTTCCTGGGTCAAATTGGAAAGATATGTATCTTTAACGGTTGGTCCCCATCCGTGTGAATCCAGATTGGGGAGTGCCGCCAGGCCGAAGATTTTTTCACCGTTTTCATGGGTCATTGATTCTTTGGACAGGTGAATGGCTCCGCCGTAGATAACGATCTGGTTTCGTCGGGGATAGCAGCCAATGACCGGGCAGGCTACTGCCACAGCGATGTCTTCTTCTTTACAGGTACCCAGGGCCAATTGCATCAGGTCGTAAAACACAAAATTGCCACATCGTACTTCGTTAATCCCATAGAACTGCTCCACTGCGCTGCAAGTAGGGGTATCGCCAATGGAGATTTCTACTCCGGGAATTCCTTTCTCATTTAAATACTCCCGGATCGTGTCCATTTTGGTAACCGTATCATCATAGATTCCTATTAATTCAGCGGGTGATTTTACTTTATAGGAATGTCCCGAATGGGTCAGGAGACCTTTAAAACGGAGTTTTGGCAGTTTTTTAATTTCTATAGTTGTGGAGAGAATTTCGTTTTTTTGGTCCCACTCGATGCCGGTGCGGTGGTCGCCGGTATCGATTTCGATCCATACGTTTACGGTTTGGTTCAGGTTCAGGTTTAGGAATCCTGCCATTTCCGCCGAATCTACCAGGAGGTTCAAATCGACGGTCCCTGCCAGTTGATTAATGGATTCGATTTCCAGGGGATTTGCCAGTATGGCGATGGTAATATCATTCCACCCGTTTTGGGCAAAGTATGATGCCATATCTACTGATGAAACAGTGATGGCAGTTATTCCCAGTTCCCGGAACCATTCCCCGATCCGGGCGGATTGGTGGGTTTTAAAATGGGGCCGGAAGCGGATACGCCCAGGGGATTGGGATATTTTCAGCATCATTCGCTGGATATTTTTTACTGCTTTGTTTTTGTCTACAATTAATGTTGGTCTGATTATTTTCGGCACTTTCATGATGTAATAACATATCACGAATTGATCACAATGTCAAAAATTTGAAAAAACTTGAAACCTTTTTTGGTTTTTTTACGTATTAAAAAAGTACGCAACCAAATTTAAGGTGTAAGGAGAAGAAAAAATGTATGCACGACATATCACGGCTAAAATTAGGCCGGAAAAAGTAGATGAAGCCTTGAAGCTATATGAAGAGAGTGTGGTGCCGGAGGGAAGGGAGCAGAATGGATATCGCGGTCTTTTTGTGTTGATTGATAAGGAGATTGGCAAAGTGGTTGCCATTACGTTGTGGGACAGCAAGGAGGATGCTGCTGCCAATGAAGAGAGTGGTTATTTGCAGCAGCAGATAGATAAATTCAAGGATTTTCTTCTTGAGCCGGTAGTCAAAGAAGGCTTTGAGGTAGGCCTGATATTTTCCAAAACCAAGTGAGTTATCTGTTCAGGCCGCTCCATATATATATACTGGGCAACTGGTATAGATTCAGTTCTCATTGACAAAATTTGCCTGTCCCTTAAATATTCGGCCGGAGGATATAAAGCAGATTCGGAATTATAGAAATGGAATCATCTTATCGCCCCGGGCTGAGGGGGGTGTTTTGAATAACAACGTAATCTTGCCTTTGGTTAGATTTCTAATCCATATTGATTCCCATCGTTTGACCCTGAAGTAAACGATGTATAAAGAGGTTTTTTCTCCTATTTTATGGGACGGGGGACGGTGCGTGCGAGTGTGCGAATGTTGCGGATCATCTTTCACTCGCTTTCACCCCTTGTTTTTTTTGACCTGCGATACAAACCTGCCAATGATGTAAAACTCAAATCGCCAAATGCATTGAATTCACCAATTTCTCTATATTTTAAACCCGCCCTTTCTTTGAGTAAGACCAGCAATTCTCCCCTTAAGCGTTTCCCTTCCCAGGTCGTCGTATCGATATTATCGCCGTCAACACCATATATATTTTTAAATTCCCAGAACACTTTCTCTATTGGTTCAAAAAATCGATCATCTTTGCGTTGGGTGCCAATACTTTGTTCAGTAGGAATTTTTCTGCGATTATGCCATTTGCGTGCCCTTTCCATGAAAGCATCACTGCCCAGAACTTCCCCGTGTTTTGTCCGTCTCACAGGCAATACACTATTGTCCTCCGAATCGTAACCTTCAAATAACTGTTGTCGGTCTCCGAATAATTGATTGACATATTCTGCGTCTACTATTTCCGTTTTTTGGTTGGAAAAATAGTAATGGCCACTGGACCATATATAACTGGCTGCATGCTGTACAATACCTGCTCTTACCGGGTTTTGCAACAGGTATCGAATGGATTGAAGCAAATAGGCGTCATTTTCAATTAAAGTGGATTTAAATCTACCCTGAAATACGTAACCCTTTCCACCCTCCATTTTGCGGTAATACATCCCGTATTGCCCGTTCAGTAGTTTTAAGAAATCCGACATTCTACCGCTTGAATTTTCCAGAACCAAATGATAGTGGTTATCCATTATACAGTAAGCAAACAATCGGATGTGCATTTTTTTTGCAGAATCTTCAAGGTAGTCCAGGAAATGGCTTTTATTTTTACTGCCCGCGAAAATATCATTGCCATCATAGCCACGATTCATAACATGGTGGTAGGCACCAGTATAGGTTATTCTTTCTCTTCTCATGCCCCTATTATATCACAACTTTCGCACACTCGCACGCACCGTCCCCCTTTTACTTTTAATACGTTGTGGGTCGTGTTGAGAAATGGGGTAGACAGCTGCAAGTGATACTGGACAAGAGTCAGAAAGCTTTTGAGATGTATATTAACGCAAGGAAACGAATCGCCTCTTTAATCTCATTGCCTGGAGGATGAAAGATTCATGGATAGCAAAGGAGGTGAAAAAATCATAATTAAAACGCGGTTTAGTTTACGTCCATGGTTTATAATGTTATTAATTAACATTTTTTTATATTTTATTTGTCAAAATTTGAGAAAAATGGACAGTTCGTGAACTAAATAATGATAACATAACACTAAAAAGGTACTTAAGGTCCTTTGTGAAAAAGTTGATGGGAAATTTAGGATTACTTAAAGATTGACAATCACCTAAGTCTCTATTATAATAAAATTTGGAAAAAACAATGAATAAAACTGGAAGGCAAAGAAAATTTGCATTTTTCATTTTTTTATTATTGTTCATGTCGTGCCTGATTGCTTCTTCTCAGACTGCTAACAGTGGGACGATAGTGCTTGAAAACAACCGACTTCGCGTTGAACTTCTGCGCAGTTACCCGTATGTGAAGCGGTATATTTTAAAGAGTAATAGTGAAGTCATCTATGGGGATATAGTAAATGAAATGTTCTACGCTTATATCTATTACAACAGGGAGTTTTATAATATCGAACCGCAAATATTGACTATCACGGAAAGCGAGGACCAGGTCTGTTACCATATGCAGGCAGTTATAAATACCACCCAGGCTGTTCGTTTTGATATCGGTTACTTGTTGTCCGGCAACAAACTATCGGTTCGTTTCGACAATATTGTCGAAATCGGATCGTATAAATTGATCCATGTGAGATCACCGGATCTCCTCACCTTATACGGAAATCAGTTAGGTGCAACCTTAATCTTTCCTTTCGCTGAAGGCCGCCTTATCGATGTGGCAACCTCATCCGAAGGTTGGGAAGAAATTAGCCTCAACTATGACGGTTGGAACCGGCCCCTGCTTATGAGTATGCTCTATCATGACAAAATAGCGGGGATCGTTCATTATGACCACCTGGATATGGAGTTATGGTCACGAATCTATGACCATCAAACCATGGGCCGACTTGCGTCTATAGGTATGAAATTTTATTACCGCTATGAACCGTCAAATTTTTCAGCCGCCTCTTTTATTGATGTTTTTGATTCGGAAACCACATCAATGACCACCCAACTGGTATTTACCGATGATTACGACAAGGATGGAGATTTGGATTGGATGGATGGGGCAAAATTGATCCGTGACGGCTTCAGCCTCACACCGGAGACTCAATATTTGTCCAGTTTTATTACAAAAATAGGGAGAACGGGCATTACTCATATCTCTGAACATTTGAATACACTAAAAAAACTTTACCATCTTACCGACCATAACAGAATTCATGCTTACTTACTTGATTACAACAGGCGAATTTTTGAATTGTTCGGAGAGGAGAGCGATCTGGATTACGATTTCGGGACGTTAGCTGACTTAAAGGAAACGTTTCGTATAGCAGAGGAGTCATACAATACGTTATTGGGCTTTCATGATAATTATCACGATTATTACCCCGGGACACCGGACTACGATGAGTCTCTCCGGGCGATTCAAGATAATGGTACACCCTATCCCGGTTGGCCGTTACCGTCCTTTTCCGAGTCATATTGGCGTGATCCCTATGATTACACGGTCAACAAGGGGCTGAATCGAGTGAGAAAAACATTGGCGCGCTACCCCATAAAAAGCAGCCATCATATTGATGTGCTTAGTTTAGTATACCCATTGGACTATTCGCCGCTTAGTCCCTCCAGCCGGGAGAGGAACCGGAGAGGATGGCAGTTACTAATAGATGAATTTAATAAGCAGGGAGTAGATGTCACTTCCGAGGGTCTCACCTGGCAATACGCGAAATCAGGAATCGGCTGGTATGTAAACACACAGTGCTTGCTTTCCAATCCGCTCTCATATGATAATGCAGAGATTATCCCATTAATCGAATTCATTTTCCATGGAAAATCGCTGTATGGATTGTATGAGGATATCTATTATGACCAACTGCCGGATGCTCAGGTGACGATTTATACATTTCTGGAACCGCTATTATTAGGGGCGAACTCATCATCGCATATCACCTTTTTAACAGCAAATGACCTTGAAATTGACAAGTTTTATTTGATCGATCTCCCCTGGATGGCACTGAACCAAAGATTTATGGATGATTATGAGGCACATGGAAATTACCGAAAAATCAGCTATGACAACGATACATATGTTGAGATTGATTATAAAAAAAATACCTACAAAGTCCAGGTGGATGGAGAGGTCATCGGCCAAAATTACACGACCATTTATCCAAAAAATAGTTCCACGTACTTAATCTATTCAAAGTCCGGGAACAATATCACCTTCAACCTGCCGAAGACATGGTTTGTAAATGGTCCACCGGTTCTCAAACTGAATAAACTCACTGAAGAAGGTGTTGGTGATTCTATCTCCTTTCAAACAGACGGAAACAAAATCACCTTTAATGCGTTGGCCAATACGCCTTATAAGTTGATTTACAGCGATCCATCAACGACTCCGAAAATCGGTTTGAACCGTACGCGATTCAATTTCGGTGCGGTGGTTTCGGGGGCCCAAACAAGTGAGCAATCGCTATTGATATTTAACAAAGGCGGCGGTTCATTGGATTGGAGAATTTCCGACGATTCCTCATGGCTTAGCTGTACCCCCACATCTGGGACTGATGCCGGTATTGTTAACATCACGGTGGATCCCAGCGGTTTGTCCACCGGTACATATACCGGATTAGTAACGATTTCTTCTTATTATGCTGAAAACTCACCGAAAACGATATCGGTCTATTTAACCGTTAAAACGCATGCCCAGACACAAGCACCTTTCGGCGTCTTTTCAACCCCTGTTAACGGTAGTACGGTCAGTAGTAGTATACCTATAACCGGTTGGGTTTTGGATGATGTCGGCGTCACCACCGTCAAAATATACCGCGCTGATACGGGTAATCCTGTCTATATTGGAGATGCCGTATTTGTCGAAGGCGCACGACCGGACGTAGAGCAAGCTTATCCAGATTATCCTTTGAATTACAAGTCAGGTTGGGGGTATATGATGCTTACTAATTTCCTTCCAAATGGAGGAAATGGAACATTTAAATTTCATGCTATTGCCACAGACATAGAAGGGCATAAAATAACATTGGGAACAAAAACTATTATATGTGACAATGCTAATGCTGTTAAACCTTTTGGTGCTATCGACACCCCCACACAAGGCGGTACTGCATCAGGCAGTAACTTTATAAATTGGGGTTGGGTATTGACTCCTCAACCTAATAGCATTCCTACTGATGGCTCCACCATTAATGTTTATGTGGATGGAATTAATCTTGGTAATCCCACTTATAATGTTTACAGATCAGATATTGCCAACATTTTCACAGAGTATGCAAACAGTGATGGAGCTATTGGTTATTTTTATTTGGATACCACTACCTATGAAAATGGTGTTCATACAATCCAATGGACAGCTAAAGATAGTGGTGGTAACTCCGACGGAATCGGGAGTAGATATTTTACAATTCAAAATACTGGAAGTGCTAGGTCAGGAATGCAAGTTGCATACTCTAAAATGGAAGGTAATAAGAAGAAATACCATCAGTTATTTCAAATTTCAGATATTCCAATTATTGATTGGGAGCCTATAAAAATTAAAAAAGGTTTTAGAGAGGATTGTCAATATAGAGTCGTGAATATTGATGAAAGCGGTATCTTCAATATCAAAATAAAAGAATTGGAACTTATAGAAATTGAACTTTCAAATGAATCTCAATTAATCGAAGGTTACACGATAGTTGGAAATCAACTCAGACCTTTGCCAATAGGTTCAACTCTCGATAATAAAACCAGCAAGTTTTATTGGCATTCTGGACCGGGATTTGTTGGGTATTACCATTTTGTGTTCATTGAAACAGATAAGGATGGTAAGGTAAGCAAAAAAAATATCATTGTCAGGATCGAGCCGAAGTTTTTGAAATCGAAACAATAAATCAGTCCTGTGTTTTTGTTAATTTTAAACAATTTTTATTGCAGAAAATTTCTACCGGTCACTTTTTGGACACCTTTGGGGCAGTTTGGATGCTTTCGAGTTGCCGGTAAAATCCTAAAACTTTTAATTTAAAAGACTCTTCAGTAAAGGGTTTTGCGGAAGGTGATTGTTCTCATCAAACAATGGTCAGGTGTTGCAAACATCCCGGGAAAACACTATCAGTAATCGAAATTCAACTGCCTGTTCAAATCTAATCGTTTCCTTTTTCTTCCTCTATTTTGCTGCCCTTCATAGATGTTTCCACCAGTTCCCGGTTCTCCAGCTTAAATTTATAGAAAAAACTTAACATCTCATGACGCAGCAACGGAACATGCTCCATGTGTTCCAAAAGCTCCTTTACTTCACCTAACACACTTCCCAGTCCTGTTTCTTCCTTTTGCTCCATCCGGTCACCATACAACATCGGTCCTCTACTGCATATCAACCAATCCATGGAAACATCAAAGGAATCGGCAAGCACCTTTAATACATGAAGACCCGGAAACGTTTTCCCGACTTCATTGTTGGTGTAGGTGGTCCTGGAAACTCCAAAATTGGCGGCCATTCTTTCCTGGGAAATATCCAAGGCTTTGCGCATTACCTTTAACCTGGAACCGATTTCTACCTCTAACTTCTTTCTCTTCGAGTCTTTTTTCATGTTTAGCACTCCTTCTAAAGTTATTAATACGAAAAAAATCCTTGAAAGGTTTAAAAAAAATTGCCGATAACAGGGGAAATGTGAAAAACCTCCAGTGAAATGTGATAAACCTGCCGGAATATGTGAAATACCACCAGCGCAATGTGAAAAACCACCTTGATTATGTGAATTACCCCCGGGGATATGTGAAAAACCACCATGACTATGTGAAATCCCACCGGAACAATGTGAAAAACCACCATGATTATGTGAATTACCACCTAAATTATGTGAAACACCACTGAACATATGTGAATTACCGCTTTTAAAATGTGAAGAACCTCTTAGTTTTTGTCCAATATCTATCAGGAATTGTCAAAAACCACCCAGGCATTGTCCAATTTCTATCAGGCATTATCCAGATAATAGTTAAGCTCCAGCCACAAGCCGCAAGCCACAAGCAGAAAGATGAAAACTATAAGCTGTACTTTGATCGAAGATTTACTGCTGTTTAAAGCTTTGGCTGGTGCTTGAAGCTGGGGCTTGAACGCCTCTTGAAATTTCATACATAATAATACATAATAATACAGGCACTGACTCCCACGTTCAAGGATTCCACCTTACCTGCCTGCGGAATTCTGATAAAAGGATACTTTTTAAAAAGATCACGCTCCAACCCCTTCCCTTCATTGCCGAATAAAATCAAACAAGGAAACTCGATTTGATGAGGCCCAAGCGCTTCCCCCGGAAAATGAGAAGAGGTTAGGTAAACCTTCAGCGCCGGATTTGCCTGCTTTGCCGCCTCGATCAACGCTTCCACATCAGGAAACCGTTGATAGTTCATATCAAAGAATGCATCCTGAGCTGCCCGTAAAAATTTGGTATTGGTCAGGCTCACACCGGCACCGCTGAAAGCAATGGCATCGATACCAAAAGCAGCAGCACAACGAAATACAGTGCCGGCATTGGCCGGATCCTGGATGCTGTCAAGTCCGATAATGACCTTCGATTCCCGAAAATCAATAAGCTTTTCCCGCGATTCCAATACCGCAATAAAATCCGGTTTTTCCTTCAAGGAAGAAAGCTTTTCCAGCACGGTCTCCGAAACCACCCAGGTGTCATCGATAACCGCACCAGCCGGTATATTTAATTGATCTTCTTTATTTTCATTGATAATCAAAATGGCGATTTCATCACCCCTTTCCAGGATGTCGTTGACCAATTTTTCCCCTTCGAAAAAGAAATATTCATCCCTTTTTTTAATTAAATCCTTCACCCGCTGATTGGACCTTGAACGAATTCTATATATCATTTTTAAAATGCCTCCGGCGGCCAGGGGGGCGCTTTTNNCCCCCGCAAAAACTTTTCATACACGGTCAACCATCGTACCACGCTTCATAAGGGTATTTCTCATTGGTACCATTCTCTTTCTTCTCTTCTTCGCTCCTTCTCTTCATACTTGCCAACTGCCTACTGCCAACTGGCCTCGCGGCTCCCTAACTTTTAAACCTGACATGCGTGCGGGTCAGGTACCGCGTGTTCTTCTTCTCCGGGTCAATAGCCCGGTATATACTGGTAAACCGCTCCTGACCCCGGTTGGAATAATCTATTTTCAAAATCAACCGGTCGCCGGAATAAGAAGCAAAATCCGTATCCTCCAGGTATTGGGAAATTTCATGGATGCGCTGCGGAAGCTCTTTGACAATAATCTCATACCCGATAAGATGAATATCCCTGGACAGGGGCGGAACATCATTACATACAATAACATTTTTAAATTTAAACCCTTCAGGCAAGGCACTCTTGTTTAATAAATCCAGAATTTCATTCTCCTTGAGAGAAACATCCACAAAAAGTTCCACCACTTCCTCAAGCCCCGCGGCAAACACCGGAAGCGCCGGAAGAGAAGATATCTTTATACGAGGTGTAAATCCTTTGCTGCATTTAAAAGCTATCCCAGCCCTGCGGATTAAACGCTCAATATACTGCATCATTGAGAGCTGCGAAAAAAAGATAAAATCACCGGTTTTTTCATAAAAAATCCTTATTTTATTGTATGCAGCAGGCTCCGGTCCCGGGGATTTGCCCTGAAGGGCAGCGATTTCTTGTTTGAGTTCCCGGATTTTTTGGTTTAACACCTCCGCTGCCAGGGGTTCTCTTCGCTTCATCCCATAAATACACCCTTTACAATCGTTACACGCCATCTCGCCGCAAGTGGGCGTGGGTTCGCCAGCCAGGGCTTTGCAGTACTCCTCCTGTAAATACTCCTTCCTGAAATTTACCTCCAAAAAATCCCAGGGCAAGGGTTCATCCATGGGAATTTCCTGTAAAAACACATCATAATCATGATCAGAACCATGCATCAACCCTTCCCACACAGGGAAATTAAAATCCTGGTCCCAGGCAGAGAAAATCTCTCCTTTTTGAAACGCAGCTAAAAGCAGTTCTCCCACCCGGTAATCACCCCGCGCCAGCAAGGTCTCCACCACACTGTTATAAGGAATATGAAAATCCAGGTCCAGGAAGCGTTTAATAGGCCGCAATTGCTCCTTGATATGCCGGGCTTTCTCCAAAATATTATCAAAATTCTCCCGCGGAGCCCATTGAAGCGGCGTCTGGGGTTTGGGCACAAACGGCGAAAACGAAGCGTGAATTTTTATTTTCTGCCTCGCACCCCTCGACATCTCCACCATCTTTCGAATCAAACGCACAATCCCGTCGATATCTTCCATGGTTTCGTTAGGAAGCCCCAACATAAAGTAGATTTTGATCTTTTGCCATTTATTTCGCAAAGTCAGCTCCACCGCCTGGAAAATCTCTTCATCCGTAACGTTTTTATTAATCACATTGCGCAGCCGCTGCGTCCCGGCTTCCGGCACAATCGTAATACCGGTACGTTTAAAAAGAGCAATAGTAGATAATAACTGATGGGACAGCGTAGACGGCCGCAAAGAAGAAAGAGAAAACTTCACACCCGGTGCCAGGGCAATAACATCAGGAATTAATTCCAGCAGCTCCTGGAGATCCGGGTAATCTCCCGTGCTGAGAGTGGAAAGAGAAAAAGCCCCAAAACCCGTCTCCCTCAAACCATGAGCAATTTGCCGGATGTTCTGTTCAAGAGGACGGGACCGGTAAGGCGCATAATACGATTTGGCCTGGCAAAACCGGCAATTCTGGGGACACCCCCTGGCAATCTCCACATTCAACCGGTTAAACACCACATTAACCAAAGGGACAATAACACGATCATGCTCCGGGAAATCTTCAATGGTTTTAATCACCCGTTTTTTGATTTTCCCGCTCTCCAGGTCCGGCACATAAAACCGCCCTCTCTTCACCGGCGGATATAAAAACGGCACATAAAGACTTTCAATTGCATCCAGCCGCTTCAAAACATCATTCCTGCTTAATTTTTTTTCTTTGGCCTCGGAAACCACTTCGATAATATCCGGGAAAAGAGCTTCACCGTCTCCAATGCCAAATACATCGATAAATTCCCGCAGCGGTTCCGGGTTAACCGTGGAAATCCCACCAGCGGCAATAATAGGAAAGGTCTCCCTCCGCTCCCGGGTCCTTAGCGGAATCCCGGCCAGGTCCAGCACCTGCAGCACATTGGTGTAATTCATCTCTGCCAAAAGAGAAAAACCGATGATATCAAAGTTTTTCAAAGGAATCTTGTTTTCCAGGGAAAACAGGGGTACGCTGTATTGTTTAAAAGCCTGGATGGAGGGCTTCCCCGGCAAAAAACACCGTTCCGCATTGACGTGTTTCATGTTGTTCAACAAGTGGTAAAGGATAATAAGCCCATAATGGCTCATCCCGATCTCGTACTTGTCCGGGAACACCAGGCATACATGGATAAAATCATCCATCCGCCCAGGGGAGATCTCCTTCCTGGCAACATTAATTTCCCTGCCCGTATACACCTGCGGATTTTCCAGTTTAAAGATAAATTCATCTATATTTATCATCTTTGCCTTCGGCGACCAAAAACCTTTTTGAAAAAAGGTTTCTGGACTTCCAAAAACTTTTCATATGCGGACAGTCATTGTGTTTCGTTCATTTATTGTGCCACATTGATACCGCTTTACTTCTTTTCTTCCTACTTGCCAACTGCCAACCGCCAACTGCCAACTTCTTCTCTAATATTCGCTCAAATAAGTATTAATCTTGGCCCTGAAAATCAACCCTTCTCCGATAAAAAAAGCCAATAAAGAAGAACCACCATAAGAAACAAAAGGCAGGGGAATCCCCAACACCGGCAACAAACCGATAGACATAAGGATGTTAACCAGGAATTGAAATAGAATGATGCCGTTAAAGAGATAGACATAATAAAATTCCTCGTCGGAGTGGGGTTTAAAATTGAATTGCCGGTAAAAGAGAGTAAAAAAGAGTAAAAGCAGGAAACTAATACCCATGAACCCCCACTCCTCACCCAACACCGAAACAATAAAATCCGTGTGACGAGTAGGGAGAAATTTGTACTGGGACTGCGTGCCTTTGAGATACCCTTTCCCGGTGAGACCCCCGGACCCAATAGCAATTTTGGACTGGATGATCTGGTAACCTGTGGATTTTTTATATTTTTCAGGATTAAAAAAAGAGATGATCCGATCCCTTTGGTACGGTTTAAGCATATTAAGCACATAGTTCCAGGTGACATAAGACCCGGCAATTAAGACAATCAAGGAAAAAATAATAATGGAAAATTTTATACGTTTGAGAAGGACAGCAACAATAAAAAACGATATTAACATAAACGCAGTTCCCAGGTCAGGCTGCAAGGCAATAAGTACAAAGGGAACCCCTATAACGGTCACCAGCTTGAAAAAGTCTTTCCATTTGATCCTGGACATTTTGGTGAGTGACTTGGCCAGGTAAAGGGCAAGAGGGACTTTTATAAATTCAGACACCTGTATATAAAACAACCTGGTTTTGATCCAGCTTTTGGCACCAGAAACAATTTCCCCGGTCAGGACTTGAGCGATGAGAATGACAACCAAAAAGAGGTAAACGAAAATAGCGTACCTGAAAACCAGCTCGGTTTTGATCCTGAAAGCCAGGGCAAAGCCTGCCAAAGCAATTACCAGCCATACCAGTTGTCTGGCCCAATACGCCTGGTCCATCCCGGAGGAAGCGCTGTAAATTAATACAATGCCAGTGAGAGCAAGACCCATTAAGATAAAGAAGGCGAATTTATCAAAATATTTTAAAAAATCTTTCATTAAATCTTTCATTCTTTATATCGTCTAAAAATTTCCTTGTAAATCTTAGCTGCCATTGGAGCAGCCACAGCACCGGCATCTCCACCATTTTCCACGAACACCACCATGGCAAATTTAGGATGATCCCTGGGAGCAAATGAAACAAACCAGGAGTGAGGTTTGAATCGTTTTTGTTTGACCAGGGTTCTATAATTGGGATTTTCTTTTGAAATGACCTGTTGGGTCCCGGTTTTGCCGCAGATATCAAAACCGGGAACTCGGGCAGCCCTGCCGGTTCCGCCGTCGTTGACCACTTTGTAAAGTCCCTTGATAACAATGTCAAAATATCTTTCATCGATATCCAACCTTTCAAACCTTGGTTTAAATGCCATCACCACCTGGCCCTTCTCCTCGACGGCCTCTAAAAGGTGAAGCGAGGGTTTCTGCCCTCTCAGTGCAACAGTGCTGATCAACAATAATACCTGGATAGGAGTCGTGTTCAACAGACCCCCACCAATGGCTACCGAGATCGTTTCTCCAGGGAACCATTTTTGTTTTAGTGTTTTGAGTTTCCATTCCTTTGTGGGTACCAGTCCCATTTTCTCATTGGGCAAATCCACGAAGGTTTGCGGGCCAATTCCCAGCATTGCCGCGTATTTTGCCAGCACATCGATATCCAATTTTTTCCCCACCCGGTAAAAGAAAATATTGCAGGAATTTTTCAATGCACCCACCACATTCAGGGTACCGTGGCCGCCAGATTTCCAGCATTGAAAAATGCGGTCGTATATTTTAACCGCACCGGGACAATGAGATAAAGTTGAAGTCTTGATCACTTTTTCCTGCAGGGCAGCCAGTGCTACCACAATCTTAAACACAGAACCAGGGGAATACGAACCCTGCAAAAATTTATTATGCAGCGGTTTCGCCGGATCATTAACCAGGGCCGACCACTCTTTTGGCTCCAGCACACCTGTAAAGAATTCAGGGTTAAAATTGGGTTTACTCACCATGGCCAGAATACCCCCGGTTTTTAAGTCCACCACCCCTACTGTACCCCTGTGATCCTGGAAAATCCCTTCTACGAATTTCTGCAATTCAATATCAATGGTAAGAATAACCGTCTGACCGATGACAGGCTCTTCTTCTTTCAAAACCTTCATAATGCGGCCCAGGTTATCCCTGGCCACTGTCTGAACACCCTTGATGCCCCTCAAGTAGGACTCATATTGTTTTTCAATACCACTTTTACCCACAATATCTCCCAGCACATACCCCTCACCTTTTTTGCTTTCCAGTTCTTCAGCGGTTAATTCCGAGATATACCCCAATATGTGGGACCCCACCTCCTCATAAGGATATGCCCTGGCAGGCTCAATTTCGATCTTAAACTCCGCCAATTCATCGGAATGACTCTCGATGTATATCGCCTTTTTCAAGGACAGATCTTTTTCCAGCGGAATCATAAACGATTCCGGGTGATATTTGTATTTTTCGATTTTCTTTTGAATCTTTTCTTGATCTATATCCAGGATGCTGTGGGCAATTTCAATGGTTTCTCCAATGTCCCGGGAGTACTCCCGGACCAAAAAAAGAGTAAAATTTAATTTATTCTCCGCCAGCCGCTTGCGATTTCGGTCCAGGATCAATCCCCTGGGCGCTTTGATCTCGATATCTTTGGTAATATTTTGGTTGGCAAGGTCTGTATAATGACGTTTTTTTAATACCTGGATATTCCAAAAGGAAAATAGTAATACAATAAACGAAACAGCCAGAATAATATTGATAGTAAAAGATATTCGTTCTTTTTCTTGTTTGGTTAATTTACGCTTTTCAATAGACATCTAAATACTTCTTTGCTTTTACTGTACTGGCTATAATCAGTCCCACCAATGCAGTTAAAAGGGGCTGATACAAAATCAAACTTAGATTAAATCCGAAACCTAAAATAAGGTAAAAAAAGATATTGGCAATGCCGTTGGACAGGGCCAACGAAATAGCTATCAACAAAAATACGAAAATATTGTTCCTTAAATCGATACCCTTGGATAATTCATTCAGTAAATAGGCGGCAAATGTCCTAGAGAATCCAAACACCCCCAATACATTCATACTCAAATAGTCCGTGATTAAACCCACCACCATCCCGGCAATCAGGCTCTTATAAAAACTGCCTACCACAGAGATGTACACAAGAATTAAGTAAAATAAATCCAGGTTCAATTTCAGTTGATGGGTATACCGATGAATGACAATCTGCCCCAGGACCAAAAAAACAAAAACAATAACCTTAAATCTTCTATTCGCCATTTATCATTCCTAATTCATCATTCATCACGTATATCCTCATTGGCAATAACCACCAATTGTTTGAGGGAGCTTTTAATGAAAAATGGTTCCACTTCGACTTTTTGGGTTAAATATTCCTTTTTTACCTTCACCACGCTGCCGATGGGAAGATAGGGGGGGAAAATTTTATCCGTACCCGAGGTAATAACGCGATCACCCGGTTTTACTTCTTTATTTTCGATCAAGTATTTAAAATTGCAGATGGTATTGTTGTTGCCGGTCAATAACCCTTCCAGCAGGTCATTGGGATTACCGGTGGATTCGATATAGGCCCCAGTGCCCCCGATTGAATTGGTAATAAGCTGGACTTTTGCGGAAAACAGGGATATCGGCTCCACCACTTTTCCCACCAATTCTCCCCTGGCGTTCAGCACAGTCATATCCTTCCTGATTCCATTGACGGTGCCTTTGTTGATTAAGATGCTGCTGAGGGGAAAATTCCTGTCAATGGAAATGACATCTGCTTTTATAAAATCGGAGCGTTTTACTTTCAGACGGGCTAAAAAGTCCTGCTCTTTGATCTTTTTTTTTAAAATATAATTCTCATAAATCAATTGGAATTGCTTTTTTTTTAACTGGTGGTATTTTTGGAAGCTGTCTTTTAGAAAGACATGACGTCTTACCTGAAAGGAAATATAATCAACGGTTTCCTGGAAGGCGACCTGGAAAGGAGAGACAATAGCTCCCACAATATTTTGTAACAGTGATTTTTTATTTTCCAGGACGATACTTGAGGAAACCAGTATTAAATTAACAAACAAAACCGCCATCAGGGCAATGACCTTTCGTTCGCCAGGTAAGTGATTACCGGTCATTTGGTCGTCTTCCTATTTCCCCATTGGCTTCCATTCCATCATTCCATTATTCCATTGTAAGCGCATCGAACTAAACTCTAATAATTCTGTCCTACTTTACGTAAGAGGTCGAGGTTATCCAAGATTTTTCCTGCCCCCAGCACAACGGAAGAGAGCGGGTCATCGGAGATAAAGACAGGCAGGGAGGTTTCTTCTCGCAGTCGTCTATCCAGATTACGCAGCAAAGAGCCGCCGCCGGAAAGGATAATGCCTCTATCCACGATGTCAGCGGCTAACTCCGGTGGAGTTTTTTCCAATGTATTTTTAACCGCTTCGACAATGGTATGTACCACACCTTCCAGGGCCTCGCGGATTTCGGCATCATTGACAGTGATGGTCTTGGGAATACCATGCGTTAAATCCCGGCCTTTGATTTCCATTTCCAGGTTCTCATCCAACGGGTATGCGGAACCGATATCGATTTTGATGTGTTCTGCAGTTCGTTCGCCAATAAGCAAGTTGTACTTCTTTTTGATGTACTGGATAACAGCTTCATCCATTTCATTGCTGGCCGTGCGTATGGATTTGGATATAACAATACCCGACAAAGAAATCACTGCCACATCCGTGGTGCCGCCGCCAATATCCACAATCATATTGCCGCCAGCTTCAATAATAGGTAATTCAGCTCCGATAGCAGCTGCCATGGCCTGTTCAATAAGAAATACCTCCCTGGCTCTTGCCCGCAAAGCTGCGTCTTTCACCGCCCGTCGTTCCACCTGGGTAATCTCCGCAGGAACACCAATAACAATCCTGGGCTTTAAAAATTGACCGCCCCCCCTGGTTCTCTGGATGAAATACTCCAACATCTTCTCTGTTATCTCAAAATCAGCAATAACACCATCTTTCATCGGCCGTATGGCAACAATATTGGCAGGAGTTTTCCCTAACATCTCCTTGGCAACACTTCCAACCGCCTGGATTTTACCGGAATGCTGCTCAACAGCCACCATCGAGGGCTCCCGGATCACAATCCCTCTGCCCTTGACATAAACCAGCGTATTGGCTGTACCCAGGTCAATCGCTAAATCAGAACTAAAGTATCTATAAACCCTGGAAAAAAGTACCATCATTCGTCTCCTTGGAAAATTTGTATACCTTCTTTACCTGTTCCTTTAACCGACATCTAAACGTTCCACTGCTGCTGTTGACGCTGATTTTGTTGCTTCTTCATCCAGCTTCATTCTTCGTAAATAGTAACATAACGTTCTTCAATGGTTTCGATTCCCAGTGGAGAAATAAGCTTAAACAGGATTTGTTTTCGTCCAAGGCCTTTAAAAGATCGGGTAGTAATAAACTCTCCGTCGAGGTCTATTTTTACACTCTCACCGTTAATAAAAAGCTGAGAATTGGGGTCTGCCTTTCCTTTAATAATCACTAAGTTCCCATTTACAGTAAGAGACTTTATAATCAATTCCGGGGGTTTTCCCACGTTCTTTTTGCCCAGGAGATAACCAACCAGTTTAATTTCTCCCATTTCAGAGGGGACCCCCTGCCGTTGATTGACCGGGTCGACAGGAAAAACCTCCCAATAGAATACACGCTCCTCAAACTGAAGCAAATCAAGATTGACACGGTTAACTTCCAGGGACCTTTCAACTAAAATATTTTCTCGCAAATTAGAAGAATAGAGCCGAAATATATAGTGAGGAGTTCCTGCAACTGCTCTCCAGTTGAATCTTACAATCGAGTCATCGGGTTTGTTTAAGACAATGTCGCTTTTGGCAGGGTCAATGTTCCGGGGCATTGGCAGAATATCAATAATTTGAATTGGCGGAGTTTGATCCCTTCGGGAAAAACGTTGATTACCAACAGGTGAAATTGTCCAAATAAATAATTGATTAGCAGTAAGATCATGCTCCTCTTCGTCGACATTTAATTTTAACGCTCCCGAGTAATTCCATATCTCTGTTGAATTCTCTCCAAGCCTGGCTCTACCTGAATCGGATAACATTAACATGTGTCGAGGTTCCCGAATATAAACAGCCATGCTCTTTTTTTTAGTTCTAGGCCTGAATCTCTTGTCCCAATAAAATTCACCGCTGTAAAAATGGAGTTCTTTTTTTTGGGGGTGGTAATGTAGATAGGATTTGGGGAGGACATTAAAAGAGGTACCCAAACAGTAAAACTCGAAAGAAGTGTGGGAATCAGCCTTGAGGTACATCGCCTCTGAATACTGCATTCGTTTAATATCCACTGGTTTAAGAGCAGTAAAATCATTTTTTTCGATTGGTCTGTTATATAGGTAGATTTTCCCATTTCCGGAAATTTTGGTTATCTTAAATTCGGAAATCTTTCCCATTCTGGAATCCATTGGGGCTTGAAATTTATGAAAAAGCGACAGGCAAACCACCGTTACAACCAAAACCAAAATTAAAAATATTAAACGTATCTTATTCATGATTATATAGTATCAGAAACAATTAAAAAATGCAATGAAACGGCCCTATAGATCATAAAAAAAATTCCCATTTTCCTTTAAGGGTTTTGTATGTTAGTCCTTGTTCCAGGAGGAGCAGAAATTCTGTCCTGGGGATTTCCCTGGCCCCCAGCCGTTTTAAATGCAGGGAAGGCACCTGGCAGTCTACCATGATGAAACCCGATTGAAAAAGCCGTTGAAAAAACCTGATAAATGCGAATTTGGATGCATTGGCGACGTGTGAGAACATGGATTCTCCAAAGAAACATTTGCCCAGGGAAACACCGTAAAGTCCCCCTACCAATTTTTTATTTTGCCACACCTCCACGGAATGGGCATACCCCATATTATGCAAATGAACATACGCCTCTTGAATATCGTCTGTGATCCAGGTGCGCGGCTGTGTCGGCCTGGGTTGGCGGCATTTCTCGATCACTTCCTTGAACCGGCAGTCACAGGTTAAATGGAATAGCTTTTTGTTTATTATCCGTTTCATTCTTTTGGAGATGTGCACCTCACCCGGAAACAGGACGAGCCGGGGGTCGGGCGACCACCACAGGATAGGCTCCCCTTCGGAATACCAGGGAAATATACCGGCGGCATAGGCATTGAGCAGCCGTTGGGGTGACAGATCACCCCCTACGGCAATTATGCCCTCCGGGCTGGCCAATTCTGGCGGTGGAAACACCGGTTCTTCTCCCAACAAAAAAATCGGCATACCACTATTTTATCAAAATTCCCTACCCCAACGCAATAATGCATAAGTGGCAAAATTAAAAATTAACAGGGGAACGGTTGAAAGTTTGGCCCTAAAGGTTTAAAATCAAGTTTAGCTGAATAGGATTCCTGGAGACCGTAAATGAAAAGTGGTGATGAAGCGAAAACAAAAAAGCAATTAATCGACGAGTTGCAGGACTTGCGGGAAAAAATGGTAAAATTGGTGGCATTGAGCGAATTGGATACCATTTTCAAAGTGCTGCCCGATCTTTACTTTCGCTTAGGCCAAGACGGAACTATCCTGGATTTTAAAGCAGGCAGACCTGATGAGTTATACAAAAAACCGGAAGAGTTTTTGGGAAAGAAAATAAAGGAGCTTCTACCGCCGGAAGTGGGGGAAAAACTGGACAACGCCGTCAGGGAAATCAAAGCTGCCAATTCGCTGAGCGTATTTGAGTATTCCCTGCCGTCGCCGGAAGGCGTGCAATACTATGAAGCTCGCTTGGTGCCTTTTGAACACCAGTTTTTGAGCATTGTTCGCAACATTACCGAGCGCAAGTACGCGGAAGAGGAGATCAAAAAACACCGGGAGCACCTCCAGGCCATGGTGGATGAACGAACCGTGGAACTGAAGACCATTAATATACAGCTCCAGGAGGAGATAGTCGAACGGAGGAAAACTGAAAAGCAGTTAAAGATCGCCAAAGAAGCAGCGGAATCGGCCAACCGCTTAAAGTCTCAATTCCTGGCCAATATGTCCCATGACATTCGCACGCCGCTGAACGCCATCCTGGGATTTGCCAACCTGGTGTTAAAACAGGACATCGGCCGCAAATCCAGGGAATACGTGAAGAAAATAATTCATTCCGGGGATGCCCTCTTGACTTTATTGAACGACATATTGGATTTCTCAAAAATAGAAGCCAGCCAATTGGATATCTACCCCTGTACTTTTTTGACCGCGGAATTAAAGGACAGCATCAACTCATTGTTTGGCTTGCAATTCCAGCAAAAAGGAATCGCCTTTGATATCGAGGTAGATCCGGAGGCCCCGGAGAGAATTTACGGCGACAAATGGCGGATTCGCCAGGTATTGATTAACCTGTTGTCCAATGCCTTTAAATTTACTGAAAAAGGAAAGGTGAGACTTGAAGTGAGGTACAATAAAATTGATGATCGTCTTCGCTTTGGGGTTAAGGACACGGGAATCGGGATACCGGAAAAAGATATCGATACCATATTCCAGCCCTTTACCCGCCTGCAATCGCCCGGAGCGTTGGAGAAAGGGGGAACAGGTATCGGTCTTGCCATTTGTAAAGACCTGGCTTACCTTATGGGAGGGGATATCCGGGTAAATTCACAACCCAACGTCGGCTCTGAATTCGTATTTGAAATACCGGTAAATTCCGATAAAGTTAACCTTCACGAAGAATTGTCGGCCATTGATTTGAAGCAAACACCGGGTATAACCCTGGAACACAAATTGGATAACAAAATTTTAATAGTAGATGATAACCCTGTCAATCAAGAATTGATTTCGGAGCAGTTTAGAAATGCGGGATTTCATTCGCTGCTGTTGGCTAATAACGGCCATGAAGCGGTGCACATGGCGGAGACCCATGCCCCTGATCTTATATTGATGGACATTCAAATGCCGGAGATGGATGGCAATGAAGCCATCCGGGAATTGCGGCTGAAAGGATTTCAAAACCCCATCGTCGCACTCTCCGCATTTGCCATGAGGGAACATATCGATAAAACACTGACCATTGGTGCGGACGACTACATCATCAAACCCATTGATTTTTATCATTTTTTAGCAAAAATAAATCCCTATTTAAAGGAAAAAAAAAGTGAAACTAAAACTACCGGGAAAGGGCACAAGGAAGTAAAAGAGAAGAACCGTATCAAAAAATCCGTTTCAAAACGGCTTCGCAATGTGTTTCTCAATGATGCCCGAAAAAAACTGGAAATGCTCTCCAGGGCTCTGGAAAACGGAAATGTTGAGGCACGAAAGGATCAAATTAAGGTGATTGCTCATACTTACAAAGGCAATGCCGGTTTTTTTGGCCTGCGCCAATTGGAAACCACAGCAGAAAAACTTGATACAGCCATTAAAGCGGGCCTACCTCTCCCGGAGTTGAAGCAACTCACGCACAAATTGTCGGATGTATTAAAGGATATAATTCAGAAGAATTCATAATAATAATATAGACTGTGGGTGGAGTATTGGAATTTATTACATAGTATGTTAATATGTTCATCACAGGAGAAAGAACTGAAGAACACACAAGAGAACAAGGAGGAATGATCGATGACACACACGGGTAAACGGATTCTTATCATCGATGATGATGTGGTATCCAGGGAAATCCTCAATGAGGCAATGGAACCGGAAGGATATACACTGGCCAATGCTCCTAATGGAAAAGTCGGAGTGAACCTTCACAAAGAAAATCCCTTTGACCTGATTATCACCGATATCATTATGCCTGAAATGGAAGGGTTGGAAACCATCCTGGAACTGCGGCGTATTTCTCCACATGTTAAGATTATCGCTGTTTCCGGTGGGGGGCATTTCGATGCAGACGGATATTTGAAAATGGCTGATAAATTAGGAGCAGACCTTACCTTTGGAAAACCCCTCAAAATCCGGGAGATCATCGAAGGTGTACGCCGGTTGTTGGCTTCACCTTAATGTTCTTTAATATCCAACAAGCGATTGATTTCTTCTTTTTTAAAACCCACAACAGGACGGTTACGGATCAAGGTGACCGGTACCCCTTGCTGGCCGGTTCGCCTTACCATATCTCTGGCTGCTCGCTCATCTTTTGTAATATCTATTTCTTTAAATCTGATGTTATTTTTTTTCAAGTGTTGTTTCACCACACGGCACCAGGAGCAGGTGGGAGTGGTAAATACCACCACTGTCGGTTGTCTATTCATTTTCGTATTCGTGCTCATCGTTACCTCCTTGGTTAATTTTCCCTTTGCACTCGTTTACCTTCCTAACATCTTTAAGTTAAATTTTAACATAAAGCTTTTTGTTTGTCAACTTCCGCGACAACCCCCAAATTACTGCCAACTGCC
>JABAOF010011007.1_pt2 | contig 22265 bp, 18 predicted proteins | sample 7062171 | NCBI WGS metagenome assembly JABAOF01 (sample SAMN14538628, study PRJNA623070) | marine sediment metagenome | biome: marine biome [ENVO:00000428]; feature: marine pelagic biome [ENVO:01000023]; material: deep marine sediment [ENVO:00002113] | place: India: Gulf of Khambhat ...
CCTTCCTGGTAGGCATACTCCAGATGCGGGATGCCCAGTTTCTTTCCATCTCCCAGCACCGGCAGGAAATGGCCTGCGTGAGGGCCGCCGGTAATTACCATCAAATCCTTAATGCCCGCGCGCAGCAGAGTCTCGATAGGGTAATGAACCATACAGCGGTCATAGACCGGCAAGAGGTGTTTATTGGTGGCGCGGGTCAATGGATACAGCCTGGTCCCCAGACCACCGGCGAGAATAACTCCCTTCATCTCTCTCCTCGAAAACAGAAGTCTTATGCGCGCTTCAGCCCGCCTTCCAAACCCGCAGCCCCTCCCAATCGAAGTGGAAAGGCAACAGCCGATACCCCGACTCTGTCAGCGCGATCTCTACCTCGCGGCGGCGCTCGGTGGTACAGAGAATGCTCAGGCTGCCGCCTCCACCGGCTCCGTTCATCTTGAAGCCGATGGCCCCTGCCCGGCGCGCCTTTTCTTCAATCTCCTCACTTTGGGGAGTAGTGATCGCCGGATGGAGGGATTTCTGCGCGGCATTATTGCGATTCATTATCTCCGCAAAGGCTTCCAGATCTCCCCGGTAGAGGGCCGCCGCCGCCTGTCTTGGGGTTCCTCGCAAGGTCTCCATCGCCTGCACCGATTCAGATTTGCCAGCTTGATAATCGGAGATAACCTTGCGGTGTACATCACCGGAGAGATGGCGCTTCCCTGTGTATACCAGAAGCAGACGGCTCTCCAGTTCCCAGGCCACCTCCGGGCGCAGCTTCACGGGTGAAGAGGACACTCCGGGATAGGAATCAATCAGGTGAAAGCCGATGCCCCCCGCGGCCGCCGCAATCTGATCCTGCACCCCGCTCTCGATGCCCAGTTCCTTCGTCTCAAGTTCATGAGCGAGAGAGGCCACCTCGTGAGGGGTGTAGTGGCGATCGGCGAGCAGGGCGAGTGCCCCCAATAGGGCCACCGACACCGCCGCCGCAGCACCGGTGCCGCATCCCGCCGGCACATCGGAGTAGACATGCACATCTACCTTGTCTATCTCCATCGCCTTTACCGCCGCCTTCAGCAGATCATACTTCCCGTCATAGAGAGCCTCGCCCTCCGCGGGGATATCCACTACCTCGCGCGATTCTTCTTCAACGATTATGCTCACCCCGGGACGGGCGCGGGTCTTCACTATCGCCTGCGAGTAGAGAGAAACGGCGAAGTTGAGCACACACCCGTGTTCGGCAAACCAGGTGTCAGTCCAGCCGCCAAAATCGAGAATACGGTTCGGAGCCCAGGCCTTGACTATCATCTTGCTTCCTATGAAATTGGAATTCTACTGCTCACGCCACCAGTTCAACAGATCCCGCAGGGTCTGCTCGAAGGGAATAGTGGGCTTCCAGCCGGTAAGGGCGTGGAACTTACTGTAATCTCCCAAAAGGATGGGTACGTCGGAGGGCCGCATCCTCGCCGGATCTTGTTCCACACGAATATCCACCTTCGACATACCCGACAGGATATCCACCACCTTTTGGATGGTATGCGCCTCCCCCGAACAGATATTATAAACCTCGCCCGGCTCTCCCTTTTCCACCGCCAGGACATAGGCCTTCACAATGTCCCGGACATCGGTGAAGTCACGCTTTGCCTCAAGGTTGCCCACGCGAAGAACAGGCTCGTTCAACCCCTTCTCAATCTGCGCGATCTGAAAGGCGAAATTAGAGGTGGCAAAGACTTTGCCGCGCCGGGGGCCGTCGTGATTGAAGGCGCGGGTGCGGATCACATGAGTTCCAAATGACTGATGATACTGATAGGCGAGCAGATCCTGCCCCACCTTGCTCACCCCGTAAGGGCTCAATGGCCGCAGAGGATTGGTTTCTTTGATGGGTACCTCGTCCGGTTTTACCAGCCCATATTCCTCCGAGGAGCAGGCCACCATTGAGGGAGGGTTGACCTTCAAATCCCGCATCGCTTCCAACAAATGGAGTTGGCCCACGATGTTCGTGGTAAGCGTCTCCGCTGGCGCCTGCCACGAAGCGTGTACGAAGGACTGCGCGGCGAGATGGTAGACTTGGTCGGGACGCACCTCAGCCAACACCCGCTTCACACTGGCATAATCCCTCAAATCACATTCCACCAACTGAATCTTGTCTTGGATGTGGTCAATATTGGCCGTCTGGCTCCGCCAGCGGGCTGTGCCCACTACCTCATCCCCCCTGTGCAGAAGGTATTCCGCCAGATGGCTGCCCACGAATCCGGTCACTCCAGTAATAAGAGCACGCATTTTCTTGGTTCTCTCCCGGTGCTGATGTCCAGATATCTATTCCACAGCTGGCTCAAGCAATCCGCCCGCCAGAGCTCTTTAACGGCAAACCGCGGCCTGTGCTGCCCAGTGAGTTTCTTGCAATATACTTACTCTGCGAGCAGGAGGATTCCTTCTTGGGCCGAGAAGAAGTGAAGATTCAAACATGGAGCGGAGATCTTGTGGATGTCGCTTTCGCCGGGCTAGCTCTCGCAAGAAGAGCACTAGCCGTCCTTCTCCGCGCGAGGGGAAGGACGGTCTTGGCGCGGGAGGCGAATCTGGGCGATGGCGCCTTCGTTCTTGCTGAAGAGGCGAAACTCTCCGCCTAGATCCTGAGTCACCAGGCCGACGACGGTCTTCAGACCCATACCGGAATGCCGGTTCAGATCGAAGTCTTTCGCCAGGCCCACTCCGTCATCACTGATCATCACCATGAGCTCGCGGCCTGACCGGGTGAAACTGATTTGCGCCTTTCCCTGTTGGCGAGAGCCGATACCGTGGCGAAGAGCGTTGTCAACAAGTTCGTGAATAACCAGCGATAAGGAGGTCGCTTTCTGAGATTCGAGCATGACGCGTGCGCCGGAGACGGCCACATCGACTCCATCGGATTTACCAACCGACTGAGAAACGATCTTGGCAATGCGCCGCGCGCTCTCCTTCATCTCCACCTGTTGCAGGTCTCTGCGGGAGAGAAGCCCGTGCACTGCCCCGATGCAGTGAATGCGATCAATGCTCTTCCGCAAGGCCTCTTCACGAGAATGATAGTCATGCGCCGCCTCCATCTCCAACAGCCCTGCTACCACCTGAAGGCTATTGCGAATGCGATGGTTTGCCTCGTGAATAAGGTTGGAAAGATAAGTGGAGCGCTTCTTCTCCTCCTGGTAAAGCCGAGCATTCTCAATGGCGATTCCCGCACCATCGGTCAGCATCGAAACCAGCCGTTTGTCCTGCTCCGCGAAGTCTCGCGGCTGCTTCGTGAAAACGCATAATACTCCCAAGGATTTCCCTCCCGCCTTCAATGGGGCCACCATGGCGGAGGCGGGCCCTTTTTCGCGGGCGTAATCGCGAATCTTGCAGCGGCCGTCTCTCGCCAGGTCTCTACTCACGATGACTTTGTCCTGTTCCAGAGCCAGCCCCACCAGGCCCTCTCCCGGCCCGGGCGCGCTGATTGCCTCACAGAAGGCGGACTTCTTGGTGAATCCGTGGGCCGCGCGCAACTCCAGGTTCTTCCCTTCACGCTCTCTCAATATGACGCAGGCGAAATCAGTCTCCAGCAAGGAAATCGCGGAGTCAAGCACGGTCTTCAAGGTCTGGTCCAGGTCCAGGGAGGCGGCCAGGGTGCGGGCGTACTCAGCGAACGCCGCCAGGCGATCGAGATGTCTGGTGAAATCATCGCCGAGGAGAGCGTTTCGCAACGCGATCGCCGCTTGCCCCGCATGCGCGGAAAGGAGAGCGAGCTCCCGCGCGCGAAACTCATGTTGCTCGGGATGGGCGACGAAGAGAATCCCAAGCGGGCCCTCTGCTCCAAGTAATGGCGCACAGGCCACGCTCTTGGCGCTCAGCATCGCGGCCAGGCATTCGGGCTTCTTGCAGACCCCGTGGAAAGCAAGCGTATCTCCACTGCTCAAGACCCTGTCAATGATGCTTCCTCGCGGGGGAAGGAATTGGAAACCGCGCCCGCGGCCTCTTCCTATTCCCACACAGCCGTGTGGCACCACCGACAGATGGCCGCTGCTCTCCTTCAGCGCCACACCCGCGATGGGACAATGGAGAGCTTCCGATGTCGCTTTTGCGGTTGTCCCTATAAGTGCGGAGAAATCAGGACAAGAGAGCATCCGCTCCGCGGTTTCGCTCAAATTTTCCAGTTGTGCCAGACTCTGCTCTTTCAGCCGTTGTTGCCTGCTGTCCATCTCCACTGACCGCAGGCCTGTTTCCACCTGGTCCGCGACCAGTCCCAGCCATTTCATATCCTCGGCGGAGAAAGGCTTTCCCTCCCCGCAGGCGACACCCATTATCCCCCATACCTTCTCCTCACACCGTAGGGGAAAAAGTGCCGCCGCAACCTTTCCAAGATCCTTGTGTAGGCTGCTGCGAGCGAGTTGCTGGCTGGAGAAGCAGACCGGCTTGCCTTCCTTCGCTACTCTTCTAAGCCGGGTCAGCCCCCAGGAAGGAGGGGTACGCGTAGGCGTAACAGGATGCCAGGCACGCATAGCAATACCTGGCTCCTCTTCGGAGAGGGTCCAAATGGCAGTCGCTTTGGCATCGCACAGACGACATACTCCCTGCGCGGCCAGTTTCAATACTTTTTCCGCGTCCGCTTGAACTGCCAATTGGCGCCCGAATTCAAACAATCCCAAAAGACTTTCCTGCAATCGAGCGCCCTTCACAGATATCCTGCCCAAAACCTCGCGTGAGGAAATATACTCTTACCGTCTCACACTATCATATTGCAGCGTCAGCTCAACATGTGTCAACAAGAATATGGGCTCATTGGTGCGGATTACAACAAACTTGCTTGTATCGCTGCCTATCCAATAAACATCCTTTCGCTTAATTGTATATGGTAGAAGGGGTTCGCTCTGCTGAGGTTTCAGTTTGGGGAAGATTGAATGCCATACGTGGGCATCCATGTGCTACCATGGAAAGTGGAAAGCCGGAATCGCTCACCCTTCGCCGGAGTGGGCGTTTCCGCCGGTTTGCAGTAAGTCATCTATTGGGTAATAACAATACAGGGAAGAGCCATGTTCTGTTGGCATTGCGGTAAGCGCCTTGCCGAAGAAGCAGAGTCCTGCCCCGCCTGCGGCATGATTGTGGTGAAACCTGAGAGCCAGAAGGATCAGACCGAATCAGCCGAGGAAAGGGTTCATTCCCTGCTCACTCAAGCGAATCTGCTGCGTGTGCGCAGAGAGTGGCAGGCTGCGATCCTTCGCTGCACTGAAGCGCTGAAGATCTCTCCAAACAGCGCTTCCGCTCATTCTCTTCTTGGGGATATCTGTCGAGATGAGGGACGCCTGAGGGACGCCATGGAGTGGTATAAACTCGCCCTCACGCTGGATCCCACCCGCAGACTCGATCGCGAGAAACTGGATGCGCTCATTGATCGCGCTTATGGCTCCAATGGAGAAAGAGATAGTGCAGGCGAAGCCGCGCTCAGAGACCAACAGAGTACAGCGGAGCGAGTTTGCACAAGCCTTCGCATCGGGGTGATGTCCCTTGTCGCGTTGATCCTCGTAACACTCGCCGCCTATCTGCTGAACTATCAGTATCTTCCCCCCGCTCCGTCGGAGATAGCGGTTACTGTGCCCCTGCGCGGGGGAGAGCGATCCGCGCGCCAGGGTCAAAGCGCGCCGGGAACATCTGCTACCTCCAGGCCCATCCCGCCTTCAGGCAGGCCTCCTCGGGGGAGCAATAGTCGTGAGGGGGCGCGAAGATCGAGAACCCTCGCACCACTCCCGGAGGGGGCCGCTTCAATTGGCGTCGAAGGTGGACTTGCCGAGCGGGAACAGCGTCTCGTGGAGGCGCTCTCTTGGGAAACTCAACGCGTCAATTCGTGGTCTCTCCTCCTCGGAATAAAGTTGGATCCGCGCCGCAATGCCGCAGAGGTCGCGTTCTCTCTGCCCTACGGAGAAACTCTCCTCCAAATGAAGCAGCAGATTCTGGGATTATCTCTTTCCTTGGGGAGAGAGGCGGTCACCCTGGAGCCCAGTTTGGAATGGGTTGAGTTCAGAGCCCATCTCCAGTTGGAAGTGCGTGAAGGCCTCCAGCACGAACTCGTCTTCATCGGAGAATCCTCCGCTCAAATGCTGCGTGAGGCCGACGCAGAGGCGCTTTCTGTGGAGCAGGCCCGGCAGTTGTTCTCCGGTATCTGGTGGCACCCGCTGTTCCTTGAATCACAGCCATAAATCATTCTCGTTTCTCTTTCGTAACGACCGTCCATGACCGTGTCGAGGGGCTTGACAATGCCTCATGCGGGTAGGATGCTGTAACGGAAGCGCAGCAGCGCTAAGAAGAAAGAGATTCTCGCACAAATGGACACTCAAGGTCTTCACGCTCAAGAGGTCAGGGTAAAGATCCGCCAGGTGGGTGCGCCCGTGCGCGGGCCGGGTGTGCATAATGTGGTGGTTCTGGGGGACGAGTATCAACGGGAACTCTATATCGCCATCGGCCCCTGTGAAGCCATGTCCATCCTGTGCCGCATGGAGGCGGCAGGGTTCCCAGCCGTGAAGCAGCCGTTTGCACACGATCTGCTCATGGGTGTCTGCGAGACACTGGGCGCCAAAGTGGAGAAAGTGGTGATTGATGATCTCTGGAACGGCACCTATTACGCCAAACTTCACCTTTCGCTGGACGGTGAAACCCTCTCCATAGATGCCCGCCCCAGTGATGCCATCGCCCTCGCCTTGCGTGCCGATGCCCCCCTCTTCGCCAGTGAGGCGGTCATGATCGCAGCCGCCGAATCCCAGGAAGAGCAGGACTGAACCTCCCCCGTCCCGCTAGTCGTCGATCTTGAAGCCCATTCTGCGGAGTTCCTTACGGCTAGCCGATTGTGTCAGGAAACCCGCGCCTATACTCTTCGCCTCATCAAGCACCTTCTGGGCTCTGGCGCGGTCATGAAGATCATGGACTATGGTGATGATGATGTTCTCGTAATTGCCGGCACCCACTCGCGGATATTCCGGCAGGTAAGAGCGCTCCTCCAGTTCCTTGCGCCAATAGGAAATCGCTGTCTCCGGCTGGTGAAACTTCGTGCGGTAGAGCAGGCCCAACTTGCTGTATATGGCCGCTCGAGCCCTTCTGTCCTCTTCTGAATTGCCTGTGAAAAAAGTGAGTTCCCGTTTCCTCGCCATCGCCTCCTCGGCGCGAAACATGGGACCGAGAAAGTCCATCATACTGTATCCCTCAGCCAGCCAGTACCACCCCCAGGGACTCTTGGGATTGAGTTTGGTGGCCTTCTTTGCATTTTCAAGCACGGCCTCCGCACGCCAAAGCTTGGCGTTGGCCTGCGCCATAATACGGTAAAGTGCGGCGCGGTGATGGGGATTGGGTTCATTCTTCAACATCAACTCACTCAAGTGAATAGCAAACTCAGCCCGCTCATTGGTTCTTCCCAGGGCTGAAGAAGCGGCCTTGTATCTCGCTTGAAAACCCTCCATGTGCGCAAATACTTCTTCCGCTTTTATAAAGTCATTTCGCTCTCTGTAGTGCTGGAATGGAATAAGAAGATTGCCGCCCAGCTTGAAATACCGAATCGCCTCTTCGAAATCTCCCGCTCGCAGATAGGCACCGGCCACATTTATCGCTGCTATCTCTGCGCAGTCTCGTTCTCCGGCCAGTTCAAACATGCGCCTCCTGTGAAATGCAATTCTGCGCCAGATGCCCTGCAGTTCCTCCGGGCTCCGTTCAATGTGACTTTCCCTGCCGCCTCCGATGCCCATAGACCGCACAAGCATAAAATTTGCCTCGCGATGTGCCTTCGAGTCATCGGGTTCGAGTTCGAGAAAGGCTTCCCAGGCCTCAGCAGCCTTTTCAGCCAGCCGCTCCGCATTTGCATCATCTCTGCCGAGGGCCTCAAAATACTCCTGTTGGGCGGCGACGGCCTGTTCGCGCAGTTCGTTTGCTCGCAACACCCCCGGCTCGTCAGCGCATACAGCAGAGGTATAAAGTACTGTTGCAACAACGACCAAATGGAGAATCCAGTGCTTGGACATAGCGTTTATCCCCAGGCCGAGATTTGCTCTTCCCGCCACGCGGCACACATTCCGCTCTCAAGCAAACGATCCTGCTGCAATAACATGGCTGATATGCTCCACTGAAAGTGCAGGGAGCCAAGCCCTCATCAACGAATACTAATTATGTCACTTCTGCCGCTCATTTGTTTCGTCATTTCTCTTCATAACACAGGAATGGGCATGAAGCCAAAAACGCTGGCGATCCACGGTGGAGAGCTATTAACGCCCTGGGAGCACTTCTCTCCCGGGATGGTGATCATCGAGCAGGGCAAAATAGCCTTCGCCGGGCCCCAGGATAAGAGCCGCATTCCCAGCGGTGCAGAGCTACTAGAGGCGGAGGGGAAGATTATTACTGCCGGTCTGGTGGATGTGCATATTCACGGCGGCGCTGGCGCAGATTTTTCGCGGGATGGAGAAGAAGGCCTCAAGAAGATGGCAGGCTTTCTCCTCCGCCATGGTGTGACTTCATTTTTGCCCACAACTCCCAGCGCGCCGCTGCAGCAACTAGAGGAGGCCGTCAAGGTTGCAAGAGATGCGGCCGCGCAGCCTCCCTCCGGAGCGCAGGTGTTGGGCCTCCATCTGGAGGGGCCTTATCTCTCCCCCGCCCGAAAAGGCGCCCACGACGAGAAACATCTCTGCAAGCCCAATTTCCAGGAGTGCAGGAATCTGGTGGAACTGGGCCGGGGAGCGGTGAAGATGGTCACACTTGCGCCCGAACTTGAGGGCGCGTTGGAGTTGATTCAGTTCCTGCGCGGGCAAAACATCACAGTATCCTTGGGCCATTCAGAGGCAACCTATGAAGAGACCAAGGAAGCGATCGAGGCCGGCGCCAATCACGGCTGTCACCTCTTCAATGCCATGCCCGATATGAAAAGACGCGAACCCGGCATCGCCGGTGCCCTCTTGGAAGACGAGCGCGTCTATACGGAATTCATCGCCGACCTCGTCCACGTCCACCCCTTGATACTGAGAATGGTCTTTCTGACGAAAGGAGCGCGGCGGAGTCTGCTCATTTCTGACGCCATGGAAGCCGCGGGGATGCCGGAGGGAACCTATGCCTTAAGCGGCCAGAAAGTGGAGGTGCGGGAAGGAGCCGCCAGACTGGAAAACGGCACCCTGGCGGGCAGCACACTGACCCTCGACCGCGCCGTAAAGAACGCAGTCGAAGTCCTGCAAATCCCGCGGGAAGCCGCCTTCGCCATGGCCAGCCAGACCGCCGCCGATTCATTGGGACTCACCAACAAAGGCCGGTTGCAAGCAGGCGCCGACGGAGACTTAACCCTATTCAATCCGGATCTCACCGTCTCCGCGACCATAGTGGGTGGAGAAGTGCTCTTTCAAGAAGAGACCGGGACGTAAGAGCAATCATATTGCAGGGCAAGGCGCCGCTCGCGGTGAGACCGATCCAGCCCTCTCTGCAGGAACAGTTGTCATCATCCCTTTTCAAAGACTGCGTGAATGTGCTCTACCCGGAAATTGCGCTTGAGTTCCAGGCTGCGCTCTTTAAAACCGGCCTCCTCAAAAGCCGCCTTTAGACCCTCCGGGTCATATTGGATTGCCTCGTCAAAGACAGCGCTCGCAAAACTCTCTGTGGGCAGATCCTCGGGTCTTCGGTCAGTGGGCGCGCGCCATGTAAGAGCCCCCTCGTGCTCAGCAAGAAGTCCTTGGTAAAGGTCGCTGCTCTCTCGAATAGTATACCTGGAGTCACGAATCCGGTGCGGATTGTGCAGATACTCGATCACCTGAAGGCAAAGCAGGCCCTCATTCATGCGGAACCATCGAAACTCTTTACCTTCATCGAGGGCCAACTTGTCCGCGAAGTTCTCGGCCGCACAGACGACGATCCCGGCCGGCTTCATTACGCGATGCAACTCCTCAAGCATCCGCTCCGGCTTATTCAGGCTCCCCACTGTTCCACAAATTGACGCGCCGTCAAATCGTTCGCCGTCCAGTGGCAAGGCGGCCTCAACTTCGGCGCGCACCACCCGCATGTTCTCATAACCCAGCCGTTCAATATGCGAAGTGAGCTGGTTCACCATCGTCGGCGCGCCGTCCACCGCAACCAGATGACCAACATGTGGAGCAAGCACGAGCGAAGGAAAGCCCAACCCGGAGCCCACGTCTATTACCGAAGAGCGGCCCCGCAACTTAGAAATGAAGAGGTCCGCCTCAGCTTCCAGCGCCGACGACAAGACGACATTACCCTCCGAAGAGACGATTTCGCCGTACTCCTGAGATTTCACCATCTCTTCGTAGAAACTCCACGATTCGACCGAAGTTAGATTGTTCACGGCTTTATTCCCTTCTCTTTCATGACAGAGCGAATCGCTCTCAGATAGGCAATACTATCACACCCGAAAGAACCACCAACCCCCGTATTCGCTGCCGGCCTCAAGCCCTCCTCTCTTGGAAAAGACCATTACCTCAACCATTTCAACATCCTTCAGCAGCCAGCAAATATAATCCTAGTGACGCACAGGGTTTTTCGGTCCTCCGGATATATGGGGAAGGTTCTTGCGATGGAGGAAACCTACTTCGCCGATGAGTTCGCACAAACTGCCGTAGTCTTTCGCTGTCGCCTCGCGAATCCTTACTGCCATACACCATCACCGCTCAGGGGCAACCCTCTTGCCCGTCATCCCACCACAGTGAGAATCTGCTTCAACGACGAGATCACCGTTCCCTGCCATTCCTTTGCATCAACGCGAAAATGGTCGTAATCATTATCATACGGCACACTGATGAGAACCGGGTGCATCCCCACTTTCACGGCCCCGGTAAGTTCGCGGCTGCTTCCATCGCCCACGTAAAGACATTCCTGCGGCTTTACTCCCAGCGCTTCACACGCAAGTAGGTAAATGCGCGAGTCCGGCTTTGCCATACCCACCGAGCAGGAGAAGATAGGTACATCTATGACCGGCGCGAGGGGACTATCCGCCCAGAGTACCGGGACTTCATCCGAACAATCGGTAACCAGTCCAATTTTATAACCGCCAGCCTTCAATTGAGTCAATGTCTCCACCGCATCAGGGCGCGGCCGCAAGGCGCGGCGCGTCAAATCGAAGCGTATCTCAACAGCCGCAGCAATACTGGAAGCCGCCGCCTCCACTCCCAGCAATTGACAGATATGTTCAACGGCATCTTCTGTGGTCTCAATACCGCCGCTTATCCTTTCTTGAAATGTTCCTATCCATTCACGCGCAAAATCCTCACGCGGCACACAGAGCGCATCCGCCATCTCCCACAGGACTCGCTCATACTCCTGAGGGCAGAGATTGTCAATCAAAGTCCCGAAGAGGTCGAAAACAACCGCCTTGTATTTCATAGAAGCAGCCATATCCAATGCAAGAAGATCGCGGGCGCATGATATGCGCCACTACAGCCTCTCCGTGTCCTCCGTGCCTCCGCGGTTACAACTGTAGGGCGGGGTCTCCGAACCCCGCCGAATGGGTTCAATCGCCTGGCAGGTTTTGGCAGCCGCGCCTATTCCACTGTTACGCTTTTGGCAAGGTTGCGGGGCTGATCAATCTCTCGGCCCAAAGCCTTGGAGAGATAATAGGTGAGCAGATATGTCGGGATGATGGTCAGCACCGGCATAAAGAGTTCGTCATTCTCTGGAATCCGGATAACTTCAGCGACGGCCTTTTCGGTCTCGCTGTCACTTTCTTTTACGAGGCCGATAATATGCGCGCCCCGCGCTGCCACCTCTTTTATGTTACTCAGCATCTTCCCCCGCAGTTCTTGCTGAACGCAGATAGCCATCACCGGCATTCCCTTGGTGATCAACGCAAGAGGCCCGTGTTTCAGTTCCCCCGCGGCGGCGGCCTCCGAATGGATATATGAAATCTCCTTCAGTTTCAGCGCACCCTCCAGAGAGGCCGAATAGTCCAGCCCCCGCCCCAGAAAAAAGAAATCCCGGCACTGCTTGAGTTCCTCCTGCTCCGCCAGCGCAGCAATCTTGTCTTCTCTATCGAAAATTCGCTGCACCTGTTCCGGCAAGTGCTTCATCTCCGCCAGCAGGCACGCCACTTCTTCGACGGAAAGCCGCCCTCTTACCTGCGCGAAATGGAGGGCGATCAAATAGAGAGCGATGAGTTGGGATGTATAAGCCTTGGTAGAGGCGACACAAATCTCCGGCCCCGCCCAGGTTGGGATGATGCAGTCGGCCTCGCGGTAGATGGAACTCCCTATCGCGTTCACTATGCCCAGGGCCTTCACCCCGCCGCGGCGCGCCTCCCGCATGGCGGCAATGGTGTCCGCGGTTTCGCCGGACTGGCTGATGATAATGGCGAGGGAGTTCTCCGAAAAAATAGGGTTGCGATAGCGGAATTCGGAGGCGATATCCACCTCCACGGGAATGCGCAGCAGTCTCTCGAAGATACTCTTGCCCACACACCCCGCGTAATAAGCCGTCCCGCAGGCGATTATGAAGATTCTGTCCAGGCTGCGTATTTCTTCTTCGCTGAGTTTGATCTCCTCCAGATTCAGGCGGTTATCATCAGTCACCCGTGTTCGCATGGTGTCCCGAATTGCCCGCGGAATCTCGTGTATCTCCTTAAGCATGAAGTGCTCATAACCGCCCTTTTCCGCTTCCTCTGCATCCCAGGTGACGGCAAACTCCTCTCTGGAGACAGGGTCACCCCCTTCGTTGCTCAGGGTGATTCCCTCTCTCGTGACAATCCCGATGTCCTCGTCTTCGAGGATATATACTCGGCGTGTATATGGGAGTACCGCAGGGATGTCAGAAGCGACGAAATTGGCCCCTTCCGACAGCCCGATGACAAGAGGCGAATCCTTGCGGGCGACAAGGAGCCGCTCCGGTTCCTCCTGATTCATCGCCACAATCGCATATGATCCCTGCAGCCTCCGGATGGCGGAGCGCAGCGCCGATTCCAGATTACCGTCACGCAGATTCTCCTCGACCAGGTGAGCGATTACCTCGGTGTCTGTTTCCGAGGTGAAGCGGTGCCCTTTTGCCTGAAGTTCCTCCCTCAGGGATAGGTAATTCTCTATAATGCCATTATGGGCAATCGCCACCCGGCCGCTGCAATCACAGTGGGGGTGGGCATTTGCAGTGGAGGGCTCACCATGAGTGGCCCACCGAGTATGCCCCACACCCATGGTAGTGGAAATGGAACGGCTCGACAGGAGTTCCTCCAGGGCCCGGATCTTGCCCGCGGTCTTGATAATCTCTACACTCCCGTCAACCAGTACCGCCACCCCGGCCGAATCATAGCCCCTGTATTCCAACCGCTTGAGGGCATCAATAATGATCGGAAGGGCCTGCTTTTCGCCGATATAGCCAACGATTCCGCACATATCTTCGAATCCGTTCCCGGGAATGTTCCAGGCGTCATTATAGAGAGGCCTTTCCAGAGAGGTCAATCGGAACCTTCGGGCCGATGATAATCAGCCAATTGCACACCGGAGAATCCGCAGGAATGCGAAAATCATCCCAAAGAGGGTTTTTGATCAATGAAATTAGGGTAATGAGTTCAAGAAACTCCGGTTGCAGCGGCCCAGATGGCCCCGTTTTGCGATTCCTCACCCCCACAAGACTTGCCCGGCAGATGGAAAACCGCTAATATCTGCCCCGGCAACATGGAAAAAGATGCCTGAAATGAGCAGGAAGCCTGAACAGGGAAAATCCGTTATCATAGTGGAGTCTCCGGCGAAGACTCGCACTCTCGGCAACTTCCTGGGCAAGGATTTCGACATCCTCGCCTCCATGGGGCATGTCAGAGACCTCCCCGAGAAGAAACTGGGGGTGGATATTGACGATTCCTTCAAGCCCACCTATGTCATTATCACACGGCGCCGCTCCACCATCACCGAGATTAGACAAGCGGTGAAGAAGGCAAAAGAGGTTTTTTTCGCCTCTGACCCGGACCGAGAGGGAGAAGCCATCGCCTGGCATCTCGCCGAAGTCCTCAAGATTCCCAATCCCCAGCGGCTGGAGTTCCACGAAATCACCGCCGCCGCGGTCAAGGCCGCCCTTGAGCATCCCCGGCCCATGGACATGAAACTCGTGGACGCCCAACAGGCGCGAAGAGTCCTTGACCGCATCGTCGGCTATACCATCAGCCCGCTGCTCAACAGGCGCAGCGCGGGACGGGCGCGCAGCGCGGGCCGCGTGCAATCTGTCGCCGTCCGCCTGGTCGTGAACCGGGAGCGGGAGATTCAGGCCTTCGTACCTCAGGAATCCTGGAGCGTGGAGGCCTCGCTGGCGGTGGACAAAGAGGCTGAGCCCTTTTCCGCCAAACTGGTGCGCAAGAGCGGTGAGAAGATCGATCTGCAGGACGAAAAGTCGGCGCGCGCCGCGGTGGAGGACATTCAGAGCCAGACCTTCCTGGTGAAAGGAATCAAGAACTCCAGCCAGCTGCGCAATCCGCCGGCTCCCTTCACGACTTCAACTCTTCAACAGGATGCTTCGGCCAGATTGAGCCTCTCGCCAAGACGCACAATGCGACTCGCCCAGCAATTATACGAAGGCGTAGAAATTGGAGGCGAAGGCCATACCGGCCTCATTACCTATATGAGAACCGACGCGGTGCGCATCTCTCCCCAGGCCCAAGCCCAAGCGCGGGAATACATTACCAAGAACTTCGGCGATGAATACTTGCCCGCCAAACCCCGCGCATACAAGGCCCGCAAAGGCGCGCAAGAGGCGCATGAGGCGATCCGTCCCACCTCTGTTGATCGCCGTCCGGAAGACCTGGAATCCTATCTCGATGAGGCTCAACTGCGGCTGTATCGGCTCATCTGGAGCCGTTTCATGGCGAGCCAGATGGCCTCTGTTCGCCTGGCTCTTCGCAATGTGGACATTTCCGCCGGAGACTGGGATTTTGAAACCAAAGAAGTGAAAGTGGCATTCCCCGGCTTCTCCGTGGTTTATCCCATCAGAGACAAGGAGGCTCCCCTGCCTCCGCTCGTCGAAGGCCAGGAACTCATTCTCGTCTCACTGGATCCGAAACAGCACTTCACCGAGCCGCCTCCCCGCTTCAGCGAAGCCAGCCTGGTGAAAGAACTGGAGGCAAACGGTATCGGTCGGCCCTCTACCTATGCCCCCATTCTGGCAACAATCCAGGACCGGGGCTATGTCTATCTGAATGGCAAGCGCCGCCTGCGGCCCACGGACCTGGGCTTTGCGGTGACAGACAAACTGGTGGAGCACTTCCCTGACATCATGGAGGTGAAGTTCACCGCCGAAGTCGAGCAAGACCTGGACAAGATAGAAGAGGGCGAGGCCGACTGGCAGGAGGTGCTGAAGGAGTTCTACGGCCCCTTTGCCGCCGCTCTGGAGGCGGCGAAAGAAGGCATGGGGACGATCAGGCTGCCGGGCCAGCCCACCGACGAGGTGTGTGAGAAGTGCGGCAAACCCATGGTACAGCGCACCGCCCGCACCGGATCCTTCCTCGCCTGCAGCGGCTACCCGGAGTGCAAGAACACCCGTCCCATTGCCGATCCCGAGGACAGCCCCCAGAAAGATTGTGACAAGTGCGGAAAACCGATGCTGATGCGCCGCAGCAGATACGGCCCCTTCTGGGGTTGTTCCGGCTATCCGGAATGCACAAACACCGTCCGCATAAGATCCTCCTACCGGCGCAAATCCGCCCCGCGCAAGAAGTCCAAGGCCGCCCCGAAAGCCTCTTAGCAAGCGGCGCAAAGACGCGGTTTGACACGGCCCCACAGCAGCACTATAATTCTCCAAATAACCCCCCAGCGAGGCTATGTTTCCAATGCAATTGGGCCGCGGACGAGATACCAGAAGAACTTATGGTTTCGATGAGGTCGCCATCGCTCCGGGCGCGGTGACGCTTGATCCCGAAGAAGTCGATATATCCACCTCTATTGATTCTGTCAATCTTGCGCTGCCGGTCCTCTCATCGGCAATGGACGCGGTGGTTGACCCCGCCTTTGCCATCGCCCTTGGGAAGCTGGGTGGTCTGGGAGTGCTCCAACTGGAAGGCCTCCAGACGCGTTACGAGAAGCCCGAGAAGGCGATTGCCAAGATTGCCTCCGCCGAGACTTCGGAGGTGGTGAAGACCATCCAGAGGCTCTACACTGAACCCGTAAAAGAGGAATTGATAGGCCGGCGCATCGAGGAAGTCCGCAAGGGCGGTGTTCCCGTGGCGGTCGCCGCCGCTCCCGCCAATGCCCGCCGCTTTGCAGAAATCATCGGCCCCGACAAGGTGGATGTCTTTATTGTCCAGGTGACCGTGACCACCGCCAGACACATTTCCTCCCGTTATGACTCTCCCTGTTTCAAGACCTTGAAGGAAATACTCCATGCCACCGTGCTGGCCGGCAATTGTGTCGGCTATCAGGCCGCGCTGGAATTGATGCAGGCCGGCGCCGACGGAGTGTTAGTAGGTGTGGGGCCGGGTGCGGCCTGCACCACCCGGCGCGCTCTGGGCCTGGGTGTCCCTCAAATCACCGCAGTAGCGGATGTCGCCGCGGCGAGAGATGATATCGAGCGTGAAGAAGGCCGCCGGCCCGTCGTAATCGCCGATGGCGGCATGAAACGCGGCGGGGATGTCTGCAAGGCGATCGCGGCGGGAGCGGATGCGGTCATGTTGGGCTCTCCCTTTGCCGCCGTAAAAGAGGCCCCCGGCAAAGGCTACCATTGGGGAATGTCCACCGCCAGCCCGGTTTTGCCCCGCGGCACCCGCATCAAGGTCGGCGTTGCCGGTAGCCTCCAGGAGATGCTGCTGGGCCCCACCAGCCGGGATGATGGCAGCATGAACCTGATGGGCGCGCTGCGGCTCTCCATGTCATGCTGCGGGGCGAGCAACCTGCGTGAGATGCAGAAAGCGGAACTCGTCATCGCCCCCGCCTTCGAAGGTGAAGGGAAAGCCGCCCAGCGCATCCAGGGAGTGGGATGAGCTCGTTGACGGCAGCCTTCAGCACAGTGCGAGCGGTGGGAGCGGGTCTGCAGCCGCGAGGCCTGGAATGAGCAAGACTAAAAGCAAAACCACCGTCACTCGTCGAAAGAGCGGGCGCCAACCAAGTGACAGAGAACTCGTTGTGGTGCTCGATTTCGGCGCGCAATACGGCCAACTCATTGCCCGCCGCGTGAGAGAGTGTCGCGTTTACTGCGAGATCCTTCCCTTTGACACTCCTGTCAAGAAACTCCTTGCCCTTCGCCCCAAAGGCATCATCTTCTCCGGCGGCCCGGCCAGCGTGTATGAGAAAAACGCGCCCGTCTGTGACCCCGCCATCTTCGAAGCCGGTATCCCCATCCTCGGCATCTGCTACGGAATGCAGTTGATGGGCAAAATGCTCGGAGGAAAGGTCGTTTCCGCGGCAAAGCGGGAATTCGGCAAGACCGAACTCTCCGTGCTCTCAGATGCCGATCTCTTCGCCGGCCTCAACCCCCAGTTGATCTGCTGGATGAGCCATGGAGACCGGGTAACAAAGGCGCCGCCCGGTTTTGTCACCCTGGCGCGCACCCGCACTTCTCCCATTGCCGCCATGGGCGACCCCAAGCGGAAACTCTTCGGTGTGCAATTTCATCCCGAAGTGATTCACACTCCCTGGGGAATCGAGACTTTTCGCAATTTCCTTTATCAACAGTGCGGCTGCCAGGGGCTTTGGACAATGGCCTCTGTGGCGGAACAGGCCGCCGCCGCCATCCGCAAGGAAGTGGGCAAGAAGCGCGTGATCTGCGCTCTCTCCGGAGGTGTGGATTCCTGTGCCACCGCCGCCATAGTGCACCGCGCCATAGGAGATAAACTGACCTGCATATTCGTTGACCACGGCTTTTTGCGGAAGAATGAGGCGAAACAGGTGGTGCGTACTTTCAAGGATAACTTCCGCGCCAACCTCGTTTTTCGCGACGCAAGCAAGCGCTTCTTGAAACGGCTGGAGGGGGTCACCGACCCGGAGGAGAAGCGCATACGCATAGGCAATGAGTTCGTCTCCGTTTTCGAAGAGGAAGCCAAAAAGATAGGGCGTGTATCTTACCTCGCCCAGGGAACTCTTTATCCGGATGTAATCGAAAGCGGTACCCGCACCGCCGCCGGAATCAAATCCCACCATAACGTAGCCGGTCTGCCGGAGCGGATGAAACTCAAACTTATCGAGCCCCTGCGAAGTCTCTTCAAGGACGAAGTGCGCGCCCTGGCGGAGGAAGTCGGCCTCCCCGCCGCCATCGCCTGGAGACAGCCTTTCCCCGGGCCCGGCCTCGCCATCCGCATCCTCGGGGAAATCACCAAAGAACGCCTGGATATGCTTCGGGAGGCGGATGCCGTCGCTTTGGATGAAATCCGCAAAGCCGGTCTCTACCGCAACCTCTTCCAGTCCTTCGCGGTGCTGGCGCCCTCCTTGCGCAGTGTTGGGGTAATGGGAGACCAGCGCACTTATGCCTATACCGTCATCTTGCGGGCGGTAACCGGAGATGATGCCATGACCGCGGACTGGGCGCGTCTGCCCTCCGAGGTTCTGGAGAGAATCAGCAATCGGATCATCAATGAGGTGAGAGGGATAAACCGGGTAGTGTATGACATCTCCAGCAAACCACCGGCGACTATCGAGTGGGAATAGGTCAATTCAATCAGCCCTGAGGAGCAAGAACCATGAGAACGACCGCTGTCTCGAAGCCGCGAGCAAAAGCAAAAAAGAAAGTGCCTCCCTATACTGACATAGACCAGGTGCTCATCTCCGAGGCCAAGATCGCCGCCAAGGTGAAACAGATGGCGGCCAAGATTTCGCGGGATTATGCCGGCAAAGATGTCGTCCTCGTGTGTGTCTTGAAAGGGGCCGTCGTATTCCTTTCAGACCTTATGCGCCATCTTACCCTTCCTTGCATAGTTGACTATGTGGATTGGTCCTCCTATGGATCCAGCACCTCCTCCAGCGGTGTCTTCCGCATCCTGCGTGACCTGGAGGAGAGCGTGGAGAGCCGCCATGTGCTCATCATCGAGGACATCATTGACACAGGCCTCACCCTGCATTACCTCAAACGGCACATCCAGGGCCGCAACCCCGCCAGTGTCAAAGTGGTCGCATTGCTGGACAAGCCCAGCCGCCGAAAGATAGAAGCCCGCGCCGACTACTGCGGCTTCGAGGTCCCCGATGAATTCGTCGTCGGCTATGGCCTCGACTATGAACAGAAATACCGCAACCTCCCCTTCGTCGCCGTCCTGAAACCCGAAATCTACGCAGGCCGAGACACCCCGCCGGATAGGGCTTGACCTGCGCGACAGTCGAACGGGCGCAGAAAAATCGGTAGCCGCAGGCTTTAGCCTGCGTTATTCAGCCACCTGTATAAAAGCGGCGGATATTATCCGCCCGATGATTTTCCATAAGGCTTCGACACAGCCAGGGGCCTCGCGCCACGGTCATTTGTCATGGGAGAACAGAAGAAAGAACATACAGGCTTGAGAAAGGCCATTCTTCGCAAACTGCCAGACCTGCTGGTGCTGGCTGCGATCCTCATCATCTTATACTTGGTGTTGCATCCAATCTTCACTGACCCCCCTCCACGCACCTTCAGCCTGACCCAGATGTCCGAATCTCTCTATATCGTCTTTCCTAGAAGTGCATGCCTAGAAGAATCGGTGCTGGAAGGAGCAAGGGCTTTGGACCTCTACGCGAAGGTGACAATCGACCAAGAAGACGTGAAATGGTTCATGGAACAGGGATTTTCCAAGGCCGCCAAGACGAAACCGGTCTTCATCGAGAACTTCGTGATGTTCAAGGGTATTTCGAACTGGGAAGATATGAGACCCCACGACAAGAAAATAGCGAGCTGGTGGAAACCTAGGTCTGTGAAACGCGGGCTTGGCGCGCGCATAGACCTAGTCGATAAAGCGTTTTCTGACGAACCTCCGGATCGTTGGCTCGAGGTTATTATTGACCAGAACCGCGGTGAACAGGCGATTGTGTATCTGTATGCCTCTTTCTAGTAGTGTTTGAAGAGTGCTGAGCCTAATTAGTAATTTCAACCCCCGCACTTCTCAGGCTCTTCTCTAATTCCGCTGCACTCCTAAACCTAACTCCTTGCCAGCCTGCATTGAGGGCGGCTTGGACATTGGCTTCTATGTCATCAATGAGCAGGTGGGCTTCCGGGGCGAGACCGGTTACATTTTCTACGCCTCGAAACACTTCCGGCGCGGGTTTTATCGCCCCCAATTCATAGGAGAAAAAACACTTCTCGAAAAGCCCCATCACTTCCCCGAACCGTTCCCTCACCCAGGCGATGTGAGCCTCATCTGTATTTGAAAGCATGAATAGTCGCACATCTTTTAGCCGCCGAAGCAGGGCCGTGGTTTCCGGTTTTTCGGTGAAGATATCACTCCACATAACAGTGAACTCCTCCACGCCTATCCGCAAACCCACTTCTTCTGCATATCTCTCATAATAGGCGGAAAAACGTGCCAGCCCCCGTTCCAATTTTTCGTGGCGCGCCTCCACCAGCCGCGCCAGACTCTCTTTGCTCACTCCGGCACGGCAATGGGGCAGCACCCGCTCGTAGAAAGGGCCGAAATCAAAATCGAATATCACTCCACCCAAATCGAACACACACGCGCGCACCATGAATAGATCCTATTGCAGAAGTAGAAATGTGAGAAATTACGGGCGCATAAAATGCGCCCCTACAGATAGATCGGCGCGCCGTAGGGGCGAATTACTATTCGCCCGCTCTCCCTTGCATTCTCGAAACGAGTTCTACATTTTCCACAAGGATTGCGGAGATTCTCTTCACCACAACAAGGCCGCGGGCCGGGCGCGGCGCAGGAACCAGTCCACACCCCAGGCGCGGCCTGCGGCGGCCAGCATCAGCAGCAGACTGGTTAATACAAATGCTTGATTGACGAGCGCGTTCGAGGGTCCCATATGACCACTGGCAAGAAAGAAATTCGCCGCCATGAAGGCTCCCAGCAGCCCCGCCAGCCGTGTGCCCAGGCCCAGCAAGAGCATTGCCCCCACCACCAGTTCACCGGCACATACGAGGATCCCGAAGAGATGCGCATTGGGCAGCACCACAATCTCTATGAACTGCCGGTACCATCCCGCGGGCATGGACGGCGTCCCAGTCAGCCAGTGGTTCAACACATTTGCCAGAGGGGGCGACGCGGGCGAAGGATTCAGATAGCCGTGTTGAGAATATTTCCCCCATCCCGCTATAAAGAAAGAGTAACCGATGAAAAGCCGCAGTAAAGCGAAGTATCCCAGATGGGTTTTTTGCGTCCAGAAACTGGAAAAGAGGTCACCATTTTCTTCGGCTGATCGCTTCGGCATCGTTACTCCCTTTGTCCGGTCTTGAGAGGCTAGGATTCTCTATTCCTCGATTCCTCATTTTGACTTTAAATCCCTCTTAGCGGCCAATGACGCACAAAACCCCCTTCATTTCCGCGAAATTTGTGTTATCATAGTTCGGGTCGCATTCTGTCCTGCCTGCTGTCTGACGGGCCTGGACGCCGCCGCTGGCGATAGGACGGTTGCCCCGAATATGGCAATATGCCGCAAAACTCGTTTGCAAACCAGGCCTTAGCAGACAAAAAGGAGGACGTATGGCGTCCAAATCAATTTATGTGGGGAATCTTCCTCACGGGACCACGCAGGATGAACTGCGTGAGCTGTTTGGTCAGTGGGACCCGACGGATGTCCGCTTGATTGCGGACAGAGGCTTTGGTTTCGTTGACGTGACTGAAGAGAATGTTGCGGAGGCTATCTCCGCGGTAAACGGCAAGGACTTCAAGGGCCGTCTGCTCAATGTGAATGAGGCGCGGCCCAAGAGAGAGCGCTTCGATCGCGGCGGCGGTGGTGGCGGTGGCCGCTATGGAGGCGGTGGCGGCGGAGGTCGCCGCTGGTAGTCTCCATTTACTAGCCAAAGAAGAAGCCGTCCTCCTGTGAGGGCGGCTTCTCCAATTCTGGGGCATTCTTCTTCTCTCCAGCAGGAGATAACGGCTTTCTGACTAACTATTTCATTCGACTCAACTGAGAGGAGTGTCTTTGTCTGACCGCCAATCTCAGCCATCCGAATCTTTCGACATTCCTCCCGCCTGGGAGAAGACCCTTCGCTCCATATCCGAGCAGGAGGGTCTCTGTTTGGTCATCGGCCCGGTGGATGCCGGCAAGAGCACCTTCTGTCTGTTGGCCGCTGACTATGGGCTTCAGGCCCGGCGCAAACCCGCCCTGCTCGACACTGACCCGGGTCAATCCGATATCGGTCCCCCTGCCGCACTGGGGCTGGCTCTGGTGGAAAAGCCTTTATATCGTTTCGAAGAGGCGGTTCCCGCCGCACTCCATTTCATC
>JABAOF010012694.1_pt2 | contig 22247 bp, 39 predicted proteins | sample 7062171 | NCBI WGS metagenome assembly JABAOF01 (sample SAMN14538628, study PRJNA623070) | marine sediment metagenome | biome: marine biome [ENVO:00000428]; feature: marine pelagic biome [ENVO:01000023]; material: deep marine sediment [ENVO:00002113] | place: India: Gulf of Khambhat ...
TAGCAACTTCAAGATTCGGAGAAGAAAAGATTCCGAAGGGAATAAATTCCCAAAGACTGATGCTGATATTCGGGAGTCCTTATATGGGGATCCACGAAATATTAAAGCGGGAAAAATCTGAAGAAAAACCTGATGAGTGGTGGAACGCTATTCCAGAACAAGGTACAAAAACTGTAAGAACTGAAGAAGCAGTTCTAGTAACATTAGGAATAGTAAATTCAGTCCGGAGGCTAATCTATGGTAAAGAGACATAGACCAAGGAGGGGCTCCTTGGGGTATAGTCCAAGAAAGAGGGCACAGAGAATAGTTCCGAAGATGAAAAGCGCCCCACAAGACGAGTTAGTAAGGATTCAAACCTTTATTGGATATAAGACAGGTATGACGCATATCTTTATGATAGATGATATACCAGGAAGCCCTACAGAAGGCTTGGAGATAAAAGTACCGGTTACAGTTTTAGAAACTCCACCAATAAAGTTAATTGCCGTAAGGACTTACGAAGAAACTCCTAAAGGACTTAAAACTTCTCTCTGAATGTTGGTCTGATGTAAACGAGGATTTAAGAAGGAAGTTAACGATACCAAAAGAATTTAATCACGATTTAAACACCATCGAGAGTGAATTGGAGGAGATCCATGATATTAGGGCAATTCTTCAAACTAACCCAAGGTTTGCCAACATTCCGAAGAAAAAGCCGGAGTTACTTGAAAGTCCTGTTTCTGGTAAGAATCTAGAAGAAAAATTTGATTATATTAAAGAACATTTCGGAAAGGACATCGAAATCAAAGATGTGTTTAGACCAGGTGAATTGTTAGATACGATTTCAGTGACGAAAGGGAAGGGCTTTCAAGGCCCTGTAAAGCGTTGGGGAGTCAAGATACAACCAGCTAAGACGGCTAGGAGCAGTAAAGGAAGACACGTCGGAACGCTTGGTCCGTGGACTCCCAAAAGAACGAGTTGGAGAGTACCTTTAGGGGGTCAAACCGGCTATCATAGAAGAACTGAATTTAACAAGAGGTTGTTGAAGATCGGAGAAGATAAAATTTCATTTACTGGAGGCTTTCCTCATTACGGTCTAATCCGGAGCCAATACGTTATGCTTCATGGTTCAGTTCCAGGTCCTCAAAAGAGACCTGTGGTTTTGAGACCAGCAATACGTCCTCCAAAGAGAAAACCAAAGGGAGCGCCGAATATAACTTTAATACACAATTTGGAAGAGTTATAAATGAAAACAAATGTTTATACATTGAAAGGCGAAAAAAAAGGAGAAATTGAACTGCCTGAGGTATTTTTAGAATCATACAGACCAGATCTAATCAGAAGAGCAGTACTTTCATCCATAACCGCGAGAATTCAGCCATGGGGAACTGACCCTAGGGCTGGTAAAAGAACAACTGCTGAATCAAGAGGTACAGGTTTTGGAGTGGCTAGAGTAAGAAGGATCAAGGGCCGAGGTCATCACGCCGCCTATAAAGGTGCATTCGTTCCTCAAGCAGTAGGCGGAAGAAGAGCGCACCCTCCTAAAACGACAAAAAAAATCTATGAAAAAATAAATAAGAAGGAGAAAAGGTTGGCAATTAGATCTGCTATTGCCGCTACTAAAGATTCTGAATTGGTTAAGGCTAGAGGACATAAAATAGATGGAGTATCGGAGTTGCCTTTAATAGTTGAAGATAAATTTGAGGCTCTTAAACAGACGAAGAAGGTAAAAGAAGTACTCCAAGTGCTAGGACTCTGGCAAGATGTTGAAAAGGCCAAGAATAAAAAGATAAGAGCAGGTAAAGGAAAGATGCGCGGTAGAAAATACAAGAGATCGAAGGGTCCTTTGATAGTAATAAACAAAGATAAAGGTGTTAAACTTGCATCAAGAAATTTATCTGGTGTGGATGTAATTACGGTAAAAAATATTGGTATTGAACATCTGGCGCCAGGAACTCACGCCGGTCGATTAACCTTGTGGACTAAATCCGCGATAAAAAATCTTGGAGAAAATTAAAATGCCACACACCATAATACGCCATCCAGTAATAACTGAGAAGAGCATTAGATTAATAGACACAGAAAACAAGCTAGTCTTCATAGTCGACAGAAAGGCAACTAAAAAACAAATAAAAAACGCCATCGAAAAATTATACGAAGTCGAAATAGAAGATGTGAACGTTTGTATAACCCTAAAAGGTACTAAAAAAGCATATATAAAACTAAAGTCAGAGTTTTCCGCGGATGAGGTTGCTACCAGAATCGGAATATATTAGGGATAGAGTATATTAAGGATACATACGTATTAATATAAATCCTTGAACTTAGGTGCTGTTCATGGGGAAAAAAATAATTGCGCAGAGAAGGGGTAAGGGATCCTCTACCTATAGAGCACCATCCCACAAATACCTCGGAAAAGTAAAGTATAGGACGCTGGATGAGCGCGAGAGGGGAGATTCATTGCTAGCTGAGGTCATCGATGTACTTCATGATCCAGGTAGGACCGCACCTGTGGCAAGAGTTAGGTATGAAAATGGTGAGGAAAGACTGGTACTGGTAGCAGAGGGTACTAGTACAGGTGATATAATCGAATGTGGCATTTCTGCGCAAGTAAAACCAGGTAATGTTCTTCCCCTGGGAGAAGTACCAGAGGGGATCTACGTATTCAATATCGAGTCACAACCTGGCGATGGCGGAAAGTTTGTAAGATCCTCAGGTTGTTTTGCACAAATCATAACCCACGATATTGGTAAGGTAGTCGCCCGCTTACCTTCAGGGGTATTTAAAGAATTTAATCCAAGATGCCGCGCTACTGTAGGAGTAGTTGGTGGCGGTGGAAGAANNATAAAGTGGCCCAGGGTTAGAGGAGTTGCCATGAATGCTGTGGATCACCCATTTGGCGGAGGAAATAAACAACATCCTGGAAAGCCCATGACGGTTTCAAAAGATGCTCCTCCCGGAAGAAAAGTTGGACAAATAGCGGCGAGGAGAACAGGAAAACGATGAGAGGATAGGATAGAGGTATAAGGTATTAGAGGTATAATGCAATGTCATCAAGAGAATTTGGATATCGTGGAAGAACGTTAAAGGAAATCCAACAAATGTCTCTAGAAGATCTGGCACAGATCCTTCCGAGTAGGGCAAGACGTTCTCTACTTAGGGGTTTGCCTCTTAGAAAAAAGAAACTTTTGGAGAAGGTAAGAAAAGCAAAAAAACTGCAATCACAAGGAAAAAATCCTGTGATAAAGACTCATGAGAGGGATGCAATCGTTTTACCCGAGATGGTAGGTTTGAAAATTGCGATACACAACGGAAAAGATTTTGCTTATGTAGACATCAAGCCGGAGATGGTAGGTCATTTTCTGGGGGAGTTTGCGCCAACCAGAAGAAGAGTGACCCATGGAGAGCCCGGAGTTGGAGCGACAAAGTCTTCTCTTTACGTACCATTGAAGTAGGTGTCATTCGATGAAACTTGGATATTCGTTCAAAGAGGATACAGAAAACACCGCCAAGGCGATGGGCAAGGAACTTAGGATCTCTCCTAAACATTCCGTTGAAATATGTAAATTCATAAAAGGTAAGCAAGTTGATGTGGCTAAGAGAATGCTAACGGAAGTAATAGAATTAAAGAGACATGTTCCAATGAAGAGACACAACAAGAAAGTGGGTCACAGAAAGGGAAAATTTAAATGGGATGCTGGTAGGTTCCCAAAAAAAGCAGCTTCCCACATACTTAAAATTATTGAAAGTGCAGAGGCAAATGCGGTTTATAAAGGACTTGATCAGGATCGATTGTTTATAAAATACGCAGCAACTCACAGGGGAAGAGTAATCCGCGGCTTCAAGCCTAGGGCGTATGGTAGAGCAACTCCTTGGAACACTTCCACCACCAATGTTGAAATAGTACTTGAGGAGAGATGATATGGCCATTGAGAGACAATTTGTGCAGGAAGGCATAAAAAGACTACAAATTACGCAGTTTATGCAATCAGAACTTAGGAGATCCGGATACGCAGGTATAGATATTCAAAGAACACCTCTTGGAACAAGGATTATGGTTTATGCAGAGAGACCGGGAATGGTAATCGGAGGAAGGGGAAGAAACATACAAAAGTTAACCAAATTAGCTGAGAAAGAGCTTGGAATCACAAACCCTCAAATTGAGGTAAAAGAAGTTGAAGTTGCTGAGTTGAATCCTCAGATTATGGCATATAGGCTTGCTAGGCTGCTTGAAAGAGGCATCCATTTTAGAAGAGCGGCCTATAGCATACTTAGACGAATCATGGATGCGAATGCAAGAGGTGCAGAAATAATCATATCCGGAAAGTTGACTGGAGATAGGAGCAGAACTGCAAAGTTTTCACAGGGAGTAATAAAACATTGTGGAGAACCTGCCTTAACGTTGATGGAGGAAGGATTTGCTCAGGCATATCCCAAACAAGGTGTGATTGGAGTCAAGATTAGGATAATGTCCCCCACTGTTGTCCTACCTGATGAAATTCGCATAGAAAAAGAAGAGAAAAAAGAAAAGATAGAAAAAGACATCATAGAAGAGCCAGAAATTGAAAAAACATTAGAAGAAGAGGAAGAAATATTAGAGAAACCTGAATTAGATGAAGAGATAGTAGGAGACGAAGAATGACGTTAAAAGCAGACGAAATCAGAGATATGTCGATAGAAGACATGGAGGAGAAATTAGAGGAATTGAGATTAGAATTAGCCAGAGATAGGGCTATAGTTGCAGCTGGGGGAGCATTTGAAAATCCAGGTAGAATTAGATCTTTGAAGAGGACTATCGCAAGGATACTCACCATTATGGAGGAGGTCAAAAAAAGAGAAGGAGAAAAAGAGTAGATGGTCGTTTGCAGTACATGTGGTTTACCGAGCGAGGTGTGCGTCTGCGAAGAGATAGCCAGAGAAACGCAGAAACTCAGGATATATACCGTAAAGAGAAAATTCGGAAAATTGATGACAATTATCGAGGGTTTCAACGAGAAAGACGTTGATATAAAGAATCTATCAAAGAGATTGAAGTCTCACTGTGCTTGTGGCGGAACAGCAAAAGATGGAAAAATTGAGTTACAGGGAGATCAGAGAGAAACGGCTGGCAAAGCTCTTCAGAAACTAGGATTCCCGGAAGACATGATTGATATAATATGATAACACCACAGAACATTCTGAGACACGAACTGAGCGGTCTCAGAGCGAAAATAGAGTTCAGCAAAAACAAGACTTTAGTAGGATTAGAAGGAACAATAGTCAATGAAACGAAAAATACCATTACTATAAAGACCAAAACCAAAGAAAAGATTATTTCGAAGTCGGTAGTAACATTAAGAATTTATTTGAATGGATCTATATTAATAGACGGTAAGATGCTGATAGGTCGCCCTGAAGAGAGAATTAAAAAGAGTATGTGAGGTAGAGAAATGCGAGATATCGGTTTGGAAATTGTACCAATAAGAGAAAGATGTAACGATAAGCGCTGCCCATTCCATGGTGAATTAGCGGTAAGAGGGCAAATAATCGAAGGAGTTGTTGTAAGCGACCACATGGATAAAACCGTCGTGGTACAGCGAGTATACCTTAAACATATCCAGAAATATGAGAGGTATGAAAGGAGAAGATCTAAGATTCTCGCTCACAATCCGCCATGTATTAATGCAAAGAGAGGAGAAAAGGTAAAAATAATGGAATGCCGCCCGTTGAGTAAAGGAAAAAATTTCGTCGTAATAGAGAGAAAGAAGGAGTGAAAGTGGCTCGTCCAACAAAAAAAGTCGCAAAGGCTAAGAAGGGTAGAGTAAGCAAAAAGGCACCCATAGGTAAGATGCGCCCCTCAGGGATAACTAGATCCTTACCCTTAGGAGCGGAATTGGCGGTAGCTGATAACTCCGGGGCAAGAATCATTGAAATAATATCCGTAAAAGGCTATAGAGGAGTTAAAAGAAGAATCGCTTCCGCCGGCGTAGGGGACATGATAGTAGCGTCTGTAAAAAGAGGCGTTCCCGAAATGAGAAAACAGTTGGTAAACGCAGTTATAGTAAGACAAAAAAAGGAATTTAGAAGGATAGATGGGATTAGAGTAAAATTTGAAGATAATGCCGCTGTTATAACTACTCCGGATGGAGATCCCCGTGGTTCGGATGTAAAAGGCCCCATTGCAAGGGAGGCAGTAGAGCATTGGCCAAGGATAGCCGGAATCGCAAGCATAATAGTATAGGTGACCCGAATGACTAAAAGTAAACAGCCTGGAAAACAGAGAAAATTCCTTTATAACGCACCAAAACATAGAAAAAGGAAACTACTTTCTGCAAAACTCTCTGAGGAATTGAGATTGGTATATAAGAAAAGATCTATTCCAATAAGAGTTGGTGATACAGTGGAAATTATTAGAGGCGACCATAGTAATATGAGTGGAAAGGTAGTAAGAGTAGATACAAAGGGAATTAAGATTTATTTGGAAGGCATTACTGTTGAGAAGGTAGATGGCACCAAAAAAATATTTCCAATCCATCCGTCAAATCTTCAGATCACGAAGTTAAACCTTGATGACAGTGAAAGAGAAATTATATTCCAAAGAGGTAGTAAAATTGAGTAAACACATGAAAAGACTTACGATACCAAAACACTGGCCATTGCCTAGAAAGATTGGAAAATGGGCGCCAAAACCTAGTCCAGGCCCTCATTCAATTGAAAGATCACTCCCGCTTCTTGTAATAGTAAGAGATGTATTGGGCTATTCAGATATGTCAAAAGAGGCAAAAAAAATAATACACGAGAAAAACATTATGGTAGACGGAAAGATATGTAGGGATCCAAAATTACCAGTAGGTTTGATGGATATATTAGAAATAAAAACTACAGATGAAAAATTTAGAGTTTTGATTGATGAAAAAGGCAAGTTGATTTTAAACCCTATAGGTGAGGAAGAATCATACTTTAAGTTGTGTAGGATTGAGGATAAGAAGGTCATAAGGGGTGGCCGATATCAGTTGAACCTTCATGATGGGCGTAACTACATCGTAGATGATAAAAATATCAAAGCAGGCGACGTTTTATCTTTAAAGGTGCCAAATCAGGAGATTATAGATATCTTAAAGTTTGATATTGGCGCACGTTCATTAGTTATTGGTGGATCTCACCGAGGCGAAATCGGGAGAATCGACCAAATAAATATTATAAGGAGATCCCAACCAAATATTGTCACCTTAACAGTTAATGGTAAACAAATTCAGACCATAAAAGAATTTGTTTTTGTTGTTGGAAAGGATGAATCAGTGATATCATTGGGCAGGTGATTCTTTGCAAAGGAAATCTAATTATTTAGGAAATAATCCAATGAGAGAGCCTTACATATCTAAAGTAGCCCTTAACATAGGAGTCGGTGAATCAGGAGAAAAACTATCAAAAGCAGAGACATTAATAGAGCGTTTAACCGATCAAAGACCTGTAAAAACATATGCTAAGGTTACAAATCCGGATTTTGGAATTAGGAAAGGTCTCCCTATCGGAGTAAAGGTAACTCTTCGAAAGGAAAAAGCGGAAGAAATACTCAAAAAAGCCTTTGAAGCTAAGTATAACAAATTAGAGCAATCCAATTTTGATAATCACGGAAACTTATCTTTTGGGATAGAAGAGTATATAGACATCCCAGGATTGAAGTACGATCCTGATATAGGAATATTTGGACTTAATGTGAGCGTTACCATAGAGAGACCAGGCTACAGGATAAGAAGGAGAAAACTTAAAAAGAGGAAACCATCAAAGAGGCACCAACTTACAAAAGAGATCGCAGTCAAGTTTATCGAAGACAAATTTGGAGTTATCGTGGAGGAATAAAATGGAAAAAAAGTTCGGCAAAGGAGCAAATCAGTGTAGAATTTGCGGACAATATAATAGTCTTATTAGAAGATATGGCTTATATGTATGTAGACAGTGTTTTCGGGAAATCGCTCCCAAGATTGGATTCAAAAAATATAGTTAGGAGGTTTTTATTTTGCTGATGGATCCCCTCTGTGACGCTCTATCTAACATCAAAAATAACGAAAATGTAGGGAAAAAATCTTGCATCGTAAAACCCGCATCGAAATTAATTGGTAAAGTTCTAAGAGTTATGCAAGAAAATGGTTACGTAGGTGAATTTGAATTCATTGATGACGGAAAATCAGGAAAATTTAGAGTTGATTTGCTTGGGAGGATAAATGATTGCGGAGTTGTTAAACCAAGACATTCGGTCAAAAAAGACGAATTTGAGATATGGGAGAGAAGAGAATTACCCTCAGAAGGCTTTGGCCTGCTGATCGTAAGCACATCGTTAGGAATAATCTCTCATGAAGAAGCGAAGCGGAAGGGAATAGGTGGAAAGTTGTTGGCTTATGTTTACTGAGGTGTCAATTAATGGATATTGTCAGAGAAAAAATTGAGATTCCAGAGGAAGTAAATGTTCTGGTAGAAAACGGTAAGTTAGTTGTAAAAGGAACTAAAGGTACTTTAGAAAGAGACTTCTCTTTTCCGGGCGTTGAAATAATCAAAAAGGAAAAAATTATTGAGATTACTACCACACGTCCAAAAAAAAGTCAGATAGCAATAATCGGTACAATCCGAGCGCACATAAAAAATATGATTAAAGGAGTTACAGAGGGATTTACCTATAGATTAAAGATCGCGTATGCCCATTTTCCAATAAGTGTAAAGGTTTCAGAAGACAAGGTCATAATTGAGAACTTTATAGGAGAGAGACACCCTAGAACCGCTAAAATAGTTGGAGATACAAAGGTCGAGATTAGTGGGGAAGACGTTACTGTCAGCGGTATAAATAAAGAAGAGGTTGGTCAAACTGCTGCTAACATAGAACAAGCAACAAAGGTAAAAAGAAGAGACCTTAGAGTCTTCCAGGATGGTATCTATATTATAGAAAAAGACGGCAAAAGTATAGTGTAAGGTGAGATAATGAGAGCAACAGAGAAAAAAGAGGTTACGAAAAAACAAAAATCAAAGAAACCAAAGTTCCTGAGACAAGAATTTCATAAGAGGAAAAGACTTGATGATACTTGGAGGAGACCAAAGGGATTACACAGTAAAATGAGAAAAAGATTAAGGAACAGGGGCACAATGCCAGGTTCAGGATACGGTTCTCCTAAATCTAAGAGGGGAATGCATCCCTCCGGATACGAAGATGTTTTGATTTATTCAATTTCTGATCTCAACGATATAAATCCAAAAACTCAGGCAATAAGGATCGCTGGGGGAGTTGGATCGAGAAAGAGACAAATGATAGTCGAAAAAGCAACGGAGATGGAAATAAGAATAATCAATCCATAGGCGATTCAAATGGATGTTAGGATTCAAAGACGATTAGCAGCGGAAATCTTGAAAGTTGGTGAGAACAGAATATGGATAGATCCTGACGGACTAGATGATGTGTCCATGGCATCGACCAGAGACGACATCAGAAGGTTGATATCACAAGGTATGATCAGAGCAAAACAAAAAACAGGAATAAGTAAATTTAGAGCCAGAAAAGTTGCTTTACAGCGCAAAAAGGGAAGAAGAAGAGGACAAGGCTCAAGAAAAGGTAAAAAAGGATCAAGATACACTAAGAAAGAAAGGTGGATGAATACTATGAGACCGATTAGGAGACACCTTAAGAATTTACGAGACCAAGGTAAGATAACCCCCTCTCAGTACAGGGAGTGCTACCTAAAGGCAAAGGGTGGAGTATTTAGAAGCGTATCTCATCTTGAGATTTATTTAAGATCACAAGGAATCCTAAGGAAATGATAAAAAAATAGGAAAGGAGATATAACAAATTGGCTAGAAGAGCACGCAGAAGAGCAAAAAAATCAGTTACAAAAGGTCCTAAGAGAAGGGTACCTTTCCGTAGGAAGAGGGAAGGGAAAACTGATTATAGGCTTAGAATTAAACTCCTTCTCTCAAATAAACCAAGATTAGTAGTGAGAAGGAGTTTGAAAAACATTAACGTCCAACTTATAGATGTCTCTGAGAATGGGGACGTTACAATTACGAGCGCGAATTCTAAGGAATTAGGAAAATTCGGATGGAAAGCTAGCACAGGAAATATTCCGGCTGCATACCTTACAGGACTTTTATGCGGCGTTAGAGCCTTAAAAATCGGTAAAAAAGAAGCAATATTAGACATAGGCCTCCAAACACCAATTCGCGGATCCAGAGTATTTTCTGCTTTAAAAGGTACAGTTGACGCTGGAGTAGATATCCCTCATAGTGGAGAGATCTTTCCAGATGATAGCAGGCTTAGAGGCATGCATATATCTGAACACGCTGATTTTCTAAGAAAAGAAGATCCGAAAAAGTTAGAAAAGCAATTTTCAAAGTATATAACATTAGGAATCGAACCAGCCAGTATACCAAAGATGTTTGATGATGTTAGAAATAATATACTCGCTATGGAGGAGTAGAAATGGAAGAAATCGAATGGAGTCCAAAGACAGAGTTAGGGAGAATGGTGAAAGAAGGGCAGATAACTGACATAGAAGAAATCCTTCGGAAAGGGATACCTATCAAAGAGACAGAAATTATAGATTTCCTACTTCCAGATCTTCAAGAGGAGGTCATTGACATCAACCTAGTTCAAAGAATGCACGGCTCAGGGAGGAGAGTAAAATTTAGAGCAGTGGTAGTAATCGGTAATATGGATGGAATTGTGGGGTTCGGAATAGGAAGTGCAAAAGAAGTTGGCCCTGCAATTAGAAAAGCCATAGATAAAGCAAAGATGAACATCATAGAAATAAAGAGAGGCTGTGGAAGTTGGGAATGCGTATGTAAAGAACCTCACTCCGTTCCCATGAGCGTCACTGGCAAGTCTGGAAGCGTTTCAGTAACGTTGATGCCTGCTCCGAGAGGACTAGGCCTAGTGGCAGGAGACATAGCGAAACACATACTAAGGTTAGCAGGTGTAAAGGATGTCTGGAGCATGTCGAAAGGAAACACGAGAACAACCTTAAACTTTGCAAGAGCCACATTTGATGCCTTAAATAAAACTATCAAGATAAGAGCTATGGACGAACATATAAGCAAATTAGGAATAAAGGTAGGAAAGTAAAATGCTTGCGGTAGTTAGGGTAAGAGGGCCTGTAAACGTGAACAGTAAGGTAGAGGGTACAATGAATATGCTCAGACTTAACAGGGTTAATCACGCGGTAGTCATTAGGAATGATGGAAATTACAAGGGCATGCTCCAAAAGGCTAAAGATTACGTAACATGGGGAGAAATAGAGAGAGATACGTTAGCGAAGATGATAAGAGAAAGAGGCAGGTTGCTGGGTGATAAGAAGATTACTGACGATTATGTTAAGGAACACTTAGGATATAAGAATATAGAAGAGTTTTCGGAAGCTATTATTAAGGAAGAGGCAAAAATAGTTGATTTACCCGATATTAAGCCTGTTTTCAGACTCAGACCTCCAAAAAAAGGTTATGAAGGTATAAAGAGACCATTTGGTGATGGAGGATCTCTGGGCTATAGGGGGAGGGAAATAAACTCTTTACTCTTACGTATGATTTAGGTGAGTATAATGATCAGAAAGGAAAGAAAGACCAAGAAATACAGAGGATCTAAGACATGCGGAGGAGGAAGTAAAAAAAATAGAAGAGGCGCTGGACATAGGGGAGGACGTGGCCGTGCCGGGATGCACAAACACAAATGGACGTACACCGTGAAATACTCTCGCGATCACTTTGGAAAAAGTGGATTCAAGCGTGCGCCGAGTTTAGTCAGGACATGGAACACCATAAACGTTGGAGAGATAGAAGGACTTGTAAATTACCTAATTATGGAAGGAAAGATAAAAAAGAAGAAAAAACTTGTATTAGACCTTACAAAATTGGGATACACCAAGGTTTTGGGTAAAGGTAAATTGGAGAGTGCCTTAACCATAAAGGCACCTGAATTCTCTAAAAGAGCAATAGAAAAAATTGAAAGTGCTGGTGGAGAAGCCGTTTTTAGCGGGTGAGAAGTTCGATGTCTTACTTATACAGACTTCGTCCCTTAATGCAGTATTTGCCTACTGTAACGATGCCTAAATATCGTATATCTTTTAATGATAAACTTAAATGGACCGCCATAGTACTCTTTGTTTTTTATATTCTAACTGAAATACCGCTTTATGGTCTGAGTCCTGCCAAGATTGATTACTTCGAGACTATGAGAGCAGTCATATCAGGAAAGTTTGGCTCTATTGTAACGCTTGGAATAGGGCCTATCGTAACGGCTTCAATCGTTATGCAACTTCTTGCCGGCTCTAAGATGATAGATCTTGATCTCAGCAAAGAAGAAGACAAGAAGATCTTTCAAGGAACCCAGAAATTGCTTGCTATATTATTCACAGTACTTGAGGCTGTCCCATGGGTTGTTATGGGAGGATTACCGCCAGATCCGAGTTTGGGTGTCAGTCTAAGAATGCTTGAATTCGTGTTGATAGCCCAGCTAACGATGGGAGCCATCATAATCATATATTTAGATGAGGTTGTTTCGAAATGGGGAATCGGTAGCGGTGTTGGATTATTCATTGCAGCTGGTGTAGCATCTGAAATTTTCATTGGTTCATTAAACCCTTTGAGTCCAAAAGATATGCCTGGAGAACCTTCTGGTGCCATTCCAGCATTCATAAATTCATTGATAACAGGCTCTCCTACTTTAGTTAGGGGAGGTCTGCCAGACATGTTAGCGCTATTTTCTACAATATTCGTATTCTTCTTAGTTGTATATTCAGAGAGTATGCGAATCGAAGTCCCTCTTTCTCATGGAAGAGTACGTGGGGCCAGAGGAAGGTATCCCATTAGACTCATTTATACTAGCAATATACCAGTTATTCTCGCAGCAGCCTTATTCGCCAACATACAATTGTGGGCAAGGATATTACAGGGAATCGGCCATCCTATACTGGGATCCTTTGGATCAGCGGGATCACCAGCCAGCGGTTTAGTATGGTGGCTTACTCCTCAAAGGACTTTAGCCGAGGACATTTTGCTTGGAACAGTTATTCTACCTGATATCGCTAGGTCACTGTTTTATCTTGCTTCAATGATATTGTTCTGCACGATATTCTCAAAGTTCTGGGTAGAGACAACGGGAATGGGTCCCAAAGATGTTGCGAGGCAACTTTCAGACAGTGGAATGTTGATACCAGGGTTTAGAAGAGACGTAAGAGTAATAGAGAAGATACTCGATAGGTATATACCATCGGTTGCGATATTGGGAGGTGCCTTTGTGGGATTTCTAGCGGCATTCGCTGATTTTACAGGCGCATTAGGAGGAGGAACAGGCGTCTTACTGACAGTTGGCATAGTATACAGGCTATACGAAGAGATTGCATCAGAACAACTAATGGAGATGCATCCGACAATTAGACAGTTCTTTGAGGCTTAAAGGTGGTTTTATGGTAGATTTCTCGTTCTTGTTTAATATAATGGACACGATTTTGAGTCCAATAAAATTTGAAGGTCCAAATGGACCCATGTTTACTATCCTTATAATAAGTGCCTTAATTTCAGTTGCAGTAACGTTGGTTCAAAAGTACACCGTAGATCAAAAAAGGATTGCTGAGTTAAGACGCCTAGCATTGGAATATCAAAAAAAATTGAAAGAAGCCAGAGAAAAAAACGACCAGAAAGAGATGAGAAAATTAACAAAAAAATTCACAAGCATTCAGAGCGAGATGATGACAATGTCATTTCGACCGATGCTTTATTATATGCTCCCCTTATTCCTGATTTTCTTCTGGTTAAGGAACACTTATCCTTCCACGCAAGTAATCGTTGAATTGCCTTTCATCCTTCCTAAATATGGAGCAGACTTTGGCTGGTTGGGATGGTACATTTTCTGTTCCTTTGTAACATCAGTCTCTATTAGAAAGATACTCGGAATTAAATAATTGTAAATAAGGGTGATTTTAATGAAACCTAGGTTTAGATCCAGATCTTATAAAAGGATTTATAGAAAATCTCCAGGAGCAAGAAACGTTTTACATTTTAGAAGGAAGAGACCAAGTAAACATAGATGTTCGGAATGTAAAAATATCCTAAATGCGGTTAGTATCAGTGGTAAAAAGGGACCAAGCAGGATATTCAGCGGTAATTTATGTCCCAAATGTTTAAAATTAAAAATAAAGGAAGAAGTGCGAGACCAATGGTAACGATTACTATCGGAGGTAACCCAGGCAGTGGAACTTCAACCCTTGCCAGACATTTATCTTACAGAAAAAATTTGAGACTCGTATCAGTTGGAGAATTATTCAGAGAACTCGCCAAAAAAAGAGAAATCACCATAGAAGAACTGAGTGAGATAGCAGAGAGAGACTCCATGATTGATATCGAATTAGATGATCTTCAGAAAGAGATGGCTGAAGGAGGCAATGTCATATTAGAGGGCAGACTCTCCGGTTGGATGGTGAATGGGGATATAAAAATATGGTTAAAAGCCCCTGCTGAGGTAAGAGCAAAAAGAGTGGCGAGGAGAGATAATCTCGAAATAATACAGGCTTTAGAAAAGATTAAGAGGAGAGAATTAAGTGAAAAAAAGAGATACAGGAAGATATACAACATAGATATCGATGATCTCTCCATATACAACATAGTTTTAGACACGGAAAAATTATCACCTGAAAGTCTTGTTAAGATCATGGAAATATATTTGGATAACTTGAATAGGTGAGCGTATGAGTGCGATAGAAGTAGGAAGAATATGCGTTAAAACCGTGGGGAGAGAGGCAAGAAAACAGTGTGTGATTGTTGATATTATAGATGGAAATTTCGTCCTAGTTACAGGACCTAAGGAACTCTCAGGCATAAGGAGAAGAAAATGTAACGTAAAACATCTAGAACCTACTGAATATATCATAGAAATTGAAAAAGGTGATTCGGACGAAAAAATAAAAAAGATACTCGAAAAATCTAATTTAATAGACCGATTTAAAGAATGATCCCTGAAAAAAACATTTTGATCAAGTTTGAGAGCGAAACCGATTTTAGGTGGGGCATCCAACCAAGTAGGCGCTCTTTAGAAGAATATATTGAAAAGGGCGTCATAAACATAGATAAACCAAAGGGTCCTACCTCTCATGAAATAGTATCGTGGGTAAAGGAAATAATAAAAATAGAAAGGGCAGGACATGGAGGTACGTTAGATCCAAAAGTTAGTGGAATCCTCCCAATTACCATAGAAAAGGCTACAAAGTTAGTTCAAGTCCTTCTACCATCTGTGAAGGAGTACGTATGCGTCTTAAAGTTGCACAGGGAAACCAGCGAAGAGGATTTAAAAAGAATTTTTAAGGAGTTTTTAGGCACCATCTACCAGAAACCGCCAATAAAATCTGCAATAAAGAGAGAGATTAGGACAAGAGAGATATACTACTTAGATATTCGAGAAATAGATGAATCTTATGTTTTGTTTAGGGTGCGCTGCCAAGCAGGCACCTATATCAGGAAACTATGTCATGATATAGGAGAAGCATTAGGCGTAGGTGCACACATGGCAGAGTTAAGGAGGACAAGGAGCGGACCGTTCACAGAGGAAAATTTAACTACTTTGCATGATTTGAAGGACGCTTATCAATTCTGGAAGGAAGATGGGATCGAAAAACATCTTAGAAAGACTATAATGCCCATGGAATATGTTGTATCCCACTTACCAAAAATTTATGTAAAAGACAGTGCTGTATCGGCTATTTGCCATGGAGCAAGCCTTAACGTACCAGGAATTCCGATGTTAGATAAAAACATAGAAAAGGGAAAAGAAGTGGCTTTGATGACCTTGAAAGGCGAGTTAATAGCTTTTGGTACAAGTGAAATGAGTACCAAAGAGATAATGGAGTCAGATAAAGGAATCGCCGTTAGTATAAAAAGGGTGCTTATGGAGCCTGATGTTTATCCAAGGATATGGAAGAAGAAATAGAATTTTTACATATCGATTATGCCAAAATTTATAACGCTTTAACATTTCTATAATCTTGATAAAAGTGATGTACTTTGAAGAAGAGCCCACATCTCCTTTTAAAATGGGTATCATTAAAACAAAAATCAGAGGACATTATTTCGAATTTTATACTGCTAGCGGCATCTTTTCTTCAAAGCAAATCGACTATGGCACCAAGTTGTTGTTGGACTATGTGGAAACAAATAAAAATGATGATGTACTTGATCTAGGATGCGGTTACGGAGTAATTGGCATAGTAGTCGCTAAATTTATAAATGGAAAGGTTTTACTTACCGATATAAACAAGCGAGCAGTATGGCTAGCAAAAAAGAATATAAAGTTGAACAAAGTAAATGCAAAAGCATTACAAGGAGACTTGTATGAACCCGTTAAAGATTTAAGGTTTGACACCATCCTTACAAATCCACCTATAAGTGCTGGGTACGATACGTTAAATAGAATAATCACTGAAGGAGTAGAGCATCTAAACAAAAACGGTAGCATTCAACTCGTATTAAGAAGAGGTAGCACCGCTGTGATTGAGAGGTATAAAAACGTTATGGATATAAGAATCCTCAAAAAAAAGGGAGGATATAGGGTAATGAAGATGATGCCGGGGTAGCCAAGTTGGACTAAGGCGCGGGCCTTGAGAGCCCGTGGAGCTTTCGCTCCGCCTGGGTTCAAATCCCAGCCCCGGCGCATAATGTGGTGAAAAGATGAAAGAAGATTTTAAACATATGGTTAGGATAGTCGGAACCGACATAAGCGGAGAAAAGAGAATAAAATACGGTTTAACATCCATAAAGGGAATTGGTATAAGAATGGCAAATGCAATCTCGGTTATCACAAATCTTGATCCCAATGAAAAGATTGGAAACTTATCAGATGAAGATATGGAGAAACTTGAAGGTATTATAAAGGATATAGATGTAGAACTAATACCTAACTGGATGATGAACAGACAAAAGGACATAAAAACAGGAGAGAACAACCATTTAACTGGACCAGATCTAACCATGGCATTGAGAGAAGATCTAAACAGATTGAAGAAAATCAAGTCTTACAGAGGCTTGAGGCGTGAGTTAGGTCTCAAAGTCAGGGGTCAAAGAACGAGATCTACTGGAAGAAAAGGTATTTCTGTTGGAGTAAGGAGGAGGAAAGGCCCACAAATAAGAAAGAAGGGAGTTTAATGGGAGATCCGAGAAAAATCAGAAAAAAATATGTCACACCAGCACATCCTTGGCAAAGAACAAGATTGGATGAAGAAAACGAACTAATAAAAAAATACGGACTCAAAAATAAGAGAGAAGTATGGCGTGCAAAGACCACGCTAAGGAGTTTTGGAAGTGAGGCAAGAACACTTCTAGCACTAGATTTCGAAGAAAGAGAACAAATAGAAAGAGATTTCCTAAGTAAGCTGATTAGATATGGATTACTCGATGAAGGCTCTAAGTTGGAGGATGTACTAGGCTTAAAATTGGAGGACCTGTTGGATAGAAGACTCCAAACCATCGTCCATATGAAAGGATTAGCTAGGACACCCAAACAATCAAGACAACTAATTGTTCACGGTCACATCACCGTAGGAGATAAGAAAGTAACAAAACCAAGTTACATGGTTTCAAAAGACGAGGAAGGGCTGTTGACTCATACAGAGGGTTCTCCGTTCACATCCATACTACAGGAGGTGTCAACAAATGAGTAGTGAACATAAGTGGGGATTAGCCCATATATTCTCTTCCTTTAATAATACCATCATACATATAACCGACATCACTGGCGCGGAAACTATAACTAGAAAATCTGGAGGAATGATTGTAAGAGCGGACAGAGATGAATCTTCTCCCTATGCTGCTATGCAAGCGGCTCAAAGAGCAGCAGACGAGGCAAAGAGCAAAGGAATCGTTGGAGTACATATAAAAGTACGAGCTCCGGGCGGAAACGGCCCGAGAACTCCTGGTCCTGGCGCTCAAGCAGCGATTAGAGCATTAGCGCGATCAGGACTAAAAATAGGTAAGATAGAAGACGTCACACCCATTCCTCATGATGGAACACGAAGACCTGGTGGGAAAAGGGGCAGAAGGGTCTGATCTTTTATGGACATCCAATTTTTTGAAAAAAAGGATGATAAAGCAGTATTTATTGTATCAGGAATTAATACATCCTTTGCAAACACCATTAGAAGATCTGCAATAGCAAATGTACATAAACTTGCGATAGAGGATGTTTACATAATCAGAAATGATTCTCCGATGTATGATGAGGGTCTAGCCTTACGCTTAGGATTAATACCTCTTAAAACTCCGAAAGAATATATTTCCAGAGAAGATTGTGATTGTGAAGAAGGTTGTCCTAAATGCAGTGTCAGGCTAATACTGAAGAAAAAAGGTCCTGCAACCGTATTTTCAGGAGATCTTGATAGCGATGACATAGAAGTTTATGCGGTTGACGAAAACATTCCTTTAACGAAGTTGGGCGAAGATCAAGAAGTAGAGTTAGAGGCATTTGCTATACTAGGAAGCGGAAGAGAACACGCAAAATGGCAACCAACCACATCATGCGGATATAAGTATAAACCCATAATTACCATAGACGAAGAAAAATGCGAAGAATGTGGAGACTGCGCCGAAGCATGTATCAGGGACGTGTTTGAGTTTGACGGGAAAATAAAAATAAAGAACTTAATCAACTGTAATATGTGTAAGAACTGCATAGAAGCCTGTGATGCTGATGCTATTAAAGTAGAGGGTGATGATTCCACCTTTATTTTCAAGATTGAAACCGATGGCTCTCTTACAATTGATGAATTAATCGAGCGCGCTTCCCTTGTTATGGAGAAAAAAATGGATGAATTCATAAAATCTATAGATGAACTATAAGCGGGGGTAGCCAAGAGGTCAACGGCGCTAGGTTGAGGGCCTAGTCTCATAGGAGTCCGTGGGTTCAAATCCCACCCCCCGCACCACAGCGAAGTGGAGAATATTTCGCCAAAAAACGGGAATTCAAGGAGAAATGATAGGTTACTGAAAGAGGTCACACATCCTCACTGTAGGCAAAGGATGGCAATTAATCTCTCTTTTTTATAGGCAAATATATGTCTATTCTAAAGTCAGGGTCTTTTTCAAATTGCGCACCAACTTCGTCTACTTTCACAATAGCTTCTTCTAACCATTGTCTTCGGCCATCATATTCATAATTATGTTCTTCCATCCATGAAGACATATTTGCTCTAATATCACTCCAAGCTTCTCCAAGTCTTTCAGGAAATGGATTATTAACTTTTTTAACGGCATACAGTCCGGACTTAACGTTTTTTATTTTAATATCAGTATTTCCTTCAACATCATTATTAACTTTTATCCATGCTTCGTAGCCGTATTCTGGCCTATCCTTGGAGGGCTCAGGATTATTGAAACCAAAAAGACGTGTTTTTTTACTTAGTAAGTTATTTTTCTTTGCCCAATTAATTAATTTTTCGAAAGCTCTGTGTTCTGATTCATTACCAATATATTGGTAAGATGCAACTTTCATTGGTGCTAAATCAACAACTTTCAAGTCCACAAACAAACCTCCTCAAAGGTTTATTAAGTCCTTAACTGACGATTTAAGTTTTAATTTGAGTTGCTATTTTGTTTCCGAACTCTTTGCATTTAGGAAGCTCTCCTTCCACGAGGGGACCCTTCATCCCTTGAACTTTTATTGATAAACCGGGAGCTATCAGTTTCAATCCGGGAGCCTTTTCGTTTATTCTCGCCTCCATTTTCTTCACTGCTTTTTCGAAATCTCCCCTGATATATGTGTCAAAAACGGCGAACAGTTTCCTCTCTAAGGGGAATTTGCCAAGTTTGTCGATAAACTTTCTAATACCTTTGGTTGGTCCACCAAAATGATTCGGAGAACCTATCAGAATCACGTCGTAATTAATTATGGTGCCAAGGTCAACTTCTTTGAGTTCACTAAGGACAGTTTCTATTCCTTCAACTTCTCTCATTCCCTCTATGATTGTTTCCGCTACAAGTTTGGTGTTACCATACTTTGACTCATAAACAACAATAACTTTCGCCAACGAGTCCAACCTCTATTCATGTTAATCAAATATGAGTTGGAATACTTACCATGCTAAGACTTTTTAAAAGTTTCCAAAAAGTTAAAAGGTAAATTATTAACATCCTTTTATGCTCATTAGATTAATAATCATCTTCGTCTCGGTACCTATCTTGGAGTTATTTTTGCTCATAGAGATAGGTAGGTTGATAGGAACATTGAATACAGTGGCAATAGTAATTATAACTGGTATCGCTGGCGCGGCCTTTGCAAAGTCTCAGGGCTTAGAAGTCTACGAGAAAATAAAAGAGGATTTAAGAATCGGAGTTTTACCAACAAACCAATTGTTAGATGGATTACTTATTTTGGTGGGAGGGGCTTTACTCATAACTCCTGGACTACTCACGGATGCAACAGGTTTTTTGGTAATCATGCCTTACACGAGACCTTGGATAAGGGAGAAACTAAAAGATTGGCTTGAGAAGAAAATAGAATCAAAGCGTACACAAGTTTATACGCGTTATTATGAATGACTTAACTCTTATCAAGGTCCGCTTTTAATTTAGGAATCTCATCTGTCCAATAGAGTCTATTTTTGAAAATAATTGGCGCCCAACTCCTTATATTACTCAAAGTAGGGTCCAACTCATCTATGGTCATCTTAAGAATTGCCTCGTTGTATAAAAGGTGGTGTTGTTCGCTATTCTCAAGGTGAAGGTAGAAGAAACCACCCATACCCATACCAGAACCAAATCCTTTAACTTTAAGGAGAATATCGGTCTCGTTAATCTTTTCTATCTCATAAGAAGGTGTAATGTTAGTTCTAATGTTCTGCATCAGACAATATTCGGGATTTCCTATCACAAGGTAGTCTCTTCCATATAAAGAAGTAAGCCTCGCAATTTCCATCGCTTTTCCAATGGAGAAGCCTTTGCTTAATAATCTAGAGAAGTTATATCCTACCTTTAATGCCTCTTCGTTGCATACTTTATACAATGTAACTATTCCTGATACAGATCCTTTTTTAATTAAATCTTCTCCTTCCTCATAACTATTGCATGCATTTAAGAAGAAGGCAGGAGTATTGTTCTTTTCTATTTCTTTTGTTTTTAAAGGTCCATCGTAACACAACAAACCATTCTCACAATGACCTACGTAATGTATCAGGTCAAAGTCTCTTGCGAAGATGTCTGAGAACTCATCTCTAGACAAGTACTCAAATATCTTTGTTTTAAGAGATATGTCTGTTCTTCTTCTGTATATTTCTCTTACCAATTCCTCCTCTTCTATCATTTTTTCATCGTTCAACACCAAGGCTATGTCTATGTGATCTTTGTCCTTATCTAGATATTTCAGTTGGTTATAAAATGCTTTTTCATTAGATCTTGCACAATTAATAATGGTTTCATCTGATATCCAGATATGATTCTGAGAATCCTTTAAAAAGGGATTTCCTATATTTTTTACCTCTGCAAGTTCAAGTACATTTCCTCTAAAAAAGTCGTTAAGAGACATCTTCATTATTTCTCTCTCTGATATTGGTTTATATCGTGGTAAATATATCGTAGAGAGATCATTCAATAAGAAAGGTATTGATTCTAGATTCTTCAAAGAAGGCTTAACGTAAGAAGAGAGGTGCCACGTCGGCATGGAGTCCTTTATTTTTTCGTCCGGGATGTCTATATAAGTGGGTAGTTGTTCGCCGATGCTTAATTGAAATAAATCATCTATATCAATGTCTAAATCCTCTATCGCTTCTAACTCTTTTAAATTCAGTTTATATACTCCTGCATTCCTCACAAGACAATCTAAGAAGAATATCTTTCGCAATAACCAATTTACTTCGTCCTCAAAATTAGGAAATTTAGATAGATAATATTCAAAGCCGTTCGAAACAATCTTTGGCTCGCCGAATCTTATATCGGCGAGCAAGTAATATGCTAAGGGCGCTACTGTATACAGGTATTCTAATTTCTCCGGTACATAGATCTCGACGTCTGAGGAGATTTTTTTCAAATTATCTGGTGCTACAAAATGATCAGAGATTTCTATCAATGGAGGATGTCCTCTTAGAGTAGGATAACTTCTCTCGCAGTTTTTTACCTTAATAGAGGAGGAAAGAAGGGATATGGCTTTTGCAATATCTCCAATATCTTCTGTAACTCTGATTGTAGACTCAGGTCTTTTATGATAAGATCTCACGCCGAATATTATCTCTGTTTTTTTATCGAACTCAAAAGTAATGTTTGCATCCTTATCGCATGCTATTCTTATC
>JABAOF010023388.1_pt2 | contig 22178 bp, 26 predicted proteins | sample 7062171 | NCBI WGS metagenome assembly JABAOF01 (sample SAMN14538628, study PRJNA623070) | marine sediment metagenome | biome: marine biome [ENVO:00000428]; feature: marine pelagic biome [ENVO:01000023]; material: deep marine sediment [ENVO:00002113] | place: India: Gulf of Khambhat ...
GCGCATACATCGTCAACCCAATCCCGGGCGAAACGGACCTGGCAGACAACACATACATTGATGACTGGATCATAGTCTCGATGGTTGGCGATATCACTGGTCCAGATGGATGGCCGGATGGCAAATGCGACATGAGAGACATAGGCTCAGTTGCGAGACTATTCGGAGTAATCTATCCAGATCCAAGGTACAAGGCAAACTGTGATGTAGTCTACGACCTGAAGATCGACATGAAAGATATCGGAAATGTGGCTAGACACTTCGGCGAGATAGACCCATAATCCCTCCTTTTTTTGTACAAAAAGCTTGGAGAGACATATATGAATCTCAGCCCTGCGGCAAGTTCTCTCCTTCGTACTAGTCAGTCATTTTCTGGCTCTGTCATAAACAAACTCCATAATCAGCTGGACAAAAAGTCTCTCGAAAAGGAGATAGATCACTTGACCCCAAACGGAAAACATTGACTCCGAAATTTCGAGGTTTCTAGAACTCCTATTGGCAGATATTCGAGTTTTTCGGAAGCAGTCTTCTTGATAAATCGTCCCAAGTAGTTATTTTTTGCGAAAGTCGTGGCGCCTTGGAAATCAACGAACCTTCTGTTTCTGATGATAGGTGCCACGATAGTTATAGGCTTGCCGTTGCTGCGGTGAAAATGAAGAAGAAATCCGTTAACCTCGTCAGAACCCAATGACTCCTCTCTTTTCCGTTTGCATATTCCGATTCTGGAATAAAAAGCTTATATCCTATATTACTACACAATACTCAAGTGCTGGTCAAGAGTATGAAAGAGAGCAAAAAGACCGAAGAAGTACGCTGGCAAGTAATAAAGGCCATGCTGGAACAGTTCCCGACCCTGAGAGATAGGGTTGCAAGCTATCTGAGAACCAGCAAATAGCCTGTTTTTCAGGTTTTTCCTTTCAGAAACAGAAGTTGCGCCTGCCTTTCACACGGCTTCAACTTCTTTTCAGAAGATGTGGCGGTGGAATTTTGACGTTATTTTTGGTACCATTGTTGTTTTCATCTTTGAGCAGTTCAGCTATCTGACGGTAACGTTCCAGAAAATCTATTCCTTTCTCTGTTGACCTGTAGATGTCTCTGCCATTTCGCGTGACTTTCTTCAGAAGGTCGATGTCTAGCATGAAATCAAGATAGTCATTGAGCTGTGTGAAGCTCAGGTTTGCTCTGTACATGATCTGTGTCTTCAAAGCTCCATCTTTAGCTATGTCCAAGATCTCCGCCATTATGTAGAGCTTGTCCCTCCTTTTGGGACGAGAATTCGACCATGGATTCATTTTCTATATTCCTCTTTTAGAACTTTTTTCTATGATTCAGTTCGCCCGGAGTTTTTTAAGCAGTGTTTCCCTCGTCCGACTATTCCAAGAACTGAAATATTTCTGCAATAATCCTCTGTCATGGCAGCCTAGTAATGGAAACACTTTTTTTGCGAACACGATAGTTGAATGACGGTGGATGTATTTGCTGATAGGTATGGTTGCTGATACGCATGACAATCTGCCGGTTGTCGATATGGCTGTTGAGGAACTTAATAGGCGAAAAGTGGAGCTTGTTCTCCACGCGGGGGATTATGTAGCCCCCTTTGTGATTCCAAGGCTTGCGGGACTGAAGGCAAAGCTGATTGGTGTCTTCGGCAATAACGATGGGGACTGTGAACTCTTAAGACAAAAGTTCAGGGAGCGTGAACGGCTTGAGGTGCGGGGGTACTTTGCTAGGGTCTCGGTTGACGGAATGGAAATCGGGTTATTACATGGTCATCAAGATGAGCTTTTGAAGGCTCTGATAGATCATGAAAGCTTTGACATAGTTGTGCATGGGCACAGTCACGAAGCAGAAACGCTTCGAAAAGGCAAGACCATGGTTGTTAACCCGGGGGAGTTATGTGGGTATCTCACTGGAAAATCAACCTTCACAGTAGTGGATACTGATCAGATGGAAGCAGAACTAATCGAGCTCTAATCTCTTCCTCTGAGGTTGGAGTTCCCTTCGTTCTTCTCTTTTTTGAAGTTTGATAGGTTCATCTGCCTTGCTAGGTCTTTGCTTTTGTTGGCGTCAGAGACTATGTCAGTATTCGTCAGAAGTGTCTTCAGGCTTCTTTCTTGAAGATCCCGCATGATCTTCTTCATGTTGCCGACTTTCTTGTCTAGGTCTATCAGTTCGGATCTGAGTTGATCGATCGAGGTCATGATGTGTTTGATGAGGGGCTGAACATCTTTCTTCGTTTGTATACTTATAACTGGACCTTTCGTTTTGGCGGCTTTTTTCAGATTAAGGAGTCCGTCCATCAGCAGGGAAGGGCTATCTCTGATCTCTCTCATCAGTAGAAGAAGGTCTGACCCGTCTGTTAGGGCTTTCCTGAGTTGTTCGAAGGCGATACGAGAATTTGCAGCTGGGTCTGGTGAGTCTTGAATCAGTATCTCCTCGAATGTCGTTAGTGTTTGGACGAAATTATTGTGCAAAGCATTTATAGTGTTGGCTTTCCCAGGTTTCAGGATCATCATGGACTTTTTGGTCTTTTTGGCTGAGTGTTTCAGGCTTTCGACACGGTTTTTGGTCTTGTTAAGCAATTCTGGCGTGGTTAACTTTTCGGAGATTGCCCTACTGGCAACGTCAGTAGCCAATTTCTGCAAGACTTCCTCAAACTCATGCATTGCTTGGCTGAACTCTTCTTTGATCAAAATCCACTCCGTTTCTCAGGATGCTAATCAATCAGGATTCGTCTCTATTCCAGACTTCTATCAGGTTTTGCACGGCCTTCATTTTTGATGAAGATCTGTTAAGTCTGTATAGACGTATTCTGCCAAATATTTTGTGTTTGATTATTCCCTCGTCTTCGAGGATTTGTAGATGGTTTTTTGTTGTCTGATAGTTTGCACCAAGCCTTCGAGCTATTTCTGAAACGTTCAGCTCACCTATATTCATCAGACTTTTTATTATTCTCATTCTAAGCTTTGAAGAGAAGACATCCTCAACATTCATGAAAATCACATTTTTCCCTTTTGAAGGAGAAGGGTCAATTCTTTTTCAAGCTCTTGGGCTGGGATTCTGGGTAGGAAGATGAATGTCGATCTTCCCCGTGAGCCTGTTGAGGAAACCTCAGTTTCTACAATACCCATGTCCGAAAGTATCTGTAGATAGTTCCATAGCTGCGTGTGACTGTGGGGTCTGACATTGAACTCTTCACAGATTACTGCGTAGCCCTGTTCAGTCTGAGCTAATGAGGCGTAGGCTCTCTCACTCTCCTTGAAAAGTCTGGCTATGCCAAGTAGAAATAGCCTTTCGTGCAGCTTCAAGGAGTCCAAGTCGCTTTTACGCATAACGGCAAATACGCTTGAAACAGCTTTCCGGACACATTCCGGCGTCACCATGTCTAAGTCGTCAGCATCTGCGTATTTTCCGGCTCTCCATAACAGTTCGATTCCAAAGCGAGCGTTCCCATTCTCGGAAAAAGCAAGCTCGGCAGTCAGGCTTATTGTGTCTTCTGGCATAGTCAGGGGCTTGAAGGCTAGGGCAGCTCTGTCGTTAAGAATGTCTATGAGTTGTTGCTTTGAATATGTGTCAAGATGTATTATGTTGGATTGTAGAGTGCTTCTGGCGCTTGCATCAAGCTGCTCTAGAGCTTCCAAGTTTCGGAGAATGCAGATGAGTGAGACTCTCTGAGGCTTATTAGGCCTTGTTTCTTGTAGACGGGTCAGCTTGTAAACAGCTTCTGATCCTTCTCTCTCAATAAGACTTTCAAACTCGTCTAGGGTTAAGATTACATGTGCTCCTTGCTCGTCTATGACCTGCAAGAGAATGTCTAGGAGTTCTTCGGCGGAATAACCCCTTCTGGGAAAGTTTGAATGAAAAATGGAAACAACTTGGTGTAGGATTAGAAAGAGGCTTCCTCGATACTCTCGGCAGTTGATGGGAGCATAGTAGAGATTCACTTCACGTTTCTTTGCTTCTCTCATGATGTCTGCACCGAAACGCTGAGAAAGGACGGTCTTTCCTGTGCCTACAGCGCCAGTTATGATGACTCTTTGGGTCATCTTCTCAGGATTTTGCAGTGCGAAGTTGAAGAATTCCATGAGCAGATGTTGCTGCTTAACTCTGTGGGGAAGCCTGTGGGGAACATAGTTTATGTCCAGTTTTGTTTCATCTCTGAATACACTTCGGTAAGGTGTCACGTGTTATCCCTGAGAGACATTATGCGGCGGATTCTTATTCCTTTTCCTGAGTGCTGTCGATTATATGTGTTAACCTAATTTTCATTACAAATTCAGCGTGCGCATCTGATATCTTGGCAAAGATGGGTGGCAAAGCAAAAAAGCTAATAGAGAGAGGCTGTGCACTTACTGCGAAATGATTCCGAAGTACTTCTTCTTGGCGAAAGGTGTAGGTCGACACAGCGAAAGTCTTCAGTCTTTTGAGCTGGCCCTAAGAGGCGCAGGTATACAACACTTAAATGTAGCTACGGTTTCAAGCATAATACCTCCAGGCTGCAGGCTCATCTCGAAGAGACGTGGGCTGGAAATGCTGAAGCCTGGAGAAATTGTTTTTGCTGTCTGGGAGAAGAATTCTACTGGTGAGCCACACAGGCTTGTGGCGGCTTCGATTGGAGTGGCAACTCCGCGAGACGGAAAAGGGTATGGTTATCTATCCGAATACTGCTCTTATGGAGAAACTGAAGAGGTGGCAGGAGACTATGCTGAAGAACTGGCCTCAGCCATGTTAGCCACCATCATGGGAGTTGAGGTTCCATCTGAAGAAAGTTGGAAGGAAAGGAGAGAATTGCTGAAAGCCAGCGGCATAGAAACTACTAACATAACCCAATCTGCAACAGGAGACGTTAACGGATTGTGTACAACTGTAGTTGCAGCCGCCGTTTTTATACTTTAGAACTATAGATATAGATCTGCTTTCAGAATTCTTGTTCAGAAACAATATTAACGGTGAATATCAACGTAAATGGGTGACAATATCGTTGCCAAAGAATCTTCAGCCGCCAATAATCATTGTAAATTTCAAGACTTACAAAGAATCAACAGGAAATGAAGCTCTGATCCTGTCCAAAAAAGCTGAAGAGGTGGGGAATGAAAAAAGGGTCTCAATAGGCATCGCCCCTCAATTCATTGACATCGCTTCTGTTGCACAAGCAGTAGATATTCCGGTTTTCGCGCAACATATCGATCCCATCCAGGCTGGCAGCCATACTGGACATGTGCTTGCTGAAGCTATCAGAGAAGCTGGCGCATTAGGAACACTTGTCAACCATTCCGAGAGGCAGCTGAAGCTATCAGATATCGACGCTGTAATCAAGATCACCCGTGAGAAAGACCTGATTTCTATAGTGTGTGCCAACAATCCAGATATAAGTGCATCAGTAGCTGCTTTGAGACCAGATGTAATAGCCATCGAACCGCCAGAGCTTATAGGCACGGGCATACCTGTCTCAAAAGCCAAACCTGAAGTCATTGAAGACACCATTCAGCTTGTTAGAAAAATCAACGAAGAGGTTGTGATACTCTGTGGGGCAGGAATAAGCAGTGGCGAAGATGTTGAGGCTGCTTTGGGTCTTGGTGCACAAGGGGTTTTGGCAGCCAGCGCCATAGTGAAAGCGAAGGAACCGTACAAAGTTCTCTGCGATTTCGCCGAAGCGACAAGAGTCTGGAAGGGGCATGCTTGAAGGTTGAAGCTGAATGTGCTGAATGTATTGTAACTAGAGCCTCAGCGGAATTGCAGAACGCCACCACAAATCCTGCGCTACGTTTCAGGGCTATGGTTGAGCTTCTTAGACTTTTGAGCAGAGAGTTTAAACCTACAGCGGTGCCTGCTGATTTGGGCACAAAGAGAGACCGTCTGATAAAGAGGATAACGGGAAATGATGACCCGTATGAAAGGAGCAAGAGAATCAGTAATGAGAAAGCACTGAAGCTTCTGCCATATGCAAGGAAAATCGTTGAGAACGGGTATACTCAAGAAGAGCGATTCAAGAAAGCATGTCTGTGCGCCATAGTAGGCAACATTGTTGAATTTGACATTCCGGGACACAGATTCACCTTCGGTAGTCTGAAAAGATTCATGAGGGAAGCAGTGAAAGATCTGGTCATAGACGACACAAACAAAATATACAAGTTGGCAAGCGGTATTGGAACCGTTCTCTTCTTAACAGACAATGCAGGTGAAATTATGCTGGACACTCTGCTCGTTGAGCAGCTGAAAAACATGGGGCTGACAGTAACAGTTGGAGTCAAAGGTGCTCCTGTACTTAACGACGCTACTCTGAAGGATGCGGAAGTTGCCGGTATGCAGAAAATCGCGGATAGATTGATAACGACAGGAACGGATTCCGTAGGATTTGTGCCAGAGGAGTTCTCCAAAGAATTTATGGAAGTCTACGATTCCGTTGACATGGTCTTCGCCAAAGGAATGGGTTATGCTGAGACCTTAACAGAGTATAAATTAGGAAAGCCCCATGCGTTATTACTTCGAACCAAATGCTATTGTGTGGCAAACTACTTTGGCGTGCCTCGAGGAAAGAATATCGCCAAGCTGATGCCATAATGAGACTGCCCTCCCTAGTTTTTGATAAAGATATCTCCTCGAATTTCAAGCAATATCTACTGAAAGAGTGGATCATAACCAACGGTTTAGGTGGTTATGCTTCTTCCACAGTCCTAGGTATCAATACTCGGAAATACCATGGGTTACTTGTTGCATCTGTGGATCGTGCGAGCGGTCGAAAGGTGTGCATGGCCAAACTTGATGAAGAAATGAATATTGGAAAGAACATTTATCCATTAAGTGCAAGCGAGTTTCAGAACGGGATTTTCCCGAAAGGATATATGTTTTTGAAGAGTTTCTCAGTTTCACCTTTCCCAAAATACACGTATTCTGTGGAAGAAGTTGAACTTCGAAAGACAATTTTCATGCCCTGTGAGAAGAACGTGGCGATAGTCCTTTATGAAGTTCTGAACCAGAGCGATTTTGGTATTGAGCTTCGGATATTTCCCTTGGTCAATTGGCGGCACTATCATTCGGTAATAGACAGATGGAAAGATCCTTGGAAGCTTACAGAGGAACAGAAAGAGAATCTGTTGCGTATGGATTTCGGCGACGGTTCATTGAGTATCGTCTCAACTCGAGGCGATTTTTCAGCAGATGGAAAGTGGGTTGAAAAGGTGTTCTACCGTGAAGAAGAGAAACGTGGCGAAAGCTCTTTGGATGATTATTATCAGCCTGGAAACTTCAGCGTACATGTCAGGGCTAGGGAAAATGTCAGGTTCGCGCTGACAGCAACCGCGCAAAGTAGAAAGCCCAGCGGCCCGAGCGTCCTGTCAGAAACGCCGATTGCCATGTACGATATAGACGCTCTGTATGAAAAAGAGAGGAAGCGTCGCACAGATCTCCTGAACAGATTCTATAGAGAACATAGAGACATTCATGTAAAAGAGTGGCTGAACTGGATGATCTTGGCAACAGACACGTTCATTATTAGAGGATTTGATCCTAGAGAGTCATCAGTCGTTGCAGGTTATCACTGGTTTGAAGCTTGGGGAAGAGATGCATTCATATCTCTGCCGGGACTGCTGCTTGTTGCTAGAAGATTCGAGGATGCCAGAAGAGTATTCTTAATGTTCAAGAACTACTGCAAGCAGGGTCTTATTCCCAACTTTATTCCGGCACGAGGGGGCGAGCCGGCCTATAACACTGTGGATGCGACTCTCTGGTTCGTGAATGCAGTGCTTCAATATCTCAAGTACACCGGAGACTTCACTTTTGTTCAAAGACAGCTTTGGGAGACTCTGCAAACCATCTTCAAAAGGCATTTTGAAGGTACGGACTTCAATATCTACGTAGATAGTGATGGACTGCTCTGCCATGGGCCTCAGCTTACCTGGATGGATGCAATCGTGAATGACGAAATGATAACTCCGAGAGCAGGCAAAGCAGTCGAGGTTCAGGCATTATGGTATAATGCGCTGAAGGTCATGCAGCTACTGGCAAAAAAGTTTGAGAATGGGGAAAAAGCCACGAATTATGCTAAGATGGCTGAGCGAACGAGAATGAGCTTTGTTGACAAGTTCTGGGATGATCAAAACAGATGCTTGTTCGACCTCATAGATGAGGAATATAGGGATGACTCCTTGAGACCTAATCAAGTCATCGCTGTGTCTTTGGACTTTGCTATGCTGGACAAGACGAAAGAGGAAAGAATAGTCGAAGTTGTACAGTCTCAGCTTTTGACGCCTTATGGTCTAAGGACACTCTCACAAGATGATCCGCGGTATCGGGGAGTCTACGATGGAGATAGAAGAATTCGCGACATGGCTTATCATAATGGCGCTGTTTGGCCTTGGCTGTTAGGTCCTTTTACTACTGCTTTCTTGAAGGTTAAAGGTCACTCAGAGCAGAGTCGTGAATATGCTTTCAGAAGTTTTCTGGTGCGGTTGCTGTCCGATCAGATTTCTCTCTGTGGACTTGGGACTTTGAATGAATTATTTGACGGGAAACCACCGCACACGCCTCGAGGATGCATAGCTCAGGCTTGGAGTGTCGCAGAGCCCCTTAGAGCTTATATCGAAGATGTTCTGCTCTTTCGTCCGAGGCATGAAGAGAGAATCTTGAAGACCTGTGAAGCCAGCTAGAGAAAGAAGGCCAAGACAGCATTCTGCAAGCTAATGTTATATTCGATTGTCTTCGCTTTATGATGGGATTGTCTCTCGTAGAGATTCAGCTGCGACCTCAGGAGAGACAGTGTTTATGTACGTTCCTGTGCTCTTTTCAAATCCCGCCCAGACAGAAAGTTTAGGATATACTTCTAGATGCCAATGATAATGCCTGTAATCGTCTTCATCTATTGCAAGGTGAAAGCCGAAATTGTAGGGAGGGTCGCCTAACAGGTCTTTCAAACCTTTCATGCACGTCCTAAGTGTTTCAGCGAAGCTCCTCACTCTGTTTTGGGATGTTTGAAGTAGATTCGCCTCATGCTTTCTTGGTATTATCCAGAACTCTAAGGGATGTACACTGGCCCAAGGAGCAAAGACCACGTAATCTTTATTCTCTCTGATCATTCTGGGACCTTCGCTTTCTTTTCCGAGTATGTCGCAGAAGAAGCATTTCTGGTTCTTTTCCCAGGATTCTTTGCTTGCATTGAGTTCTTCTTTTACGATCGTTGGAGCGAATGGGGTAGCGATTATCTGGCTGTGGGCGTGAGAGAGTGAGGCGCCAGCTTCGCGACCGTGGTTTCGGAAGATGGAGACATACTTTACGTAAGGTTTTGCGGAGAGTATTCGCAGTCTATCAATGTAGCCGTGGATTACGTGAACCAGTTGGGAGATCTTTGCGTCTGCGGGATGATCGTCATGTAATGGGGATTCAACCAGGACTTCGTGATGCCCTATAGCAACAGCTAAATCCTCTCTTCTCATTTTCTTTGCTTTGTCATCTGATTTTTTCGGTGGAGTGAAAGCTGGATAAAGGTTCGGTACACAGCGTATCAACCAATTCTTGTGTCTGAGGCCATCTTTGTCTTTTACCTTCTTGATGTTTCCATCCGATTCTAGATAGGCTAGGACTGCCGGAGGAGTCATGTGCTCGTTTCCAGGACATAAGGGACAGTTGCCTGCTTCCACTTTCTCTCTTTTCTTTTTGGCAAAATCTGTAGGACGACGGCTACGCTCAGTGGCTATTACAACCCAGCGGTCAAGCAAGTAGTCCTTGCGTAATTCGTTGAATGACATTGCTAAACTTCGAACGTTAAGTGTGTGGAACAGGATTTAGAATTTCCTATTGAAGAATACTTAGTATTGGAACATGTAGTACTGCACATGATATCTGTTCACAGGCGTTCAGAAGCTTTTCTTCGGTGGGCTGGGTCAGACGCATCAGTTCATTCTCTTGTTTTCATGCTCGAACTTCAGAAGCGCTTCTTCAATGTCGTTTGGACTAGCCAGCACTGTAATCCCCTTCATACGCTTCAATCGTTCAGCATTTTCTACGTCCACGTCGCGCATGCGAAGTGAAAGCTTTTTTCCACTAGGCAAACTTGTTATGACTTCTCCAACTCTTTGATCAACCGGAAAGATGTATACATGTATTCCTGCCTTCATGGCTTGGGCTACACAGTTTGTTAGTAGTGAGTCGGCTATGCCGTGGGCTATCTTGGCTGTCGTGTTAGCTGTGGCGGGGCATATGAGCAGAAGATCATATTGGCCTAGTTGGAGAGGACCAATTAAAAAGGGTGTGTTGGCAGTGCTCTCAATGAAAACCTTGTCGAAGTTCTGCTTTATCTGATCCCAAAGTTTGTACCATGTGACAACCATCTCGCCAGCCCTGGAAAGTATGATGTTTATATCTAGGCGGTGTTTCTTCTTGAGATCTTCCATGACCTTCACACTTTCTGCTAGATGATCTCCACTTCCCGTTATGCCCCAAGCGATTTTCAAAGTCATTCCGGATGCCACCTCTGTAATCTCATTGCCAATTCTATCAATCTATCAACCGTTTTGTAGACTGTCCTTAAACCTTCCGTATCTTTCTTTGCGCCTTCTTCGCCCAAGTCATGTGACCAAACAGTCCCGCCTAGATTGGCGCCGAAAGGACCTCCACCTGTAGGCACTATTTTATTGGCGAAATAGAAAGAGTGAATTGTCAATAGGGCAGGTTCTTGACCGCCTTCTCTATCTCCACCAACTGCCACTCCTGCTCCAACCTTGTTCTTAAAAATATCAGGATTAGTGGCCACCAATGCGCGACACCTGTCGAAAAACGTTTTCAGCTGTCCACTGACAGAGCCGTTATAGACTGGTGTGCCTACTATGAATGCATCAGCTTTCTCCATCTTTCCGTAGGCTTCCACCATGTCATCCTTGTGAATACACCCCTTCTTTTCTCTTACACAGTGGTCGCAGTGGATACAGAAGTTAATCTTCTTATTTCGCAAGGATAAATAGTCGGTTTCCACCTGAAACCTTTCGGTGGCGTAACTCAGTGCTTTTTTGATTACATAGGCCGTGGATGCTTCCCGGGGACTACCTGAAATACCTAGAAGAAGTATGGGATAAGTTTCCATGTTGTCTACCTTCCATCTGACTTTTTTCGGTTACAGAGATATTTACGTATTGTTGAACCGGCAGGTTCGCTCTTTCTGACCTCTGGCTTCTGAGGAACTTCTACGAGACAAGAACTAGCTATCGCCTTGAGATCCTAAGCACGCTGACATACTACTATGCCATGGGAATGTCGGCAATGCGCGGAATCATCACGTGTTTTAGAAAAGGCGGTGGGTCACTGCGGTTCGACGTCTAGAATCCGTGGGACACTTCAAGTCCTACGCTCGTACCCGCACCCCCTTGAGCGCTGAACGTCCAGACTTAGGTTGCTCCCTCCCGGGCCTGGCCAGGTTCGCCTGGTAAACATGGAAGACGACTTCCCTACGGAAGCCGCTTCACGACCGCTAGCCCCAAGGGACGGATACTCACTGTTTTGGAGATGGGCGTCTCAACGACCTTAGACGCCTCAACCTCAGCTGTCAGCCCGTCGTATAGAGGGTTTACGGTTCAGGAGACCCCTAGCCTCCCGCCTAGACCCACCGCAAAAGATTCTGCGCTTCCAAAACTATAAAACTTTACTCCCTAAAATCCACAGCAAAATGGAATGAATGCCCAAACGCTTTCCTGCATATGTGGGTGACGAGGTTCGCACCCTACCTAAAGTTGAGATATCACTCGGTTTCCTCTGCATTGCTTCCATTTTCTCCTACGTATTTGATGTCAGTAAAGAACCAAGATATTGTTAGTACTACTATCCCTGATATGGCACACGCTAAGAAAAGGTTCGCCGTTCTTATGACTTCCACGATTATCCCTGAAAGAATCATGCCCAATGGAGATGCGGCGGAAGCCAGCGCTCCCATGACGGAGTTTACCCTCCCTAGCATTTCCCTAGGGACAACAGTCTGTGTTATCGTCTGGATTGACACGTTAGCTATCGGAAGACAGACAGCCAAGGTCAGCCCACCTATGGCCATAAACCAAAACTGTCCAGTAGGGGTGATAGCGATGATGGCGTACCCCAAGAAGATCACATATACCGAGAGCATAATGGCAACCGTCTTCTTTTTGAATCCTTTTGTCAGGGTCATCAGCAGTCCTCCGGCAATCGTTCCTCCTTGGACAGATACCGAGATAAGAGCCCAATCCGAGGCTTCTCCCAAATGGTCGAATTTTACAAAATAAGGAATCTGAGTAGATAAGGGTGTGAGCAAAAAATTCAGAGCAGTTGCCAATATGATAAGAGTTAGAAACCCTCTCGCCCTTTTAATAAAGGCTAATCCTTCCCCAAACTCTTCTTTGAAGGATTGTCTATATTGAGTTTCCTCCTCTCTTTTTCTAACAGAGGGGATGGTAATTAGCAGGAGAGGTATCACTGCCACTACGAATGTGGCAGCGTCAATCCATAAAATCTGATTGATTCTCCAAAGTTCAAGCAGAGTAGCTGCAATGATTGGCCCTAGGACGTTTACCAAGCCAGACAGAAGGAAATTTACCCCGTTCATACGGCTCAGCTTGTCTTGAGGAACCATCAACGGAACGATAGCTGCGACTGCAGGAGCATGAAATGCCTGAAATACGCCTCTCAAACCGAGCACTGCAAAGACATGCCAAATTGAAACAATATTCCACGAAAACAGAAAGATGATTAATATCGTAGCTAAAGCCTGCAGAAAATCTACAACACCGATCAGCCTTTTGCGGTTCCATCGGTCCACAAATACACCGGCAAAAGGAGTCAGAATTATCATTGGTGCAAACCCGACAAGAGAGGCCATAGCCAAGTATGCGGGGCTCCCTGTTTCTAGGGTTATCCACCAGATTATCACAAAAGATGCAATTGAGGAACCCAATAAAGAGACTAGCTGTCCGGACCAGAAGAGGAGGTAATTCGTAAACGTTGCTTTGCTTGCTTGTGTCTGCATACAGTTCTCACCGTTTCTGTCCTTTTGGTTAGAGGATTGTTTTCGCTACTAAGATATTCGACGGTCACAGCATTTGATCGTTCTGGGTAAAAGTGCTCTTTTCGTTGACCACCCAGCCCGCGTGGAGTGCGCTAAAGAATAATCTGTGAGATTAATCGTGTCATATTTGCTTTCTTATTCTTTGAATCATAACCGCTAGCAGTGTTGATATTGCGAATAGTGGTAGGACCAGCTATGAGGAAGACTATGGGACAATGAAAGGAAGTTGGATGGTTCACCCATCTGAATCTGAAAGCAACCGTTTTGGGCTGAGCGCATAACCCTGCCTCTGCTTATCGTACAGGTCACAACAGCTAGTTGCGTCAACACTAGCAAGAGAATGAGAGTCAAGGACCTGTGCTCAGGTATAGTTGTAATGTTCTGTATCACTTGTGGAAGCTTGCCTATCGTTAGTATGACTAGGTTGTGATCGTGCAAAGCTATCCATGCGTTATGATCGTCTGGAGGTTGAGAGGCTATCGCGGAATAACGTGGGAAGGTTTCGTTGTGACAATAGTAGAGTGTGTTTCCTTTGCGGAATCCCCATAAGGTTTCACCGTCTGTAAGGAAGAAATTCATGGCACCACTGTCTGCTTTGCTGATGTCGGCTGTTGCTTTAGCTATCCCTGTTGTAGCGTTCCAGTTCTCTTCCTCAATACATTTCAGGATATACAGCATGTATAGATCTGAGTCCACGACATCTGGACCTTCCCAGTCCTCGCCAACGGTTGGAGGATTGTTTGCCAAGTATTCAGATCCTACCAGAGTCCTGAGCACCATCTTGGATAAGATGCCGTTGTGTCCGAAGGCCCAATATCTTCCGCCCTTTCGGCGTATGAATGGATGTGGGTTAGGAATTTCCGATGCCCCTGAAGCTGCCGATCTGACATGTCCAATACCGATCTGCGCATGACTTGTGGCCAGTAGTTCAGCAGTCAAATCAAAGTAGGGATCAACTTCCGCAGATAAATTCCCTCTCAGAACAACAGGTTCACTATCGTTGTAGAATGCTAGTCCCCAACCATATTCGTTCCAACCACCAAGATTCTTCAACGAATACGGCAGAAACAATAGATGATCCAGAACAACATCCTCGTCCAAGTCTTCACCAATCATTCCCCAGAAGCGACATTCGTGAGAATCATTATCCCAAACTAGCAGCTGTGCAACAGACAGGTATAACAGAAGATGAACCAGAAGGCAATAGAGAAACAATGAAACGAGTTGAGTTGCCTTTCGTTTCAATTCTGAAACCTGCATCAAATAGACAGTCTGAGAGTATACTCAGCATCTGCTAAGAAGGCTTTTCGATCTGCACGTTTATTTGTTTCTATGTGCCTCGCTGTCATGTTGACGCGGGCTATAGCAATGTTCTCATTCGAACAGCTCCTGCTAACATCGGAGAAACTTGGACTCCCATATGTTTTGAGATATCGTGACGACTGTGGGAGTCGAGCTGTCTATCGCGCGCTTAGTAGCATTGAGTCAACTGATCTGCAAGGTTGCAGTTCTGACTTATGAAATCAAAGACATCGCACTAAGATTTTGAACTGGACAAAGAGATATTCACAGAGACTGTGGAAATATTTCCTATTATCCTGAAGGCGTGCGTCTTGATCGCCGTGTTAGGCTATCATCCAGCCATTCTAGATATTCTGAGGAACCTTTGACAATGGGCAAGGCCAAAATCTCAGGCACGTCATAACTGTGTAAGTCTTTGATAGTTGCTGATATTTCTCCAAAAAGATCCAGGCGAGACTTCACCAGCAAAAGACATTCTTCACTCTCTTGAATTTTCTGGGACCACCAGAAGAGAGAGGAAACTGGACCTACGATGTTACCGCACGCAATAAGTCTCTTTTCAAGCAAGCAATTCACAATCTTCCTTGCTTCTTCCTCATTCGTCACAGTCACGAATATGATCACGTAAATACCAGTCAAGATTTCATCACTCTTTCCATCTAACGCTAATGTTGCTGGAAGGTAAGCTTTACGGGTTTTTGATGAATAGCATACATCACCTATACAGACACAGAGAGACCCCCCTTCCCCTAGAGGGTCTCTTGGCCCGCCAAAATTGCATTTGTCTCCTGCTTGTCCAGTAACTTCCGGAAACCTTAAGATCTGGTATCGTCTGACAGCAAAGGCTTGAGTGTAGATCAACTGATCCGCTACTTGAACGGCCGTAGACATCCCTGACTGAATAACGCTCTCCAAAATACATACTCGAAACATCAGGCAATAGTTGAAAAGGTCGAGGAAACAAGACAAATTGAAATAGAACTACGAATCTGTTTTATGTATGGAGAACAAGTATGTTGAAGACCATTGGTGTAGTTACAAGTGGTGGGGATGCGCCGGGCATGAATGCTGCGATTCGTGCTGTGGTTCGTGTCGCTCATTCAAAAGACCTTCGCGTTCTAGGTTTTGAGAGGGGTTGGGAAGGCTTGATAGAAAACAGTTTCAGACGGTTGACTCCTAGGTCTGTCGGTGGAATAATAAGTCTAGGGGGCACAATTCTGCGCACCTCAAGATCTGAAAGTTTCAGACGAATAGACAGAATAGATGAAGCTGCTGAAAACCTTGCCTTAGACAAGGTTGAAGGACTCGTAGTTATTGGCGGAGATGGCTCCTTCAGAGGGGCCCTAGAGCTAGGCAAAGTTACAGAAGCTTTGATAATCGGCGTTCCTGCAACTATCGACAATGATGTGTTCGGAACAGATGAAACCATCGGTTTTGACACTGCCGTCGACACAGCGGTCACCGAGATTGACAAGATTCGGGATACGGCAGTCTCTCATGAGCGGGTCTTCATAATAGAGGTTATGGGACGCAAAAGAGGCTTTCTGGCGTCAACAATAGGGCTTACCGTGGGAGCTGAAGTCATCTTAGTTCCTGAGGTCGAATATGAAGAAGCCGAGGTCTTCAAGACTCTGGAAGAGAATGCCGCTAAAGGAAAAAGGTCCGGCATAATAGTTGCGGCAGAAGGCGTGGGAGATATCCGCCGACTCGCGATGAAGATCGAGGAGAACACTGGATCTGAAACCAGACTCAGCATTCTCGGTTACGCCCAAAGAGGAGGCAGCCCTTCAGCGAGAAGTCGGCTCTTAGCCAGCCTATTCGCAGACAAGGCTGTGGAACTGCTTTCAAGAGGCAAAGGGAACAGAATAGTCGGGCTAGATCAGGGAGCAATCACTAGCATAGAACTGGGCAGATCATGCAAGACCGAGAAAACCCTAGATTTAGACCTGTTGAGGCTGGCGAAAGTGCTAGCCTCATAAACAAACATCAACGCAGCCCGGACCTAGCACATGAAGACTCTCGCAAACTAAACATTGAGACAAGGCATCTGCCCTATTATTTTAACCATGGGCTAGCACTTAGAACTGTATCTCTGTTGTACATGTATTCGAAAAGGTTTATTAAATATTAAGATTTGAGGTTAATATTGTCTGACGGACCTGACGAAGGCCTCACAATGGAGAGAGACGCTAGCTTGTTGAGACTAGCTGAGAGACACGATTCATCTAGGGTTGGCTCCGTCGATTCATCGTGCAACAGATGTGGGGGGTCCTATCAAAAGCCGATTTTGGCAACCGTCTCATGCGGCGGTGAGGTGCAAAAGTACTATGCGTGTCCACGATGCATGGTGAAGATCAGTGAGGAACTCAAGGAAATCACCGTTTCCAGAGAAATTGTTGAAGAACCAGAAATGAAATATGAAAAGAGCGTGAAGTGCAGATATTCCTTTGGTTATCTTAAGAAGCGTCCGAAGGATGCACCTATTCCGGATGAGTGTCTAATATGCGACAAGATGGTCGAATGTATGATCTCGTAAGCATTATAACGCATTATGTATGGATTTAGCCAAAGAACACGCTTGCTATCTTGTAGAGTTCTAGGTCTACAGTTTTTCGTTTGCCGGCGATATCTTCCAGGGGAACGGAAACGATCTTGTTTCCTTTGAGGCCGACCATATACCCAAACTTGCCTTTGTGAACAAGATCTATGGCTGCTACGCCGTATCTGGTGGCTAGAATCCTGTCATATGCTGTTGGCGAACCGCCACGTTGGATATGGCCCAGAATTACCACACGGGTCTCAATATTCAAGGATTTCTCGATTTTCTTTCCCAGATAGTATCCTACGCCGCCAAATCGGGCATGTCCAAATTCGTCCACATTTTCACCATAGACTATCTCTGCACCGCCTTTGGGCTTGGCTCCTTCGGCAACTACAATTAGGCTGAAGTTTCTACCTCGCTTCTGCCTCCGCTCAATGTATTTGCAGACTTCCTCAATGTCGAAAGGTCTTTCGGGGATCAGTATAGCGTCTGCTCCTCCAGCCAGTCCAGCTTCCAGTGCTATCCAACCCGTGTATCTGCCCATGACCTCTAATATGATGACTCTATGATGTGCTTCTGCCGTTGTATGAAGCTTGTCTAAGGCCTCAGTAGCTATTGCCACTGCCGTACGAAATCCAAATGTATAGTCAGTACCTGCTAAGTCGTTGTCGATTGTCTTTGGTACGCCAACGCATTTGAGTTCCAGCTCGCTCATCTTATAAGCTACACCTAAAGTGTCCTCGCCGCCTATGACAACTACGGCCTCTATGTCGGCTTTTTCAGCATTCTTCAATATTTTCTTCGCTCCAATCTTACTTTTGAAGGGGTTAGTCCTTGACGTTCCCAAGATAGAACCTCCTCGAGGCAGAATTCCAGACGCAGCCTTCAAATCTAACAAGAATAGATCGCTTTCCAGAAGACCACGCCATCCATCTTTTATCCCCACAATTTCATAGTCGTAGTACAGAATTCCCTTTCTGACAACTGCCCTGATAACAGCATTGATCCCCGGAGCATCACCACCCCCGCTTAGAATTCCAACTTTCATCAAGTCTTCACTCACAGATCGTTTTTTCAGTCCACAGATAGGGCACAATCTACTCTTAACGCTTTCTTTTTGAGCTACTGTGGAATCGCAATCTGCGGAATCAAATATGTTCCGACGATTGATCATCTAGCACTGGTTCCTTGAGAAAAGAGTTACTCTCCAGAAGAGAAACCCTTCATTCTAGGCTAGGGCATATTGTTATATCTGTCCGACTAGTTAGAAGTGGGGCAGTGATAGCATGGTCAGTGAAGCGAAAGCTGGACACAATTTTGTGAACAGACCTAGACTTTGCGATTTAAAGCATCTTGGAAGGGGAAGGCTTGAGAAGATGTACCGAATGCTCTATGAGAATGGGCCTGGTAACGGGACTTTCATGAGCCTGCCATTTGACCAGCTGGTGGAGCATGGAGCGGCACACATTTTCAAGTGGAAAAAAGACAGTGTTGCTGACGTAGCTGTGACTGGTCGGGGATCTGCCGATCCTAGAACAGTGATCGAGTTGGCAAATAGAGGTGATTTTTCTGCGATTGTGTTGCATCCAGGAGTAGTGGACAAGTATCAAGACCTTCTCAGGCTAGATGTGCCGCTAATATACAAGGTTGATGGTCACGTGACGATACCTGAAAATCCTCCTATGTCCGCTACATTAGGAGGCGTTAGAGACGCTTTGAGATTAGGGGCTGCGGCGGTCGGCATGTCCTTCTACGTAGGCTCAGAGATGACTAGAGAGGATATGGTAAGGGTAGGAGGATTGATTGTGGAGGCTCATGAACATGGAATGCCCGCTGTAGTGTGGGCATATCCAAGGGGTCCAGGTGTAAATGAAGTGGGCGCCGACAGCATGTATTGGGTGCATTACGCTTGTGTAGTCGCAGAATCTTTGGGTGCAGACATCATTAAGACTAAGTTTCCAGCACCTGTGAAGGATGACAAAAGGGAGGCCTACTTCGACTATTTGAAGAAGATTGCAAAGAAGACTGCTGAAGCCGAAAAGTACATAGAGTTGGAACCAGAGGAAGGCGGAGAACTGACAGAAGATCAGCATATGCACAGAGTGAAGCTCGTGTTAGATGCTGTGCCCCGAAGCTTTGTGGTCGTTTCAGGTGGACCTAAGATTAAAGGAGATCCTAAGAAGGAGCTGATACGAACTACCAGGATAGTTATGAGGGCTGGTGCTGAAGGAAGAATAATTGGAAGGAATTTCTGGGGGGTCCCTGTAGATAAGGGCTTGGAATATGCAAGGACAGTAGCTGAAATTATGAGAGAACCTCAGTATCGCAGATCGTTCTGAGAAACCTGAGCCTCTGAAGTCGCCATGATAAGGGAGTTTTGTTCGATATTTTTGTAGTCTGGCTGTCAGTGGTAGCGTTTTGCGGCTGCTTCAGTAAGTCTTTCCCATGAGTATGAATGCTGCTAATGCAACTATGCAGATTAGTACGATCATTATGGTGAGAAAGAGCATCTGTGGCACTCCGGAAATATAGTGTTGAATCTCGTAATTCAGTGCGACAAACTTGTCTTCTAGCGAGCCCTTATTGTCAAAGTGCAGAATGTATTCACCAGGTTCGTCACAGACGAAATCATGCTCAAAGAAGGCTATACCCTTGTTCTCAACTCTTATGTCCCAGCTGGGATCAGTTATGTGAAAGTCTAGAACGCTTTCAGTCGTTCCCACAACAGTGAACCCTATCGAAATACGATCTTCAGTAACTAAATCTATGGGCAATTGTTTCTCTTTTCCCGCAGGAACTGTAAGGGTCATAGTAGTTGCCCGGGCAAAATTAGCAAGACAAAAAGATAGTACGCTGATCAAAAGAAGGCCAATCAGTCCTTTCCTCAGCTGAATCATCGGACATTTTCTGCTCTAATTGCCGATAATTCTTGTGAATCCACAATAAGGAGACAGGATAAGAATCGTGAGAATTCATACCTGTCAGTGTAGCGAGTTGGCTAGTTCCATGACCTTTTCCTTGATCTGTTCAAATATCCTCTCTGCATGTCCACGTGGAAGGAAGTATGGATCATCAATGTCCCAGACAACTATCTTGTCTGCACATCCTGCACATTTCTTCAACACTGCCTCTTCATGCATTGGTTTCATAGCCACGATAAGATCGTACTCTTCAAGCAACTTCTTGTCTAGACCTTCTGGAGCCTTCTTGAGGTAGTGCGTTGCGTTTTCTCTACTCAGATATCTTTTCGCCTCTTCTGAGACTGGGATTGCTGGATCTATTCCCGCAGAATCTGATTCAATCTCTGGTCTAAACTTTCTCAGTAATGCCTCCGCCACAGCGCTCCTATACGCGTTGCCTGAACATACAAACAACACTTTCATTTTTTTCGCTCCTAGCGAGGAATTTCCTATGAATCCTGTCTCTTTCCTAGAGAGTTATAAAAGCCCAACGCAATTATAGTTTGAGGTAACTGACAATGACCTGTTACTTCAGGCATCTTAAAGATATCTTCAAGAAGGCGGGCATAGAGATTACTAACAAGAACAAACGTGAAATCGACAAAATCATCCACGGCATAGTGGACGTGGAATACAAGAGCTGTCCGGCCGTTTGGAGAAACGTGAAGAAGAGATTGGCAGAGGATGAAGAGCAATTCGTCTCCAAGCTGCAGAATGAATGGAGCAGAAGAAACTAGCGGATTTCAAGTTTATGACACGCGTCTTACATATTCAGGCTCGATATTGGCGGACAAGTAAACGGCATTCGTCGCTCTATAGAATATTACTCCGCCTTTTCTAGCTGCTTCTGCGTCTATCTGAAGAACAACTGGGTTGGGTGTTCTTCTAAGTCCAACAAGTACTGCAAGTTCTATGTTTGGTGAGAGATGCACCCATTGACGTTTCATTGGCCTTAGACCTCTTCTGAGAATTCCGCATGCAGCATCACTTGTTGTTCCATGGTAGAGCTTCTGAACCGTTTTGTCTTCTTTCAGTTCAAGCTCTACAGGGATTGTGTGTCCGTACAATGCTCTAATCCTGTGTCGAACGATTTCGAAGCGTCTTCTGTCGCTTCCCTCAAGTGCTTCAACAATCAGTTTTTTGTCCACTGAAAAACGTTTCTGAATTTTATCTAGAAGTCTTTCAAGGCTGACAAAGCCTTGTCGGTCCATCTCTAAGTCCTGATGGTTATGTCTAAGAAGGTAGCTTGCGTATCTGCTCATTTTGACTTTCAACGTGCGTTTCATTTGGTGCAATTCCAGCGTCGTATAATGGACTGCTTCAGCAGAGGGTAACTACATGTTGAGCAAAGGGATGGTCGATGCGATTCGGAAGCGTTTTGTGCTGCACGGAATGAGTTTATCACTGACGGTGTTGTTGAAAAGTGCATGATCATACGTATGAAAGCACTTCGGTGAGACTTCGTATTGAGTCAATGTTCTCTGAAGCCTTGCCCTCTCTTTTAATGAGTAAAGGTTTCAATCCAGCTTCCTTCGCTCCTTCGTAGTCATACTTTACTTCATTGCCAACGAATATTGCGTCTTCCGGTTTGACTTGTAGTTTGCCAAGAGCGTGAAGAAATATCTCCTTGTTTGGTTTTCCATTGTTGCACGAATCTAAACCTACTACAACATCAAAACTATCAATTAGCTTCAGCTCTTCTAGGATTCTCTGAAAATCTTTCTTCAATCCGTTAGTTACTATCCCCACCTTTACGCTCTTTCTTCTCAATTCTGATAGTGTCTCAGCAACATCTGGGTAAACGTCTAGGTCAGAATAGTCCCACCAGAGCTCATCGATCTTTCTAGCAAGAAATTCGTCTTTATCATCTATGCCGATTTTCTAGAGAAGTTTCCGGTTCCACTGGACCCAAAATTCCTGTCCAAGTTCGATTTGACCCTTAACTACGTCAATATCTTCGTTGACTTTGTGAACCTTGGAAATCTGATCTAACGAGGCTGCAACTCCGTATATTTCAAGGATTCGTTTGAAGATTTCAGGAATGTTTGCTGTTCTTATCAGAGTACCGCCAAGATCGAAGAGCACAGCTTTAATCATTTCAATCCTAGCATCAATAGATTATCATGTATAAAATGGTTTTTGTAATGGTCAAATGGCTCAGTGTGACGCCTGCAGCGAAACTCAGTTTTTTCGTGTTTTCTTTTCGGTGATGTAGAAGCCGCGTTTCTCCAGCTGTTCAAGTAAGTTTTTTGGATCCTGGTGCCATTGACCCCATTTTCTGCAGATGTGTTCGGTCCAGCTGTAATTGTCATAGTTAAAAGTTTCTTTTCTGTCTCCTTGTAATGGAATTTTTGCATCT
>JABAOF010009275.1_pt5 | contig 22164 bp, 16 predicted proteins | sample 7062171 | NCBI WGS metagenome assembly JABAOF01 (sample SAMN14538628, study PRJNA623070) | marine sediment metagenome | biome: marine biome [ENVO:00000428]; feature: marine pelagic biome [ENVO:01000023]; material: deep marine sediment [ENVO:00002113] | place: India: Gulf of Khambhat ...
GATGCCAGGACTGAACTCATCGCTTTTGCCAGGGACGAAATGACGTATGGAGAGGCGAATCAATATATCGAGAAGATGCTCATGGTGCCTCAGATCGAACTCGGTCGCCTCAACCAAATTAAGGTCGCCATCATTCGAGCCGTATCCGCTGGCCTAATCAAAGAGGGGGACAAAATCGTCTGCCTTTCGGCAACTCCCAGATCTCCGTTCCTCGATACCCTGATCGTCCTCGACCTTGGAAAAGAACTCGAAATGATTTCCACCTCCAATCTTCCGGTTGTGTCCGAGGTCGTCAAGCCGGAGGTATTCGATGCCCTCCTCACGTCAGCCTTGGAACTTGCGACCGAGGGAAGAGAGGGGAAGCCTGTTGGCGCCATCTTCGTTCTTGGCGACCAGGAAGAGGTTCTCAAGTTCTCCCATCAAATGGTCATCAACCCTTTCAAAGGATACCCGGAAGAAGAAAGGCACATCCTTGACCCCAAACTCAGGAACACGATCAAGGAGTTCTCATCAATCGATGGCGCCTTTGTCATTCGGAACGATGGCGTGATACTGGCTGCAGGAAGGCATCTGGATGCCTCCGGAGAGACCATCGAGATTCCCAAGGGGCTCGGAAGCCGTCATCGAGCTGCCGCGGGAATAACGAATGTAACGAGGGCGATTGCTGTGGTCATCTCTGAATCCACGGGAGAGGTTCGGCTCTTTAGCCGTGGCAAGATCTTCATGGAAATAGAGAGAGGAGAATAAACGGCAGGAGGTACTGAATTACATTTGGATTTTTTCGCTGATGTAGCCGGGGTCAAAACCAACCGACCTTAGAGACTCAGGAGAGGTGCCTGGCCCATCGTGAAGTGCTTGCTTGAATTGAATGCCCGCGTGTTCTTTGTCTCTTGTCACATAGACGACACGGCCCTTGGTTTCGATCGGCTCTCCCTTGAACGTAATAACAAAATCCAGGAACCCCGGGTGAGACATCGGGCGCGGTGCGAGGATTCTCATCCCACCAAAGCTGATGTCTTCGGTCGTCGTCGTCACAATATCGTCGTCTAGGTAGAAGGCGACGTGGAAGCCAGCAGAAATTCGAGAGTGCTTCCTTCTTTCGTCAATAACTGCGGATCTCATCGTATCTCACGGCCAGGCTTCGAGTCCTGCGGAACGTATGAATCTACGAGGGTCCCATATCCCCTGAACGCCTTTCCAGCTTCCGCAAACTCAGCAAACCGACACTCACGAGCACCTTATTACGATGAGGACGGCCTTGTCAATCTGTTTTTGAAAGGAGTTTTCCCATTTCGCGAAAGCCATGTCTCACAAGTTGCAGATTTCTTATAATATTTCCGAGTTCTCAAGTGGGCGCCTTCCGTCTCCTGACTCCCAAGCGCGCGCGGTGACCCAATCGAGGTTCGCAGCTTCTGCTCTCGCAGGGCAAAGGAAGAAGGTGAAAGGTTCAAGGAGACGTACTCCTTCCTGTCATTTGTCATTGGTCGTTGATCAGTGGTCATTTGGCATTTCGCCTTTAGCCCTCAGTCGCTCGTCTCCAGTCTCTTGTCTCTCGTCTCTTGTCTCTAATCTCCGGTCTCTACTCTTCAGTCCCCGGTCGCCAGTCTCCAGTCTTTCTGAGAACCCCACCCCGCCACGGGCGGGATCGTTCAAGGATAGCAGGCTCCTCCAAGAATGGGGAGACTCCTTATTTTTGAGGTGCATCTTCGGATTTTGGAGCGACCCGCGTCGTTCCTGAGCGATATGACCGAGATGACAATGGAGATCATATTCGGAATTGATAGGATTAACCGGTCCTTCCGAAACCCCGTGGCAGCCCTCGGGAACTTCGATGGGGTTCACCTAGGGCACCAACTCATTTTTGACCAGGTCAAACAAGTGGCAAAAGGTGTGGAGGGGGAATCGATGGTGTTGACCTTCGAGCCTCACCCACTCAAGGTACTCCAGGCCGATCAGTGTCCCCCTCTCATCACCCCCCTTAAAAAGAAGATCCTGTTCATTGAAAGGTCGGGAATTGATGTGGTGATCTGTGCCGAGTTTACAAGGGAATTCTCGGCGATTTCGGCGAGAGAGTTCGTGAAATCGGTGCTCGTTGATCGAATAGGCGTCCACACCATCATCGTGGGCGACAACTACGCTTTTGGTCAGGGAAGAGAGGGGGGCGTGGAGGACCTCAAGGCGTTTGGCGGGGAGTTTGGTTTCCAGGTCCAGGTTGTTGGTCCCCTCCGAATAAAAAACCAAATCGTCAGTAGCTCGGTCATTCGAAAGCTCATCCAAGAGGGAGAGATGGCCGGAGCTGCAACGCTACTTGGACGCCATTACGTGGTTTTGGGCAAGGTCATCTGGGGTACGGCCCGTGGAAGACTCCTCGGCGTGCCAACGGCCAACGTCGAAATCCTCAACGAGCTCTATCCCAAGAATGGTGTCTATGCGGTCGAGATCTTCATTGAGAACAAACCCTACCCGGGCGTGGCGAACGTCGGGATGAATCCAACCTTTAGAGGGAGTCGATTTTCAGTCGAAGTCCACATTTTTGACTTCAACCGGAACATCTACGGAAAAGAGGTTCAAGTGGCTTTCATCCAGAGAATTCGGGAAGAAAGGGTCTTTGAGACCTCAGCCTCTTTGATCGAACAGATAAAGAAAGACATGACTTGCGCCCGGCAGATCCTCACAAAACGGCCATACCGGAGGAGAATGGAAGGCTAACTGCAGGCAAGGCTTCGGCGACGGCCTTTGGGGGCCTCCGCGCAGGGCTGGCTTTGAGCGGGTGGGAGCCACACGGTCGAAACTCACAATAAAGATTTTCAATTTGTTGGGAGTGCTTGTCCATCAATCCGAAAGACGTGTGAATCCTGCAGACTTGAGATCCCTGTCCGGCCGGCATGGTCCTGGCACGAGCCGCCGTATCTATCGGATGAGGTGACCGAGCCGGGCCCAGCGAATCTTTTTGAGCAGGCTACGTGAGGTTTTATCCCAGGAGAAATAGATGATAAAAGCCTCGCCCTTCACGGCGTTGATGTCCACAAATCCCCAATATCGGCTGTCCTGGCTGTTATCGCGGTTGTCCCCCATGACAAAAAGAGAATCCAACGGAACAATTTTGGGGCCATAATTATCCCTCAAGGACTTCGTTTCTACATGGCTTTTCGAATAGTAGCCCCAGGGATCTTCTATGGGTCTATCGTTAATGAAAATTTTCCGACCAACGATTTGGACTTTTTCGCTCGGTAATGCGATGACCCGCTTGATGAAGTCTTTATTTTTATCTCTTGGGTAGACAAAAACAATGATATCCCCCCGGTCAGGACTTCTGGCGAATAACTTACCGTCGACCAGCGGTATCTTTATCCCATAGATGAACTTCCAAACCAAGATATGATCTCCCACCTCGAGGCTTGGCACCATTGAGCTGGAGGGAATCTTAAAGGCCTGGACAATGAAGGTCCGAATGAACAAGGCGATGAGAAGGGCGAAAAGAATTGCCTCTGTCCATTCCCTCACCTGACTCTTTTTTCTCTTGACTTTTTTCACCATGGTAGCGCTTCACCTCTCCATTTCGTTTTTCGAATAGGAAAAGACTCGATCTCAGCGGCTTTCCCCGTCCCCGGCAGGGATGACAAACGGGGATACCTTCTCACTTTCCTTGATCTCTGCCGCCTTTTGGTTCGCCTCTGTTTCGTTTCCGTAGGGACCCATACGAACCCTGTACCAAATCCCCTTGTTCATAATGACTTTTGAGACCACCTCAGCAGGGTAGCCCCGCTTCTTCAGGTGCTCCGCAAAGGCTTTTGCTCTCTCTTCTTCTCGAAAGGAGGAGACCTGAACGAAGTACCCTCGGGAGGCCGCCTTGCCCCCTTTCGACTCAGGTGGCGCTCGGACTGGACCGACGGCAACACTGCCCCCTCTGGAGGATTCGGTTTTATCTGTCTCCTTGTCTTTGATCGGTATTTCTCTGCCAGGCGCTCCCTCTTTCCGAAGTGACTCATGGTAGGTGAACTCAGGCAACTCCCCCGGCTCATCAGACGAAGTTGCCGTCGTTTCTCCTGTCTCATCATTTCCGGAGGCCTCGTGAGGCAGTCCGCTCCCTCGATCAGACATCAATTCCGAGGTCCTGCCCTGTTCCAACGGTGCTCCTCGCGAAGTGGCGCTCTCGGGCGATGAGACTTGGGCAACGCGTCCACCCGTCCAGACACCCAACCATAGACCAACAACAAAGATCACCGTGTGCGACACCACAAGGATGAACCAGCCCGAAGATCTCGGTTTTCTCTCCTCTCCATTTCGGTAGCCCTTCAAATCCTTCATCGCGACCCGTGGCTCTCCTACATCCGACTCGGAGCCGACACGCCTAGGAGTTTCAGGCTGTTTTCGAGAACGATCCGGGTAGTCTTCGCCAAAAAGAGTCTTGCTTTTGTTGTTTCCCGATCATCACAGATGATTCTGTGAGACCGATTTTTATTTCCCAGATTGTAGTATCCGTGAAAGAGGCCTGCGAGTTCTTGCGCGTAAAAGCAGATTCGATGAGGTTCAAGAGAAAGGGCGCTCCCTTCGACGATGTCGGGGAACATCGAAAGGGCCCTTATGAGATCGATCTCTTCTGGGAGTGTGAACCGTCGCGGCTCGATTTCCTCAAACGAAGGGATCGGTACGCTCCGCCTGAGGGCTTCCCTGAAGACACTTGCTATTCTCGCATGGGCGTACTGCACATAATAGACCGGGTTTTCACTCTCCTTTTTTTTGGCGAGTCCTAGATCAAAGTCCAAGGAGCTGTCCGGTCGCCTCATGAGGAAGAAGAAACGCGATGCATCTCTTCCGACCTCATCGAGGACTTCCCGCAAGGTCGTAAACTGACCTGCCCGGGTTGACATCGCCAACGGTTTCCCGTCAATCAACAGATTGACTAACCGAACGAGAACGATCTTCAGGTCTTCCGAACTTCTGCCCAGCGCTTGGACGGCGGCCTTCATCCTCGGGATATAGCCGTGATGATCGGCTCCCCAAATGTTGATGACCCTATCGAATCCCCTTCGATACTTTTCCCGGTGATAGGCAATGTCAGAGGCGAAATATGTTGTCACCCCATCCGCTTTGATCAGGACACGGTCCTTTTCGTCACCATAGCGGGTGCTCAGGAACCAGGTGGCACCGTCGCGCTCGTAGACAAAATTCCTCCGCCGCAGAGCCTCGATCGTCCGGGTCACCAAATCTTTGGCATATAGTCTTTCCTCGCTGAACCAATTCTGAAATCGCACCCCAAACGCCTCCAAGTCGCTCCGAATCCCATCCAGAATCCACGGGACTGCAAAGGAACGGCAAAATGCGATGGCATCGGTCTCCCCCCACGTGAGAAGGGCCCTTCCCTTCTTTTGCTGAACCTGTTTAGCAATATCGATGATGTAATCCCCCTGATACCAACCGTCGGGGAAATGCAGGTCCTCCCCCAGGATTTGCCGGTACCGAGCCCAAACCGATTTACCGAGAGTTTCGATTTGACTCCCCACGTCGTTAATATAATATTCCTTCGAAACCCTATATCCCACCATTCTCAAGAGACGAGCGAGAACGTCTCCCGTGACTGCTCCGCGGCCGTGACCAACGTGAAGGGGGCCGGTGGGGTTGGCGCTAACAAATTCCACTTGAACTCGCTCGCCATGCCCGACCTCCCTCGTGCCATACTTCGGCCCCTGCCGCTCAATCTGTCCGAGCAAAGGGATCCATGCCGCCTTCTGAATGAAAAGGTTGATGAAACCAGGGCCTGCAATCTCCACGCGATCGATGATCCCTTCAGAATCCCTGATTTTCCCCACAATCGCCTCAGCCATATTCCTGGGGTTCGCGCTTGCTCGAGAAGCGAGTACCATAGCGATATTGGTGGCATAGTCTCCGTGACCACGAACTTTTGGAATCTCCAATATAACCGAAGGTATCCGCCCCCCGTGGACTCCTCTCCCCTCCAGGGCTCTCTCAACAGCCGTTGTCAGGATACTCTCCAGGATCTCTTTCATTCTCAGCCCGCGTCCTTCTCCCTGTCAGGCTCTCCGAATCCAGCGCGAAGAATTCCAGCAAATCAATCCCAGACTTGATTGTTTCTCCCCAGACGAAATCCCTCCCCCAGCCGCCAAACTCAGATAGTAAACGCCCACAGCCTATTCCAGGTCAACGGTATCTTCCGAAATCGGAGGATTTGAAGAACTTTGGCGGGAAATATCCTTATAAATCTTCGGTCGTCGGTCACCGAGGAGAGGATACTCTTTCCGATACCTCTCGATTTCACGGAGGTCAACATCAGCAAACAGAATACCCTCCTTGATGCCGCTGGGACTTCCCAGAAGTTCGCCTTCTGGCCCAACGCAGAAGCTCTTTCCATAGAAATCCTGTTTCTCCTCACTTCCCACACGGTTAACCCTCAAAACAAACACGCCGTTGGCCATTGCATTCGCGGAGATCATCGTCTGCCAACGATGTTGAGAGGCAAATGCCGCCGCCGTCGGCGCCAAGATGATCTGCGCACCCTTTAAGGCGAGACACCGAGTTCCCTCCGGGAAGAAGTTATCCCAGCAGATCTGGACGCCAATCTCTGCATAGGAAGTCGAGAAGACTGGAAATCCCCCATTGCCAGGCGCGAAGTAGGACTTCTCTTCCCAAAGAGGAATCTGCGGAATATGAACCTTCCGATAAACGCCAAGAATCTCGCCCCCAGAATCAATCACTACGGCGGAATTATAGAATGTGTCTTCATCTTCTTTTTCGAAGATCGGACAGATCAGGACGACTTCCTTCTCCCGCGCTAATGGCTGCATGCTTGCAGTCGTGGGCCCGTCGAACGGCTCAGCAAGGCGAAAGGAATCCCTGTCGATATCTCTCGGAAACCAGTGGGTATGAAACAGTTCCGGGAGGCAGATGATTTTGGCTCCTCTCTCTGCCGCAAGGCTTACCAGCTTAACCGCCCTCTCGATGTTTCTCTCCTTAATCCGACCACCCGACATCTGAATTCCGGCAACCCTGATCACGCGAGCCTCCTCCAGCATCGTCAGAATGGGAAACAAATAGGACCAACGAATTCCCCCCAAATCGGCTACCTTGTCAAACGGGTTTGTTGTAGGACGAAAGCCTGCAAGAAAATTGGAAAAAATTCTAGCAAAGCACATATATGCTGTCAAGATTGAGGCATCCGAGGAGTTCTCCCATTTCCCGCAGCACATGTCTCACAGATTGAAGATTCCTTTGATTATTTCGGGGTTCTCACGTGGGAACCGACTATCTCTTCGCTCCCAAGCCTTTGTCATTTGTCATTGGTCACTTGCCACCTAACCCTCAGTCTCCGGTCTTTCCGGGAACCCCACCCCGCCGCCGGCAGGATCGCTCAGAGTCAAGGGGCTCCCTCAAAAATGGGGGAACTTCTCAACGGCTTGCCTCTTGCTTTTTTGGGGGGACCCGTTATAATTGTCTGATAACTTTTCAACGGAGCAGTTGGCGATTCGACCTATGCGGCTACTGGTCGTCGAAGATGAAAAGAAGGTAGCCAGATTCCTCAGAAAAGGCCTGGAGGAAGAGCATTACGCCGTCGATGTCGCCTATGATGGCGAGGAGGCCCTCGACATGGTCGAGGTGTATGACTATGACCTTGTTCTCCTCGACATCATGCTACCAAAAATCGACGGCATGACGGTGCTGAGGAGCATCCGGGAAAATCACAATCCCGTTCCCATCCTCATGCTGACAGCCAAAGATTCTGTCGAGCATATCGTTAAAGGCCTCGATGCGGGATGCGACGATTATCTGACAAAACCCTTCGCCTTCAGCGAATTACTGGCAAGGATTCGTGCCCTGCTACGCCGGGAAAGAGAAGTAAAGGACTCTGTCCTTGAGATTGCGGACCTCACGCTTTCGCTTCCCACCCGCGAGGTGACGAGAGCCGGGAAGAAGATCGATTTAACGGCCAAAGAATACGCCCTTCTCGAGTATTTCATGCGGAATCCAAACAGGGTTCTCACTCGGACCATGATATCCGAGCATGTGTGGGATTACCATTTCGACACCGATACGAACATCATTGACGTCTATGTGAATTTTCTCCGGAAGAAAATCGATCGCGACTACGACCTCAAACTGGTCCATACCATTCGCGGTGTGGGTTACGTGATGAAAGCCTAGAACCAGAAAAGATGAGGAGTACCATGTACTTTCAAAGCATCCGCTTCCGTCTCACGCTATGGTACGTCGCTATTCTGGCCCTCATTCTCTGCTCTTTCAGCACTTTTCTCTACCTCATCCTATCCCAGAGTCTACACCAGGACATGGATTCGAAAATAAAGAGCATTGCGGACTTTATTGCCGCATCATATTCCAGCCCTTTTGCCAAATACGGACGAAATCTGGATAAACTCATTGAGGAGGCAACCGGCGAACGGCCCACAGGGAAGTTTATCCAGGTGCTCGACGCGAAAGGCCGAATTGGCCTAAAGTCAGGCAGTCTGGGAAGATTTCAGCTTCCCATCTCCCGCCAGGCGTCACGAAATGCCGCGCAAGGGAGGTTGACTTTCGAGACGAACCGCACGATCGCTGCTTGGCCAATTCGAATCGTCACGGTCCCGATCGTAGAGGGGCCCCGGATCACCAACATCGTTCAGGTCGCCAGTTCCCTGGAAGATGTGGAAAAGGCCCTCAAAACGCTTCTTCTGATTCTGTCGATCACGATTCCCTCGCTCCTGGCAGTCGCCAGTGTCGGGGGACATTTCCTGGCAAATCGGGCTCTGAGACCGGTCGATGATGTCGCGAATACGGCGCGGGCGATCACGTCCCACAATCTTAACAAGAGAATCCGAATCAAAAAGACCAAAGATGAAATTGGGCGCCTTGCCGAAACCTTCAACGAGATGATTTCCCGTCTGGATGAGTCATTCAGAAAGACTCGGCAGTTTAGTGCAGATGCATCTCATGAGCTCAAGACACCACTCACTGTTCTCAAGGGAGAGATCGAAGTCGCCTTACGGAGGGCCCGAACGGACGATGAGTACCGGACAATCTTGAGGAGTAATCTCGAAGAGATCAATAACATGACAAGGGTCGTAGACGACCTCCTGCTACTCTCCCGAGCCGATACTGGGGAAGTCCCGCTTACCAAGAGCACTGTCGATCTGTCCGAATTCCTCTCTGAGATTCAAGTGCAAGCCCAGCTGCTCGCGACGCCAAAATCGATCGATATACATTTTCACGACAATCAGCAGGTTCACATCCTGGCAGATCCTCTGCGTCTCAAGTCTATGATGCTTAACCTGATCGAAAATGGGATAAAGTACTCTCTCCCAGGGGGGCGCATCGATATCACACTGGAAAAAACGAACGGCTTTGCCGTAATCACAGTGACAGACCAGGGAATCGGCATTCCTCAGGAAGCCCTCCCTCACATTTTTGATCGGTTTTACAGAGTCGATAAGGCCCGGTCGCGACAAGAAGGTGGATCTGGCCTGGGACTCAGCATCTGCAAGTGGATCGCAGAGGCACACGGGGGAAATATATCCGCCAGAAGCGATTTGGGAAAGGGGAGTGTCTTTGTCATCAGGATACCTGGTTTGAACTAGCACCCAGAGACTTCCGAATCTGATCAATCTCCGTTCACTGTCCGTTTCTCGACCTTTTCGCCTTTCCCAAGCCATGTTCCACCCTCTCAAGGTTGGGTGGGTTTCATGATCGTTTGAACCGCTAATCACGGCCCAGACCCATAGCAAAAATGACACGATCCAGAGCGACTGATCTTAAGCTACAGGCCAGCAATTTGTGGCATTCATTTTGCTTATACAAGAACCGATTCAATCAGCAGACTTAGGGTTACGTGAAAATGAGCAAAAGACTCGGTGAACTCCTCATCAAAGCCAATTTGGTTACTCCTGATCAGGTTCAAAGAGCGCTCGCCGACCAGAAGGCCAAAGGTGGAAGCCTGGGAACGAACCTGATTAATCTCAAGTATATCGACGAAGAAACGCTTCTGGCCTTCTTGAGCAAACATTACCGGGTTGAGTCTGTGAAGCTCTCCAAAATCACGATCGACGAAAAAGTTACCAAACTGATCCCGTCGAGCACGGCCAAAAAGCATCTCATCATGCCGATCAAGCGGATAGGCCCCAAGCTAATCGTCGCCATGTCAGATCCAAGCAATATCATCGTTGTCGATGAAATCAAGTTCATTACGGGTTACAATGTGCAGCCCGTCGTGGCGATTGACAGGGATTTAGTCGATGCCATCAAGCAGTACTATGGAGGGGGAGGAGCGATTGCGGGCCTTGGATCGACCCACCTGGATTCACGGGACTACACCCTCGAGGAAACCCAGTCCGAATCCTTTGAGGATGAGTTCGATGACACCTTATCCACCGTGGATGTGAGCGACTTCGACAAGCTGGTTCATGGGGCCGTCGATAACATCGAGGTGATCGACGGGAAGGAAGAAGAGGTTCTAGGCGAAAATATCGACGCTCCCATCATCAAACTGGTCAACGGAATTCTCATCAGGGCCATCAAAATGGGAGCCAGTGACATTCACTTCGAGCCCTACGAAAGAGTATTCCGCGTCCGCTACCGGCTCGATGGTGTCCTCCATAAGGTCATGGGGCTTCCACTCCAGATTCGCAACGCAATCACCTCCCGTCTGAAGATCATGTCGAGACTGGACATTGCGGAAAAACGCCTGCCCCAGGATGGCCGGATCAAACTGCGCCTGGGCAAGGGCCGAGAAATGGACTTTCGTGTTTCGAGCACGCCAACCATCTTCGGTGAAAAGGTGGNNAGGTGGTTTTGAGAATCCTTGACAAATCCTCTCTCCAACTTGACATGACCAAACTCGGCTTCGAGACCCAGCCCCTGAAGCTCTTTCGAGAAGCCTTCCATAAACCCGTTGGCATGGTGCTCGTCACCGGACCGACCGGGAGCGGCAAGACGACAACGCTCTACTCCGCTCTAGCAGAGCTCAATCGAGAGACCGATAATATCATGACGGCGGAAGACCCGATCGAGTATAACTTCATGGGAATTAACCAGGTCCAAATGCATGAGGAAATTGGACTCACCTTTGCTTCCGCCTTGAGATCATTCCTGAGGCAGGACCCCGACATCGTCATGGTCGGTGAGGTTCGGGACCTTGAGACAGCGCAGATCGCCATCCAAGCCTCCCTCACTGGCCATATGGTTCTCAGTACGATCCACACAAACGATGCTCCGAGTACGATTAGCCGACTCATCGATATGAATGTCGAACCGTTCCTCATTACATCCTCTGTCCTCCTGATCCTTGCCCAGCGACTGGTTCGAACGATTTGCCGTGAGTGCAAGGAGGAGATCAAGATCAGCCCCAAAATCCTCGCCGGCTTGGGCGTGCCACCCAACCAGATCGATGGCTTCCGGGTATTCCGGGGAAAGGGCTGTCAGTTGTGTAATCAAACCGGTTACAAAGGGAGGATTGGCCTCTATGAGGTTATGCCCATCACTGACGAATTGAAGGAGTTAATCCTCTCGAGGGCAGCCCATTTTGACATCAAAAAGAGGGCGATCTCACTTGGAATGAGAACCTTGAGAATGGCAGGAGTCACAAAAATCTTAGAGGGAGTGACCACCATCGAGGAAGTCCTGCGAACGACAATGGATGACCGTCAGTGAAGGGTTTTGGCTAGGGGAAGAGAAATGGTCCAGCACCATAACTTCGAAAAAAGGGGGGACGCATGGTCGAACTCAAGAATCTTCTAGAGGTACTCATCGAGAAAAAAGCATCAGACCTGCATATTACAACGGGTTCCCCACCGATCGTCAGAATCGACGGAGAGCTTGTCAGGCTCAATGCGGAGTCCCTCACGGCGACAGAAACCAAGAGGCTCTGCTACAGTGTCCTGACAGATGCCCAGCGGCATCGTTTTGAAGAGGAGAACGAATTAGACTTCTCGTTTGGTATCAAGGGTTTGAGCCGTTTCCGGGGAAACATATATGTCCAGCGGGGAGCAGTGGCCGGGGCTTTCCGGACGATACCCTATGAGATTCTGGGTTTTGAAAAACTCGGTATTCCACCCATTATCCATGATTTGCTCAAGAAACCGAAGGGACTGGTCCTCGTTACGGGTCCCACCGGAACAGGAAAATCCACGACCTTGGCCTCCATGATCCAACGGATCAATGACGAGCGTCACGCCCATATTATTACCGTCGAGGATCCAATCGAGTATCTCCACCCCCACAAGAAGTGCATCATCAATCAGCGGGAAGTCAACTCGGATACGAAGACCTTTGCCGAAGCCCTCAAACACGTCCTTCGTCAAGATCCAGACATTATTTTGATCGGCGAAATGAGAGACCTCGAGACGATTCAAGCCGCCCTCACCATTGCTGAGACCGGTCACCTAACCTTCGCGACGCTCCACACCAACTCCTGTGTGGAAACGATAAACCGGATCATCGATGTCTTTCCCCCCCATCAACAACCACAGATTCGGGCCCAACTATCCTTTGTTTTGGAAGGGGTTTTGACACAACAGCTCCTTCCCAAAATTGGCGGGGGGAGATGCCTGGCCATGGAGATCATGTTTCCGAACCCGGCCATTCGAAATCTCATCCGGGAAGACAAGGTACACCAGATCTATTCCCAAATGCAGGTTGGACAGGCCAAATTTGGCATGCAGACCATGAACCAGGCCCTTCTGTCCGTCTATGAAAGGGGAATCGTTTCATTGAACGAAGCCATGCAGCGGAGCACCAACCCTGAAGAGTTCAGACAGATGCTGTCCTCTGCGGGCGTTTCGGCAACGGCAAGGCCCATGCAGAGCCGGGCCAGATAGTTGCATTACGGTCGACTCGGAGCGCTGTTTTTGTCTCTCAATATTTTCAGTTCACGCTGTGGGAGGAACGCCATCCATGACAGTTTACAGATGGGAAGGTAAAACGCTTAGAGGAGCTATCAAGCGGGGAGAGTTGGAAGCCGCAAGCGAAGGTGCCCTCAGGATCCAACTTCGCCAACAGAACATTATTCCCACCAAAATTATCTCCAAAGGGAAAGAGATAAAACTCCAACTCTCACTCGGACGTCAGAGAGTTTCGGAGAAGGCCGTCGGGGTCTTTACGCGACAGCTGGCGACGATGATTGACGCTGGCCTGCCCCTCGTCCAGTCTCTGGATATTCTTGCCCAGCAGCAGGAGAACAAGACCTTTCAGGAGGTCATCGGAACGGTTAAAGAAGATGTCGAGTCTGGATCGACCTTTGCGGCGGCATTGGCACGCCATCCCAAAATCTTCACCGAACTGTATGTGAACCTCGTCGTGGCTGGGGAGGAGGGGGGCATTCTCGATAATATTCTCCTTCGTCTATCAAACTATATTGAGAAAGCGGTTGCCCTTAAGAAAAAGGTCAGGTCCGCTCTCGTATATCCGAGCGTCATTGTCGCCGTTGCCATCGGCGTGGTTACCCTTCTCCTGATTGTTGTTATTCCGACCTTTGAAAAATTGTTCCTTGGAGCTGGTCAGAATCTACCCTTGCTCACCCAGATTATTGTCGGCATGAGCAGGTTGATGAAACAGTACGTGCTGGTTTTCGTGGCTGGCCTAATTGTTTTTATTCTCGTGCTCAGGAAATATTACAAGACCGACGGAGGAAAGAAGAACATCGACTCATTTCTCCTGAAACTCCCGGTCTTCGGCCCGCTTCTTCGCAAAATCGCCATCGCCCGTTTCTCCCGGACTTTGGGCACCCTCGTAAGTAGCGGTGTGCCGATTCTTGACAGCCTCAACATCGTCGCGAAAACAGCCGGCAATAGAGTTGTGGAGGAGTCCATCCAGAACGCCCGAAGCAGTATCAGTGAGGGCGAAACCATCGCAGAACCGCTCAACAAGTCCGCTGTTTTCCCTCCCATGGTCATCCAGATGATTTCCGTCGGAGAATCCACGGGGTCACTGGACACCATGCTCAGCAAAATCGCTGACTTTTACGACGAGGAGGTCGATACTACAGTCGCCACCCTCACCTCCCTCCTGGAACCCTTCCTCATGATCTTTCTGGGAGGCACCATCGGGACGATTGTCGTGGCCATGTATCTTCCCATATTTCAAATGGCCTCAGCTTTCTGATAGACCCTTCATGGGAGAGAAAATGGGCTTAGAGAATCCCGCTGAAGCGGCGACGGCAACCCACCGAAGGCTTCGCGTCCTGATGGCGGCAAGGGTATTGATCGTTACCCTTCTTCTGGGCGCCTTGGCCCTCAGCCAGATCACGGAGGGAAAAAGCCTCCTTATCACCCCAAATGACTCCCTCTACATCGTCATTGGCCTCACCTACTTCCTCACGATCATCTACGTTCTGGCCCTTAGAACGGTCAAAGACCTCTATCGGTTTGCTTATGGGCAGATCTTCTTTGATACGATCTTTATCACGATTCTCGTCTATCTCACCGGTGGAATCGATAGCCTTTTCGCTTTGGCCTATGTCTTCTCCATCCTCAGCGCTAGCTTCGTTTTGTCAAAACGAGGGACCTACGTCATCGCCTCCCTCAGTGCGGTCTTATACGCCGTTAGCCTGGAACTTGAATACTATGGCATCATACACCCATTCAATCGCTCAGAACCCTATCTCTATGAGAGTTATGACGTCCTTTATCGGATCTTCGTCTACTTTCTGGCTTTCACCGTTGTTGCCCTCCTGGTCAACCATCTCGGAGAAGAACTCAGAACCAAGGGAAAGCAACTCAGACAGAAGCAATTAGACTATGACAAGCTCGAGGCTTTTCACCAGAACGTGATTCAGAGCCTCGACAGCGGTTTGATCACGACAGATCGGGTCGGGGATATCTCCTTCATGAACAAGACGGCTTACCGGATACTCGGTATCGACCCATCCACTCAGCCCTCGCCCGAACTCGATACCTTGCTGTCTGATCTGAAGACGGGGCTTCCGATCGAATCGGCCCATCTGGGAGACGTGCCCCGGAGAGAGGAGATCACGTTTCGACGACCCGACGGCAGGATCATCCATCTTGGGCTTTCTAAATCTGAGTTGAAGGATATCAGCGGTGTTCCAGTTGGATCGATCCTGATCTTTCAAGACATCACGCAAATCAAGGAGATGGCGGAACAGATCAAGAGGGCTGATCGGATGGTTTCCATCGGAAAGATGGCCGCGGGAATCGCCCATGAGGTTCGGAATCCCCTCGCCTCCCTCATGGGGTCGATTCAGGTGTTGAAGGAGGAGATGAAACTCTCCGGAAGTAATCTCAACCTGATGAATATCATTCTCCGGGAATCTGAACGGTTGAATCGACTTGTCACCGATTTCCTCCTCTTCGCACACCCGCCAAAGACCGAGTTTGGTCCGATTATGCTCAACGAACTGGTCAATGAGACCCTCGAAATGTTGAGGAATTCGCCCCAATTCAACGGACACATTTCCATCTCCAAAGAATTCTCACACGATGCTCGGGTTCTTGGCGATGCGAATCAACTCAGGCAGGTTTTCTGGAATCTTCTCCTCAATGCCGCCCAGGAGATGCAGGGCGGTGGAAACCTCAGAGTCGTCGTCGAGAGCACGGAAGGCTCAATTCATGTCTCTGTCTCCGATACTGGAAGAGGGATAAGCGACCAGGATAAAGGAAAGATCTTCGAGCCTTTCTTCACAACAAAAGAATCTGGTACGGGTCTGGGACTGGCGATTGTCCATCGAATCATCGAGACCCACGGAGGAGAGGTCTGGGTCGATAGCAAAACCGGCAGTGGGACAACTTTCACCCTTCTCCTCCCTGAGGCGATCTCAATCTAAGAATCCACGAAAGAGAAATCCCAGGGACTCGAGACTGGGGTCACTATGGAAAAAGTACTGGTTGTTGATGATGAATTGAGCATGAGGGAATTCCTGGAGATTATGCTCACCAAGGAGGGCTACCAGGTTCACACTGCGGCAGATGGAAAGAAAGCTATTACCCTCGCAGAAAAAGAACTCTTCGATCTTGCCATCATCGATATCCGTATGCCAAAAATGGACGGCATTGAAACCCTTGCCCGCCTCCAAGAGATCTCCCCAGATATGGTTGCCTTGATGATTACGGCATACGCTTCGACCGATAGTGCCATTCAGGCCATGAAGCAAGGGGCTTATGATTACATCACCAAGCCATTCAAGATCGAAGAGATCAAAATGACCATACAGAAGGCGCTCGAGAAAAAGTCGCTGGAGGCGGAAAACACGCTCCTCAGACAGGCTGTCGAGGGCCGGTACCGGTGGGGTAACATTATCGGGAAGAGTGAGAAGATGCGCGCGATCTTCGAGCTCGTGAAGAAGGTCTCTCCCACAAAGACGAACGTGCTGCTCTCTGCAGAAAGTGGTACAGGGAAGGAGCTCGTCGCAAAAGCCATTCACTACAACAGCCCGAGAAGCAAGAAGCCCTTTGTTGTTTTGAACTGCGGGGCCATACCGGAGAATCTTCTGGAGAGCGAGCTTTTCGGCTACATGAAGGGAGCCTTTACCGGCGCCATCTCCAACAAGAAGGGACTCTTCGAGACGGCCGAGGGCGGGACGATCTTCCTCGATGAGATTGGAGAACTCCCTCTCCCTATGCAGGTAAAGCTCCTCAGGGTTATACAGGATCGCGAGTTCACGAGGGTTGGAGGCACGGAACCAATCCGGGTGGATGTCCGAATCATTTCGGCCACCAACAAAGACATCGAGGAGGCCGTACGGAAAGGGGAATTCCGGGAGGATCTCTTCTATCGGCTGAACGTCATCCAGCTGAGGCTCCCGAATCTAAGGGAAAGAAAGGACGATGTACCCCTTCTGGCTCAGCATTTCCTTGGTTTTTTTGCCGATGAACTCGGAAAAGACATCCGCCAAATCTCTCCAGAGGGTATGAGGCTACTCATGAACTATGATTATCCAGGGAATGTCCGGGAGCTCCAAAACATGATCGAAAGAGCCGTTGCCCTGGAAAGTTCGCATGTCCTCACCGCACAGAATCTTTCGTCCTATATAAGCGAGCAGCGGGACCTCACCAGAAATGAGATCAATCTGGACATCCCTCAGGAAGGCATCGACCTCGAACAGGTGGTGGAAAATCTGGAAAAGACATTGATTCTTAAGGCTCTCGAAAAAACGAAGGGGGTGAAGAAAAAGGCAGCCCAACTTCTCCATATCAATTTTCGATCCATGCGTTACCGCCTGGAGAAGTATCGCATCAACAATTCGGGTTCATGATTTTCTCATGAACATCTTTTCCAGCTGAGGGGTCTCGATCTCTCGACATGCTGGCCTTCCATGGGGGCAGGTGTAGAAGAAGCCCTCACCGTCCATCTCCCTGAGGAGTCCAGTGATCTCCTCGTTAGAAAGCGCCTGCCCTGACCGAATCGCGCCATGGCAGGCGATTACCTTGAGAACCGCCTCAAGGTCTTTTTCAAGGCCACGTCGTGTTTCTTCTTCCTGGAGATCTCGAATCAGATCTGCGACAACCTGGCGAAAGTTCTTCCCGGAAAGAATAGATGGGATCGACTTTATCGCGACCGTGTTCCGACCAAACGGTTCGAGGTCAAAACCGAGCCGTCCCAATTGGGGGAGATATCGTTCGACCGTCTCCCATTCGACCGGAGAAAACTCCACAGTTTCAGGCAAGAGTACCCTCTGGACCTGTCGTTCTCCAGTCTCTAACGCCTGCTTGAGCCGTTGAAACACAATCCGTTCATGGGCTGCGTGTTGATCGATCAGAAGGAGACCTCTCGGGGATTCGCAGGCAATATACGTTTTGTCGAGCTGACCCAGAATCCTGAGCGACGAAGAAGTTCCCCTGAATAGTTCCGCTCGTGACCTCTCAGCCTGGCGACGACGCGGGAGATGGGGGTCGAGGGGAAGGGAAGCGTAGCCTGGTGCAGACTCCTCGACGGTTATCGGTTGTTTGCGGGGTTCCCCCGGACCCGTCGGTTCTTCGTGGAGTGACTTATCCGATCGTCGCACAAGGTCATCAAAAAGTCCGATCACGCCTTGATAAATGAGGCTCGGAGAGGCGAATCGCACCTCGCTTTTCGTTGGATGAACGTTCACATCCAGACTCCATGGCGGGACTTTTAGAAATAGAACGACGACAGGATATCGTTCCTTTGGTATCAGATTTCGATACCCCCCCATGACGGCGTGATGAATCGTCCGATCCCTCACAAATCGTCCGTTGACATACACATAGATACCCTTCGCGTTGGGCCGGGTGAACCCGGGGTCACTCACATATCCATCGATCCCAAGGGCATCTACCTTCATTCTCACCCGACCGAGAGCTCTGTAGACTTCCTTGCCGAGAACGCTTCCAATACGGACCAACCTGTCCTTTGTCGGTGGGGCGTCGAGAATTCTCCTTTCGTTGTGAAAGAGCCTGAAGTGAATGCTGCCGTGAGCCATGGCAATGCGGACGACAGCCTCCATGATATGTGAAAACTCAGTGGTCACCGACCGGAGGAACTTCCGCCTCGCGGGCGTATTGAAAAAGAGATCCTCCACCACAACGTCTGTGCCCCTCGGACATCCCACCTCCCGGGTCTCTCTGACCTTCCCCGCCTCCAGCCAGATCTCTGTCCCACTTAACGAATTTTGCTCTTTCGTGACGAGCTTAACCCGAGACACCGAGGCAATACTCGGCAAAGCCTCGCCCCTAAATCCGAGCGTCTGAATTGTCCTTAGATCATCGCCGACCCTGATCTTGCTCGTCGCATATCTCTGGAATGCTAGGGTCGCATCTGTCCTTCCCATTCCCGTTCCATTATCGAGAACTCGAATCCGCTGCAATCCCCCACGATCGACCATAATCGAAATCTCGGTTCCTTCAGCATCAATCGCATTTTCCACGAGCTCTTTCACAACGGAGGCCGGTCTCTCAACTACCTCCCCTGCCGCGATGCGATTCACGACCTCCTCGGGAAGAATATGAACCTTTTGTGCCATACGAAGCCTCAAATAATCTTCAGGGTTCAGCTGTCGGTCGTCGGCGGTCAGTGTNNACGCGACCCATTAATTCGAAAACCTAAAACGGCCCACCTGCCTTCGGTAAACTCAGGCCCCGGGTCGATCGCGGGCCGAAACAAAGCTTCAATGTCAAATGACAGAACACTTGACGGAGGCTTGAAGCATTTCAATTTGTGATTTTAAGCTCGTTTCCTATTTCGGAATTCGTGCTTCGGATTTGGTGGCCCATCGGCAACAGTCGGGATTCGAGCCACCGCCTAAGCGGAATCAAGGGATTACTCGAAATGGGCAATCGGATAACCAAAAGCTTCTTCAAGAGAGGCCAGAAGCGCCGCAGATGCTTCAACTTTTATGGGGAGGCGAATAACCGTCTCGCCTTGATTCGGGACAATCAGATGGAGGACGGCTGAACTCTTGCCCTGGTTCTCAAGAAGGATCTTTTTTAGATCGACCAGCTGATCTCGAGTGATCCCGGGGCTCCTGATTGTGAGATGGACCTTGGAAATACACGCTTCATCGCACTGGGAGAGGGGTAAAACCTCAGTTGCCTTGATTTTTGGGTTTTCATCCTCCATATCCAGAATTCCTCGGACCAGCAGTGGATGATCGTCGTTCAGATAGGGTAGGCTTGCCTGAAAAACGTCGGGAAAAAGAATCACCTCTACCAGACCCTTCATGTCCTCCAGGGAGAGAAACGCCATTCGATCGCCTTTTCGGGTCTGGATTTCCTTCAAAGAACTGGCGACCCCACAAATCGTTACCTCACTGCCGTTTCTTTTACCAAGGATACTCACCGTATCCTCATGCGTGTGCCGTTTGATTTCCTCTTCAAAGCGAGCCAAGGGATGACGGGTAATGTAGAAGCCAACGGCCTCCTTCTCGAATGCCAGGAGTTGGTTCTCGGGCCACTCCTCGACCTCCGGTAAACTGGGCTCCTCAATCCATGAGTCCTGATCCCCCGACCCAGAAAAGATCCCTAACTGGTTGCTCTCTCTCTCCTTCTGAAAACTCTGTGCACTTTCCACCGCATCGTCTAAGGCCACCATCAATTGGGCACGGGAAGCTTCCGTGAAATCGAAGGCGCCACTCTTTATGAGGCTCTCGAGGACTCGTTTGTTGACTCGCCGCAAATCCACTCTTCGGCAGAAATCAAAGAGTGAGCCATAATCTCCTTGCTTTTCCCTCTCGGTGAGAATCGAGTCGATTGCTCCGGTTCCGACGTTTTTCACCGCAGCGAGACCGAAACGGATCCTTCCGTCGACGATCGCAAAATCTCGCCAGCTTTCATTCACATCCGGAGGGAGGACTTCGATTCCCATATCCCGGCACTCGGCGATGTATTTGACGATCTTATCCGTACTTTCAACGTCACTCGTCAGCAATGCCGCCATGAACTCGACGGGGTAGTGGGCCTTCAGAAAGGCTGTCTGGAAAGCGATGAGGGCATAGGCCGCGCTATGAGACTTATTGAAGCCGTATTCGGCAAACTTCGCCATGAGTTCAAAAATCTTCTCAGCAGTCTCGACATGGATATGCTTTTTCTGGGCTCCCTCCAAAAACCTTTCCCGCTGTTTTTCCATCTCCACCAGTATCTTTTTCCCCATCGCGCGGCGCAGAACATCGGCATCGCCGAGACTGAAATCGGCTAGCAGGGTCGCAATCTTCATGACTTGCTCCTGGTAGACAATCACCCCATGTGTCTCACCGAGAACATCCCTCAACTGGGGAAGCTCATATTCTACAGCTTCGAGGCCATGCTTTCGTTTGATATAGCCGTCCACCATACCACTGCCCAAAGGGCCTGGTCGATAGAGGGCCACGAGGGCGATGACGTCTTCAAAAAACCCGGGCTTCAACTTCACCAGAAGCTCTTTCATCCCCATGCTTTCCAGCTGAAATACCCCATTGGTGGCTCCAGAACTCAACAGTCGATAGGTCTCCGAATCGGCGAGATCAATAGCTCCAACATCGAAAGCCGAGTCTTTGTACTTTCTCACCATCTCCTCTGCCCTGCGAATCACGGTTAGGGTTTTGAGTCCCAGAAAATCGAACTTGATCAGCCCGATTTTTTCGACGTCTTTCATGGAATACTGGGTCATGACCTCCCCATTTTGTCCACGATACAGCGGAAGATATTCGCTCAGCGGTTTGTTCGAGATCACGACACCGGCGGCGTGGGTGGAGGCATGTCTGGTCAGTCCTTCGAGTGACTGGGCGATTGAAATTAAATTTCGCACCCGCTCGTCTTTTTCCTGCAACTCTCTCAATGTGGGTTCCTGATCTAAAGCTTGCTGGAGGGTAATGTTGAGCGTGTTGGGAATCAGTTTCGCGATGCGATCCACTTCATTGTATGGCATATCCAGGGCACGACCCACATCCCGGACAACCGCTTTGGCCTGCATCTTTCCAAATGTGATGATTTGGGCGACGTTGTCTTTCCCATATTTCTCAGTCACATACTGGATCACCTCATCCCGCCTCTCCATGCAAAAATCAACATCCACGTCCGGCATACTGATCCTTTCTGGATTGAGAAATCGCTCAAATAGAAGCCCGTACCGGATCGGGTCAATATCCGTGATTCGCAGCGCGAAAGCCACCAAGCTGCCCGCCGCTGAACCTCGGCCTGGGCCAACAGGAACCCCCTTGCCCTTCGCATGGTTGATGAAGTCAGCGACAATCAGAAAATACCCGGCAAAACCCATTGCCTTGATCCTCTCCAACTCCTTATCAAGCCGGGTCCAATACTTGTCGTGGGGATCGGGGATATGCTGTAACCGATTTTCAAGACCCTTTCGAGAGAGTTCGTCGAGATAGAGATTGAGGGACTTTCCATCGGGTGGGGTAAACTTTGGAAAGTGATACTCTCCGAATCTCAGCTCAAGGTTGCACTGTTCGGCAATCCGAAGGGTGTTTTCGATAGCCTCTGGATATTGGGGAAAAACCCCCCGCATCTCTTCAGCCGATTTGAAATAGAACTCATCCGAAGAAAACCGCATCCTTTCGGGGTCATTGAGGCTCTTTCCCGTCTGGATGCAGAGGAGCACCTCGTGAGCTTTAGCGTCTGCTCTCTTCAGATAATGGCAGTCGTTTGTTGCAACCAGAGGTATTCCCAGCGTTTCTCCGATCTCGCCCATTGCCTCATAGATACGTTTTTGGCCTTCTACCTTGTTGTCCTGAATCTCCAGAAAGAACCTTTCCCCAAA
>JABAOF010007101.1_pt1 | contig 22160 bp, 17 predicted proteins | sample 7062171 | NCBI WGS metagenome assembly JABAOF01 (sample SAMN14538628, study PRJNA623070) | marine sediment metagenome | biome: marine biome [ENVO:00000428]; feature: marine pelagic biome [ENVO:01000023]; material: deep marine sediment [ENVO:00002113] | place: India: Gulf of Khambhat ...
CCAGTTTGTCTACCAATCCCTTAAAAAACGGGGTACTCTCCGATTCGAACACGTACAGCCAGAGGGTGAGATACTGAATCTTCGAGAGGGTGAGATCGTTTCGTTCGAGGACGGAAACCTTATCGTAAAGAGAAGGTTTGGTCAGGGTCGTTACGACGGCCTCGATCTTCCCATCGAACCCGGAGACTACGGGATAACCGAGGTCCGTGAAAATGCCTGGTCCCTTGTACATCGCTATTTTACCCAGGGAGGAGAGTTTAAAGGAGAATATGGGAATATCAACACCCCGATCGAAGTCTATCCAGACCGAATTCGATATGTGGACCTTCACATCGACGTGGTAAGAAAGCCGAAAGAGGCGCCAAAGATCATCGATCGGGAAAAACTCGAAGCCATTACCAGAAAAGGCCTCATCAGCCCAAGGCTCCAGGAGAAGGCAATAGAGATCTCGCAAAGCTTTTTATTGCAGCCGAGATTCGCTGATTAGGTAATGTTCGAGTTGTTCAATCTGTTTCATTCGTTCAAGCGATAAATTCGCTTCCATGGAGCCAAATTCTGAAGCTGGATATTTTCTTCCAGGGTATATGGCAAGATCAGAACAGTAGATTCATAAGATGGCAATAGTCAAGATGAGGGAGTAGATTTCTGTTATCAATCAAGAGCTTGACAAAACTTGCCAAAAATTTAAACCAATTGACAAAAATCAATTTGACAAATACAATATGGCTTGTCAGGTTGAACTTAGGCAACGGTGGAGCCACTTATATTGACTTTCTAGCTCGATTCCAATTGCTGTTCATGTAGTCTCGGAATTCAGGAGGCGGTGTTATTCTCGACTTCTCTCCCTCAGGGTCGATAGCGCTCCGATTTCTTCGTGCAGGTTGGCAATTTTCATATAGCAGGCTCACCTGCGCAAAATGAATATGATGAATAGTCCGAACGCCTTCATGACAAGGCCGAAGAGGACTCTACCATGGAACCGGGAAGAAAGAATCGTTCTTTACTCCCTTACCTTGATCCTTCCACCGCACCTATTCATCTCAAAATCACTCTAGTGACCGAGGATCAAGCATCCCTCGAAAGTGTGTCGTCTCCGTTCAGGGTGCTGACCGATTCCGATCCTCTCACTCGCATCGTCGGAGCGCGTTTTCTCACCGATACAGATTTCGAAGTAAAGAAAGTTTTTCTTTTGCTGCAAAAAGATAAGTATGCTTTACCGAAAGATTCATTGCGGCCCTTCTACAACAAGGAGGTGGAAGCATCCTGGCAAAACGCCTTCTCATATTATTCACGTGCAGATCCCAATGGTTCTTTGATCGTCCTCAAGAACCAATTGGACCGTAAGGGAGAACTAGTCCCACTCGGATCGTTGTTCTTCTGTAAATCGAAACAGACGTTTTTTGGTCCTCCATGTTCCTCCTGCGGACGTCCTCTGGAACTATGCTACGACGATGACCTGCTCGGGCAACTCGGGCTTCCCGCGTACTCCACTTCGCTAAATCGCTATGTCTTTTGTGCCTCATGTTGGGATTCCGAGGACCCGTCTTATCTTTACACATATGAGCTTGAGGGACTGGAAACATCGCTAGTTAAGGACTGGCGGGGGTTGGTGAAAGACTTTACTCGCTTAAAGGAAAAGGGGCTCTCCATCCAGAACTTCCCCTGCTGTGAATGTCCAAATCACGGAACCTGTTACGGGACAGGTGGACTTGCAACCTCAAGGATCGTTCCGTTCTCCTTCTACCCCTTTTTCATGCTCATTTTTGAGGACATGCCCCTGAATGCGTCAGAATTTTTACCTCTGATTTCAGGGGCTTCGTTAGAGGACCTGGAGGCCTGGATTCGTGATAGGGGGGAATTCACAAGATTCAAATCCGTTCGATCTGCGGTGGATAAGCTTTCCGATAAGACGTTTTTTTTCTTCGAGGGAGAGAAACAACATTTCCTCGAGATTCTCTATCTCAAGCTCACCTTCCTCGCTGAATTGTTTCAACTCGTTTTACCCGATCGCGACAGGCCCACACATCCTGATATGAGATTTAACTTGGATAACACTTGGGTAAAGCTTGGAGATAAGGCGGGTCTCATTCCGGGGCTTTGGAATTTTAAGGTCCGTTTGATTGGTATTGCTGCAAATCTCCCAGAAACGTCTTTGCTTCCAGGAATCCCATCCGTCAACGTCATTCATTTCCTGGGTCTTGCGTGGTTTTACACGCTTTTAACTAACAAAAAACAGGATACTTCTTTGATTTACCAATCACTGAAGCGAGCATTGGAGCGGACATCGCCAGAGAAGCCTTTTTTCTGGGTAGGTGTTTCTGAAGACACCTTCAGGCCAGAGAATCTCTTCTGGAATCCAGAAGGGAAAACAATCGATGAATCCTGGCGTGCTTTTTGGGAAGAAGCGCTTCTTTTAGGTAGTGACTTGTTCCAGGTCGGTTCAAGCTTGAAATCCAATGGGTCGAGCGCATCTTTCTCGCAGCGATTGACGGCTTTGAGGGATCAAATAAGGCACCAGCTCTTCGCCGACGATGACCGAACCTCAGGAGTGGGAAGATCAGGCGAGGATGAGGTCTTACACACAATAATCAAAAACATCATGGAAAGATGGGAGAAGCAATTTGACACAGGCGATACCGCCCTAGGCGAAACGGTGGTTATTTCTCCCAAGGGACCTGGAGATGAGCGAGCAATTTCTGATGTGGAGCAACAGGTGGCCTTGGAAGAGACAGTTATCTCCTCTCCGGGGCGCATCGCTGATGAGAGGTTATCTGTTGCCGGAAAATCGGAACAGGTGGATCCGAAGGAAACCATAGTCGTTTCGTCGGGGGCAGGGAAGGATCACGGTTCGACCCCCCTACGGGAGAGAGGCAAAGAAGACGTTCCGGAAACGGTGATCCTCTCTCCCGGAAAAGAGCCTCATGGGCCCCCGCGAGAGCCCTCCATGGAGGTTCTCCCTGAAGAGAGACAGGCCCATCAGGAAAAGCGATCGATCCAGCCCGGACCCGCTGAGGAAAAGATAGACAAAACGAGGCAGAAAAGGGAGGATAACTTTCTCACCGAAACGGTCTTTATCAGCCCCAGGCAAGGCAGGGAGCGTGAAAAGGATAAAAAGGAATGAACCAGCCCCTTAATCTCGAAGTGCTTACCGAGGAGATTCGAACCCTATATCGTTCGCAACCTGGACAAGCGCGGGTAGCGGTTGAAAAACTGCTTGAGCTGAAGCTCAAAGAACTCTCACTACAGGAGCGGTTGACACTTCTCGGCCAACTCAAGGACCGATTTCGACCAGCGGATTCTCCCGTGGTCAGAAGCGAGCTCGATTCTCCTCCGATTCTGGAATTGATCTCCTTGATACTGGGGAGGAGGGTGACGGGGGAGGAACTTGACTCTAAAGAGGTGCTAAATGGCCTGAGCCAGTCACTAAATACGGTCTTCAACTCACTTAACGACCTGATACTTGTCATTCAATCTACCTTGGGAAGAAGTAGCGAAGTCGAAACGATTCGATCCTTCATCGTCTCTCACCTCGGTGAAGGAAAGCAACTTGAGGCCTATCTCAATCAGATCAAGGAGGCATTCTTGGTTGCCCATCGGGCCTTCGAGGAAGCCACCCGCGTCAAGTTTCAACAGGCTCTCGAAGAGCTGGATCCAAACGCGATCGAAGCATCATCAGAAGGCGGGCTAAAGATCGGTCCCCTCCGTCGGGCTGAGCATTTCGATATTTATAAAGCACGGTTTCAAAGAGTCAGTCGGTGGTTCAATTCTGAAAGGTTTTCAGAAGAGCTTACGAGAGAGTTTGAAAAGATATGCCAGAGGATCTACGCGAACAAAGGAGGACATGATGAGAAGCCATTCTAAGATCTTGTTGGTGTCTCTGGCTTTCTGGACACTGACAGCCTGTGCCGCCAAGCCGCCTCCCCCTCCGCCTGAGCCGGAGAAGGTTGGATACGAAGAGAAGGCGATCCAGTTATACCTCAAGGCCGATCCTAAACTCAATCTTTATGAGGGAGGCCCCCACTCCGTTCGCGTTTGTTTGTATCAGCTTCGGGATCCAAACAGTTTCAATCAGTATGCACAGGACCAAAAAGGTCTCCGCAAGCTCTTAGAGGCTAGTCGATTTGACGCGAGTGTCACCAATGCAAGAAAAATCGTGGTTCAACCGGGTCGGGAAGAGAGGTTCACTCTCGATAGAGCTGAAGGGACCAGATACGTTGGTGTTGCGGCGGGTTACTACGCGCTAGACAGACTCGCAATCAGGGACTTGGTCCGCCTTTTCAAGATACCAGTAATCATAGAGAAAAGGGGAATTATTAGAAGGAAGAAAACCATTAAACCAGGGACACTGAACATCAACCTTTACCTGGGGCCTGATAGCATCCAGGAGTTCGAGAGAGAATAATGGACCTTCAGAGACCGCTTTTCTGGCATCAGGGTTTGTTTTTGCAACCGCAACATTTTCAGCTGGCGGATCTATACCACGAAGCCCTCCTGACCCCGCTCAAGAAATATGTAGAACCATACTTCTGGGGTGTGGGCGACATGGAGATTCAGAAGACCGCTCTGGGGAATCGCACTTTTGATCTTCTCAAAAGCGAATTGTTATTTCCCGACGGAACCTACGCGGTTTTCCCTGGAAATTCGGTCATCGAGGCACGTTCTTTCGAGGAGGAATGGGTTGAAGGGGGGAAGCCGTTTACGGTTTTTGTCGGTCTGAAAAAATGGAGTGAAACGGACGAGAACGTTTCTGTGCTTCCCGCGCTCGACAACATTTCCCAGGTGACCACACGATTCGTGACAACGGCAGATCCCGAAGAAGTGAGAGACTTGCACCATGTTGGCCCATCGGCCCAGGTGAAAAGGCTTTACCATGCTCTCAAAATATTTTGGGAAAGCGAGAAGGACCAACTCGGTGATTACCTCACACTTCCTGTGGGACAGCTGGTGAGAAAGGGGGAAGAGGTTGCTCTTGCGGAAGATTTCGTACCCCCTTCCCTCAGCATTTCAAGCTCTGAGCCCCTTTCGAAAACCGTCAAAGAGATCAGAGATGAAATTGCGGCCCGAAGCCACCAGCTTGAAGAATACAAGATCCAGAAGGGAATTCATACGGCCGAATTCGGCGCTCGAGACATGGTCTATCTTCTGGCTTTGAGATCGCTCAATCGTTATGTGCCCATCCTCTATCATTTCACTGAGGCTCCAAGGGTTCCCCCATGGATTGTGTATGGAATCCTTAGGCAGTTGCTCGGTGAACTGTCCTCCTTTTCCGAACGGTTCACAGTCATGGGGGAGATCCGAGATGAAGAAGACCGTCTTCCTCCCTATGATCATGAAAGGCTCTGGGATTGCTTCTCTTCAGCCCAGATAATGGTGGTACGGCTGCTCGATGAAATTACAGCCGGTCCAGAATACATTCTTCGGCTTCTTTACGATGGTACTTACTATGCAGCTGACCTCCCGCCGGCTATTTTCGAGGGTCAAAACCGATTCTATCTCGTCTTGAAAACCGAAGAAGATCCGAAAGTCGTTATCCAGTCACTGGAAAGCGTCGCAAAACTGAGTTCTCGTGAACACCTGCCGATCCTTATTGCCAGAGCCTTACCTGGAATAGGGTTAGATCACTTGCCTGTTCCCCCTCAAGAGTTGCCTCGTAGAGCTGACTGTGTCTACTTTCAGATCGATCACCATAGTGACCAGTGGGCTTCCGTTCAAAAAGGCAAAAACGTTGGCCTATATTGGGATTCAGCCCCCGAGGATTTGGGGGCCGAATTGATGGTCGTAGGGAGATCTTAATTGTGCGCCTAACAGATTATTTCATGGAAGTGGTAGCCTATGTGGTCTATTTCCTGAGAGGCGTTGACAACAAGCAACCGCCATATGACCAGGTGAAGGCGGATGTCTTGCGGCTTCTTTCTCAGAGTGATTCCTGTCTCAAGGAAGGCCCCGTCTCCCAAGAGGACTTCGATTTGGCGCGTTTTGCCGTCTGTGCTTGGGTAGACGAGGCTATCCTCAATTCTTCCTGGCAGGAGAAAAATCGTTGGCAGACAGAACAGCTTCAGCGGCACTTCTATAAGACGACAGAGGCAGGAGAGGAATTCTTCGAACGGCTAAACGCACTTGGGCTTCACCAGCGAGAAGTGAGAGAGGTATATTATCTCTGCCTCGCCCTGGGCTTCAAGGGTCGGTTTATCCACGAAGGTGACGAACTCCTTATTGACCAATTGAGAACCTCCAATTTGAAACTCCTTATGGGAACCTCACTAGGCCTTCCCTCCCTGGACCGGGATGACCTTTTCCCTGAAGCCTATCCAGCGGCAGTGGAGGAGATGGAGAGGGGGACCCCAAAAACCCGTTTCTCGATACTAACCCTGGCCTGTCTTGGAGGGCCTATTGTTCTCTTCGGCCTTCTGTTTCTGATCTACTGGTTTGTTTTAGGCGGGGTTAGCGAGAGTTTCATGCAGGCGATGCGATAAATGAAAGAGCTTTTGATCAAGGGCCTAAAGATTTTCTTCATCTGTGCACTGGTGGTTTTCCTCATCCTCCTCGTCTTCGGTGGAGTTTTACTCCTCGACTGGCCGTGGTGGGTAGGAATCTTTGTTCTCGTGGGTCTTATCGGTCTGGGAATAGGTCTCCTCTTTGTGAGAAAGATCTGGCTCAGACGTCGTGAACAGCGCTTTGTCCACCAAATCATAGAGCAAGACGAAGCCTACATTAAAGGACGTGAGACGAGAGAGCAAGAACCGCTCAAAGAACTCCAGCAACGCTGGAAAGAAGCTACAGATATGCTCAGACGATCTCATATGAAAATACACGGGAATCCTCTTTACCTGCTTCCCTGGTATTTGATTATTGGGGAGTCCGGTTCAGGGAAAACCACAGCCATTACCAGCGCAAGACTTTCATCGCCCTTTGCCGAGGTGAATCGGACGTCAGGAATTTCGGGTACTCGAAATTGTGATTGGTGGTTTTTCGAACAGGCGATCATTCTTGACACAGCGGGACGTTATGCCATTCCCATCGATGAGAGCCGGGATAAGGAGGAGTGGCAAAAATTCCTAAGCCTTCTTCTCAAGTATCGCAAAAAAGAGCCTCTGAACGGTCTCATCGTGTCTGTGGCTGCCGACAAACTGCTTCAGGCTGACCGAGAGAAACTGGAAGAGGATGGCCGGGATATTCGCCGCAGAATTGATGAACTCATGCGAGCCTTGGGGGCGAAGTTCCCGGTTCATGTGCTGGTCACAAAATGTGACCTCGTCCAAGGCATGACTCAATTCTGCGATCATCTTGCCGAGAAGAGGCTCGAACAGGCGATGGGGTGTATGAATCAGGAACTCAGCAAGGACGCGCTTTCCTTCCCGGAACAGACATGCGACACCATATCTGACCATTTGAGAGACTTACGACTTCTTATCTTCCATCAATCCCACACGGAAAGCTTTGATCCCAGTTTCCTCATCTTTCCGGAGGAATTTGAAAAATTGAAACCAGGGCTCGGGGCTTTTATCAGGGGGGCTTTTCAAGAGAATCCTTATCAGGAGACGCCCATCCTAAGAGGGGTCTTCTTCTCCAGTGGACGTCAGGAGGGAACCCCTTACTCCCATTTCCTGAGGGCTTTGGGCCTCATAGAAGAAAGAGACGTGCTACCCGGAACAAACAGGGGGTTTTTCCTCCATGATTTTTTTGCCAAAATCCTACCGAGAGACCGACACCTTTTTGCCCCGACACAGCGCGCCCTTGAATGGCAGCGTGTCAGCAGGAACCTGGGATTGACCTCCTGGATTGCTTTGGGTGTTGCTCTCTGTGGATTGCTGAGTTTTTCCTTCGTCAAAAACCTCAAGATCCTGAGGGAGGCCTCGCACGAGTTATTGAGGCCCCCTACCATTACCGGGCAATTCCCCACCGATTTGCAAACCCTCGAGGGTTTGCACGAGACGATTTCGTATGTTGAAAAGGCAAATCGAGGCTGGTGGACGCCTCGTTTTGGGCTTACCGAGAGTGAGAAAGTTGAAACCGAACTGAAGAACAGGTTCCGGGAACTATTCCGTCAGGGTTTCCTCGCCTCTTTTGACCAGGAAATGGGCGCCAGGATCGCCGAATTCTCAGGGACGACTTCGGACGAGACCATTGGCGAATATGTTAACCATGTGACCAGAAGAGTCGATCTTCTGAAGGCCCGTCTCGACGGAAAGGACCTCGAGGACCTGCGAGAAATGCCCCAGCCATCGTATGAACTGATGCTGGGACAAGTAGATCGGGAAGTTTTGGACGAAATCAAAGATGAGTTCGGTAACCTCTACCTGACCTACCTGATCTGGCGTCCAACCTCTGCTGAACTCCATGAGGAAATGAATGCCTTGCAGACCTGGCTGGAGGGGATCTTGACTTTAAAGGACAAGGATCTGAAGTGGTTGGTGGCATGGGTCAACCAACAGGATTCCCTCCAGGATGTAACATTGGAATCGTTTTGGGAAGGAAGCAGTCCTCTTACCGAAAAAATACTCATTCAACGATCTTTCACCCGAGCGGGGAAAGAAAAGTTAGATGTTTTTTTGAAAGAGATTGAGGGTGTTCTCCAAGACCCGGCCGTGATTGCCAATCGGAAGGAGGAGTTTGCAAGGTGGTATGAACAGGCCTACCTCGGGGCCTGGTATGATTTTGCGACCAATTTCCCACAAGGCAAAGAAATGCTCCAGACCCGCGAAGAATGGCAGAGAATCGCCGCTCAAATGGCTTCGGACGAAGGACCCTTTGCGGCAGTCCTCGATACGATGGCGTTGGAGTTGGAACCTGTGGCGGAAGCCCAAAAGCTGCCTGCCTGGGTGAATCAGTTGTACCGTTTCCAGGTGACCAAGGCAACCGCCACGGAGGATCAACTCTCTCATGAAAAAGGAGTTCTGGAAAAGGCGACCCAGAAAGCAAAGGCATTAACGGCACGGCTCAAGACAAGCCTGTCCAAAGCGACTGGAGAGTCATGGAAACTTCAGAAAAAAGCCGTCGAGGGTTATGTAGAATACCGAAAAGCCCTCGCCCAGATCACCCCTGCGGCCGCATCCGAAAGATTCTCTCGGGACTTGGCCGCACAAACTTTTGAAGAGGACCCGGTCACCAGCCAGGCACCCTTCTTCATGGCTCAGAATGGATTGAACACGTGGAGACAGGCCGTAAGTGCGGGCCAGAAAACGGACCAAACGGTTTGGAGATTAGTAAAGGGGCCATTCGATCATCTGTGGTCTTTTGTGGTAAACGAAACAGGCTGCACCCTTCAGACGGACTGGGAGAAAAAGGTGCTCTCAAAAATTGAGGGCGTCTCCGCCAGATCTGCCGAAAAAATGGTTTTGGGGGAAGGAGGTCTGACCTGGACCTTTGTGGACGGGCCTGCAGGCCCGTTCCTCGAAAGAGTTCTCAAAAAGGGCTTCGTGGCCAGGGAAGTCCTGGGAACAAAGATTTCCTTTAGCCCGGAGTTCTTGAATTTTCTTTCCCAGAAAGGACGATCAGGGGGAAGTGCTCCATCTCAGTACGAAGTCACAATTAGAGGAAGGCCCACAGGTTCCAAGCCGGATGCAGCGATAAAGCCGCACGAGACTCGCCTCACCCTCCAATGCGGGAGCGGTATTCAGACCATGATTAATGTGGGTATTCCGGTAAGCCAAGTGTTTAGCTGGTCTGCCGAAACCTGTAGAGATGTGATTCTCGAAATCGATGTGGGAGGCCTGACATTGACAAAGAGATACACGGGAGACCAAGCCTTCCGCGAATTCTTACTGGATTTTCAGAAGGGTTACCGGGTCTTTCGTCCCCGGGATTTTCCATCAGAGAAGGCCGCTCTCCAAGCCGCGGGCATCAGCTCCATTACGGTGAGGTATCGATTCAAGGGTCATGGCCAGGTAATTAACATGCCAAGGCCCGTTAAGATACCCCGGGAAATCGTGGCATGTTGGCATCAGTAGGAAACCCTCATCACTGGCAATGGAGTGCTGCCGGGAAACATCCGGCGGTGAAAGACTATTTTAGGATAGGCTCAAATCCTCTCTTATCGGAAGCTTTTGCCGATTGGGTCGAGAATGGCTACCAGATGCTTAATCCAAAAGAGAAGCATAGATCTAGCTTTTACTCCTGGCGCTTTTGGGCCAAGGGCCCTGGAAAACAAAGCCTCGTTTGTGGTGTCGGGAGAGACAGCAGCGACAGCCTCGGCCGGCCATATCCCTTGCTGGTCATGGGAACAGGCCTTCTTCAAGGATGGGAGGATCACTGGGATCTTTTGCCTTTTGCCTTTGAAAGAACCTGGAGTCAGATGGAGTATCTGTCCACCAAGAGGTTTACGGATTTTAGACAGATCGAAGACGAAGTCCGCTCCATAAAGCCCCCCAGTCCTAACTGGTCGGAGTTTACGGACCAAAGACAGTTTGAAGGCTCCGACAGCAATGGTGGACGATCTGGGGATTTGAGGTCTATGGAAAATAGAGTTTCGGATCTGGGCGAGAAGACCGAATTCTCAATCCCCCTCGACAGTGAACCGTCTGGTGACCCATTTGTACTCGCCGGTCTGTGGCATTTTCTCTTGAAAACACGTTTCAGAGAAGTCCCAAATGCGGTGTTTATGGGAGGGGTTCCAGAGGAGGCATGCTTGGCCGTCTTTAGACGACCTTTAATACCGAGCGATTTTGTACGCCTGTGGACGATGTTCCCTGTGGAGCCATAAGAAATGGATCTTTTGTCCCTGGGAAAAGAACCAATTAGTCCAGATCAACCGACCGGCTCAGACGTTCGGTATGAACCAGCGTTTGAGGAGCTTCAGGCGGAAATTGATAAGCTATCTTCTCCCTCTGCTGCCGGTGGCGTTGACTGGAAAAAAGTAACCACTGTCGCCTCAGAAATTCTGGCCGGGAAGTCAAAGGATATCCTGGTGGCCAGCTATCTGGCCGTGGCACAGCTCTACACCGACAAAATGGAGGGCCTGGCTCTTGGTCTGCGTATCTTCCGTGATCTCCTGGATCAATTCTGGGAAGATCTTTACCCTCCTAAAAAACGAATGAGAGGGAGACTGGCAGCCATCGAGTGGTGGCTTGAAAGAACCGACATAGCCCTTCAACCGTTAAAAACGACGCCTCATCCTCCTGAAGCACTGGAGCAGATTAAGGAAAACCTAGACCAAATAGAAAAACGGCTGGGTGAATATCTAGAGAAGCCGCCCTCTGTTAAAGTCATTCAACGATTACTGGATTCGATCCCTGTTTTATCCGAAGAAGAAGAAAAGTCCGTAGCGGAAGCATCCCCGCCTGAGGAGAAGCCTCAGCCGGTTACAATACCCGATCGCAAGGCTGAAAAAACGCCACCATCAGCACCTTCTGTAGAAGCAGAAGACATCACTTCAGAAAAAGACGCTCAGAGGGTCTTGCGGGCTGGTCTCCAAAAGATGCGTCAAGTGGCTGCTTTTCTAAATGAAAAAGATCCAGTGAATTCACTTTCCTATCGGTGTACGAGACTGGCCGCGTGGTCAACAGTGGAAACACTTCCACCGGCAGTAGAGGGTAAAACCAGAATTCCACCACCTGCAGCCCAGGTGATAAACGCCTTAAATGATCTCAGGCAAAAGGGTGACTGGGAGGGCCTGGTGAAATCGGCTGAAAGGAGACTGTCTCAGTTCATCTTCTGGCTTGATCTCAACCGTTTTGTGGCGGAAGCCCTTGTCAGTTTAGGGGGCAGTTTTCGCGATGCCCATGATGTCGTTTGCCAGGAAACTGGTTTTTTGCTTCATCGGCTCCCGGGTTTGAACGATCTTTCATTTGCCGACGGGATGCCTTTTGCAGACGCTGAAACAAAACAGTGGTTCAAAAGTATTCAGTTCGGAGGTGGCGCCGTTGCCGACGAACCTGGGTTGAGGGTAGAGTTAGGTCTCACGGGCAGGGATGAGGATCAGATGGTCGAGACGATTCAGAAGGCCCAAGCCCTCGCAAAGGAGAAGAAATTCGTCGAGGCGGTTAACTCTCTCCAGCAAGAATTACGGAAAAGCGTTTCACGGAAAAAAAACCTCCAATGGCGATTGGTTCTGTCTCAGATCCTCATGAGTTCCAAGCAGGCAAATATGGCCACCCCTCATTTTGAGCAGGTTCTCCAGGACATTGACCTGTACCGGCTCGAAGAGTGGGATCCCGATTTGGCTCTTGAAGGCCTCAAGCTGATTTGGGCGGGGTTTAACGCCCAGAAAAACAAAGAATCTAAAAGCAAGGCAGCGGAGATACTAAACCGGATCGCAAAGCTCGATCCGGCTGAGGCACTGCGGCTAGGGAATCTATAATGATGATTCTTATCTTCACAACCTTTTCGATGAAAGGAGACGATCATGCCGAAAGAAGCTAGTGTGGCCCCAAGAGAAAGGGTCAACATTGTCTACCGCCCGGCTACGGGGGGTGCAAAGGAAGAGGTAGAGCTTCCGCTCAAGATGCTGGTTTTAGGCGACTTTACGTTCCGACCTGATGATCGACGAGTTGAGGACCGCGAGCCAATTAGCGTAGATAAAGATAACTTCAGTGAGGTCTTGAAGGGTCAGAATATCAACGTAGATATTAACGTTCCCAATAAGCTTTCTGGTGAGCCTGAAGAGGAGATGAAGGTCACGCTCAAATTCGATTCCATTAAAGATTTTGAACCAGAAGCAATCGCAAAAAAGACACCCGAGCTAAATCAGCTTCTGGAACTTAGGAAAGCCCTTACCGCGCTTAAAGGGCCCCTAAGCAACGTCCCTGAGTTTCGCAAAAAGATTCAGGAGCTGGTCAAGGATGACGCAGCCAGAGAGCAACTCCTGAAAGAGCTCGGCGTAGAAAAATAAGAAAGGGGGAGTTCCCATGGCTGAGAAACAACAGAAACCCGCCTCTGGTAAAGAACAAGCTGTCTCTGAAGAAAAAAAACCGGCAGAGCAGCCTACTTTGTTGGAAGAGGTTGTCCAGGCAACCAAACTCAAACCTACGGATGAAGCATACACGATGACCAAGAAGGGTCTGGAGGCCTTCATGGCGAAACTCGTCGAGCCTGGCCGGGTAGTGGACAAGGTTACGAGGGCCAACGTGGATGAAATGATTGCGGAAATAGACAACAAGCTCAGCCTTCAGCTCGACGCGATTCTGCACCATCAAGATGTACAGAAGATCGAGTCTGCCTGGCGTTCCCTGAAGTTTCTGGTCGACAAGACTGATTTCAGGGAAAATATCAAGCTCGAGATTCTCAATGTGGCGAAAGGTGATCTTCTCGACGACTTTGAGGATGCTCCAGAGATAACCAAATCCGGCCTCTACAAGACCGTTTATACATCAGAGTATGGGACGTTCGGTGGAAATCCTTACGGGCTCATGATCGGCAATTACGACCTGGGACCAGGCCCTCAGGATATCAGACTCATCCAACACCTGGCCAGCGTGGGGGCTATGGCTCACTCGCCCTTCATTGCGGCCGCAGGACCAGGTTTTTTTGGCCTCGATGACTTTAATGGCCTGCCTCAACTGAAGGATCTCAAGTCTATTTTTGAAGCGCCCCAGTACACCAAATGGCAGTCTTTTCGAGAATCGGAAGATGGCCGCTACGTCGGCCTGACGCTTCCACGGTTTCTGCTTCGCTTGCCCTACGGCCCCGATACCCAGCCTGTGAAGGCGTTTAACTACGAGGAAAATGTCTCAGCAAGCCATGAACATTACCTGTGGGGTAATACCGCCTTTGCGCTGGCTTCAAGGGTCGCTGACAGTTTTGCCAAGTATCGGTGGTGTGCCAACATCATCGGACCCCAGGGTGGAGGAGCAGTCGAGGATCTGCCACTGCACCAGTATGAGGCCATGGGGGCCGTTCAGACGAAAATACCCACGGAGGTGCTTATTTCCGAGAGAAGAGAGTTCGAGTTGGCCGAGGAGGGCTTTATCGGTCTCACCATGCGGAAGGGAAGTGACAACGCAGCTTTCTTCTCAGCGAACTCTGTCCAGAAACCCAAGTTCTTTGGAATCAGTGCAGAAGGCAAAGAGGCTGAGCGCAACTACAAGTTGGGGCTGCAGATGCCATACCTGTTCGTCGTCAACCGGTTGGCCCATTACTTAAAGGTCCTACAACGAGAGAACATAGGTTCCTGGAAAGAACGGGTTGATCTGGAAAGAGAGCTGAACAACTGGATTCGCCAGTATGTAGCCGATATGGACAATCCATTGCCCGGCGTGAGAAGCCGGAGACCACTCCGCCAGGCACAGATAACCGTCGAGGATGTTGAGGGAGAGCCTGGTTGGTATCGGGCGACCCTGAGGGTCAGGCCTCATTTCAAATACATGGGCGCCTTCTTTACCCTCTCCCTTGTCGGTAGGCTGGACAAAGAATAAACAAAGAAAGGAGGAACAAGCCATGCCAATGGTATCTCACTTGGAGCTTGAAGGGGAATCACAGGGAAAGATTGAAGGAACCTGTGACATGGAAGGGCGCGAGGGCACAATCCTCGTATTTGGCATGGACCAACTGATCCATATCCCGACAGATCCCCAGTCCGGTCTTCCCAGCGGGAAAAGGATCCATGGCCCACTGAAACTTGTTAAGGAGTTTGACAAAGCTTCGCCCAAGGTCTATCAGGCCCTGTGCACGGGGGAACACCTGAAGGCCACGATCAAGTGGTACCGGATCGATCCGGGTGGGAAAGAAGAACACTATTTCACCCACACCCTTGAAGATGCGATCATCGTGTCCGTAAAGCCCTACATGCCGATTGCTTTCTTGGAGGAAAACGAACCATATCGGCATATGGAGGAGGTTGCTTTAACTTACAGCAAGATCAAATGGACTTGGGAGCCCGATGGTATCGAAGCTGAAGATTCCTGGGCGGTCCCCCCTGCTTAAGCACTGACCCTTCATGCGAGAAGAAAGGCTCTTAGAGCGGATTCGGTCCTGGGAACAGAGGCCAGAAAGGCGGGCCCAGGAAGATCCGAGAAGGACTATTGATTCGGTCTTGCGACACCTGAGCCGTATCCTGAATACCAAGCAGGGAAATGTTCCCTTAGCCGACGATTACGGTATTCCTGACCTCACCGATTTCGTGAGCTTCTATCAGGGATCGGCTGGCGGAATAGAAAGATCCCTCAGGCAGGTTATCCAGAGATACGAGCCCAGACTGAAAGTACTCCGCGTTAGTTTTGTGCCGCAGGAGGAAGACCTGCTTTCTCTGCGTTTTGAGATCGTTGCAAGACTGGCGACGGGTGACGAAAAAATCCCGGTTCATTTCGAAACCGTGGTTGATTCAACGGGAAAAGTGAGTGTCTCTGGCTGATTTCCGGAGGTTTTCACTTGTTTAACCGTCACTACCAGCAAGAACTAAGTAATCTGAGAGGGCTGGCTGCAGAATTCTCCAAAGCCCATCCGGCGTTGGCCCCCATGCTGAGCGGCCCTTCAACGGATCCAGATGTAGAGAGATTGTTAGAAGGTGTTGCCTTCCTCACGGCCCTTCTCAGGCTGAAACTCGATGACGAGTTTCCAGAGATCGTTCACGAGTTGATTCAACTGATTTGGCCCCACTATCTGAGGCCGATTCCTTCAAGTACCATCATGGCTTTCACGCCAAAGCCGATGGTAAAGCAATCCCTCGTGATCCCCGCAGGGATTCATGTGGCCTCGGTACCTGTCGATGGAACCTCGTGTTTCTTCAAAACCTGTTACGATGTCGAAGTTCATCCTCTCACTTTTCTCGACGCTTCTCTGGATCAGACCGGGGGACGACCCCCAACCGTCAGGCTCCGCTTCCAACTGAATGGGCCAAAACTCTCGGCTTGGGAACCGCGGTCTTTACGATTTTTTCTGGCAGACGACTATCCGAGCGCTTCCAATCTCTATTACCTTTTGCGACATCGTCTAAGACGAATCATCATCGAACCCGAAGAGGGGGGAGCCCCTTTTTCTCTCAGTCCAGAGTCTTTAAAGCCAGTTGGCTATTCCGAACGAGACGCTTTGATTCCCTACCCCTCCCATTCGTTTCCAGGATACCGCATTCTTCAAGAGTACTTTTTTCTCCCCGAAAAGTTTCTTTTTCTGGACCTGGAGGGTTGGGAACGTTGGGAGAATCGAGGGGAGGGCTCAAATTTCACGATTTCCTTTGAACTCGACAGCCTACCCTCGACCCCGCCTCGAATCAGGCGGGAGAGTTTCATTCTTTTTGCCACACCCGTCATCAATCTTTTCCCCCATGAAGCGGATCCCATTCGGTTGGACCATCGAAAAACGGAATACCTGGTTCGTCCGTCAGGAAGCAGGCCCGGACATCACCAGGTCTATTCCATAGAGGACGCGGTCGGATTCGTTCAGGGCACAGCCGAAGAGAGAAGGTATCAACCCTTCGATTTTTTTAAATCTGACGTCCGATCTCATCCGGTCTACCACCTCATCCACAAGAGGTCCCCTGTAACGGAGGGTTTCGATGTCTATCTCTCGGTAGCCTATCCCCCGGAGGAGGGGATTCCCACAACGGAAACCCTCTCGGTCAATCTTCTCTGCACCAATGGGTTTCTCCCAGAGCAGTTGAGACCAGGGGATATCTCTCAGCACACCAGCACTTCGCCTGAGTATGTGGAGTTTAAGAATCTCTACTCCCCCAAATCTCATGTATTGCCGCCGATTGAAGGTAATCTCTTATGGCGGCTACTCTCTCACCTGTCGTTGAATTATCTCTCTTTGAGTCAGGCTGAAAATCTGAGAGCATTACTCGAGCTTTACCTCTTTGCAGGTACCCGCGATCGCGCCGCCTTCGAGGCGAACCAGAAGCGGATTGCAGCCATCGAGGGGGTAGAGAGTGTCAGTTCCAACCGCTTGGTTTCCGGAATTCTCATGAGAGGCCAGGAGATAAGGCTGAAAGCTCGAGAAGACCATTTCGCCAGTCCAGGGGATCTTTTCCTCTTCGGATGTGTACTGGATTATTTTCTGGGAGGATATGCGACTCTCAACACTTTTACGCGGCTCCTCATCGAGGAGGTGACTCGGGGAGAGCGATACCAATGGCCGGCAAGAATCGGAGATCATCCCTTGATCTGAAGCCGGAGCTTTTGAAGGAAGGCCATACCTTTTCTTTCTATCAGGTTATCCGGCTCCTGCGGTTGCTCGATGCCCCCTCAAAGAAGGGTGGCAAATCGGTGCCATCCTCGGGAGACTCCATCTGGATCAAACCGGAGTTGTCACTGGCCTTCCCGCCTTCGGACGTGGCAAAGGTCGAGGAAATTCCTGATAGAAAATCCTCCTTTTCGGTGACGACGACATTTCTCGGGCTCTATGGCATATCGTCGCCTCTTCCCACTTTCTATACCGAAGATCTCATCGACGAGGCCTCCTTAGACGAATCGGTTACCCGGGATTTTTTGGACTTCATCAACCATCGCATTTTTACGCTCCTCTTCGAATGTTGGACCAAATACCGCCAATACATGCAGGTGGTTGAACAGAAAAACGAGGCGCACCTCGAAAGGCTCTTCTGTCTGCTGGGTCTGGGCGAAGGGAAGGTAAGGGAGGATCTTCCGGAAGCCTATTCCCTGCTTCGGTATGTCGGGCTCCTCACCCAGTTTCCTCGCTCTGCTCTCGGGCTCAAAACCCTTCTCAGCGATGCCTTGGACGGACTACCGGTGGAAGTCATCCCTTGCGTGGCCAGAAAGGCTAAAATCCCAGAGGAGCAAAGGGCAATTCTGGGAAGTTCCAGAGGTTCCTTGGGAGATGACACATTCGTGGGTGAGGAAATCGAGGATCGGATGGGAAAATTCCGGATCAGGGTGGGTCCCCTGACGAGTGATCAGTATCAGGCCCTTCTCCCGGGGCAACCGTTCCACCAGAGGCTTTACTTCTTGACCCGATTCTACGTGAATGACCCCTTAGAGTACGACCTGGAGCTGGTACTCGCTGCCGGCGAAGTACAAATGGTTTCTCTCGGCGCTTCTATGTGGTCCCGGCTTGGCTGGGATACCTGGATTTTTTCTGGAGAAATTACGGAGCACATGAATGCGAGGCTTCAACCATCAAATTCTCAATGACCGCCTCAGTGAGGGGGACTCGATCGTGATCGTAAATGGTTGTTGTTTATCTCTCACCGAGCCCTCAGAGGCGCAGAGCTTTTGAGTTGAATTCCTGAGTGGGGAATTCAACTCAAATCCTGCTCCGGGAGGACTGTTGTAGGACATGTTCACTGGCACAAAAGTTTATGCTGCTGAACAATGCTGGCTTGACTCAGGTTCCAAATGCCCGCCTGAGGCGGGCTGAAAATTTTGTCTGATTTTTCCTCTCAAAAAATCAGACAATTCATTCCTCTCTGAGATCTCTGTGGACTCGATTGACCGAAGGGAACGGGCGAGAGAATCCCATGAGAGTTTGAGAAATTAGACCTAAAGGAATGAGCCATGATCAATGTTGACATCAAATCGCTTCTGGGACGTTTGAATTCCTGCTGTACCCGCTCCCTGGAGGCGGCAGCTGGCCTGTGCGTGTCCCGAACGCATTACGAAGTTACCGTGGAACACTTCTGGATGAAGCTGTTGGAAGAGCCGCAGTCAGACCTGACCCTCATCTTTCGCCACTTCAACCAGGACGTGGGCCGAATCCAGAAAGCAGTGGGGGAGACCATTGAAGAGTTCCAAACGGGAAATGCGGGAAAACCCGTCTTTTCTCCTTTGCTTCTGGAATGGTTGCAGGAGGGGTGGCTCGTTGCTTCGATCGATCTCACCGAAAACAAGGTCCGCTCGGGGGCCCTCCTCATCGCTTTCTTGAATAAACCGACGCAACTTGCAACGGGAAGTTATGCCGACCTCCTGGGCACGACCAGCCGAGATGCACTCCTGTCGGAGTTCTGGAATATTGTCAAGGGTTCCACAGAGCAGCCTTCACCTGCTGAGCCAGGTGTGACAGAAGCGGGCCCGCCTGGAAAGGAAACGGCACTGGGCCGATTCTGCATGGATTTTACATCACGAGCTCAGGCTGGCGAAATCGACCCTGTCTTTGGCAGGGATCGGGAAATTCGGCAAATGATCGACATTCTTGCCCGAAGGCGCAAGAACAACCCGATTGTGGTCGGAGAGGCCGGAGTCGGAAAGACAGCGGTTGTAGAAGGACTGGCCCTCAGAGTCGTCGAGGGAGATGTTCCCGAAATTCTCAGGGAGGTCTCCATCCTGGGCTTGGACATGGGGCTCCTTCAGGCCGGAGCAGGCATCAAAGGCGAATTCGAAAACCGCCTCAAATCCGTAATTAATGAGATTAAGGCTTCCCCGAAGCCGATCATTCTCTTCATTGACGAAGCCCACACCATCATCGGGGCAGGAGGCCCGACAGGCGGGAGCGATGCCGCCAACCTCCTGAAACCGGCCCTGGCGAGGGGAGAGCTTCGCACAGTGGCGGCCACCACCTGGTCGGAATACAAAAAATACTTCGAAAAGGACGCGGCTCTAGCTCGTCGCTTTCAGCCCGTGCGGCTCGACGAACCTCTCGTGGAGACAAGCGTTCTGATCCTTCGGGGACTCAAGCAGAAGTATGAAGACACCCATGGCGTGGTCGTCCGGGACGACGCTATCGCGGCCGCTGCGGAGCTATCCAGCCGTTACATATCGGGGCGCCAGCTTCCGGACAAGGCGGTGGATCTTCTCGATACGAGCGCGGCCAGGGTGAAGATCAACCTCACTGCAAAACCCGATGTCATCGAGGACAGAGAAAGAACCATCCAGGCACTGGGGCGGGAGAAGAAAGCGCTGGAGAGGGACCGGCTACATGGCATTGAGATTGAGGACGATCGACTTGGCGAGATTGAGAAGGAGCTCGACGGACTGAATCAAGAACTGAGCGGTCTCAACGAACGCTGGCTGAAGGAAAAGGAGCTGGCCCATCGGCTGATTGAATTACGAACGAAGCGTTATGAACTCAGCCAGGAAGATGGGGATGAAAAGAAGGCTGCGGAACTCCAAAAACAGATCGAGGAAGTGGCCGGTGAACTCGAATCCCTGCAGGGGGAATCTCCCCTGGTGAAGATTGAAGTGGACCCTGACATCGTCGCCAAGGTGGTTTCCGACTGGACGGGCATACCACTGGGAAAGGTCCTGAAAGATGAATCCCATACGGTTTTGAACCTTGGAGAGAATTTGCTGCAGCGGATCAGGGGTCAGGATGAGGCCCTGCAGATCATCTGCGAGGGAATTAAGGCGGCCAAGGCAGGGCTAACCGACCCCCGCCAGCCTCTGGGTGTGTTCCTCATGGTAGGGCCCAGCGGTGTGGGGAAGACCGAGACTGGTTTGGCTCTGGCTGACCTCCTCTTTGGCGGTGAACGGGCCACGGTCACCATTAACCTGAGCGAGTTTCAGGAGGGGCATACCGTAAGCCGGCTCATCGGCTCGCCCCCGGGCTATGTGGGGTTTGGCGAGGGTGGCGTGCTTACCGAAGCCGTACGTCATAGGCCTTATTCGGTGGTGCTCCTGGACGAGGCGGAAAAGGCACACCTGGAGGTCATGAACCTCTTCTATCAGGTATTTGATAAGGGGATGCTCGCCGATGGGGAAGGCCGGGTGATCGACTTCAAAAACACGGTACTCTTTCTCACCAGCAATTTGGGTTCCGATGTGATTACGGAGCTTTGTGGCGCAGAAGAGAGGCCGCCCGTTGACGTCGTGATTTCCGCTATCCGGCCTATCCTGAGTCAGCACTTCAAACCGGCGCTTCTGGCCCGCATGACGATCGTACCCTTCTACACGCTGCCTCCAGACGTCATGAAAGACATTGTGGTCTTGAAGCTGGAAAAGGTCGCCCAACGATTGGCTGAAAGCCACAAAATGAAGCTCATCTATTCGCCCGAGGTAGTGGACCAGATCGCTGCCCGCTGCACCGAGGTCGAAACCGGGGCCAGGAACATCGACCACATTATGAGCGGGACCATCCTCCCCCAGATGTCGCGGGAGATCCTCGCCCGACTGGGCGAAGGGGCGATGTCTTCGGAGGTTCATCTGGGCCTGGCCAAAGACGGCTCCTTCAAAATAGATTTTAGGTAACCGTTCATAGGAGTAGACGGAAGGAACCACGGAGACACAGAGACTAATGAGATTTCCATATTCTTCAATGCCAGAAGACATTGGCATCGAAGAAATCGGTCCTGCCTTCGGCGGGCTGGTGGTTTTGTTTGTCGGTACCTCCCGACAAACAAAAAACTATTCGCTCTGTGATCTCCGTGCCTCTGTGGTGAACAAAATCTGTTAGGGTTTTTGTGTAATCTCGGAGGTTATAATGCCCCCAGAACCAAAGGCAAGCGAAGCGCAATTCTTATTCGAAATTTCGGGTACAGAACTCGGAGTTGTCGACTTCACAGCACGGGAGGAGATGTCCTCTCCCTATGAAGTCGATCTCACCCTGGCCTCGGAGGACGACATCAACTTTGACGATGTGATTGGCAAAGAGGCTTTTCTAAGGGTCATCAGTGACGAGGCGGACCGATATTTCCATGGGATCATCAATCAATTTATGCAGACCGGGAGCAGCGGTCGCTTCTCCCTCTACCAGGCGACGATGGTGCCGTCCCTGTGGCTCCTTTCTCTGGAGCAGGACTGTCGAATTTTCCAAAACAAGAATGTCCCGGACATCGTCAAACAGATCCTCCAGGACGGGGGCATCACGGGTGACCGTTTTGAGTTCCGACTACAGAATCAGCCACAGGCGAGAGAATTCTGTGTCCAGTACCGTGAAACGGACCTGAACTTCGTTTCTCGCCTTCTCGAAGAAGAGGGTATCTTCTATTTTTTCGAGCATCAAAAGGATAAGCATCTTCTGGTCTTTGGGGATAGCACCGTGAACTACCAGCCCATTCAGGGAGAGTCCACAGTCGTGGCTCGCGCCCCCACTGCCATGGTGCCCGAAGAAGAGGCTGTCAACAGTTTTGTCTTCTCCCGGCAAATCCAATCCGGAAAGGTCACCCTGAGGGATTTTAATTTCGAAAAGCCGTCCCTCGATTTGACCGCCCAGCACCAGGCCAAGTCAAACCAAAAGCTGGAGGTTTATGATTACCCTGGCGAATACCTTGATGAGGGTCGAGGAAAGAAGCTCGCTGAGATGCATCTTCAAGAAGCGATAATGTTTACGGATCGGGCAGAAGGACAGAGCAGCTGCCCTCGCTTCATCCCCGGTTTCACGTTCAAACTGAGCGATCACGAACG
>JABAOF010001908.1_pt1 | contig 22159 bp, 15 predicted proteins | sample 7062171 | NCBI WGS metagenome assembly JABAOF01 (sample SAMN14538628, study PRJNA623070) | marine sediment metagenome | biome: marine biome [ENVO:00000428]; feature: marine pelagic biome [ENVO:01000023]; material: deep marine sediment [ENVO:00002113] | place: India: Gulf of Khambhat ...
TTGGCATAATAATTGGTAATGTTCCCCAACCACCAACCAAACCATTAGTATCCATTGCTTGAGCTGTGATAACACGATTTTTTTTATCTGACCACGTATGACTCCTTATTACTTCTTCACCTGATTTAAATGGACCAATCCACTCTTCAAAATTTCCATCTCCCCAAGATATGTAATAAAAGACATCATCACCATTAGGGTCTATTGTAACAAAAGTATATTCGTATTCTACCCCAGCTTTAGGTTTAGTTTGACCATTAATTTCAGGTGTATTTGGTGCATCAGGGTCAAAATCACCAAAAGGCTCCATTAGGGGAAAATTGTCTTTATTGACTACCCCATGAGATTTATTTATAATATAAGGTGTATCACCAATTCCATCACCATCATTATCCTTTCCTGTGTAATGATCCCAGAAGTTACCAAAACCTTTATCATCCCAATAGTTCAACCCAGTTCTACCCAAAAAACGAACATTATAATCTATGTTACCTATGAAGTTATTTCCATCGATATGATTATTCTTTGGAGGTGGTTTTATTTCACCTGCATTAAAATATAAACCTTCTTGATTATATAAGATATTATTACAAAAAATATAATTATCATCTACAAACGCATCACCAAAACCAGAGCTTAAACCGATTCCATCTCTATTTTTCCAGATAAGATTTTTATAAATATAATTATATTTACAATTGCCATATGTAACAGCAAGAAGAATTCCAGTATTACAATTTTTAATTTCATTTTCATAGACATGATTATAAAAAGGACACCCATAAGTTCCAACGATACCTTTTTCATAGACATGATTATAACAAGGAATTCCTAATACCCATGTTACACCGATACCTATTCCTACATGACTATTTGTAATATAATTATCGAAAACTCTGTTTTCATTCGAACCCTCAAAACGTATTCCAAACCAAGTATTAGTAATAATATTTCCATTGATAATACTTTTATTACCAAGCCCCCACGGAGCATAAACAACAAATATACCATAATTATCAACTGAAGGATTTGGTACATCGTATCGAATTGTAAAACCACTAATATTTATCCCTTCTACATATACTTCTATGACTCCTGAGCTTCCAAAATATTCACTACCTTCAATAACTGTAGTATTTTTATCTTCACCAACTAAGCTTATCGACTTCCTTATTTCTATATTTTCATAATAAGGTGAGCTATCATCATAGACAAATACGGTATCACTATCTATAGCATTATCTATTGCATCCTGTATTTTAGTATAGTTATCAGGACCACTGCCACCAACATAAAGAGTATTACCAGAAATATAGGACACAGGATTCTTATCAACTAATACATTTCCAGTTACAGGTAAAATAGTTCCAACTAACAACATACATACCAAAATACCAATTAACTCTTTCTTCATACCAAATTACCTCCTCTAATAACATATTTGTATCTGATAAGAAGTATTTAACATTAATGACAACAAGTAACATTGATATTATCAGAACCTCCTCAGATAAAAAGGAGTAGTAGCTAATGAGCTAATACGTATCTTTACTCTGGGGTTAGCAGAAACGCCTAGAATTAGTCAGAGAGGCTAGATTTAGGTAGGTAATTAAGGTCCTATAGGATAATTTAATTTAAAATAAAAAGGAAATATTGAGAGGACTAGTTAGGAGGGCCATTCTATTGTAACCCACACTGCTATTCCATAAAAATGAGTGTAAGTAGATTCATCTTCTTGAGTTACACTTCCAACAAATAACTTCATTTTAACAGTTCCACCATTTTCAATAATTGGAGTCTGTCTTATTGGTCCACCTATCCTAAAATTTCCTTGATTTACATGAACTATTAAATCAGTTGCAATTATATAACGACTCTCAGGATCAGGAAATTGAATTGGGAAATCGAAAAGTGGATCTGGACCCTGATAATCAACAACCCCATCAATTAGTTTTATAACTGCTAGAGGATAGGGAGCAACTGCGGGTATCTGTGGATCAATAGTATTTTCTTCAGTAGTTACTGCTCCAGAAAATGCTGTTGTTCCAATAAACAATGCTATTATTCCTACTATCAATATTTTTCTTAATACTTTATTTCGCATAATTACCTCCTCTAAGGATATATTTACATCTTGGAAGTTGTATTTAAAGCTTTTATGAATAATTTTGTGCAAAATAGGGAATTTACTATTTCTTAATACAATAATACAAAATTCTCCTAGAAAAAAATTAATCCGTTGTTCGACCGTGGAATTATATATTAAATCCATTGTTCAAAAAAACAAAAAAAATTATATCACTATTAAATTTGAATTAAAAATTTCAGTGATATGAGAAATCGCTCAAAAAATCTTAAGAGCAAGAAATAAGTTGATTTCAACCTATTGTGTATATTTGATTATGAATATTATGTATTAAAGAAATATGTATAGCAAAGCCTTTTTGTATGAAAATATTAATCCCATTCTGATTTTGGGCCCGTGGGGTAGCTTGGCATCCTTCTACCTTGGGGTGGTAGTAACTCGAGTTCAAATCTCGGCGGGCCCATCCTCTTCTCTCGAAGGGTTTCCACTCGAAACAGGGGTTTTTGGGCCTTGTTTTGATTTCAGCGCACTTTCCCCGGGTCTAAAATTGAACCATTTGAGGGTGCGTTTAAACCAATCATAAGGATAAAGTCTATACATATTTCCAGAGAACCTAACATATCCCTCAGTTGTTTTCTGTTCTTCATGACCAAGGAAATCTTTAACATCGCCTAATGGATCTCTTGAGCCGTTTAACCTGCATTGTATTAATTTAGCTGTTGCACACCATTCTCTAGTCATATAAGGATGGAACAACGGGTAAACTTTTTTACCATAGTAGCTCTGAAATTTTCCCAGATATCTTCTAGTAAACGGTTTTCCATCCGTCGGAGTCACAAATAAATGGTTAGAGTTTCTTTTTTGAAACTTTGGCAATAAATGATCTACATAGTTTTTCAAACTCTTTCTAGTTTTACCTGTAAATATTGTTTTATCAGGGAAAATCTGTCTGGTCGTGTTATATTTTTTTGGCTCCTTAACAATCATATAACCTTCATCAAAAAATATCATATCAGTAGTCATAACAGTTAGTTCGCTAGGATTTCTTAGGCCAAACCAGAAGCCAAATGCAAATATATACCGAATCAAAGAGTTAATGTCTTTATCAGGGTGATAATCAGGATAATGGATCATTGTATGAACTATTTCAGGGTTAGGAATTATTTTTACTTTTTTATTAGGTCTGGGTGGAAGTTTATATGGGAACCAGCCATCAGGGTAACCGAAACATTTATTGAATGTATCAACAACATCTTTCCTATGTTTAAGACCATAGAAATTTTCACCGGTTTCACGATTATAATGAGTTTTTTTGTACCAATCCATATGAAGTTTATACTGGGTATAATTCAAATTAAAGAAATCAATAGGGAAAGGTTGATCTTCTTTTGCCATCAGTCTACAATACCTTTCAATATGACCAATGGTTTCATCAGAGCGATAAAGTTCCTCAGTGGCATAATTTAAAACAGCATTAAGCAACTCTGGAAAAGTTTCATAATTGCCAGGGATAACTCTAGTCGGATTTTGTTCAATAATTTGTCTTATATCATATACAAGCTTCTCCATATTCATCCCTATAAATTCGGGAGAGCTTTCGACAGTTTTGCCTAAATTGTTTACAAAATCTACACAATCTTTACGAATACCTCCTGCGCTATTTGGCGCAGAGGTCTTATCATTTTTATTATATATAATCCTGACCTGATCTTCGACAGCTGCCGATTCATTTTTTTTCTCCAAGAGTTCTTGATAAGACTCAAAAGTCAGTTGAATTATTGATTTTGAAGAGGATGAGTTCACTATAAATAAACACCAAAATAGAACATGCGTGTAAATGGTTTAAATATTAATATCTAAAAAAAGTGTTGATCTAAAAGCCTTAGTTTATAAGATATAATGATGTTTCGACAACTGTTCAAATGTAAAAAAAATTGATACTTAATTTAAAATGGTCTCGAATTTTATGCTTTGATTATGGTATTTGGACAGATCTTAGATAAGTGTTTGGGAAACTTCTATACATTTTGGGGTATTAATATAATTATAGGTTCAGTTATCATTTGAATTTTATATAGAGATGGTAGATAAATGGTAAAAAGCCTGTAAATAGTTGGTATAAAGCTGGTATTCAGCATAAAAATCTATATAAAGCTAAATTGCGTGTAATTAGTTTTTAACAATATTTGAATTAGGTAAAAAAATGTTTAAAAGTAAAAATATAAGGAGAATAAGACAACGAGTAAAAAATCATACTTTTAGAGGCTGAAAAAGTTGAAAAATAATAAAACAATATTTAAATATGTTACATTAAATTTAAATTTATGTATGATTAAGACATTGTTCAGTTACTTTATCATACATATGTACTTTATTTTTGCGTTTAATTTAAATAATGTAATATTGAAATCATACGAAATCAGGAGTAATGAATCTTGTATATTTTTTAAAGAGGTGTATGAATGATAATTAATATAATATTGATGCTTGCAATATTAATGGCTCTAACAAAACCAAAAACCAAATCAAAAATAGAATACTATGTTGGGATAGAACGGCAAAGCTCATCTGGGCAAAGCACCCTTGAAGAGCAAGATGACTGGATTAAACGAATTTTAAAGAATCACAATTGGAAAAAAGCTGAATTGATTTCAGATACCTGTAATGGCTCTATTTTTCCAATTCGTTATAGAAAAAGAATTATAAAAGCAGCAAAATCAAAGAATGTTAAATATATAATTCTATTTCGAGTTGATCGTTTAGGAAGAATTGCTGCAGAATGTATAAAACTTCTTGATGATTTAAATAGAATTAACAAAATTAAAATTATTTCTAGCGAGGGAAACTTTGATTATGACAACCCTAATGACAAATTCTCTGTCAGATTAAAGCTTTTACTAGCCGAACAAGAAACATCTCAGAAAAATTCAAGGGTTGAATTAAAAATCGGCTATATGCTGAAAAATGGTATTTACCCGCGTAAGAATCCGCCATTTGGATATAAAAAAGATGCAAATGATTTTTTACATCAAAAACCCTGGTGCAAGGAAGTAATAAACAAGATATTTGAATATTTTTCAAATAATAAAGATTATAGTAAAACTGCAAGAAAAATTAACATAGAATTTGAAGAAATATTACATAAGAAATTAAATGGGCAGGATATTAAAAAGATACTTAGCAATAAAATATACATTGGTTATCTTGAATGGGGTGGAATTATCTATGGAAAAGGTGATACAAATGAACCTCACAAGCAACTTGCGGTAATATCAAAGGATCAATTTCAAAAGGTTCAGAATCTGATAAAAAAAATCTCAGAAATTTATAGAAGAAGCTCTAGTTTACCACAAGAGGAGCTTGCTGAAGATTATGGTATTAATAATGTTGTTGAGGTAAAATATTATAGACCTCCGTGTCCTGAGTGCAATTCATTTGAATATCAGGAGAACGGTTCAGATAAGGTTGCTAATTACAACCAGAAAAAATATAAATGTAAAAAATGCAAAAAAGAGTTTAGATCACCGCCATATAGAATTATTAAAAAAATTCATGATTTAGCATCAGAGCTATGTATAAATTGTGGTGTAAAAAATAATTTTACCTTCATTAACGAGGATTCGTATATCTGGAAATTGATATGTAATAATTGTGATTATGTGAGATTTTTCTGTGAGTTTAAAGATATTTCAGTTGAGGAGAAAAAGGAAAAAAAACCAGTACATAAAAAGAAAGAAAAACACAAAGCTCAAACCACTTTATAATAAGGTATCAGGGTCATTAATGACAAAAAAAAATGTGGATGAGGATATTAGGGTTCCATAGTATTATACAATATTATCCTCGTCCAATTATTTATCAGTTAATAAAACCTTGTGTTTGATATTGTTCTTCTTCTTTTAGAAAAGAAAAGTATTCATCAAATATTTTTTTTACAGTCGCTGTTTTCCGAGCATGAGGCATTGCTTCAACATTTTGTGATTGTCTGAGTCTATTTTTTTGTGTCTTTTTAAATGTTTTTTCTCTTATAATTCTGTAGTTTGGTATATCTGCTTTTATATCGGCTACATTGTATTTTCCAATATAAATCTCGTTGGTTAATATAGTTTTAATTGCTGCTGCTGTCCATTTTTTTCCACGTTTGGTTTTTAAACCTCTTTTGTTTAGTAAAAATGCTAATTGAGGCATAGATTTCATTGTATTATATTTATGGAATATTTCTTGCACAAGCTTGGCTTCTTTTTTATTTATCTTTAGATAGCCATTATTATCTCTTATGTATCCTAATGGTGTTGATTTATTTGGCCATTTATGTTGTTTTGCAAGTGCTTTTAGTCCCATTGCTGTTCTTTCACTTATCATTTCACGTTCCCATTGGGCGGCGCTGGCAAGGGTTCTGAATACAAATCTTCCAGATGATGTGGTGGTATCAAGATTTTCTGTAATTGAGCAAATATTGACACCTAATTCACGAAGTTTTTTTTCAACATTGACAACATCTAGTAGGCTTCTGCAGAATCGGTCTAGTTTCCAGAAGATAATTACATCAAATGCTTTTTCCTGCGCTTTTTTCATCATTGCTTGGAACTTTGGGCGATCTGTAGTTGCTGCACTTTTACCGTCTTCACGGAATATGTATGTTACTTTCCATCCGTTTTGATCACATCTTTCACGTGCAAGTTGTGTTTGTTCATTTATACTGTATCCTATGTTTTGTTTAATTGATGAGGTTCTTGCATAGATGGCTGCTCGTATTGTTTCGTTATCAAATTTTTTTTCATTTTTCTTTTTTGATAAATCTAAAAAAGGTTTTATCTTTTTCATAGATTATATCTCCTAAAAAATACTTTTATTTATACAAACATAGGTAATTGTAGATTTACATCATTGTTTTCTATTAACAAGTCTGAATTTTGTTCTGATAAAAATGTTAATGTTTTCTTTGCAATAATATTTGCAATAATTAGAAAATTTGTTGTTGGTATTCTTAATTCTATCATAAATTTATTTTTTTTATAAAATTCTTTTTCACCATCTTTTTTAACTTTTTTAGATGGCTCAATCTGATAAAATAAGAGTCTGCTTTCATTCTTCTTTAAATCTACTAAGACTCCATCAGCTTTTATTATTTTTAGTTCTTTTTTTGTATATTTTTTTTTGTTTTTATTTGGAACTGAGTTTTTACTTTTTTGTATCTTTATTTCTAAGCTTGTTTGTTTTATTTTCATAATAAACACCTCCTAATTTTTCTATTTCTTTTAACTAATATTTATCAGTTTTAGTGGGACATTATAAGTAATAAAAATACAAGTATTTATAAGTTTCTATCCGATTCATACTTACATGGCAAGACCAAAGATTAAAAGACATAAAATCAAAACATCTATTACTCTAGATCCTGAAATTTTTGAATGGATACAATCTAAAATAAAAACTAAAGAATTTTCAAATCTAACACATGCTGTAGAAAGAGGTCTTATTTTATTAAGAGAGAAAATCCAAGGTGAAAATTAAGCTAAAATAAAAGGTAAATTATTTCCAATTTGAGTAACTTAATATGCTATGATTTAGCTCTTTTTTATAATGCTCCCATTGTGGAATATGTGCACTTATTAAATATTTGAACTTTTCATTATGTTTTTTTTCAATAAGATGTATCATTTCATGAACCATTATATACTCAATACAATGGTATTGTTTTTTTACTAATTCTAGATTTAGCCATATTCTTTTTTCTTTTGGATTACATGATCCCCATTTAGTCTTCATTTTTTTGATTCTAACTTCATTAACATTAACATTAAGAATTTTTTCCCATTTATCTTTTAAATCTGGTATTATCTTTTTAATTTCAGAGCGGTAAAAATTATTAAAAATCTGTTCTTTTTTCTTAAAACTCATGTTTTTATTTATGTATAAATCAATATATTTTTTTCTTTTGATTTCAATTCTTGGTTTATCCTTTGTTATTAGTACATTTAGAAGATATCTTCTACCAAAAAAATAATGACTTTCACCAGAAATGTATTCTCTTTTTGTTTGACGTTCTTGTTTAATGAATTTTAATCGTTGTTTTCGTATCCAAGACATTTTTGATAGTATTAATAGTTCTATTGCTTCATCTGTTGTTTTTAATGGAGCTGCAACTCTGACTCTTCCAGCCGGTGGATATACACCCAAGTGTATGTTTTTTATATCTTTTTTTATTGTTTCAACATTTAAGTCACGGACTTGAATTATATTTGTTTTAGTATTCATTTTGATTTTTCACCAGTTCAAATACTTTTTCAACCTCAGTTTCATCATCCATATCAAATTCTTTCAACGCTTTTTTAATTGCAATTTTAACCTTTTTTTCTTTTATTCTATTTCCTCTCCATCCATCTGGTTTATTTATTGATATGTTATTATGTAATGTTAAAGCAAGTTTTTCGTTATTTCCTAAATTATCATAAAAGGCTCGTTTGGCTTTTGTGTCTATATTAACTGGATATGATATTGGACCAGAAAAATTTTTCAATTGCCTTATAAAATCAACTATTTTTTTCAGATATCTAGCATATTCAAGTGCTTTTTGTTTTCGTTCTCGAATAATTTCGTCTAACAAAACAGACATTTTTTCATAATATTTAGGATTAGTGGGTCTTTCATCTATAATCAGTTTCCGAACGTTATTTTCTATAACTTCGGCGACAGCGTCTTTCTTATTTTTAATATTTGATGGTAGATCTTCTACTGCATTTTCTCCTTTATTGAGTATTAGGTCAATAATAGTGAGATTATCGAAAGCAGAGATTGTTTTACTTTCTTCGGCATCAATATATGAATCTATTAAGTGACGCATTGCTGGTTCATATGCTTTTAGATCTATGTAATCTCCACTGGCTAGTTTTATTTCAGCTCTTACATGTTCATAATTTTGAACCTCAGTTTTTAAGTTCTCTGCTTCTTCTTGAGAATATCCTGCTTGTTTCATTTCACCAGCAATAACAGAATATGCACGAACTAACTTAGACGTTAATCTGTAAAGTGTTAGTCTTTTTTGTTCATTATTCTTTAGTTCCTGAGGGTTTTCTGTGTCTCCACAGAAATATTCAATGAAATCTAAAGTATCTTTTGGTGGCTTTACTGGCTCGCAAAGTTTTTTAATGTTTTCCAGTGCTGAATCAAGGTCTTTTCTTCCTTTTACAATTCTATCTTTTAGTAATCCTTTGACATCTTCTTCATCAAATCCATCAAAAGCACCTGAAGTGTAATCTTTAACTGCTTTGTTTAAACTGTTAAATAAATCTTTGTAATCTATGATATAACCATATTCTTTATCTTCGCTATCTAAGCGATTTACTCTGCAGATTGCTTGGAACAGACCATGGTCTTGCATGCTTTTATCTATGTAGAGGTATGTTGCTGGTGGTGCGTCAAAACCTGTAAGAAGTTTATCTACAACGACTAATAACTTCATTTGACCAGGTTCTTCAACAAATTTTTTCTTTACTTCTTTTTCAAATACTTCAGGATCTTTCCCATTTAGCATCTGTTGATAGATCTCGTATTTCTGGATATCATCTGTTTCTTCATCATCACTAGTAGTTTCCCCTTTAATGGAAGAAATATTTGGAGAGAAAGATGTCACTATAGCACATTTCTTTAGACCATGTTTTTGGAATAACTCATAATATTTGCATGCTTGATAGATGCTACCTGCCACAAGCATAGCATTTCCTTTGCCGCTTTGAAGTCTATCTTTTGTTTCCATGTCAAGCATAATATCTGCAACTATTCTGCTTAGTCTGGATTGAGAACTGAGAACTTTCTGCATTGTTCCCCATTTTCTTTTTAATTCTGCTTTTGCATAATCTGTTAATCCTCTAGTTTTCGCTTCAAACCATTGGTCAATTTTTTCTTGAGAGGTTATTTTTTGGTCAATTTCTCTTGCTTCGTATTGTAAATCAAGGACTATGTTATCATTTACTGCTTCATCATATTTGTATGTGTGAATATATCTTCCAAAAACTTCGATACTTAGCTTTTTATCCTTTTTTAGAAGAGGGGTACCAGTAAAACCTATGAAAATTGCATTTGGTAATATTTTTTTCATTGCTTCATGTAGTTTTCCAGATTGTGTTCGATGACATTCATCAACAAAAACATATATGTCTCCTTTTGCTTGAAAGTTATCTGGTAAATTGATTTTGATTTCTTCTAGATATTCTTCAAAACTAGTTTCTGTTTTTCTTCCAAATTTATGCACTAATGAACAAAGCAGTGGTTTTTCTTTTTTGTTTAATTTGTTTAATAAATCTTTTCCACTTTTAGTACGATAAATTTTTTCATCAACACCTATGAAAAACTTTTCAATTTGTTCATCTAATTCTTCTCTATCAGTTATAATTAAAATGCGTGAATCATCTATGTTTTCTCTTATCCATTTTGCAAGCCAAATCATGGTAAGGCTTTTACCACTTCCCTGTGTATGCCATATAATTCCGCCTTGTCTTTTTCTGAGACATTTTTGTGATGCTTTCACGCCAAAAAATTGATTGTGTCTACAAATCTTTTTTATTCCACTATCAAAGACAATAAAGTCATGGATGATTTCTAGTATTCTTTCTTTACTGCAGAGTTGAACAAGGGCTTTATCAAGTTTATTTCTTATTTCTGAATCTTCTTTCCAGGTAAGATAATATTTTTCAGGAGTCCCTATGGTTGCGTATCTTAAGCCTTCAGTATCATTACCAGCCATTACCAGTTGGATTGATGAAAAAAATTGTTTAATAAAAATTTCTTTTTGGTTGTCAAGATTTTGTCGTATTCCTTCTGAAACTGAGATGATACTTCTTTTTAGTTCTAATACAGCTACTGCAATTCCATTAATGTATAGAACAATATCAGGTCTTTTATCATGTTGTCCTTTGACTGTTACTTCTTCTGCAATATAGAAATCGTTGTTTTTTAGTGTTTTCCAGTCTATAAAAAATACTGTTTCTTTATTTTCACTATAGGTTTCTTTAACTTTTGCTCCATATCTTAATAATGAATATACTTCTTTATTGACATCATAAAGACTTTTATTTTGAGCAGTTGCTGTTTTATTTAGATCGTATAATGCTTTTTTGATTAAAGTATCAGAATATCTTTGTTTCTTAAGAAATTTAATTAATAATTCTTCTTCGATGTTGTTATTATCATGTCTTTCCTCCCAGTTGCCTAAATATGTATAATCTAATTTATCTGAAAATAGTTTAATTATTCTCTCTTGGGTTTTTCTTTCTATTTGCCCAATAGTTAATGACATTTTAATCTAATTCTCCCAGTTAATAACTGTTGCATCATGCCTTTTTTAATCTTTAGATATTTATCTCTTTCTCGTTCTAAGATATTAATTTCAGTATCCATGTCTGAAAGTACTTGAGCAATTGCAGATTGTTCTTCCAACTCTTTAGGTAATATAATTTTAAATTCTGCAAGCTCATCCTTTCTCAAACCCTTAATTACTCCGCCCTCAGATTGTATTCGCATTAATTCAAATAAATTCTGCAATTGGTATGATACAAATTTACTATTAATCTTTTGATTTACTGTTAACGCTGCTACTCCTCTACCTAAACAATATTCTTTATCTGAAAATTGTAAATTTCCAATTGTAGCTCTGATACAAAATAACCAATCTCCAATTTTTGAAAGTCTAGTTGGTTTTGTAGTATATTGACTTACGAATATCCCGTTTTCTTTCAAATCAGCTGCTCCATTTAGAAGTGGTTTACCACATTCTTCATTAGTATACGAATAACCTGGAGGAGATTGCCCCATGGTAATCCTTCCACATTCATCTAGTTGTCTGGTTTCCCACTTTCCATTAAATCCAGGTAATCGTATTCTACATGTAAGAAGCTCTTGCATAACTCCTTTTTTTAGGTTTTTCTTTTTTTCAATAAGTTTTTCAAGGCTATCTATTAATTCTTGAATATCCCTTAATGAATTGGCTATTACAATTTGTTCAGGTTTATCTGGTAAAGGTATTTGCATATCTGCTATCATTTCCATCCTTACAGAATCCACAGATGATTTTGCAGTCATTGACATAATCCTATCTAAAAAGTAGCTACTAAAATATAGATAAAAGAAATAACCATCTAACTTTTCATCGAAATTACTAATCTTATATACTCGTTGATGAAAATCAAATTTTCCTTTGATATAATGATATACTTTTCCTGTTCCTACACCATCACCAGCTGTAAGAACTGCTTCTCCATCAAACGAATAACTATTAATCCTCTCGACATTCTGAGAACGAACAAAAAAAGGATATTGTCCATCTTCAATTTTGTCTTGTGTATTTTTTGCACCGGTTGTAATTAAAGCATGTTTCTTTATTCTGTCAATATCCCAATCTTCTGGAATGATCCCTATTTCTGTTTGTTTATATCCTGACTTAATTGTTTCAATTAACATATGAAGCCCATTTTTTCTAAATGATTTTCAACTTTATTTGTCAATTCTTGAACTTCTGCAGATAATTCTGGGAGTGGAATTTCATACCGTTCTGCAAGTTCCTTAATTCTCCCTGAAAGTTTTTGAGAAATCCTTTCCATCTCAGTTTTAACAGAATTATAAAGATATTTTAACCACTTATCCTCTACCACTAAATTTTTAATTTCAACTTCAGTAAGATTCTTATATTTAACTAGTAATTTTTTATCAAGTTCTATCTGTGCAGTCTTGATTTTATCTTTAAATTCTTTTTCTTTATCAAGAAGTCCAAGAAATTCTGTTAATGCATTAAGCTCATCAGAAAAATCAGGATCGTTTTTAATCTCTTTAATTCGTTTAGATATTTCCCCATTAGTTATTTTACCTGTACTAGTTCTTGCATCAGAAAATAAATCATCTTCACCAGAGTTTTCTTCATCTATAGTTTGCATCTGACTATTGATATTTTCAAGTTCAGATTGCAATCTTTCAATTTCTTCTTGCTCTTTTAAAAAATATTTATTAATTACAATATTTTTTTGAATTAAATCACAGTCCCATCCTGTTTCTTTTCCTTTTTTATTTTTTAGAATATTAATCTCAATTTTCCATCCATCAACAGCAATTAAATACACATCATCTTGCATTGTTTCAGACCAATAAGTCATTAAATGCTGATAGATATCATATTTATCAATAAGATCTAGTTTTGAAAATGTGTTTAGAATATCCTCAGAAATAGTAAATATTAGCTTTTTTGGTTTTGAACCAATATCAATTGATTTTAAAATGTTAATATTTCTTTTTTTCCATTCATTAAAAATTTCTTCAATTTTTTTTGAATATTCAATAAATTCAGAATCCTCAAAAATGGTGGATTTAATCTTGGATTGTTCTATATTTAAAACAGAATAATTAGCTTGCTCACTTGGACTGAAAAGAACATTCTTTAAGTTTGGATATACGTTCCAATATTGTTCTAAATCATTAACGTCTCTATTTGGAATACCCCCTTTCAGATGAGCTTCAATATCATGTAAATCCTCATCTTCTTGACTATCAATATAACGTGGGATATTGAGATTATAATCATTTTTCTCATCAGTTATTTCTGATATAGGCACCATCCTTGAATATTTGCGAATCTCCAATTGCTTTGTAAAAACATCAACAATTTTGCGGATATCTTGTTCCCTTAGTCTATTCTTATTTCCATCCTTATAAAAACCCTTACTCGCATCAATCATAAAGATACCTTTGTGATTTTCAGCATTTTCCTTATCGAGAACAATAATACAAGCGGGAATCCCAGTTCCATAAAACAAGTTAGGAGGCAGACCAATTATTCCTTTAATATAACCTCTTTTAATTATATTTTTACGAATATCTGCCTCGACATGACCTCTAAATAAAACACCATGAGGCAAGATAACAGCTGCTTTACCAGTACTTTTCAACGATTTAATCATATGTAGCAAGAAGGCATAATCCCCATTTTTTTTAGGAGGAATACCAAAACCATCAAAACGCTCAAACTCATCATGTAATGGATCAATACCGTTACTCCATGATTTATAAGAAAATGGAGGATTAGCCACCACAAAATCAAATGTTTTCAGTGTACCATCAGGATTCTTAAAATGGGGTGCAGCAATAGTATTTTCCCTCCATATCTCTGCCATTTCATAACCATGTAAAATCATATTCATTTTTGCAAGAGCTCTTGTAGCAACATCCATTTCTTGGCCATAAATTGTAATACCATGTTCAGTTTCATCAGCTGCTTTAATTAGTAAAGAACCAGATCCACAAGTAGGGTCATAAACAGTTTGATCGAGTCTTTTTGCTTGACTAATACCTATTACCTTTGCCATAACTCTTGACACTTCAGAAGGAGTATAAAATTGACCTTTACTTTTACCCGATTCAGTAGCAAAATGCCTCATTAAATACTCATAAGCATCACCTAAAATATCATCGCCTTCAGCTTTATTTTTACTAAAATCAAGAGCAGGATTTTCAAAAATAGCAACTAAGTTAGAAAGACGATCTTGCATATCTTTACCTTTTCCTAATTTATCAGAATCATTAAAATCTGCAACATCAATAACCCCTTTTAGGTCATTTGCTTCAGCTAGTTTAGCTATGATTTTATTTATTTTATCGCCAATTTCAGGTTTTCCTTTAAGTGCAATCATATCTTCAAAGCTTCCACCTTTTGGAACATCAATAAGAAATTCTTTGTCAATCTTTGCTTTATCCGAAACATATTTTACAAATAATAAAACAAGAACATAATCCTTATATTGAGAAGCATCCATACCACCTCTAAGTTCATCACAACTTTTCCATAAAGAGTTGTATAATTCACTTTTTTTTATTGCCATTTATTCCCCCTCATATAGGAAACATTTTTTGTATATATAATATTGGTTTAAAGTATTGCGTTATATTAAGGCAAATAAAACTTAAAATGTAGGTGGAATATCATCATCGCTAATTATTGAAAATTGGTAATTGTCACAGAGTTTATCGGGATTATTAGGTTTCTTTTCTTCATAGATTTTACAAATTACTATTTATTCTATTTATTCAATGTATCCTTATTAATTTCAAAAGTTACATTATTAGCATTAATATTTTTAATTAATAAATATTTATTATTAATTAAAAACCTATATGCAGCTAAAACCTTTCTTCCATTTTCTTTAAATAACACTGGAAAATCCTTAAAATTAATTGTAGTTTCAAGTTTGTCCTTTATAGGATCCCAAATTTTTTCAACATCATTTTTTGTAATTGGTTGTGGATTACTAATTTCCGGATCATTAAAAAATAAATCATAATAACCTTCTTTTTTATCCATAGTTGATTTATTATTAGTTAAGAAAAATTTTATTGCTTTATTTAACCATTGAATTATTAAAACTGCATTATCAAAAGCTTTTGAAACATATCTACCTTTAGATTGATCTATATGAGCAAATTCTTTTCTTTTTCTATAAATCAAGTTCCAATCAACTTCAAATTCTTTTTTCTTATAATCAGATTTATCAGGTTTTCCTGAAAAAATATAACAAAAACATTGAGTCCAATTATGTAATATTATATCTCTTAAATGTGTTTGATCAGAATATGTAAGAATATTACTAGATCGAGTAAAATCTGGTTCAAATTTTTCCCGTTTACTAATATTAGTCTCGATATCATCTTTGATATAACCTTTTATTTTTTGTTTATACCATGAATCACCAAACTGGATATTTAGACAACTTGCAATAAGATTCCTTGTTCGTAATTCAAAATGTTTTATTGTTTTATCTCTAGCTTGTTCAATGTCATTTTCAGTGATATTATCCTGATGTAACAAAGATCTAACTTGTTTAAAGACCGTTAGGTCATTTGTCGTTAATGTTTGAGGATCAAGTCCGAATTTCCTACCATATTTAATTTCATCAATCATTTGTGGTAAAATCTCTTTTAAAGAATAGATATATTGCCGTCCAATAGAGTTCGCATCTTTTTTTGAAATCAGTTTCCCCCCCATATCTATTGATTTAATTTCAGAATAAAAATTCCTTAATTCTTCACTATGAAATGAATTTATTGCAAATTTAAGAAGTTCATTTTGATCTAATCTTGCATCATTATCGTCTTTCTGAAAAATATAATAGGCAGAAAACAAATCAAATATTGAACTTTTACACTTATTTGGAATATCAATATAATCAATTTTTAATCTAGGATTATCTAAAAAATCAAATATTTTGTAATACCCCTGCCTGCTTCTATTTATAAAATTAATACCCATCTTATATTTATTATCCTTCATTTTATTTTCAATTAAATAAAATTGTTCATCTTCATAAGATCTATAAATATCCCCCTTCTTTTTTTTAGCAATAGGTATTTTAACTTCTTTTGGTAAATATATTTTTTTTAGATAATCCCATGGTTGAACTCCATAAGTATTTAATATTGTATCAAAAATATTTTTAATATTCTCATTAAGAATAAAACCACTTTTTGATATAGTTGAAGTTCCATACTCACCTTTAACTTGATATTCTGAAGTATCCTTTTTTATTATTCGCCATGTCTCAAAATCAGCAATAATAAAAGAATCTTTTATACCAAATTCATCTAAAATTTTTTTATTAATATTTTTTTCAATAAATCCTATTTCATATAATTTAGATAAAAAATTCAAGGCAATAATTTTTTCTTCAACGGTTTTATATTCTTTTATTGTGGTCAATATTTTTCCATGAGCAGTCCGAAAGCTTTCAATTTTCTTCTTAATAGCCTCAATCGTAGAGATATCAACCTTTTTTGAAACCTCATGAGATGTAAGAACCATAATAGTTTCTGGTAATTTTTCAAATGCTTCACCACATTCTATTAGCAAACAACGAGGTGTTTTTTCACGTAAACCACTATAAATTTTTTCTACCGCGTCTTTTTTAATATATTCAACTTCTTTATTATTTGGGTCCCTTACAAATTCTGAAATTCTTTTAGTAACAATTTCAAAAGATTGATCAATATCTATATCATCCATCATATCAAATAAATTAATTGGTCCTCTATAAGTAGGATCTTCTAATCTTTCTTTCCATTTAATATTACCTGCGATAAAAATACATATTTTATTGTAATTAAAAAGATATTCACTTAATCCCTGTGATAATTTAAAAAAATCAAATAAAGCATCAATATTTGGATTATGATGAAGCTCGTCAATAAAGATTACATGACCAAAAATTTTTTTTTCCTCACAAATAATCGCTAGTTGATTTGAAATATCATTTGGATATATATTCTCTTTTTCAGAACCACCAATAGCATTATATAATTGAGATTTAAGGAGTTCAAATATTTCATTTCCATCTGAACTCATAGTTGAAATTGGTACAGTTATGGTTGCAATCTTTTTCTCAAGTAAACTAATTTTATTTTTTAAATATTCAAATAAAGTTGTCTTACCTGATCCAAAATGTCCATAGATTACTATAACTTTTCCAAATAGAGTATCAATATTGTCTAATCTATTTGAGTATTTATGAAAAATAGGGGTTTCAACAATATAATCATAGGTGTTTCTAAGTGGATTTCTAGTTCTTTCAAAGGGATTATCTTTAAAATCAAATTTTTGCCACCATTCCATGAGATTTCCTCCCCTGTATATACATGTATTAGTAATTTATTTATAAACTTCTCCTTAACAATTGTAAACTATATTGCATTCTTTTTAATATTCACAATTTATAATATTCCTTCCTTTATTGCTTTTTTTATTAATCTATTAGCAACATCAAGTTCTGTATGAAACGTTGTCTGGCTTCCCCATACAAACTTCTTTCCTCCAGGTTTTTTTCTATAATAACCAAATCTAACACACATTTCCTTATCATCATAATCTATCAGTTGAATAACAAAGTAATAATCACCAAAACAATCTGTTTTAACAAGCTCTCCAACTTCTTTTATGACCATTCCTTCTAATGTAGTACCTTCAGGATATGAGAATGATACTTCCTTTGGTGGATCTCTTACTTCCTTTGGTTTCATATTTTATCCTTCTCTTTTGTATAAAAAAATAGTTATTTGTTTATAAACTTCCTCTTAACAATTGCTAACTATTTTTTGTATTATTTTCTTTAAAACCTGTTTTTATTGTAAAGAGTTATTTACTTTTTAATTCATTTATTTTACTTATGAGACAATAAGTTAGTTCTATTCCATCTTTTGAGCAGTGTTCCTGTTTATTGCATTTCAGACATTTTTCAGATTTAAATTTCTCTATAGGTTTAGGAAATTTCCTTAATCTATAGTCACCGTCATTGTTAAAAATACCGATTCGTCTGTTAATGCAGTCATCTAATTCCTTTTTAGGAATTGCATCTTGAGGTGGTTCAATTGTTTTATGTATCTGAAATAAAAGGTTTAACTCATTATTTTTTTCTGAGTAGCTTTCTAGCGTTCCTACTATTTCATGATACGTTTTAAGATTCATTTTTTCCTCCATCTTATTATAAATCTATTGAACTGTTACATTACCAATACTATCAACCCAAAAAATTATAATTCCTAGCTTTTTTAATAAAGGTAATACAGCACTTATTAATTTTTTATGAGTGCTACTTGCGGGTAGTGCAATTGCAATATTACAATTTGTATTTTCATTTATAGTTACCATTGATTTATAAATAGCTTCAGCAACATGGACTTTCATCTGTGTGGAATTAAATCCTATTTTATATCTACTAGATTCAGGATTTGAACTTGTGCTCCCTTTAGCTTCTACATAAAGTAATTTCCCATCTTTTTTTGCCACAATGTCATAACCTTTTTGGTGAGGATGACAATAACTCAAAATTTCATATCCATCCTTTTTAAGATAGGATATAACACTATCAACAACATCTCCTTCATATAGCAATTTAGTTTTATTAGTATTATGACTGGAAATTATGCTACGATTAGCTCTTTTTATTTCCAGCTCAAAATCATTTGTTATTTTAAATTGAACTCTTACGTTTTTTTGCTTAAATATCTTAGAAAAAAAATCCTGATTTGTTAATAATTTACCTAATGACTGTGCATGTGCCATATCTACTTTTTTATAACCAGAAGAGTCCAAATGGAGAATGCCATACCAACTTTTTCTTTTACCAAATTGTTTAATTTCACTGACATCAATTTTTACAATATCATTTTTATTGATTGCTCTGAGAACTCCATTATGAATCTCATCCATCTTTCCGTTCCAAAAATTATCATATTTACTTCCCATACAATCATCTCATCTTAATCGCCTGTCCTTTCTTTTTCCCATTAAATTCAATATTATCAAATACTTTTACTAAAATCGTTGCAATCCAAGGTGCTGTTGATAATCCATTCATCTTTCCATCATATTTCTGTTTAATACGTCCTTCAATTGTCTTTGGATCTGTGTTGATTCTGCTTGCTCCAATTTTTATCCATTCTCCATTTTTTTCTTTTAAATAATTATAAGCGGATTCAAATCTTTGTTTTTCTATATTAATAGTATTTCCTGAGGAAAACCTTATTTTTATTTTATTTTGTGTAATTTCTTCTAAATCAAAAGTTTGACCTCTAAATGAAATTAAATGCATATTATGTTTTTTTTCTAAAAATTTAATTATTTTATCCCAAATATTTTTATTATTCATTTTTCCTCCTTTATTATTTATTTGCTTTTTTTCTTCTTATAAATTATAGCTACAAGGACTATTAATAAAACTAATATAACCACAATTATTAACAATAATTCCACTGGTAAGATAATTTTTTCTTCATCTTGCTTAATATCTGATAATGAACCTGTTACTGTATTATATAGATAATCATGTTTCCCATCACCATCTGTATCAATTTTATAAGTTTGATTACTATCTAATCCAACGATTGTTATATTACCTGTCTCGTTACAATAAAATATATCATAAACCTTATCGCAATTATCATCTATTAGATAACCAAGATTTTGAACAAATAATATATCTATCAAAACAGTTATTGTATTATTTTCAGATGTTGCATTATTTTCATCCTCTGCATAAACGTTTATTATGTAAATTCCAGCATTACTCCAATTATGATTTACTTTAAATTCTGATCCATTAAATAAAAAATCACTAATAGTATTATTTGTACCATCACCCCAATCCAGAATATACCTAATGGTATCATTATCTATATCTATAGCTTTTACTGTATAATTATAATCAATTTTCTGATTCCCAACTGTTACTCCTTCTATCTCCGGTTTATTTGGTGGATTATTTGGCTTTATGGAAATAACTGCAAAGGTGGAATCTAATCCTTTCATTCCTCCATTATCAGTTACAGTAAGAGTTATAGTAAAGTTTCCAGGATCTGTATAAATATGATTTGTAACTACTTGATTACCAATGTTTCCGTCCCCAAAATCCCAATCGTAACTAACAATTTTACCATCTGAATCAATACTTTTTGATCCATCAAATGTTATAGATATATCTGTAAATCCATAGTATGGTCCATTTACGTCTGATATAGGTGGATTATTTGTTGGGATTACTGGTATAAAACCTCCATTGCCACCAGGTGTACCACCTCCACCATTAGAACTGCTGGTTGTAGGTGTTCCAACTGCAGATTCAGATTTTTCGCCTTCATTTCCTACACCATCTACAGCTGAAATATTGTAAACATATGATTGGCCATCGGTTAATCCAGTATCAAGATAGGAAGTGCTATAAAAATTTTTGAGAAATAAATCATCTCGATATATTTTATAATAATCAATATAAACATTATCGGTTGCAGGGTTCCATGATAAACTCAGTTTTCCATCCTTTGCATCTGTTACAGTTAAACCTGTTACCTTTGTTGGTGTCTCAGTATCAGCACCTATATTAAGTTGTGTAAGATGCCAGATTTTCGCCCAACAAAAGCCTTCACATCCGCTTTCATTATATGTTGAATTAACACCTGTATCATTATAAAGTTGCCATTCATTTATTGTATCATTCCAAAAATAAATACCTTGCAGTTGATCTTCTTCAATATCGGAATTATTTAAATCATCCAAGGTATAATAAATTTTAATATCAATCGGCCATATAATGGTGCTTTCGTTTTCAACATCAATCCCTATATATTTACCAATAGATGTTATATTACCTGAAATGTCTTCGCCTGTTGGATTTCCAGAATATTTTGATATGTTGATAGTTGTAGAATTTGTTGTATTAATTACAATAATTATGTTTGCTTCATTCTGTAGATTTATCATTGTTTCGTTGCCATCTTGGGTGATATTTGTATGAATCATTCTTGTTATAATTTGTTTTGTTGTGCTGTTAATGTTTTCATCATTATCTTTTACTGTCAATTTTACTTTATAACTTTCAAAGATTGAGTAGATATGTGTTGTATTTTGTTTGTAGCTTATATTTCCGTCTCCGAAATCCCAAGTCCAATTTATAATATTTCCATCAGGGTCAATTGATGTATCATTAAAGTAAATCGTATCATTAATAGATGGATTTGATGGTGTAAAGGAAAAATTGGCAACTGGTGGTTGATTAAGCCACTCTATAATGTAAGAAATTAAAGAGTTTCTTGGTGTGGAATGATTTATTGCTTCAAAACCAAAGGCAAAATAGACCACTTTATAAATCCCTGTGTCAACTCGAAGAGCACCAGTACCTGACGATAAAATTTCTGTTGTGTTATAGTTAAAAGTTTTATCCAATTTTTCTGAAGGAGGTGGCGGTGGTGGCGGTGGAGGTGGATAAGATATATCATCATAATAGAAAATTGATTCAGCTGGAGCAATAGGATCAATCTCACTAGGCCACCATTGATTACCTGCACCATCCCCACCTATAATGCTTATATCAATACCGTTTGTTATAGGGTCACCTGGAACACCGTTTAAATCATATAGATTCACATCATCTTGAACATAAATGGCATGGAGATAGTCCTGGTAAAATGGGGTACCACCTATATAGTATCCGATGTCTTGTCCTGAAATAAAGAGTTTCCCTCCATTATCTAAGAACTCACGAAGAACAGACTGTT
>JABAOF010001296.1_pt1 | contig 22158 bp, 5 predicted proteins | sample 7062171 | NCBI WGS metagenome assembly JABAOF01 (sample SAMN14538628, study PRJNA623070) | marine sediment metagenome | biome: marine biome [ENVO:00000428]; feature: marine pelagic biome [ENVO:01000023]; material: deep marine sediment [ENVO:00002113] | place: India: Gulf of Khambhat ...
GCTCGGAAAGAATGTGCACGGTGCATGACTTTGTGCCCTTTAAATCTGGGAACCGGGATTCTGTCCCTGATTTTTCAAATCTCATATTTTACCAATATCAAGATATCATCAAGATTATCTCTATTCAAGCCATTGACACCTGCGTTTATGCTCCATGTGTTAATTGGGCTGCCGGCTAAGGTTGCCATGCCTCCTTTCATCGTATCTATGTCCCCGATACTGCCGGGCATGGCAATGTCATCTCCCGAACTCCATGCTATTGCCTCATCATCGATATTCATGGATGCCGGAGTGGAGACAGACATTCCTTTTTTAGGTTTCAGGTAGATTTTTACCTGGTCAATCGGGTTAATCGTCAAATCCTCCCCGTCTTCGCAATTCGTTTTTGTGCCTGTCCCGTTTTTTGCCTTTTGCATGTTTTGCCTTTTTGCAGTTTTCTATGTATCAAAAATTAACTTGTATTTCAAAACCATCCGAATGTCTTCAACTGAATTTTCACCTAATGTAGAAAAATCAGAATCCGCAACTTCAATTACCCAATCACCCAAATTTAAACCACTTGAAAATCGTTCTGTCGGAATACCGTTTTCATTAGGTTCGAAAGATGGATCCTCTCCTTCAACATTAGAAACTGATGAACCATCAACTGAGAGGCTGAATGGCAAACGACTAAACCCACTAGTTTCCTTCAATTTTAAAAAGAAGAATGCTGAGTCAATTGAGATATCTCGTTCCTGGAACATAAATGGAAAGCGTTTCTGCGTAATGTCGAGCTCGATGCGAGACGGCTCGCCCTCGCCTTCGGGATGCAATAAGCGATGCCACTTGTTGGGAAACTCGTGTTTGAGACTGAACAGGCGCAGTAAGCCGTCCTCTTCCGACAGTTTCAGCAGGCCATCTTCCAATGTCTGCTTTAATTCCGCAATCGCATGCTGCTTCAAATTCTCGCCCCCTTCCCTGGCCGTATAGCTCACATGCATAATCACATCCGTAATCGTGTCGTAGTCAAACTGGCGCAGCGCTTTGTCCTTTGACAATTTGATTTGCCAGGAGCTGATCGCGCCGGCACCTTCAAAAGGCAGGTAGCGTTCGTCGCGGAAGTTTAGCTCAAAGGTGCCGCTGTCGTTTTGGCCGCTGCTGGTGGCGATGGACTGGATAGCGCCGACGTTATCTTTGAAGCGGGTTTCGCCGTCAGCCTCAGTCTGGCGTTTGTATTGTCCGCTTAACAAAACGCTGACAGTTCTTATGGAATTTCTCTCCAGGGTCAGTGTGCAGTTAACCGTAGTATGCGGACCGGTGACGCAGGGGATGGTGAGCCGCACGGATTTGAGGCGGCGCATGTAGTGACCGGGATAATCGAGATCGAAGATTTCTTCCGGCAGGTTGACGAAGCACTCGCCGTTCTCTTTCAAATTGATAAGCGCGATGGGGTCCAGCATGACCAGCGAGATGCTCTTGGTGAGCTCGTACTCGCGTTTGTTTTGATCGAGGTAGGCAACTTCCATCCGCTTCAGGTCTTTGTGGAGGCGTTCGCCGGCCAGCAATCCTTTTTTCAGACTGTCCCAATAGCCGAACTGGATAAAATTTGTCTCTTCTATGGCCAATTCATATTGGAAGGCCTTTTCGACACGTTTGGCCAGGTCATAAGCCATCTGGTAGGTCTGGAAGTAGATACTTGAAATTTGGGTCACCATCCAATTGTAGAGTTCCTGGTTGGTGAATTTATCTTTCAGGAATTCCTCCACTTCCCGGGAATTCTCTGTCTGAAGATCATGGTTTTCCAAATCTTTCTCGGCAATGGCGAGACGGATTTCTGCGGCAGCGATTTGTTTTTCAACTTGTTGTATCTCTTTAGATGCCAGATCAGCTTGAAAATTCCAATCATCAGCACGTCTTTCGTAATTTCCAATTGTGGTTAACAAAACTGCTTTTGAATTCAGGATTGTGGAAAACCCTCTAGATACGCTGGAGAATGCTTGTGCTGAGTTTCCTATACTTTTACCACCTGTGGTTACTGTTGAAACGGGAGAACCACCAAATCCAGAGGCTCCAAATGTAAATTCAGGAAGTCTATATGCACCGCTTGCAAAAATGTCAATGATTGTTGCAGCGTCCTGTAAAATCACAGCGAGGGTTGATAATATCAATGCACGCCTCTCACTAGCATTCATGAACTCACGAGTATCATAATAATCAAATCTGATCTCGGCAAGTTCCTGGGCGTTTCTTAACGAAGCCAGGGTTTCTTTAGTCTCATCAACAGACTTTTCTCTAATTTGACGAACCGCCTGGAGCAATTGCACCTCATGACCTGCCCGAAGCAGCGCCAATTCCTCAGCATCCCGTTTCTCGAGCGCAGATAACAAGGCTGCGCCTAAGGATCGGACATCATTGCATAGCTCTGTGGCTCGCTGCAGCATGTATTGAAAGCGATAATGGGGTAAAGGTGCATACAGATCATTCAGCGCACTGCTCAAATCCACCCCGGCAGCCGCGGCACGAACCAGCAACCCCGGATCAATCGGCGGTTCAAACAATGGTAGTTGCCGCACTACCCCCTCAATGTTCATACAATGGCGAATCTTGAACAAGCGGTCAGCCACGGTGTCCCAATAGGAGAGCAGCTTGTTGTTCCGGGGAATACAGAAGTACAAGATGGAGTTCAGAGCATTAATGCTTTTGTCCTCTTCGATAATCCGGACGTCAGTTGCAGTCCCGGAAAGCGTCGACTCAATGTTCACTAAGGCGTTACCAAATTCACCCAGGTACGGCCACAAATCATTAAACGTCTGTGTTTGAGTTTCTTTGCCTTCAACCCTCACCGGTCGCCTGCCTAATATTTGCGCCGCCAGGACATACAACTGCGTGGCTTCGTTGATGGACTCGATAGTATCTCTCCTGAAGAGATGGTCTCCCCAGGCAATCAGATTGTCGATATACTTCATTACCACTCTCTTCATATAGGCCACGATTCTAAGGCGGGCAATCGCGTGCAGCTGAAAGGGGTTCTGTTCCCATTGTTCTACCTGTTTCTCTAATTCTTCATCGCCTTCGTTGAGTAGGTCTAATAATTCCTGTATGCTGTTTTCCTCATCATATTTGAAGAATGGTTTGATTTTCCAGAAGCGTTGCGGAACGTCACCATCAGTAGTCGTGGGGTCAAAGATGTAATGAAACCACTGCTGCGCTTCGGCAAATTTTTGATTCTGAGATAAGCGTGTGGCAATCAGCAGCGGAATATGGAAAAATAATTCCCAATTATATATAGAGTAGGCCCCACCATACTGGAAGTTAATCTCTTCGATCGGCCGGGGTGTATTGACGACCTCATCATTCGGTTTATATACAGCATCGAAATCAAATGAAGAATTAGGGGTTAATTGGCGCCGCAGTTCTAATCCGTCTCCTTCGGGCACGGGATTGAGCAAACCTTCGATGCCATACCGGTTTAATTGTTTGATAAACAAACAAACATAGGGATGATAGAAGGGCTGGAAGAGGTAAGCCCTGGTGGCCGGGGATTTAATACCGCCATAGGTAGGAATCTCTTCCGGTCCTTCGAAAACTTCATCGATTATATCAAGCGGAAATTCCCCCTCTATGTTATCTCCATCGAAACCCGGCAGGTTGTCGGGGTCCACGTTCCGGTCAATGACGATGCCGCTGTTATTGCCCGGAAAATACGTCTCCGACGTACGCTGATCAAAAACGCCTCCCCGCATTAAGGTGGGATTTGCCACACTGCCGGATGCATCAATGACTTCCGCGGGTTGATACAATTCCTTTATGAGCCCAGGGCTTTCCGGCTGCGTCTGGTCCATATCCATATTGATCACAAAGCTGCCATGGTGTCGATACGGGTCATATACGCAGCCGGGAATGACAAAAAATGTTCGCAGATTATCTTCGTAGAAAAACGGAGATTGAGATTTGTATATAGGATATTGATGTGGAATCGTAATGTAAATAGAACTTACACAAGCAGTCAAGATTTCAGTAAGTTCTTTTGTTTGGTCATCAGCAATCCCATTTGCATCAACTTCAATTTTTGAAATGAGTTCAAGTGTTCGACCATTTTTATATTTCATAAAAACATTACCGTAGTCCGCCTTTGGCCCATGTAAAAGGACATCCGATACAAATTTTCCTATTTCCGGTTCGTTATTACAGCCGTTAAATCTAAACTGATCTAATTCATTGAAGCCCGGGAAAATGAATTGTTCATAATAGGGATAAGGTACAATGATTAAGCTATTGTTAGTATCGATATGTGCCCAAAAATAAAATTTACTTCTTTTAGGTAACATTGAAAAATTACCGGTTTTTACAAATGTATTCGATATTCTTTTCGACGACCAATTGCCATGTTTATACTCGCTCCATGCAAGGTGGATTTGGTAGAATTTCCGAGGAACTTTGGGATCAACATCTTTCGTTAGTTCGAATCCTTCAGTTTCCACTTTCAGATCGTTATTTCTGATTTCTGCTGCTTTCTCCTTAAATATAGGCCAGAATAGATATAGTCTCCGGTTATGCACTACCGGTATCAAATGATCACCTTCAATATCCACATCTACCTTCTCCCAGGGCGTCCAGTATGACTCATCCACCCATTGACGATAATAATAGATATGAGGCATGCCTGGCGTACGGCCAATCACATGGATAACGTTTTGTTCCTCATCTTTATACAACCCGCTGATCTCTATACGCGATGCTTCATCCAGTTTTCTGAGGTAGTTCAGGTAGACTCTTTCCACGGTTTCCGCAGTCACATCATCCTGCAAGAGTTCGTTTTCCAGATCCAGGAAGAAGGGCGATTTGTCATCCCTCAACTCCGATTCGATCCAGTTTTCAGGATAGAGGAATACCTTGCGGTTAGCTTCCCAGACACGGTAGTTTTTGCGCCACTTCCATTCTTCGGCATCTTCCGGATCGAGTGTAATTCCATCGTTTGCTTCAAGGTTCATCAGGATTCTTTGCACAAAGAGCTGCGCCGCTAAAATGGCCTGCTTGATACGCGAAGTCATCATACAGGCGCTCATCTCAGTATCGATCAGGTAGTATTCATAGAGGGAATAGACATCCTTAAAAACAGGGTCCTCATGGGTGGCAACCAGGTAGGCTTGCAGGGCATCGCGTTGTTTTTCCCGCAATTCATCCCGCAGCGGTGCGGCAATATTCAACCACTGTTCGTTATCATATTTTGCTTTGGCGGTATTCTTGATCGCCCGGGCCTGTTCAAAGGTTATCTCCGCCGTATTCCAGGACCATACCTGTTCTGCTGAAGCGCCGATGCGTTTAATCACTTCAAAAGCATCTCTCAACCGCAGCAGCCATTGCTCATCCTTATAATCATCCGGGAAAGTAAAATCACAGCCGTTAGCTCCGACCAAATACTCAATGTCTTCCCGGTTCCAGCCGCTGCCGTCACTGAGCAGCGTCAGTATCTCATCCTGCGCTGCGGTGGCATCGTCCATATCAAGCAGATCAAAGATGGAAGAATCACCGGCAAAGAGCGATTTTTGTAAATCATAGGTTTCAACAAGTCTTTTCCATGCCTCAAAAGTGGAGGCTGGAGGACTATCGAGCGGGTCGAGCGGTAACTGGACTAAATTTAACCATCCGATCGTCACGCCCTCGTTAAACAGGAACTCAAGTTCTTCCGACTTGATATTAAGTTGATTAATGACAATGGCGATTTTGTATAACAACTCGAATGTATTATAAATATCTCCGAAAGAATCCCTGGTGATAGATTGAGCCGGGTCGCTGTTGAAAAACGATTCATCCAGGAACAACTGAATGGCCTTTTGGCCGGCATCGGTTGGATGAGATAAGTGATCTTTAAGCAAGCTTTCCACAATCGCCACTTCCATGTCTAAGGTAGTTGCCAGGTTCTGTTTGACAAGATTTTCCATCAGGTAATCCGCTAAATGCTTCAAGATGTAGTCAAAGCGGGCTTCCTTATCACTCAAAGTGCCCGGATCAACTAATTGTGCTTTGGCATCCTCAGCTTCCAGGAAAATCGCAAAATGATCTTCAATAAAAGTCTTTTGTTCGTCGGGCAATTTTTCGGATGTGCCATCGATGATCGCCAGGGCGTCTTCGACAAGCTCTTCCGGGAGTACCAGGCTTAACTTGTCCTGTAACGATTCGCGTTTATCCTCGCCCCCCAGCGCGTTATCGGCGGATAGTTTTTGCAACTCCGCTCGCAGGTCTTCCAGGAGAATTTCGATATACTTCTCACTCGGCTGAATGGTGGAAGTGGCATCATATTGATGGCGCAGCAAGTAATCCAGCGTTTCGATGCCGAAATCCGAATTGCGTATCCTCTCCCGCGTCTCAACAAATGTAAAGCTTTCTTGCGGTGAAACCGTATCAGGCGGATCCGGCAGCCGTTTGTCCAACCTCAATGCCGGCAATCCGCTCATCGCTTCCAGGGATAAAAATTCTTTAACGCTAATATTCATCGCCTTAGTGAAAGTGGCGATGCGATAGAGATTGGAGAGATTGGGCAGATCCAGCTTGTCAGTGGGCAGTTTTTGTTCCACTAATAAAGACAAATCATCCGCGCCCAGGTTGATCGCCGCCAGAACCAGCGGGGTAAAATCGGGATCCAGCAGGGAGTTGTTGTTATCTTCCAGGTCGCTGCCGGTGGCATTGAGCTTGAAGATGTCTTCAACGCTTTCCAGGGGTGTGTTTACCGTCTCGTTCAGAAAAAGCTTCTCGTAGAGGGAGTTTTCATCTTCGTATTCCGCCCGGTGGATCAATGACCACCAGCTCAGCATGTTTACCAGGGGCACATTTAGCTGTGCTCTTAACCGCTTGATATAAGCGAGCCGGATGATCAGATCATCGTTAATATCACTGGGGTTGAGAGCCGTCAGGGCTTTATCAAGCTCCACGACTGTCCAGCCCGGTTTTTGTTGTAATCGCCGAAAACGATGCAGTTTATGCAGTTCTTGTTCGTTTAGACTGAGCGCTGCATCTTGCAGTGAGCAGGAGTTATCCGTAAAGATGATTTCTTTACCTTCCGGGTTGATGAATTTGGCTTTCAGTAATTCTACAAGTTCTTCATACGTCAGATTCGTTTGTTTAAGAAGTTTTTCTACCGCCTCCAAATCACTCAAGTCATCTGACGAATCCAGACCATAATACTCATGCAGCTCTAATGTATCATTGCCGGTAATGATATCGCGTTCCGGTTTGGTTATGCACAGGTATTCGCAGGCAATGTCTATCTCTTCCGGTGGTTCCCCGGATTTGCGGAAAACTTCCATTACTCGACAGCGCGGCACCCTTAAATGTTCTAAATAAATCCTGGCTTCTTCCCACCACAGGTTAAACGGAAGCGTCCAGGGGTATTGGGCATCGATCAGTTCATCATAAGCGGCGACATTAAGATGTTCCGGGTTGGCTTTCAGGGCTTCGGCATCGGCTTTGGTCTGCGGGACTTCCCCGACCGGTACGGTAATTTCACTTCCGTCATCGCGGGTAAGGGTGACCTCCTCGAAGACCCCCGGCTGAACGGCATTTTCCAGCACCTCATTGACCAGGTCGATATAAGGAAGCGGTGCATTGGTATTCTCGCAGCTCAGATCGATATTGCCAATGTCCGGCCGGCGTTCAAATAGCTTTTCGAGAACCGGCTTTCCGTCGTCAGCGTGGGCGTATTGCAGAAACTCCAGTAAGTCCACCAGGTAAGCGGCCGGGCTTAATACCGAACGACAGTGTTTGCATTCACAGAAATCTAAGGAGCCGAACAGCCCCTCCAAATTTGGGATGCCATTTGGGATTTTCCCCGGCAATTCATATGGTTCTAATACATAAGTTGAAATGTTATTGAACGCTGTACCGTATTTGGCCAGGGTCATGAGTGACAGCGCCAACATTTTACCGGCTTTGGCGTAAATCAATCGGGCGTGCTCCACCCCGCCCAATTGTTCCGCATAGGTGGTGACAAAGGCGCTGCCCATGCGCTTTACCTGGTGCGCGGAGTGTAGATTGTTTTGCCAGAGCACTTTGAAGGTCTCAAATTTAGCATACCTCGGTGTTAAGCGGAACACCCGCTGCGCCGCTTCCAATTCCTTGCGGAATTCTTCGGGGTTCTCAATGCCACCAAGGGCGTCCGGGTTCTCGGCCAGGTATTGACCGACTGTTTTGGCGCGGAATTCAAAGTCCGGGTTATTGCTGAAGAAGGAGGTGAAATTGCTATTGGCAAAGTCGTTATCTTGCATCAGTTGATGAGCCATCACGGGTGTTGGAAAGGCATCTTCGATGATGTTGCTGGTGGTTTTCGCAAAATTGAATTGCTGTTCTTCAACGGTATCGCCCGGGGTATCTTCCGGCACACCGATATCCTCATTACTGGCCATCTCCATCCAATCATCCATCCCCAATTTAGCCAGGTCGCGAACAGTGTTAACATCCTCTCGATTCAGAAGTGCTGCTGCCAGGGGCAGGTGATTCTGAGAGACGGTGCCTAACTGCAGGGTGAATTGCAGTCGTTTCACCTGCACTTCGTCGAAATCAGGGTGGTAGCGCACATCCTCCCAGAATTCCTCGATCGGTTTGTTGTTGTGCACATATATGGTGAGCAAGGTTTTTTGCTGATTCTCCGATAAGCCCGCTGCCCGGAGCAAACCGATCAGTGCCGGGCGGCTATCCGGTACCTCGTTTTCCAAAAGCGCTTGCTCAACCACTTGATCCTGGAGACCCGCCACGATGTCATTGGACTGATCTATCAGATCAGGGTTAATGATATTGGCACTGGCCGCCGCTTCCAGGGAGCTTTTTTGAACCTGCTTATCCCGGGCTAATAAGGCCGGCAAGCTGGTCGGCAAATCCTGGCGGAAAAGTCCGTAAAAAATTTCCGCGGAAATGTTGTTACCGGTCTGTTCTTCCAACCGCTTTGCCTTCATAAAATAGGCCACCTCCAGTGGAGCTATGCCGGTCTTATTGGCCAGGGCAACCGCATCTTTTTCAGTCAGGGCATTCAACCGGGCATCTTTTAATTCCGGGTCCAGTTTTTCCCGCAGGAATTCATACTCGGAGGGTCCGCGATAAGACTCCTCGCCGACCACCAGGTTAATGGTTTCTTCTTCCCGGGCATTTAAAAACAGCGGTGAGGCAGCGATTGCTTCCGGCGCTTCCTCGTTTGGTTCAAACACCTTGACGATCAGGTTGGCCCGCTGCTTGCCGGGATCGCTGAGTTGGCTGCCGCGATAGATGATTAGATAATGCCCCTCGTCATCCGTGGCAGCAGACCCCAGTTCAGTTTCCCCAATCCCCTGGTCATATGCTTTGACCAGCTTATCCGGAAGCGGACTGCCATTCGGCTCTACAATACGCCCGCTCACCTGGAACTTGCGCACCGGACCATCATCGGGCATTTTGACTGCGATGACAATATCCTTCGTCTTCCTGCCCACGTTCCACAAAACGCTGTTTTCAGTGCTTTTGATGAGCTTATCCCCCTTGAAGACTTTGAAAAACAGATCCGGTTTTCTATCGAGAAAAAGTTCCTTGAAGTGGGATTCTGTGAATTGAATTTGAAACGCACCTTGTTCATCGGTGACAGCGCTGCCAACAAAATCGTTGAATACCAGGTCTTTATCCCATGCTTCAACCCCCAGGTTTGCAACCCCCTGTCCATCTCGTTCGCTGGTTACCGTACCGCGAATCATATAATTATAATTTTTTTTCTCTTTCATTTTATTTTCCTCCTTAATTTCATTTTATCCCTATCTTTTTTTGTCGGTCCCCTTATTTTTTACTTAATATCGATGAATTCAAGTTTAGTGTTCATATTTACTAATTTATCTTGAGTGGCCAAGGGCGTAGCTTGTCGATGAAAGTAATAAACTCGCCAGCATCGGTGTAAAGCACCCCCCGGTTACCCCAGAATGCTATGGAGCCAGGCGTGCCCACGACGTTAAACGAAATCCCTTTTACAGCGCCACCTGAGATTGAAATCGTGCCATGCACCGTCTGATCGGCGTTCTTTAGGATATCGCGCACTAAGGCATCGGCATCCCTTGGTCGCACACCAGCGAACGTGCCCGTAGCTTTTGTATCGTCTTGCCGACGCTGAAGCTTCCTTGTTGCCTGCGAGACGTTTCCTTGATTCGAGATCGGTCGCGTTGCGGACGCCGAAACCGTACTTATCGTTTCCTGAGAAACAGCAGGCAATTGGTGTTCCGCTGCAATTTTTTTAGGCTTCGCGTTCTGATGTTTTTTCGGTTTTCCCTTTGGTGTAGCTGGTCTACCTGAACTGGTCTTTGGTATTTTTGGCGGTTTTGGGGTATTCCGAGCCTTACGCCATTTCAAATATTTGGCTCCAGGAATACCTGGAATTAATACACCCCCAGTAGCGCGGGAGAGGTTTTCTGGGTCTTTAATTATTTCCCATGCACCTTTTATTATTTTTTTTACAGTCCCACGTGGGTCTTTTACCGCTTGCCATGCCGTATCCACTTTAGCGCTAACATCCGATTTAACATGCTTTTTTTGAGTATCTTCACCAGCTATTGCAATCCAACCTCTTGCACTCCATTCTCCAATTCCTTCGCCAGTTGCAACAGTTGCATCCCAAGCGCCTTTAGCAACCCAAATTGGAACCTTATGGATAACGACATGGCAGTCATCCGCAAAAGGATTCCAACACCAATCCGTTCCAGAATCGTCAAGCTTATTTATAGGATTTCTATCACAATAAACAAAAAGATTAACCCCTGCGTCCAATCCAATTGGATCCGCACTAATCCACTGCGCTATCCAGGCAGCGTAATATCTGGCGTTATGATAATTTAACCCACTTTCCTCATCCCGCTCCTTGCCTGTGTAGCGGTAGCGCTTGAGGCTCACCTCCGCACTACTGCGGGTGCCATGATAGGCTGTGGTGCCGTAGGGATGGTACTCCTCGTAAGAAATCACCTGTCCGGTTTCGTCCAGTTCCAAACTGGCAGAACCCAGATGATTTCCCAGTTGATAGCGAAAAACCTGCGTGGGGTTGAACACCGCTGTTCCTTCATGCCAGGTTTTCGTCTCCACCAGGGCAATCCGCTCCTGGTCATCCATAACGTGCAGCGTTTCCCGTTCTAAGGTCAATCCCGTACCATTGCGGCGTCGGTAAATCTCATAGCCGCCCAGGTAGATACGCTCTTCTTTCAGCGATCCAATCTTTTCCACAACCTTACGCACCCGCTGCCCGGCTCCATCGTAGACATAATAGGCTTTTCCTCCACCACCCAGGTTCACTTGCTTCATCTGGTCTTCAAAATCCCAGCCAATGTTTGGCAGATGAGGCATTTGGGTCATACTGCCGTGGGGGTCGTAGGAATACTGGGCAGAGTATGGCCCTGCCGGATCATCGCCGGGCAAGCTGGTCGCCAGCAGACGGTTGCTGTCTGCTGCATAGGCATGGTACCGGGTCCAGTTGGCGTTGGTCGCCTGATGGATCATTCTCAGGATGTTGCCCACCTCATCGTATTCATACATCTCTGTGTAGCGGCGCAGGGCAGTGGAGTTATTTGGATGGGGCAGATTGTTCTTGGGAAATTCGCTGTGGTCGCGCTGCTGGTCGGCGTTTTTCCCGGCATGTTCGCGTCCCTCGGCCGCAATGAGACGGTAAAAGGGATCATAGACATACCTTGCACTGGGCGATACCACAGCGTTGTTAAAGAAAACCGTCTGCTGGGCGCGGTCCTCGATTTCGGTGATATTACCCACCGGGTCATAGGTATAACTCAAGTCCTGGAGTGGATTAAGACCAGTGCTTCGAGTTGTTTCTAAATTAATCAATCGAAAGGTGAGTGGATCGTATTTATATTTGGTAACAACGTTATTGCCATACTCGATACTCTGCCGCTGTCCTTTTTCGTTGTAATCGATGTTTTTAACATACGCCGTTTCTTCTGAGGCACTGCGTAACTTGACTTTGACTTCGTTAAGCAGATTCGCTTCATTATAGGTGGGTACAATTTCACTGGCGGGGATTTGCGGATTGTTGGGCGACAGGCTCTTGATAACCCGGTCAAGTGCATCGTATTCGGTACTTGAGTCAAAGAACTCCTCTTGAAGCAAGGTAGAAGGAGCAGGCAGGTCCCAATTTATAACCTCTTTGTATTCCATTGCAAGCGTTCTGCTGCTCCGGATCAAGTTGCCTTTAAAATCAAAGCCTCCATTTTCTACTAAACCCGCCTGATCATAAACCTGGAAAACCTGACCCCGTAAGTTCCTCTCTTTAGCATCAGCAATTGTTTCACCATATACGGTCAGGCCAATCAGCTTTTCTTCACCCTCGCCCTCTTTTACCCAGTTGTGGGTGGGGCGATGTAACTCATCGTATTCAGACAGAAACTGGTGGTCACGGCTGTCCCAACTACGAACCGGGTTGCCCACCACGTTCTCAAATGTCCACCGTTCCCCGGCATCCATGCTCTTTTGATAGACCCGGTGTCCCAGCATATCATATTTGTATTCCATAACGGTATTACCCCTGGCATCGATGACCTTTCGGGCATTACCCTCGATGTCCAGTTCAATAATGGTATTATAAAACACATCATTATCATCGGAATCCCTGTTGTGTTCAATGCTGAGAATGGGTCTACCCAGTGTGTCGAGGTGTTCTATTCCTGGCGTATCGGCATGTTTGGCAGCCAACCCTGCGGCTCTCTGTTGGGCATCGCCGGGTTCCGGGATTGAATCGGGGTCGGGACTTCCCCTGTCTTCATACCATAAACTCTCCTTTACCGTGTCGTTCTGATCGTAACTGGCCTGTTTCCAGGCATCGAATTCGACCTTAGTGAAAGTCTTATCCGGCAGTTGGGTTTTAATCAACCGTCCCGGCGAGTCATAATAAAGAACCGGCGTTACACCGCTTTCCACCAGTTCTTTAGCGTCTTCATAAAACGGGGTTACGGAAAAGTATGGCTCGTATTGCTTGACCGGGTTGCCTTTATTGTTTAAAACGGTCCTGCCGTTACCCACCCACCGCAGTCGCGGGGGAATCATTTCGGATGTTTCTATATCTGAAATGGTGTAACTGCCGTCTGCCAGCACGTCAGCCTGTTTGGCAGCTCCCGGTTCCGCCTGCACTTTGGCCATTGCCACATTACCCAGTCCATCGGAATATTCAAAGCTGATTTGTAATTTGGTTTTTTCACCGTCTGCTAAAAAACCATGATGGGTTTCCCGGTTAATGGCTGCCACCACAACAGGTTTACCGTTAGTGCGGTAGGTGTCGAAATCGTAAATGAAACGGCTGGTGGCTTGTTGGAGCAATTTCCTGCCGATTGAATCCAAATCAACGGAATCCCCGGTTTGGAAGAAGGCTTGAATATCGACTGCTTCGTTTTCCGTTATTTCTTCCAGACCATTCAGATTGTCGGCAGCCTCCAGGTCATTCCCCTGCAATGCAACGGCTTTGACAAGGCCCAATTCATCCACCAGCACTTCTGATAGATTATCGTTAATATCCCGCATTTGCCGGGGCGCCAGGGTGCGAAAATCGAATTGTTCTACTTTTGTTATGTTTTGAAGCTCATCTTCGGTTTCTTCTATAAGCAGGAAATAATCCTCATAGTAGCTGACTTTCGTTTTGGAACCGAAGGGATCAATATAGGCAATGGGTGAATAGAAACGGCTTTGAGCGGTACTCACTGTTTCGCCATCTGCGGTGTCGATCAATTGAACGACTCCCGAGCGAATCCACCAGTTATCGTCCCCTTCGCTGTGAATGAATTTCCCTTGCTCCATCGTGGTAACGGGATCGGGGATTTTACTGGCGAAAATGTGCTGCAACAGCGCCGGGGTGTAAGCCAGTTGGTAACTTTCGTAAGGGATACCCGTGGATTCCAATACGCCGGGGGGCAGTGGCGCTGTCAGGTCATACCGGTAATAGAGACTTCGGATATGTTCAATGAGCCTTCGTTTCGGTGCGCCGGGGAAGGGGTCCGGGTCTGTGTCCAGGTTAATTTGATAATCGATGGGATTTATACCCGCACCAAATACACCGTTCAAATCAGGCAATTGATAGAGGGTCCCGGATTTGGGAAAATCATTCAGTTCAAAGGTTTCTGTTTCGGCAATAACCCGCAGCCGGTAGGCGTCCGGTTGAATAACATCATTGGTAAAAGTATTGCGGGTATAAGTGATTAATGTCTTTTCCTGTTCGGTCCTGGTGGCCTGCGGCAGCGAGTCGTCTTCCTGCAACCTGGGATAAACCACGGATGCTGCTTCCAGGATGTTTCCCAGTTTATCGATCTTTGTATTTAATGTATGGGCGATACGGGGGTCGGTTTCGTCCCGTTCATATTGAATCGAAATGGCCTCGCTTTCAGTCACCAGGAAAACCCCGTGGCGATTTCCCGCCCCGGGTTGTAAGAGCTGGATATTACAATTATGGGTGGCTGCGCTGTAGGGCTTGAACTGCTTTTTATTGTCGCTGTTGCCGGGATCATCCATAGAAAAGACTTCCCGGCGAAGCACCATGCCTTTGCAGGCCCTTAACGCTTCGGGCCATTCCTCCGCGCTCAATCGATCGCTGATGACAGCATCCGGCAATTGGGGCTCGGTAACGGTCAAAGGGGTGGTGGGAAACCTCCGGTTGTACTCTTCATACCAGTATTCCTCTTTGAACTGCGTCAGGATACGCTCCCTGTCCAGGAAAGCGCCGGTGTGAAACCATGTTTTGGTCAGGACGGGTGCCTGGTACAGCTCTTCCGATGAATCCAGTTGATTGCCGTCATTATTCGCTTGCCAATTTTCATAATACTCCGTATCGATCTGTTCCACCATGCCGAAACCCCTGAACTCACGCTCCGGGTGGTCATAATAACCATGATGGTAACGGTATTCGGCAGTAAAACGGACATCGGTTATCTTTTCTTCTATGATTTGTTTACTGATCACCTGGACGGGGAAGGGTAATTTGGTGATCCAGGGTTTACCGGCCAGTTTATCTTCCAGGTAGAAGTGGGTGGAACTTTTGTATTGGAGGGTGGTTTCCTTTCCGAAATTGTTTTTGTAATGAACCAGCAGGTGTGGTTTTTTGCCGGCCATCAGATCGATATAGCGCATGGGTGCTTCGGCAAAAGCGGGCAGGTCCGATGACCAGGCTATACAAGACGTTCCCGTACCCAGCAGATCGATAACCGATAGTTGAGTATTGCCATCGATAGGGAAAAAGGGTTCGATCTCGTGGGCGTCGCTCCAGGCATTGCCGCTCAAATTAATGTAAGCTTTAAATGTATTTTCCCCCAGGTAGATAATATCCGTGGCCCCGGTGCCGCTGACATCCGCCAGGTGCAGGTACTGGGGATTAAATGAACCCGGATGATCGAACAACGGCGCATTCCCCATGTTCACTTTAGCACTGAATCGGCCATAGCCCATATTGGCCCAATAACAAATTTCACCGTTACGAATGCGTACGATATCGGTTAAACCATCCCCTGACATATCCGCCAGGAAAATGGATTGTTCCTGGTCGGCAAAGACGATGGCCGGACCTTTTTCTTCATCGAATGTTTTGGCGGCAAATTCGGCGGCGCCGAAGCCCTTTTTTCCATTGGCGGGAAACCACACAAACACGTTGTCTTCGGACACCACCAATTCCGGTTGACCATCGCCATCCAGATCGATCATCCTTACATTGGGATCTTGCAAATCAATATTGGTAATTTCTTCAAAGGACTGAAAGGGTTCCCAATCATTATCGACAGTCAACTGGAAAAAACCTTGTAAGTCGGGACTGTTGACCACCACCTGCTTTTGCCCGTTGGCTTCCAGGTCCCTGATGGAAAGAGTGCCGGAGGCGATCCCCATCAAAGAAGGTTTAGGAATGACTTCTTTTGCAGCGGTGAAACTTACATCGCCGTTTCCATCCGGATCGCCGAGATTGCTTTTATAAAACCATCCGCCCCCTTGTTCGGTTAAAATCCCGGAAATTCCCTCACCGTATAGATCGACCCACTGGTAGTTATTGGTGAGACCCACGGGAGCATTGACGATATTTTCCCTGCTTACCGTTTTAATCCTTTTATCCCAAATCAATTGTTGGTACTCAAACTCCATGGGCGGCAGCGACTTGCTGGAATAGGTAGTGTCAGGTTTGCGGATATAACCGGTTTGGGTAATGGCTTGCAGGTAAGTGACTTCGGTTTGCCCTGAGTCGTTGATGGAGGAAGGTCCGTATTGAAAATCCAGGGAACGTACCAGGCAGGGTTCGTCGCCCAGTTCCTCGAACTTGTGGAACATCAAAACGCGCTTACACAAACGATTGGTCCTGATTTCAAAGCCAGCCCGGTAATTGGAAAAAGCATCGGGGCGGTAATCCCATAACCGGTCTTCCGTGGGAGTGGGCACTAAAGCATCATGTTCTCCATAGTCGAATACCAGTTCGAAGAAATGTTCATTATCAGCCGGTGTTTGTGGATCATAAGGTTTTTCCGGGTCCGCGTAATATGGTTTTCGGTTTCCATATTGAATTCTTTTGAGGTATTTATTGGAGAACCCGTCAATCCCATTTAGACGGTTATTTTCATACGATACATCGGGTACATTTTCCAGGTTTTCCGCTTTATAATCATATTTTATCCAGTTCCCTTTGTCATCGTAACTGAACTCCGGCAGCCATTGAAAAATCCGGGTTTCATCTCCAGGGTCGGCGATCCTGGCATTGGCACCCCTTCCAAAAATAGTAACCGCATTGTCACGGGTGGTTACTTTCCAATACACCCCATAGACCCGGTGTCCGGGCTGACTATCAAGGGGATGAGATATTTTTTCAATCCTGGCAAACCCGCCTTCTATCCTGGGCCGGTATCTCTTGATATGGTAATCGCCGTCCTGCTTCTCTTCCGGTTGCCAATCACCGGGAGCCTCTTCATTAAGGAAAGGCACCAGGTCCTCTGCCCCGGAAAACATAAACACATCCGATTCACTGCCATCCATGTAACGGGGCAGTTGTTTATCGGTTTTCCTTTGGATGGAAGGATAACCCACGGACCAGCCCAATCCATAGGGGCTGTTGCCCGCGCCGGAATTATAACTTAAGGTTAATGCAGGCGAGAACCCGTTTCTACCCGGCGTAACGGGCAAGGAGATATTAAATGCCGCGGTTCCGTTTGCGGCATTGACTTCAAATTTTTCATCGATCCCCTTCAGAGCTCCACCGCCTTTAGGAAGTGATATCCCGGGAATTTGTATGGCATCGGACTTTGAAGCATTCTCTTGTGTAAGAGCACTGATACTATTCCTTGAATTCTCTTGAGAATTGATATTGGTGGGTAAGTTTAAAAGTTGTCTTGACATTTTTTTCCTTCCTAAATTAATCTATCTCCTTTGACAGGATAGGGACAGCAATCCTCTTGCCAAAGGGACAGAACTCATGAAAAGCTTTTATTAATAGGCATTTTGAGATATAGATGCTGATTTAAGTTTTTGTCTATATAACTCTACGGTTATATCATTTTTGCCGACTTTTAAGGAAAAAGGAGTAAAAATATCTACTGATGACCTTTTCCGTTAGATAACTCGTCGGTTTGCTATATAGCCGCAGGGTTATACTTGCGATTTCTTTGCCGGATGGATGTTGTATTTATGAAGTGTGGCAATGAATTTTTTAAACTCGGAATCTTTTATATGCATCTGCTGAGACAATTTTTTCAAACTGGAATCGCTTCTTATATAACCATCCGATAAGAACCGTTTAACTTCATCCCTATTTAAATACCGCTTGATAAAAGGCTGCCAAACCGCTTCCCAGAAACTTTTTCCCTCTTCGACGGCGATGCGGATTTGCTCCATTTTATCATCTATTCCAGGGGGTGTCTTTTTATAATAGTCCCGGTTAATCACATTGCCGACATCTTTGCCGGTGATAAGACCGGAAGCATGAATACCGGCCCTGGTAAGAACCGTTATTAACTCCCTGGTATTACCGGGCCAATCATGATGGAAAACCGCTTCCCAGAACCCGGGTCCGATATCTTTTCCTTTTAATAGTTCCCGGTGTTCCAGGACCAGGTTCCTGATGTCTTGTTTGCGCTTTCTTAGAGGGGGGATATCTATTACCAGTACTTGCAGCCTGAAATAGAAGTCTTCACGAAATTGATTTTCCCGGATGGCCTGCTTTAAATCCCGGTTGGTGGCGGCCAGTATACGTACATCTGCTTCATGCTCCCCGGGTTCACCCAGGACCTGGTACTTCCTGGTTTCGATAAATCTCAGCAGCTTTGCCTGGAAGGTTAGCGGGATTTCCGAAATCTCGTCGAAAAACAAAGTCCCTCCCACGGCTTCATCCACGAATCCTCTTTTGTCAACCCTGGCATCGGTAAATGCCCCTTTTTTATGACCGAATATTTCACTTTCCAGGAGATTACCCGGGATACCGGGGGTATTGACAGTAAAGAATTTTCCTTTTCTCCCGGAATAGTGGTGAATCAATTCCGCGATGCGGCTTTTCCCGGTGCCGGTTTCTCCTAACAATAAAACCGGGTTCTCTTCCAAAGAGTATTTCAACACCAGGTCCCTGATCTTATTAATCTCGCTGCTGCTCCCGGTTATCCCACCCACGTCCTGTTGATTTTTTTTTACCTGGTTGATCATTTCTCCCAGCAGTTCACCGATCACTTTAAAGACTTCACGGTCGGTATCGCTGAAAGCGTCTTTTATGCCGCTGTCCAGGTACAAAAAGAAGCGATCGGACACAGGTTGAATGATCAGGCTCTTGATATGGAGGACATTGGCAGACCGTGACAGTTTGCCTGTTTCGGAAGATATCACGATATCTTCTTCTTCAACAGCACCGGGCTTTTTTATGGTTTCTTTGATGTAACTTTTTGAGAATCCATCTCCCTCATCGATGGTTCTGCCGATTATCTTCCTGCCTTTATGCCATAGGATTTCGCCTTCCCTGTTATACAGCAAGGCCAGTGATACGTCTTTCCCTTTTAATAACTCCCATAGTTTTATCTTTATACTTTCAAACATTCTCCACTTCCTAACAATGATGATTCGGGGATTCATTATATCATGCCGCATTAGTATTGGCAATGTGAAAGAAAACTATTTTTTGCTTGATATTTCTTATTAAATATGTTAAAAGCTAACGAGAGGAATTCTGAAATGATCGGAGAACTTTTTTCTCACTATACGATAATCGAAAAACTTGGAGAGGGTGCCATGGGTGTGGTTTATAAAGCAGAGGACACCAAACTGGGCCGCTTCGTAGCACTCAAATTTTTCCCCGCCGATCTGAAAGCAGATAAAGAAAAAAAAGAGCGCTTCATCCGGGAAGCAATGACTGCTTCGTCTCTGGATCATGCAAATATATGCACTGTTCATGAAATCGGCGAAGCAAACGACGGCCGGATGTTTATTTGCATGGCTTTATACGAAGGGGGAACGTTAGCTGAGAAGATAAAAGAGGGACCACTTAATATGGAAGAGGTTATCGACGTTTCCCTCCAGGTGGCTCAAGGTATGGAGAAAGTCCATAGGAAAGGAATTATTCATAGAGACATCAAGCCGCAAAATCTTATTTTGACCCTGGATGGTGTAGTAAAAATCGTCGATTTCGGCCTGGCTAAACTGGTAGGGCAAGGAGACCTTACCCGGGAAGGAGTCACTGTGGGCACTGTGGGGTATATGTCGCCGGAACAGGCCCGGGGAGACGAGGTGGGCCAACGAACCGACATCTGGTCACTGGGTGTTGTGATATATGAGATGGTTACCGGGCAGTTACCTTTCAACGGCGAATATGCCCAGGCAGTGATTTATTCCATATTGAATGAGGAACCTGAACCAATCACAAGTTTGCGCTCAAAGATTCCCCTGGACCTGGAAAGAATTGTCAATAAATGTCTCTCCAAAGAATGTGCTGATCGCTATCAACATCTTGATGAGCTGATAGTGGATTTAAATAGATTAAAAGAGAAAAAAAATGCGGCAGCGGTCCCATCTAAAAGAGCAGCGAGTATTAGAACTTTACAAAACCGTTCCCTGCGTTTTGCTGTATTAGGAATCCTTGCCGCAGTCATCATTTTTATGAGTGGATATTTTTTCTTTGATAAAAAGAATCAACCCGGAGTTTCTCAAGAAGAGTCACTCACAGCAGAGAGTAAGTCCTCCATTGCGGTGCTGCCGTTTAAAAACTTAAGCCCTGGTCAACTGGAAGATCATTTCTGTGAAGGAGTAGTAGAAGAAATTATCATTGCATTGAAAATGAACGTTAAGTTAAGGGTGGTTTCACTGACCCCGCCTTTTCAATTTAAATGGAAGGATATCGGTATCCGCAAGATAGGCAGCGAATACAATGTAAAAACCCTGTTAGTGGGCAGCTTACGGAAGGCAGACAATAGGTTGGTTATCATTGCTCGACTTAAAAATGTATCCGACAGCACTGAACTCTGGGGTGATAAATTCGAGAAAAACGTTGAGGATATTATTGCTGCACAGGAAGAAATCGCCAGAAAGGTTGTCAGCGCATTAAAGATTGAGTTGACCGAAAAACAGAATTTTGACCGTACTAAACATCATGCAGAGAATATTGAGGCTTATACCCTTTACCTGGAAGGGAGGCATTGTTGGAGGCGGAGATTGCCACAGGACCTGGAAAAAGGGATCGACCTGTTCCATCAGGCAATTAAGAAAGCCCCCAATTATGCACTGGCATGGGTGGGACTTGCCGATTCATATCACCTTCAGGCTACATACAGCGTTAAATCGCCGGTCGAAGCCTTCCCGGAAGCAGAGAAGGCCGCACAAAAGGCTTTAGAGATAGACAACCAATTAGGTGAAGCCCATAGCTCATTGGCCGCGATAAAACTGGTCTATTATTGGGATTGGCAGGCGGCTGAAGAAGAATTCAAGCTTGCTGTAAAATTCAATCCAAATTTTCATACGGCCCGGGAATGGTACGCGATTTATTTAGCGGTAACCAATAGAATAGATAAATCCATCGCTGAAATGAAGCGTGCTGTCGAACTTAAGCCACTCTCTACCAGTCCCCGAATCGGTCTTGCCAGGCATCTCTATTTTGCCAGAAAATACGATGAAGCAATTACACATTTTCAACTGGCATTAAAATCAGACCCCAATTCCTTTTTGGCCCACGGCCTTCTCGGTCAAACCTATATTGCAAATTCCATGTATCCCAAGGCAATCGATCATTTTAAAAAGGCAATGGAGCTAGCAGGAAATAGCCCCGGGATGTTATGTGGACTGGGATATGCTTATGCTGTTTCAGGAAAACAAAAAGAAGCACGGGAAATACTTAACCGGTTAAAAGAACGTTCAAATCAAAAGTATATCCCTCCTATTTATATCGCCGGGATTTACATCGGCCTGAGGGAAAACGACCGGGCCTTCAAATGGTTGGAAGAAGCTTATATTGATCGCTCGGAATGGATGATTTATCTAAACATCGAGCCTATTTTTGATCCTATCAGGAATGATCCAAGATTTAGCGAACTGGTTAAAAGGGTGGGATTGATCTATTAAAAATTTTTTTTATCTGCCTTTTTTTTCGAAGGAATAAAATACCTGACCCTAGATTTGAAAAGAGCCCCTGGCCGCCGGAGGCAAAAAAACGAAAAAGGTGACAAGAAAAAAATTATTTACCTGGCACTTTATTCCCTCTATATTCTCAAGTCCGGATCATGACCCAGGGAATCCGTGAGTCATTGACTCAAACCGGCATTATCCCTCTTTAACCCTTTTAGGAAGCGCTTTTCACTGGTGGTAAATGAGGGGTTGTTGTCAGGCAAGTTATGCTTCAGAATGTGTGTCCGGATGATTTTTTTGCTTCGAAAAACGATTGGGACGTGGTCCCAATGATTTTTTTGCCTCGAAAAATGATTGGGAGGTGCTCCCAATGATTCTTTTGCCTCGAAAAACGATTGAAAAAAAAAGGGGCCAGGCACGAGAATATGCATCAAGCAATGAAAGGGAAAGAATTTCGCGAGGATTTGTATTTTCGCTTACAGGTGCTGGAGATAGAGATTCCACCGCTGCGGAAGCGCAGCGAAGATTTAAAACCCCTGGTCATGGAAATGCAGGTACTTTTAAAGGGAAAAGAAACCGGCAAAGGTTTCTGGGAAGCGATTGCCGACTATAACTGGCCCGGTAATATCAGGGAATTGATAA
>JABAOF010001626.1_pt3 | contig 22157 bp, 14 predicted proteins | sample 7062171 | NCBI WGS metagenome assembly JABAOF01 (sample SAMN14538628, study PRJNA623070) | marine sediment metagenome | biome: marine biome [ENVO:00000428]; feature: marine pelagic biome [ENVO:01000023]; material: deep marine sediment [ENVO:00002113] | place: India: Gulf of Khambhat ...
ACTTTGCGGATACCGATCTCTTTGGTCCTGCGGCTCACCGTGATAGATGTCAGGCCAAAGATGCCCATACAGGCGATGAGGACCGCCAATCCAGAGGAATAACCAACGATGGCTCCCCATCTTTTCTCCTCGTTGTACATGGCCTCCATCGTCTCATCCAGGAAGGAGTAGAGGAAGGGTTTATTCGGCTGGATGTCCTTCCAGGTTCTTTCCAGTAGCGACAGGGTCTCAGAGATGTTCTGTGGGGATATCCGCACCAGGACGTTTCTTATCCTCCAGGTGGGCCTGATGTGATGCAAGGCCGGGAGGATGTTGTGGCGGAAATCTTCAGTAATGTAATCCCTGACCACGCCGATGACGGTCAGGTTCATGTAATACCCCTTGAGCGGCTTGCCGATGGGATCTTCTATCTCCAGTTCTTTGATGAGTTTCTGGTTGACGACCACACCTTCCACATCGGTGGCGAATTCAGGAGAGAAGGTGCGTCCCTGAACCACTTCGATACCCATGGTCTTGAAGAAATCATAATCCACCCGGTTCTGGTAGACGTCGATTTCACGACCGTCTTTCTTAAATGGATAGGTCGCCACCATGCCGAGGGCAGCCGTCGTTCCTGAGATGGAAGCGATTTTCGGTTCCTGGTTTAAACGGTCTCGGAAGAGCTTCAGGATTGCGTTGCTAGCCTCAGCATCCGGCTCCTGGGTCTGAACAGCTACCACACCTTCTTTTTTAAAGCCAGGGTCTGCTGTGAGCATGAAATGGATCTGGCGCCCCATGATGATCGCAGCGATGATGAGGAAAACAGAGAGGGCAAATTGGACGACCACCAGGATTCTGGTCAGGGGATTTTTCCCCCCGATTCTCAACTTTCCTCTGAGGATTTCCACTGGCTGGAACCTGGACATGACCAGAGCCGGGTAACTTCCGGAGGCGAGACCCACGATGATAAACAGGGCCAGCAGGATGAAAAAATTTGCGGGCTGGAATATTTTTTCTAAGCTCAAGCTCCTGCCAGATAGGCGGTTGAATATCGGCAGCATGAGCTCTGCGAGGGCCAGACCCGCGGTCATAGCGATCCCGGTTATGACCAGGAATTCTCCCCAGAACTGGCGCATGAGTTGCCGGCGTTCTGCTCCCAGGACTTTGCGCATGCCGACCTCTAATGAGCGTGTCGAAGCCCGGCCAATGGACAGGTTCATAAAATTGACACAGGCGATAAACAGGACGATGAAGGCTATTCCGCTGAGGATGAATACAGCGCTCAAATTGAGAGATCCCTTGACCTGGGGATCAAGGTGGACACGCGCTATGGGCTGAAGTCCGAACGAGATCGGGGATCCTTCCCCCTTCCAATCTGCCCGCTCCCGGAATGTCTCGATGAAGGAAGCGTAATACAGTTCAGTAAAACCAGCAAATCTCTGCAGCAAGCTGTCCACTGAACTTTCGCTTTGAACCAGGATATAATTCAGCCACGCAAAGCCGCCCCAGTTATCAATCCACCTGGCGTTCATGTTCAGCCGGTTCCCGCTTTCTATATCGATCAGGATGTCGTAGGTAATGGAAGAGTTAGAAGGAGGTTGGGCGCTGACTCCGGTCACCACAAAGTCGTTCTGGTCCTGTCCGTGGATCAGGGTCAAGGTTTGGCCGATGGGATTGGCATCTCCGAAATATTTACGAGCCTGATTTTCGGTGAGGACCAGGGAATAATCCTGGGAGAATACAGAAGAGGGATTGCCCATGATCAGAGGAAATGAAAACGCCAGGAAGAAGGACTTATCGACCTGGGTGATTTTTTCGTTGTAGAGATTTCCCCCTATCTTGACAGTAGCATTGGTGTTGTCAACGCGGATGGAGTAAGCGATTTCTGGAAAATACTCTTCCACGGCTGGCCCCATTGGAAAGGTGACTCTTCTCCAGTTTCTTTCAATGCTTCCGTCTTCCTTATGCCAGATGGTATAAAGACGGTATAAGTTCTCCGTGTTTTCATGAAACCGGTCGTAGGACAGTTCATGCTGCACGAAGAGGAAGGTCAGAATGGCACCGGCCAGACCGACGGCCAAACCCAGCATGTTGATGGCTGAGTAGATCTTCTGTTTAGCCAGGTTGCGTAAAGCGATCTTTAAATAATTTTTAAACATCTCATGCTCCTCTGCTCCTAAGCATTTGCAAAATATATACCATTTCTTTCCTGTAAGGGAATAAGCCGCGGATTATCAGGAATTCAAGGTGGCGAAGTGTACGTTTACGAAACAGGCGGTGTTCAGAGGTGAACAATCATAAGGAGGATTTTAATTGGTCTTTTTTCTGAGTACATCGGGCTTAAGGTGCCATTCCAGGTTGTTCGGTGGTGTTACGGCCTGCTCAGGAGGGTGCGCTAAGGCTTTTAACTGCGGGCAGTGATCATAGGCAACGGGAAAAGGACGGCAGGTGCCCCCTCTATTCACGTATTCCCAGACTATCTCGCCATCAGGTTTTATCTGAAAGAGTCTCCCGGTATTGTCCTCGGCTATGAACGTGTTTCCGTTGGGAAGTCTCTTCTGCGATCCCATGGTCTTGCTGAAGAATTTAATGTTTGCGTATCCTTCGGTCTCGTACTTCCAAACGATCTCCTTGGTCACTGGGTTGAATTCAATTATAAAAGTCTGTCCGCAATGAGTCCTGTGTCTGGGAAAAAGTCCGTTGTCGAATAAGATAATGTTTCCTTCCCCAGGCAATCCTTTCTCTATCATTTCAGGCTCATGACAATGTGATAATCCGCCCTTATAATCGTGAGTCCACTCCCATACTATCTTTTTTGTTTCTTTATCTACGATGTAAAGTGTATCAATGTTTCTCGGATTTATGAGGATGTTGCCTGGCTTAAACCTCCTGTCACCGGCATCGTACCATTTGTTCTCCGGAAGAGGAGCCATTGAATTCATGTGAATCCAGTCACCCTCCGGAGTGACGGGTGAAAATCTATTCAGATCAAGATGATTATAGGCATGCCACTCCCATACAATTTTCTTATCCGGCGTCACTTCATAGATGTCGCCCCCAAATTGCTTCTCTTCGCTTCCTCTTTTTCGAAGCGTCCACCAGGGAGAGATTTCTACATCTTTGACCTGTTTCTGATAATGCTCAGGCAGCGGTTCATGAGCAAGGAATAACCTGTTATTGTTGGGCAGCCACCGCAGGTCATTTATTGAGTCAATACCTTCGTGAGTCCATACGATATTGCCTTCCCAGTCATATTCTATGATCGTTTTTTCTGGAGCAACATAAAGCAGATGGCCGTTGGGCAGCAGTCGGCATCGTTTATTGAAATTGGCCTCAACCTTCCAGGTGTGTACCACATTGCCATTCATGTCAATAAGACGGATATCATCGGGGATTCTGCTTTTGGCTCTGACTTTAGCAGAGGGGTGATTGCCTAGGGAGGCATGATCTGGGATCAGAATATAACTATTGTAGCATTCCTTAGGCTTATATATGGTGGTTCCAGTGGGAAATATTGTTGGATAGGCAAAAGCCAAATAGGCGAGGGCGAGTAAAATCAAAATCCCAATCGGGGAGGCAGTTCTTTTTTTGGTGTTCATTTATTCCTCCTCTTCTTTACCTTTATCGATCTCTATTCTATCCCTGGATTCTTAAAAGTAAAGATGCCGAAACTTATACTCCTACTTTCATGAAGCCATCTGACCAGGATTGAGTAATGATGGTAATGGTTAAGAAGCCTGTATAAGAAGGCGTTGAATTCAAAAACCAATAGTTACTAAACAGGTGGGCATATATGGGTCAAGATTTGACGTAGGAATTTTTTGTTTTTTCCCCTTATTGCAGTGGGGGCAGGTCACTTCTGGAAAGACAATTCTGTTTCAGTTTTCAATAAGAATCACAAGTTTCAACATTGGCAGCAGGATTATAGATATTGGAGGAATGGATGACATCATCGACGCAGAAATCGAAAGAGGTAATTTGGCCCTGCCTTTCAATCTTAAGTTTGGCAATTCCCTTCCTATTGGTAGTGCCAGAAGTAGTTTCAGAACTCGCGCCTATTCCTAGACCAGTAAAAGTGCCAGCAACTTCAGCTCCGGATACTGGTTCTCCATTCTCATCCAGAATCTTTACTTCAGCAATTGCTTCGCTTTTGGGCCCCTTGGTTTTTATACTCAATTCAATCGATTGAACGTGCATCGCGCCAGCTGTACTGATAGTAATAGTCACCGTCGCTTCGTTGCTATCCACGAGGCCATCGTTTGCTTTATAGGTAAAATTGTCTGTTCCGGTGAAGTCCAGGTTGGGCACGTAGGTGAAGGAACCATCAGGTAAAAAACTTGATAGGGTGCCATTTGAGGGGTCGCTAACCAAAGTTGCTGTCAGTGGATCGTTATTCGGGTCGCTGTCGTTGTCAAGAACGCCAGGAGCAGATACCTCAAGAGTCGTGTTCTCAGTAGCACTGTAGTCATCATCTACAGCCACCGGAGGGTTGTTGCCTTCTAGAGCAGGCATTGTCAAGAAGCCATGGCCATGTTCCCAGTCCGGAAGCGTACCGTATCCGTTGTTTGTTGCGTTTTCTGTGAGTACGGCTCGGAGTTGATCTGGAGTAGAACCTGAATATTGCGAATTAGATGAAAGCAGCAAGGCTGCGGCGCCGGCGATGTGCGGGCTGGATGGAGATGTGCCCCGAAATCCTCCCGGGTAGGTAAGGGTTGATATGTCGTCGGGACTCAGGAGTTCAGGCTTGTATGCTGGATAATGGTAATCCGGTGGTCCTCCGCCCTCCTTATCAGGTGGTCCCCAAGAACTGAAGGATTCAAGCGCCTTGCTATTCCAATGAGCCGCTCCGGCTGCTACGGCTCCAGTGGCATCTGCCGGGATCATCAAGCTGCTTTCAGGGACCTGGTGTTGAAGGTTATGACGGAAGCTGTATATCTCCAGATGATGGTCTCCGCTGGCAGCATAGTTATGAACTGCCACGTGATAGATCCCTGAGGCAGGTACAGAGTAGGCTATTCCTTCTATCGGGTCCGCATTCCCATCTTGGTAGTTTAAAGAAGAGGCTACTACGTTCAGGGATGCATCTAACAGGTAAAGATCGTAGTCATGGGTGGATCCTCCAGAGACGAGGGGCCAGAGCGGTCCCCAATCGTTCCAGCTGAGAAAAACATATATCATGTCTCCTCCGGAAGCAGATATAGCAATGGTTTCATCACGACGTGCGAAGTCATGCCAAGAATCACGATCCTTATCCTGGAAGTAGCCTTCCCAATGCCGCTCTGCCTGATTTCCTATACTGTTAGCCCAGAAGATGCCACCATCATGGGCCATGTTGACTGTATCGCAGATTCCACCTGTACCATCGTAGGGGCCGATGTTGACCCAGCCGCAGGAGTGGGTGATCGCATCCACGCCCTGGCCGATCAGCCACAAGATAGCCTGGAACATTCCCACTTCATCGGCGTAGTTAACCAAATACAGTGTCGCTCCCGGCGCCATGTCGTAAACGACCTCAGCACAGGCTGTTCCGTGAACACCGGCCTCGATGTTGCCATCCCAGCGGAAAGATTCCACGACCACCCTCTCTACTGGGGGCAAGTCGGTTCCCAGCAGGGCTTGATAACCCGCAAAACCATCACAGTCAAGGACAGCCACCTTGACGCCTTCTCCTATGAAGCCAGCGGTATGCCAAGTGTCAGCTCCGGTAACAGGTACTCCTTCGCTGGTGACATTACCTGCCAGCGAAAGTGGCTTCATAGGCTCGCGGACAAACTTAACACCAGGAGCGGCAACTAAAGCCCTGATACGACCGAGCGGGACCAAGAGTCTGACAAGGTTGCGGTGCGTTGTCTCGACCGTCACGCCAGGCAATCGGAAACTTTTGGCCTGTTCTTCAGATTCCATCTCTGCTCTGACTCTGATTCTGCCATTGTGAATCTTGATACCCCTCTTCCTGGCAAAGGCGATAGCTCTTCCAATGCCTCCCTTTTCAAACATGTCCAGCAATTCTGACAGGACGCTCTCCAATCTTGGAATACCTTTGTCAGCTGGATCTGGAGGCTGGCTCAGATCTTCAGTTTGAGCAGATAGAGGGGCCACTATTAAACAAAGATAAACCAGTGCTGTGGCTGTAGCCATTCCATAAAAAGTCTTGGTAGGAAACATATTTTCATCCTCCTTTCAGCACGCTCAGATTCTTAGCTTCGCTTAGAATGATATCGTGCTGTCACCCTGAGTCCTTTGCTTTGCTCGAAAGAAAGCGCCGCCAAGGATCTCTGAATATTTGCTTTCTTGCTTAAGGCCATTATATCTGAAAGCTCGTATTAACTAAAATATTAATTTTTTTGATTTCCTCCATCATCGTTGTGCTTCCCTTTATTTTAGTCGTATCAGGCGTAAATGTTCGTCTTAGAATGGTTATGGAATAACTTGTCGATTCCCTATGCTACAGCTTCGCTTTCTTTCTGTTTATGCTTTCTCTGGTTAAGTTTTTTGTTTGAAGCTAATTTTGCCTTCTTGCTTTACTATGGTATTTTATGATCAAGGGGAGGTAACAGAGAGAGTGATAAAGAATATCGTTGTCATGATATTGCTATTTTCTCCTTTCATGTTGACGGCTTCTCAACTTCCTATAAGTCAGGGGATCGCTGACATAAATACTGAACAAGAAAGATTAAAAGAAATACTGAGCAAAACAAGCGAATACTGCCGTTTACTGGAAAAAGCAGCTATTGATTTTGTCTGCCTTGAGGAGATCTCAGAGAAAATTGATTGATCTCGAGATTACCCCTGGATTCGTCCACGATTTAGAGAAAACACTTATGTTTATGATTACCAGTTCATCAAGAAAGATTATGGAATAGAAGAAGCCCGGATTTTGTTAGAAGAAAACGGCAGGAAGAAATATGAAAAAAATGCTGATTTAAAAACTCTGCTTTCCAATACCAAAACATACTCTACGGGCCGATTGACCTTCTGAGCAAGGCGAGACAAGAATATTTTGATTATAGAATCGTGACTGAAGAAGAGGCGGTTGATGATACTATAGTTATTTTGGAGGCCATTCCGAAGTCAAATGAGCAATTTGTTGCTTTTGGAAAAATTTGGATTAGAAAGGATGACTTCAGCGTCCTGAAGATTGAATGGCATCCCAAATCTATAAGAAATTTTGAGGAAGTGGCAGAAATAGCCGAGAGATACAAATCTGAACCAGATGTTACTATTATCACCGAATTCAGCTTTGAGAAGAATGCCGATGATTTGTTCTGCTGTGTAACGTTTCCTGCCCATTTCTTCTCCTTTCGTCCAGGTCAAATTCTAACATATCACCTGGACCAAGATCAGGGGGGCAGGTCACCCCCCTTCATCTGTAAAAAAAACGGCATTGCCGGATTAGCACCTCATTAGTAGAGATTCCATTTCTTATAAAATATTCTCAATAATTCCCTCTTTATAAACCACTGGTGCAAATATACGCCGGCTGCTGTCAGCAAAAGGGGGGTTTTGGTAGGAACCAAAAAGATAGGAACTCTCTCCAGCCGGCCAAAGAGAGTCGTACTTATTATACCAGAAATCCCTTTGACATTCTTCAGTTGAATATACTATAGTTAACTCACGTCACGTAGCAAGTAACAAGGGTTGGGTAGGAACAATTGTTAGCCCCTTATAAGAAAAAGTCTTTCTCTTCAACAATTACTAAAGCGTTTTATATAAATAAGGCATATCTATGCTTCAAAAGGAGGGCATTATGAAAAAACTTTACAAAAATCATCCTTTAATTCTAGGTTTTGGAATCATTCTCTTAGGCCTTTTATTAAGTAACTCGGCCGAAGGAGACGAGCTTGTGGTCACAGAGCACCAGGTGACATCATCGAGTCTATACGAAACCACGCCTACTCTCGGCAACGACGGGATAAGCGACCTCGTGGTTTACACGTCCCGCGAGATGTTGGAAACTGGGATGTTTGATCAAGGCGACATCTGGTACCAGCGTCTCGTAGACGGGGTTCCGAGCGGCCTCCCGGTCCAGGTCACTTCGGATATCACAGATGACCAGCTCAACGACGTCAGCGGAGATTACATTGTCTACACTGCATTCGATTCTCTCGACAATATGAGTGGAAGCATTATGCTCTACCAGATCTCAACTGGTATCCTGCAGCCGATAGGCTACGCACTTGTGATGCAGGAGCCGCGCATCCACGGAAACAATGTCGTCTGGGTTCGAGGCAGCGTTGTCGCGAGCGAGGTCATGATCTATGACCTCGACTGGCTTGGAACCCCGCAGGCTGCACAGCCGCTCACCGGACCAGTACCGCCCTGCTGGGACGTCGAAATCGGCGACCGTTATGTGGTCTGGGTCGAGCGAGACGGCGCCTACGACATCGGCGTCTATGACCTATGGGAAAATCGACGAATGCGCCTGACCGATTCGCCAGGCATCGATGAGCTGGCTCCGAGCACGTACGGTGACTGGATCGTCTGGACGTCGCAGGATCTTGGCGTGCCTGGCAGCCGCATCGAGGCTGTTAACCTCGCAACGGGCGACTATCGCCTGGTGGTGGATGACGGCTCAAACCCACGCCATCCGAGAATCAATGAGGATTTAATCACCTATGAGTCGGGTATCAGCGGCAACTTCGATATCTTCGTGTACCGCATCTCCACGGGCGAGACGTTCACTGTTACGACCGATCCGCGTGACCAGTACCTCAACGATGTGTTTGGCAACCTCGTCGCTTATGTGTATTCGACAACGGCCGGCAATGAGGACATTTTTGTTTCAAAACTGGAGTTCATCCCTTGTTACCCTGAATTGCCCGCGCCGGAATTGATAGTAACAGGCAAGGAAGACTACATAGGCATCGATGGGAGAGAATATACCAGGTATTGGTTAAGTATTACTAACTGGTCAGCATTTCCAGATGAGCTGTTTGTGGCTGCCCCGGATTTACCGCCTTGTGGTGAAAATCCGAACGCTTCGCGTACTTGGGCAGAGATATATAATCAAGATGATTCATACCTTTATGGATTTTGTGATCTCGCGACCTCAGAACAGCTCACTGATTTATGGTTTGCTGTTCTGAAGGGACAGGCGCCGCCAGAATATGTGTACGTCACTTTAACAGATCGCAGATGTAACATAACATATACCTCTAACCTTGCATCCATACCCCAATGGGAAGAAATAGTGGAGGTCCTTAATGAGGCATTAGATACAATCAACGGACTTAACCCTGACGTTTTTAACATTCCACAAATGCAGACCGCTCTCACCAATAAAATCAATGCGGCATTGGAGTTGATAGAACAAGGACTCTATCAAGAGGCACTGGATAAATTGGAGCATGATATTCTCCCCAAGACAGATGGCTGCGCCAACATCGGTGTGCCTGATAGGAACGACTGGATTAAGGATTGCAACGCTCAAAATCAGGTTTATCCACTTATCATTGAGGCCATTGAGCTGTTGAGGGATTTGATATAGGGAAACGCTTTTCTAAAGCATGGCAGGTGATTACTTTGCCCTGCCTTTATAATGACTGCAGAAAGTTGGAATCAAATTCTATAATACTCGCAATAGGTTGTATAAATATTGTCAGATAAAGACAACAATGGCGCCAGTTTTTAGGCCATAAGCGACCTCTGGAAGGATGCAGATCCTGGAATATATGAAGTTGAGGATGCGAAGAAGAGGCTGGCTGGGTTGAAGGGATTTAATTAGTATTCTCATATAGAAAGGAGGAGATGATGGCCCGATCTAAAGAGCCCCAAAAGGAGTATTTTAGAATTACTCGCAGGGAATTTTGCAAAACAGCTCCTTGTGCTGTAATTGGTGTGACGGTATCATCGAGCTTATTGGGATTTCCATTAAAGGATAATAGAACAAGTTTATATTCAAAGAAATCTCTATATAACAAGGAGGAAACAGTGGCTGGGAAAATAAAAGGAGTAAGAGCTAAAGTTATTAGCCAAAAAGGGACCTGCGGAGTAGGACATAAGGTGGGTGATGTCGTTAATATTTCTGGAAACGAAATTGATGGGAAAATCTGTATTTATGCACTTTCCAGCACGCTTCCTATGATCATTGCGCTGATGAATGAGGCACAATTTTCTTGGGCAGAGGATCCAGACACTATTATTTCGGCATGTCCTGATGATCAAAATCCTGTTGTATTTGAGATTAAAAGGCTAAGAGAGAAGTAAATCGATTTGTTCTTATAATGGGAGCTAAAGAGAAAAACGCAGAGGGATCCCCCGGATAACATTATGAGAAATTCCTCGACCTCTGGAAGGATGCAGATCCTGGTATTGCTGAGGTTGAGGATGCGAGGGAGAGGCTGGCAGGTTAATCTAGATGAACTAATGCAGGCGGTCACGCCCAAGACTAAGCTGATAGCCGTCTGCAATCCAAATAATCCCACCGGCTATATTCTTACCCCTGAAGAGATGAATGCTATCATTAATGGAGCAGAACGAGTGGGCGCCTGGATCCTGGCCGATGAAGTTTACACTGGTGCTGAGCGAATCAAAGATGAAGAGACCCCTTCCTTTTATGGCCGATATGATAAGGTCATAGCTGTAGGGAGTATGAGCAAAGCTTACGGCTTACCAGGACTTCGCGTTGGCTGGGCTGTCGGACCCACAGATACCATCGAAAAAATCTGGAGAAGACACGAATACACCACTCTCAGTACTTCAATTTTTTCAAATAAACTGGCAGCATTGGCCCTCTCCGTCAATGTACGCCCTCGCATCATTCAGCGTACCCGAAATTACATACGCAAAGGATTCCCTCTATTGCAACAATGGATTGACCATCAGAAGGATACCTTCCGGTTGGTGCCACCTCAGGCTGCAGCCATCGCCTTCGTGCGCTATCAATTGGATGTAAACTCTACCCTGTTGGCCAATAAATTAATCCAAGAAAAGAGTGTTTTGATTGTACCTGGTGATCATTTCGGTATGGACAAGTTTATTAGAATTAGCTCTGGGCTGCCTCAGAATTACTTGACAGAGGGTCTAAAGAGAATTCAACAACTAGTTACGGAGATTAGGGATAAACATGGCAACATGTGAAGCGAGGAAACAGTGGAGGTCTTCTCCCTGCTGATCCGGGAAAAGCTCATCGGACTTTCCCTGTGGCTTGATTTATGTCGAGAATTCCTATAGAATTATTAAATCAACTTATATGTTTTATTCAGAACAGATAAAAAGCGATGAAGAAGCCGAATTTTCTAGCCCAGAGGCTTATTCTGGGATTGATTTGTCTTCTTGTCATATACCCACCTGCTTATTCCAATCAATCTGAGAGAATCCTAACGCTCCGCAAGATCACATTCGAGGGATTGCAAAGGACTCGAACGAGCGCTGTTAAGCATATCGTCAATGTCAGAGAAGGCGATCCCTGGACGGATGAGACACGAGATCTTGTAGAGCGCCGCCTTAATAACTACGGTACCTTTCAAAACATAACTCTCAAGCAAAACGTCGATGGAGATTTTGTGGACCTCCTCATCCATCTCGAAGATCGCTGGACACTCTTTCCCGTCCCGATCGTAACAACGGGAAGCGGTTCATCCTATGGTTTGGGACTCTTTGAGAGGAACTTCTTCGGCACGCAAAAAACGGCTGGAATGATCGCACTCATCAAAGAGAAAAAGCCACGGTTTTTAGTGCTCTACAGTGACCCACATTTCTTGTCATGGGACTGGGAGCTCACCTTGATCGGGGGATATCGGGATGACATCATAACTGATTTTGAGGAAGAGCAGGTCTCTGCAGGGGCGCTTGTCCGTTACAGGTTCGATGATTTTGTTTCTTTCGGTGGAGGCTACAGTTACAGTAATGTCAAACACAAGGGCGGTGAGCTGACACCTGTTGACGGCAAATCTCATACCCTTAGCCTTGATTTTCTCTATAACCGTCTTTATTTCGATGAGGATTATGTGGATGGTCTATCTTTAGGTCTCAGTCTTCAAAGGGAATTATGGTTTTCGGATTTTGACTACACTCTGGCCGGCCTGAATATTTCGCTCTACAAAAAGGCCTTTTTCCATCACACGCTCGCACTCCAGAATGTCCTTTCCATGAGCTGGAACGCGCCTTATGGTTATACCTATATCCTGGGAGGGAAAGGGGGCCGGGGGACCTTGCCGGTAAAGGGTTATAATGACAACGAATTCCTTGCCGATCAGGTGTTATCGGGAACGCTGGAATATCGAATCCCCTTCTTTACATCGCGGGTATTTATCCTGTCAGCGGTGGCATTTTTCGACTATGCGTTTTTTTCTGAGCAGCTCGATCGTCTTTTCTCATCTGAATTTATCCACAGCTATGGAATTTCAGTCCGTCTGTACTTGCGCAGACTGGCGCTTCCCGCTTTCCAGCTCTATGCGGCCAATGTTCCGGAGAAGGATAGCTATGACATCGGTCTGATGATCGGGATGTCTTTCCGATAGTCGAATGTTAAGAAATAAACTAGGATTTATGAATGACAGGAAATCCCGCCATTCCCACTCTTTTGGATGCGTTAAATTTTTATCCTTTCAGGTATTTTAACCTTATTATATAATTATGCGCCGCATCATCGAAGCAGTTTAATGGAATCGAGGCAACTTTAGATTCGCTAATGCAGTCTGTATCTTAATTGTGTTGATAAGTTAATATAATCCAGCAAGGTGCGCCTGTAGCTCAGGGGATAGAGCGACGGACTCCGGATCCGATCTCTGCAATTTTCCTAAGTCCTTGAAAATAAAGTAATAGCCAATCTTATCAACAATTTACTAAATTGAGTTTAGGTATCTGTAGGTATACCTAATTATACCGAAGTATATCTCAGACAGTCACAATTTGGTCACAGCTTCTGAAATGTTTTTCTCGTTTTCTGAGCGCTCCTTTTAAGACAGCTGATTCCCAAGATAGGCGCTTAGTTGGCGGCAGATCACTTCTTTCACTTCAACTCTTTCGGTTTAAGATCTTCGATGATTTTAGCATCCACCCAATAGATATCGGACTCGGCTAGAAAAAACAGATATTTGCCGTCCGGGGAAAGAGAGGCGGCGATGTTGTGATCGGAGTCTAGGATCTGACTTAGGTTTATGGCTTTTCCCCATGACCCGTCGTTCTCACGGAAGCAGATAAAGAGCTGGACATTGCGGCTGCCTGGGGGACCGATGGTGTCGGAATCAAAAATAAGGAAGCTTTCATCCGGTGCAATGCAGGGATGGCGTCCCGGTTTGCGTCCCGGCGCTGGTGAGAGAACACTGCCCTTTTGTCTTTCGAACGGTCCGAAGCGGCCGTTTATCAGCTTTGTCCGGGCAATTCCATGTTTTTTATCGTCTTCGTAGTCGATATCCGTGATATATATGGTTCCGTCTTTGGCGGTTGTGACATACATACCGTAGCCCACATAGCTGGGTTCTCCCCAGCCGTTTTCCGTCCTTTCCACTTTCCAGATTCCATAGGGATTTTCCATTTCTGGCCTCTCCGGATTAGGGCGCATGCTGCCGAAATAAAGCATATTGTTGTCCGCAGTTATGTGGGGTTCATGGTTGCGGAAGTCACCGTTGAAGGAAGCGGGTTCAGGAGCGGCCCAGCCCTCCTTTTCCCAACGGCAGACCATAATGGTCATTCCGCGGTTGAAATAAAACTCTTTGCCGTCCGCGGAAAAAGTGCAGGAAAATTCATGGCCGCCCTTTGTGGAGACGATTCCTGGGGCAAAGGTTTCTTTTTCTAAGCCGGGTGGCTTTTGTCCCAAATAGGGACCTTTTAATCCGGTCTGCTGCCCAGGTGCAAAAAGGGCGCCTTCGGGTGCAAGGGGATGATACTCTTCGAAAAGCTCATCTATACGTTCCAGACGGGATTTGGCATTTTCATTCTGAGGATTGAGTTCTAAGGACTTTTTGTAGTATCGGATAGTGTTGTACTTGTCGCCCCAATAAAGATAGGCTTCGGCCAGGCTGTCGTAGACGTTGGCGGATTGGGGGAAGGTTTCGACGTTCATTCGGAAAACGTTCACAGCATGCCAGATCTTGTTCTGCCTGAGCAATTTGTATCCCAAGGCATTGAACTGTCTTTCGCTGACAAAATATTTGTCCGGCTGATTTTTGAGCTCCTGGAATTTGATCTTTGCTGCGGCTGTACCCTTGTTCATGAATATATCTTCGATGACATCTGCGGCGGAGATAAAGAGCTGGCTCCAGAAAGCCTCGATATTTCTTTCATGAAAGGTGCGGATTCTTTCTTCGCTGTGACCGCGATCCCTGAGGTAATAATAATTTTCTTGGAGAGGGAATTTTTCTTTAACCTGTTCCAAGGAAAGGCCCTTTTCTTTGGCCTTCTTCAGGTCTTCCCAAAGTGTTTTGATATAGTCCCTCCACAGGGCCAGCTTTTCTGCTTCCCAGATATCCATATGTCCGGCAATAACCTTTGACGGAGCGTCATCTCCGTCCAGCGCCCTGTGCAGCACCTCGAGCCAGCGGTCGATGTCAAGTACTGACTGGCCGGCAAAAAGCGGAACCCATCTTTGATCAAGAAAAAGATCTCCGGTCATCAGTATTTCCTCCTCCGGGATATGGATGAAGATATCGGACGTGGAATGGGCTCGGCCGAAGTAATCCAGTTTAACCGTGAGATCTCCGAGGTCGAGAACCATCCGGTCGTTGAAGGTGATGCTTGGAGGTGTTGAGACAAATTCATTTTTTAAGTCGTTTATTTCCCGCTTAAGAGTTGTGAGAAAGGCCTGGATATTCCGGGCTTCCTCAGAGCCGACCTGAGCGCTTTTTAAGCTGGTCGTTTGATTCTTGAACGTCCGTTCCAGATTGGCGATCCGGCGGGGCATATTAGTTTTATCCTGGGCCATCCCAAGGATGACATTATCGTGTCCGATGATAACAGCATCGGGAAAGATCTGGTTACCGAAGCTGTGATCCCAATGGTAATGGGTGTTGATGACATAGGCGAAGTCGGTTCGGCCGAATTCTTTCTCTATAATCCTGCGCATTTTTGCTGCAGTGGAGGGAAGGCCCGAGGTGTCGACGACCACTATTCCCTTTTCTGAAGCCACGGCAACAACGTTGTTGCTCATCAGAGTTTCGGAGAGGATCAAAACCCGATCGCTCAATCTTTGCGTTGTTATGGGGATATCATCATCCGTCTGAGCCGCCGGAAATACAGCGCAGAAGAATAAAACCAGACAGCACATCAGAATCTTTTTAAATTTCATTTTTCCTCCTTAAAAATAAACACTCTTTCGGTTTCGATGGGATGTCAATAATAGAGCGTGAATGTTAAATTTTTTTAATAGTGCTTCCCTTGTCAAATCCGCTTCTCCCAGGAAGATACAATAGCGCCTTATATTTCCTATTGTATAGCAAAAAATATGCCAATATATTCTCTTGAGGTTTTTCAACGCTAATACTACTTTATATGTCAATAATCGAACAAGGTATGTACACATCTGAGATCTTTATCTGCGGTCTTAATAAGCTTAATTAGTGGACTCTTAAGTGACCAATATATGGCTGTGTCTGCTAATTTACAATAGATATGTGATAAGATAATATAACTCACCGAGGTGCGCCTGTAGCTCAGGGGATAGAGCGACGGACTCCGGATCCGTAGGTCGGGCGTTCGAATCGCCCCAGGCGTGCCATCTTTCCTCATATAATCCTTAATTTCCTTCGAGTATCATCAGCCAGAATTAGGCGAGTTTTAAAAAAATTTGCGGCCTAGGTTGTGGCTGAGCATCACCCTAAATTGTAACCAGAAAATATTCCAGGCTTGTAAGATGCACTTTATTGGGTTTTTTTCAAAAGGAATGGATTCAGTACGACAAAATTAAAGTGAAAGTCAATCTAGGCCCTTTAGAAGGAGGTGAGAATAAAGGCAAAGTGAAATAGCCATATAAGCTCAGCTTAAGGAGGAACCATGGAACTGAGAAACACAGTCTTAGAAAATGTGTTAGAAGCTAATACCTTCCAAACTCTGGCCCTTAGATGGTCACCCAAGTTTAAGATTTTCCCCTCATTGCCTCTTTTGAAAATTTTCCAGGTTGATTCAGATGAGCTCGACGCCAAAGAGCTCTGGTACTTTCAAAAAAGCAGCGTGGATTATACTATTTGTTTAGCGAATAATCAGCCTATCCTGAGTATAGAATTCGAAGGTGTGAATGGAGGATTCAGCCGTGATGGGATTTATTCTCCAGAGCATAAAATCATCGACCCCATGGGAAACCATAGAACGGACCTTTTGCTTAAACTCGCTAAAAGAGTGAATTATCCGCTTATATTGATATCTTATGAAGAAATAAAGAACTTCGATGAGGAAGACACCATGACAATCCTTTTTGGCGTTATTAAACAGCTCTTCGCACAAGAAGAATTCCAGCAATGTTTCAAAGAAACAGTAGGGGAGCCTGATGAGGAGACCGAGGAAATACATAGTTATGGGAATTACGAGGATATTCAGGATTGGAGTGAATCTGCTGGGAATGAGACAGGATCAACAAGGGATCCGATTACCAACAAAGCCGTCGAATATGAGCAGAGATGTGCAGAATTTGGCCTTAGCAAAAATAGATTTAATTATCTGGTAGATCCTCCGCTTTTCGGCATTAAGAATATTTTTGATGAGGAGATAATTCAATCACGGATCAGGGCGATGAAACGAATTGTCAGGATAGGGTGCCGAGTAGCGGTCGAGAATTCGCAGATTGCCATTGCTCAATCCGTGTGGATACACAACTCTGAGTTTTTTGAAGTGAATCCACTATCCATGGCCAAAACCATTGCTCAGTATTTAGCCTTCAAGAGGATATATTCTTTGTTATTGTTCCGATCCAAAGACAGTGAGACAGAACATAGTCCCTCATAAAATAAAATACATATTCCATTGCCATTGCTTTCAAGTTTCTCGTGTGCTATATGTTATTAAGAAGGGTGGAGATGAAAATAATACCACGGAAGAAGAGAATTTTTCTGAATAGACCAGAAAAATCTCCTTTCATCTCAGGTGTTTCCATCTTCCTTTTTATAGCCCTGATAAGTGCAGCTTCATTACTAGCCTTTTTGCAGGAAACAAAAGAAGAACGAATTGCGCATCACATCTCGGTCAACGCCATCTCCATAGCCGTTACAGTTCAGGATAAACGGGGACTGTATGTTAATGACCTCGAAGAGGAAGATTTCACTATTTATGAAAATAACATAAGACAGGACATTACGTATTTTAAACACGAGTTTAAAGCACCTTTGAGCTTAACCGCTCTTCTTGACGTGAGCGGAAGCATGGCCCTTCAGGATAAACTGAGAGAGAGTAAGGAAGCCCTTAATTATCTGATGACCTATCTTCTCAGCTCTCGTGATGAGGTCTCATTATTGATCTTTGCTGATGGAGAGGTGGAAGTAGCGATTAAGTTTACCACCAATAAGAACGATGTTTCAGCGGTCTTAGAGCAGACCGAGGCTTATGGCCAGACCGCTTTGAACGATGCTGTAGCCGTGTCTCCAGAATTTGCTAACAAGGGAAGAAATGAGAAGAGAGCTCTTCTATTGATTACAGATGGGATCGAGAATGACAGTCACTATTCTCCTGATGAAGCCGTGGAAATTGCGAGGAGGGTAGATGTACCTATCTATACTATCGGGTATAAAATTCCTCTAAGCGAGCAATTCTTAAGAAAGTATAAACGTGCTCCGACCTTAACCTCTTCTGGGATCGCCGCCTCTTTGGAAAGATTCTCTCGTGCAACCGGAGGAAAGGCCTTTTTCCTTAATGAACCTTTTCAACTGGAAGTGGCTCTTAGAGAGATCAAAAAAGAACTCAGTCATCAGTATATACTCGGATACACCTCTCATAAAAACCCAGAGAATGAGTTCCGAAAGATAAAGGTCATCACTTCCAACAGAAGGTATAAGGTGAGAGCAAGAGAAGGATATTACAGTGATGCTTGGGAGATCGCTCATTAGCCTCGAAAAATTTTTTGAGGTGAAGATAAAGACTAAAAAAGGAGGTGACAGAGAGAGTATAATAATACCAAATCACAAATGGTCTATGATCAATAAATAAAAGAGGGAGGTAAAAAATGAACAGAAACCAACTTGTCTTCCTCGTGGGAGTGGTGTTCCTTTTCGGATTGATATCCTCTACAGGTTGTCTTACCAAGAAATATATGCATGGCGAAATAGCTGTTTTGGATGAAAAGATAGAAGGAGTAGAAGATAATGTTGAGGAAAATCAAAAGCGAATCAAAATCCATGATGACCGATTATCTACGCTTGGTTCTATCATTACCCAGCACGAGTCTCAATTCAGTAAGGTCGACAACAAATTCAGTAGGGTAGATGGCAAGATAGAAGAGGTCAGAAGATATGCTCGGGGAACGCTGATTTTGAGAGAGATCCTTAGGAACAATAACGCCAAATTTAGAGTGGATAGCTATGAGCTCAGTGATGTGGCAAAGAAAACTTTAGATGAATTCATTGAGAAGCTCGTTGCTCAAGATCTAGGTGTGTACATTGAAATTCAGGGGCATACTGATATCACAGGGCCAGAAGCCTGGAATTTAGTCTTGGGAAAGAAACGAGCTGAAGCAGCGATGGGATACCTTTATAGAACATATCATATTCCTCTCCACAGGATGGAAGTGATAAGTTTTGGAAGCGCTGAACCCATAGCCGATAACTCCACGCGTCAAGGAAGAGCCCAGAACAGGCGAATAGAAATATTAGTGTATGAGTAGCCAGGAACGAGAGAACCAGCTTTCTCTCGTTTTCCGTTTGGCCGCAGCATAGCTAAATGGAGCGAGGTTCGCACTTCTTTTAAAATTCGCAAAGGGAAGAAAAGAGTATTTTTTTGAAGAAGGTGAACCTTCTCCAGGGTTTGATTTGGATCGAACCTGGAGGGTATGACCTCATCTCTCCAGCCTACTTAGGCTATTGTGCGTCCAGGTCCTCGCCTTCAATAAATTTTTACTCAGTTTAGAAGCCACCAGCCATGCCTGCCCGCCTGGGATCTGCACTGCTGTTCAAGAGACCTGTTTTCACGTCACGCCAGCATATCTGATACGAGCCCATATGAAAATCATATAAAGGCAGGGGCTTTACTCGTATGCCCATCTTAGCTAAACCAGCCACTACAGTTCCTGGAATACGGCTTTCTATCTCAAGAACATAGTCATCCCTTAAAGATAACATCCTTGGGGCTCCAGAGGCCTCATAAGGATCCATTCCAAACTCCAGGATGTTCAACAAGACTTGAGGGACAGTCACATGTACATTTCCAGGTGTCCCCAGAGAAAGACAAGGGCGTCCGTTTTTTAGCACGATAGTATTACCGATCACCGATCTGACTCGTCCCTCTCCGACAAGCCATCCTGATATGGTGTACCGCATATCAAATAGAGCATGGCTGCCCACCATCGGCACTCCACCGATGACGACTCCGGGGATACCGCTTCCTTGCAGAGTGTTCATCATCTCTACCCAGTTGCCCTCTCTATCTACGATGCTCAGCTCACAGCTTCCCAGAGGGGGCTGTTTTTCACCCGGACCTGCTGTTGGAAATCCTGCAGCCGCAAGGGAAGGTTTTCCAGAGGTAAGTTGTACATGCTGGGTAAGGTCGATCTTGGGCATACTCTTTCGTATTATTTCTGCTGTCATTTTATGGAAAACTTTCGACAGCCACTCTTCGACAGGGACCTTGAAGATCTTCGGGTCATGCAAGAGCCCAAGCTCCCATTCCCCTCGTCTGAGCGTGTGAGCCAGAAGATAGAGGGTTTCGGCTGATTTTGTATAATGGCCCATTGATTTGAGATCAAAATTCGAGAGAACTCCGAGGACAAAAGCCGAGAATAAGCCAGTGCGCTCAGGCGGGCTCAATTGAAGGATTTCATAAGCTTTGTGTTTGTAGCGAAGAGGCTCTCCCCATCGAGGAGGAATCTCTCTCATGTGCTTCATTCTTATGAGCCAGCCAAGCTCATTTGCCTTGCGCACGAATTCTTTTGCCCAGGCACCCTTGGTAAAATACTCCGGTCCTTCCTCAGAAAGCTTGCGTAAGGTCTTGGCAAGCTCCAGATTTTTAAAACGTTCTCCCACCGGGGGAGTAAACCCATTCGGCGTGAAGAATTCACGGCCTGAGGGAAAATAAGTGTTGGACGCCAGCTCCCACTCTAACACACTGAGCTCAAAGGAATGCACGGGATGTCCCTCTTCAGCCCATTTAATGGCAGGCTGGCAGAGGTAGGACCATGGTTTGGTGCCGAATCGTTCGTGCATCGCTCCTAAACCGGGCATGAATCCTGGAATGCAAGCCATTGGTCCTGGGCCAATAGCCAATCCACCTAGATTGGGAGGAAAGGTACGGAAAGGCGGAAGCCCTGGAACCAGAGTCCCCTGGCTGTTTAGCTGGTAGGCTTTTCCCGTCTTTGCTTCCCAATAAAGAAAAGTCACAGTCCCAGCATGGTTTGTCATGTGCGGCTCCACGGTAGCCTGCACTAGACTTCCTGCAATTCCTGCATCCACCGCATTGCCCCCATCCTTCATCACCTTTAGCATTGTTTCGGTCACGATTGGATGGGAGCTGCTGCAAACAGCCTTCTTTCCCCTGACTACGGGCTTGGGTCCTTGCTTAGGAAGAGAATCGATCGGAACTTGCGAAGCAATTTTTTCTTCTCCTCTTCCTTGGGAAAGGTGCGTTAATCCAGCTGTTCCGCTCACAACAGCGGCATTCCGTATAAAATCTCTTCTTTTCATGATGTCCCTCCTTTCTCCAGAAGTATATAGCATATGGAGTCTAATAAATAGGATGAATTTATGCTATGAATGACTTATTCTTTCTGAGGTTGTGGTGATTCAGACTTTTATTTTAAAAAGTAATGGTTCAGGTGGGTAAAAGGCGAATGTTTCTTTCGTTTACAATAAATTTTTCATGAGGTAATATAATTCTCCAAGGTGCGCCCGTAGCTCAGTGGATAGAGCGGTGGACTTCGAATCCAAAGGTCGGGGGTTCAAATCCCTCCGGGCGTGCCACTTACTACCCCTGTTCTTGCATCCAAATCAACAACTTACAAAATATTTATGGTCCTGGTCTGTTTAGTCAGACAAAGCTAGATTTAGTCATTTTTAGCTGAAATTAGTCTGATTTTACTGACCGAATTACTGACCGAGAAATTAGCGGAGAATTCTTCTCTATATAATATATACCCCCCCTACAAGTTATCCTCTCTTCCTTACACACTTTCAAATTCTCACATTCCCCGAATGGGGCTTAAATCCATGATTAGTTTACATAATTTGACTTACACGACGCAACAAAGGATATATAACTCTCACTAAATCAATCACTTAGCTTATTTTGCTGTGTCGCACTAGGATTATCCATTACTCCAAAGGCCCAAGATCACCCGCAAGGCACCCCACATCCCCCCATGAGGTTTTACGATATGAGATATGCCGACCTATAATATAGACCATAAAATCAAAGCATATGTGGATTGAGGCTATTTAGAGCTAATTCAGGGGTAAAATTAATTAAAATCTAGCTAATATTAGTTCCTTTTTTCTGTCTCTATAATATCCACTATATTTCAGAAGCATTTAATCCCATTGACTCTTTGTGTTTTAATTGATATTCTTTTGCCAAGCTAGCAGAGGGAGTAATGGCAATTAAATGCCCTAAATGTAAAACTGATAACCCTGAAACTGCCAGCTTTTGTGCTGATTGTGGCACTCAACTAATCCTATCTGAGGAAGTCTCTGCACCCACCGAGACTCTTGAGGCCGCCAAAGAAGAATTAACTACAGGCACAACTTTTGCTGGGAGGTATCAGATCATTGAAGAACTGGGCAAAGGAGGGATGGGTAAAGTTTATAGAGTAATTGATAAGAAGTTAAAAGAAGAAGTGGCATTGAAGCTCATAAAACCTGAAATTGCTTCANNCCGTAAGATTGTACATAAGAATGTAGCTCGAATGTTTGATCTGAATGAGGAGAGAGAGACTAACTATATAACTATGGAATATGTGAGAGGTGAAGATTTAAAGAGGCTGATAAGGAAAATCGGACAGCTAAGTGCAAGACAAGTTATTCCCATTGCCATGCAGATATGCGAAGGATTAATTGAAGCTCATCGCTTAGGAGTTATTCATAGGGATTTAAAGCCACAGAATATCATGGTTG
>JABAOF010006826.1_pt4 | contig 22129 bp, 18 predicted proteins | sample 7062171 | NCBI WGS metagenome assembly JABAOF01 (sample SAMN14538628, study PRJNA623070) | marine sediment metagenome | biome: marine biome [ENVO:00000428]; feature: marine pelagic biome [ENVO:01000023]; material: deep marine sediment [ENVO:00002113] | place: India: Gulf of Khambhat ...
GGAAGTGACGGCATTTTGGGAACATTCCCCCACCCTCGCGCCTATGGGACCTTCCCCCGGGTGATCAGCCATTTTTGTCGTGAAAGGAAGCTCTTCCCCCTGGAAGAGGCTGTCCGAAAGATGACCTCAGCGCCAGCGAAGCGATTGAACCTGGAAAATCGTGGGCGCATTGAAGCGGGTGTCTACGCGGACGTAATAATATTCTCTCCGGAGAACTTCCGCGACAACGCCTCATTTGAAAATCCGACACAATGTGCATCCGGCCTGGATTGGGCCTTCGTTAACGGGAAACCCTTGGTTAAGGAGGGAAAGCTGCAGGAGGTATATCCAGGGCATACGATCATGAGAATCTAACGTCAAGCCTCGCCATCCCACGGAGCTCAGTTTCTGCTTTTGTGAATACCCAACACCCACCTTTCTTGAGAATCTCAAAAATTTCATGGTTCCCCACCGCTACTATTCTCATCCAATAGACGGTGCAAAGCTTCAACAAACGACTTGGTGATCTGAAGCGCATCATAGTGGGCAAAACTAGCACGGCATATGCTGTCACGACCAAGATGCCTGCAGATAGCAGCGGAATAATGATTTCCGTCAGCTATTTGAAACCCATGGTTCTCCCATAGATATTTCTTAATTTCCTTGGGATTTCTCCCCCGTATCTCAAATGAGAAAGTGGGATCTCGTTCAAGAACCCTTTCTGGATTAGTAAGGCCGTAGCATCGAAATTTATCCCCATCAAGTCCTTGAAAACCTTCCAAGATCGATTGAGAGAGTTTCCCTTCATACTGGGCAATTGCGTTCATAACGAATCGTAGTTTATCCTTCCTCAAGGGTGTTACCTTTTCGCCCTCCTCGGTCAATTCATCGCCTAACCAAAGCAGATATTCCAACGCCCCTTCCAACGCTGCAAGAAGGGCATTATTGAGCGTACCCTGTTCAAACTTGTAAGGGGATTCGTCTTTATTCGTCTCAACCCTATACGGCTTAAGCTGACGAAGGAGATCCTCTTTTCCCCAAAGGACGCCGAGCATTGGGCCAAAGAGTTTGTACCCGGAAAATGCTAAGAAGTCACAGTCAATCTCTTGAACATCAATTGGTCCGTGCAATGCATGATGCACCGCATCTACACAGATGAGACATCTCGCTGACTTTTTGCGAATGAGGGGAATGATTTCTTTCAGTGGAACCAGGGATCCAAAAGCGTTTGAGGCCATGGTTACGGCCACGAGCCCAGTCCTTCCGTCAATCAATGAAAGCAAATGATCTACATCCAAACAACCTTCCCCATTCACCTGAGCTCGTCGAATTTGACAGTCATTTTCCGAGCCCCACATATCTTCCCAAGGCGATATGTTGGCCATGTGATCCAGATCGGTAACGACCAGATTGTCTCCTTTTATGAGAATGGTTCGAAGAGCGTAAGCGAGATTGAACAGTGCGTGGGTAGTTGAAGAGTGAAAACTAATTTCTTCCGGCTTACGAGCATGAATGAAGTCCGCGACAAATTGCCGAACACCCCAATGCAACTGATCTGTTGCTATTTCCGCAGGATCGATGTCACCGGGCTGGGGATTTGAAGTTCGAGCTTTATCGGCTAGCGCATAAATGGCCGAATCGACCATGAGCGTTCCCGCACCGCTGTTGAGGTAAATTCTCTTGTTACCATAGACATCCCGTTCTATCTGAGGGAACCTAGTCCGGATTTTAGAATGAATTTGGAGGAAACGATCCGCCACAGACTGTTGGCTCATAGCATATCCATCACGAACAATTTTCTCTCGTGCTCCGGAAATTTAAAAGCCAAATCGTAAACATTGTGCTTATATTTTTAATACATTATCAAATAAAAGTGAGGCTTTATCGAGGTTTTTTCATTGGACCTGGATGCCGAATCTATCCCGCACAAGCTTTTCCACTTCCGATTTCCGGTGGCAGGCCGCCTTGTGACCGACTTGCACCTCTTCGAGGTGCGGCTCTTCATTCCGGCAACGGTCTACGGTAAAGGGGCAACGCGGGTGAAACCGACATCCCCGCGGCGGGTTGACGGGGCTGGGGACATCCCCGGCAAGGACAATTCGGCGTTGCTTGTGCTCAACGTCCGGGACGGGAATGCCGGAAAGCAGAGCATGGGTATACGGATGAACGGGCCGCGAAAAGATATCTTCGGTACGTGCAATTTCCACGATTTTCCCCAGATACATGACCGCTGTGCGGTGGCTGATATATTTGACCACAAGTAAGTGGTGCGTCACGAACAGATAGGTCAAATTGAGCGTGTCTTGAAGGGACCTCAACAGATTCAATATTTGGGACTGTACGGAGACGTCCAGGGCCGAAGTGGGCTCATCCAGCACGATGAACTCAGGGTCTGTGGCGATGGCCCTCGCGACGGCGATCCGTTGCCGCTGGCCACCGGAAAATTCGTGTGGGTAGCGGAGCAGATGCTCCCTAGTCAGGCCAACCAATCCCAGCAGCCTAACGACACGGTCCTCAAGTTCTCTTCCTCCCAGGCTCACCTGTTCCCTGATGGGTTCGGCGATGATGTGCTTGACCAGCATCCTCGGGTCGAGGGAGGTCGTGGGGTCTTGAAAGACCATTTGAAGCTTCCCTCGAATACCGAGTTTTTTGAGCGCGGACCCTTTTGTAGATCCGATGTCGATCCGAACCTCATGTCCCCCGTCTTTTTGGTAGAAGTAAACGTTTCCGCTTGTGGGATCGTGGAGGCGAATGATAGTCTTACCCGCAGTGGTCTTACCGCAACCGGATTCCCCGACAACGCCGAGGCATTCGCCCCGGTAAATGTCCAGATCCACGCCGTCCAGGGCTTTCACGGAATTCACTTCCCTGCGAAGGACTCCTCCCAGGATCGGATAATACTTCTTGAGATCTTCAAGTTCGAGAATTTTTTCCATGCTTCGAAGTTGGTTCCTAAGAGGTCCGTCTCATCACGGATGCTGGTCGACCCTTTAGAACAAATGGCACGCCACCGTGTGATTTCCCTCGATCTCGATCAGATCTGGGGCCTCTTTCCTGCAAATTTCCCTGGCGCGTGGGCACCTGGGGTGGAACCTGCATGCCGATGGGGGCATGACTAAGTTTGGGACGTTCCCTTCAATGCTCTTGAGCAATCCTTCCATGGAAAGCTTGGGCACCGCGTCCAGCAGCGCCTTGGTGTATGGATGCAAGGGCTTGCTGAACAAATCCTTGACATCCGCCACCTCGACCACGTTTCCGGCGTACATGACGCAGACGCGGTCGCAGGTTTCAGCTACCACTCCCAGATCGTGAGTAATCAGCAGGATCGATGAAATGACCTCCTCCTTAAGCCGACGCAGGAGGTCGAGAATCTGGGCCTGGATGGTCACATCTAAGTTCGAAGTTGCCTCGTCGGCGATCAACAGCACGGGACTGCAGGCCAGCGCGATGGCAATGACGATGCGTTGTTTCATGCCGCCGGAAAGATTGTGCGGATATTGTTCCACGATCTGCTCCGGGTGGGGGATGCCGAGTTTCCCCACGATTTCGATGGAGCGCCTTTTAGCCTCCTTCTTCAGTCTCGTCCGCCAGAGTTTTAGGATCGGAATTCTATCGAGAATCTTTAGGGCCAAGGCTTCAGGATCCCGGGCCGCGAGCCGATACACTGCCTGCTGGGACCTTTTCAAGGGATAGAAGGCCCTGCAATCCGGGGCGCAGAGATCCTCCAGAATCTTGGCGCACATCTCCTTTTCCTGATGAAACAGGAAACTCTCGGCCACCTGGTCACCGATGCTCATGGTCGGGTTCAGCGCCGCGTTGGGCTCCTGAAAGATCATGGAAATCTGGTCCCCCCGAAGGCCCTCGACATAGGCCTCTGACTGCTGGAGTAGGTCAATGCCCGCCTGTCTATTCTCTTCGTTCAGGTACACAATAACTTTTCCGCCCTCGATGCGTCCCGGTTCCTGGACGATGCGCATGATGGAGCGAGCAGTCACGCTCTTCCCACAGCCTGATTCACCCACCAGGCCGAATGTAGAGCCGTGATCCACCACCAGGCTGACCTTATTGAGGGCCTTGACGACGCCCTCATAGGTGTAGAAATTAGTTACGAGATCGACGGTTTCCAACAAAGTCGCCATGATATCTCCTACCGGCGGCGGACCTTTGGATCGAAGGCGTCACGGAGCGCGTCCCCGATCAGGTTCCAGGCAAGCACAAACAGGACGATACAGCCTCCAGGGATGACGATCGTATACCAAAACCTCAAGGGGTCATCCGGTGGGCCGACGATGTAGTTCCTAGCCAAGGCCACCATCTGTCCCCAGTCAGAATAGCCCCTGGGCGCGCCCAACCCTACGAAGCTCATGAAGGAAGCCGTAATGACCATGGAGCCCATGTCCATGGAGGCCATGATCAAAACCGGGTAGATGGCGTTGGGCAGGATGTGGCGCAGAATGATCTTGGCGTCCGAGACGCCCATGATCTTTGCGGCATGAACGAAATCCTGGTCCCGCAGAGTCAGTATTTCGGACCGTATGACCCGCACGTACCACCGCCACTGCACCATGGCCAGGGCAATCATGATTTTGTCAAGCCCCCGACCAAAGGCCACCACGATGGCCATGGCCAGAACAAGGGTCGGTATGGCCCACATGACATCGGTCATCCGCATCAATACTTCGTCAATAAATCCACCATAGTAGCCAGAAATAGCGCCGAGGGTGACGCCAACGAGTGCCGCGATGCCTACCACGAACAGGCCAATCTTGAAGGCGGTGCGCGTTCCCCAAACCGCGCCATAGAAGATGTCGTACTGACCGGAGGTAGTCCCGAAGATATGGTCCTTGTTCGGGGGCTTGGGCGTGGGCGAATATCCCTTGTGGGGCATGAGGTAAGGATTGTGGGCGTATTTGGGGGGAGCGATTTGGGGGGCGAAAAGACCCACGCCGATAAAGAACACGAGCAGTGTAAACCCAATAATGGCCGAGGGATTCCTGAAAATCCTTTGGAGTGTAAACCTGAGTTCACGCAATCGCGGATGTTGCTGGCTCATCATTTAAGAAACCATTCAACTAAGTTAGCCGTATCCTCGGATCGATGTACGCGTAAAGAATATCCAATGTGAGATTGGTGATGACGAAAACAACCCCTATGAAGAGGCAAATGCACATCAGGACGGGCATGTCGAGCTGGGTGGCCGACTCGGCAAGCCACCAGCCTATCCCTTGGCGATTGAAAACCACCTCCACGGAGACGCTTCCTTCCATGGATAAGGCCACGAGCTGACCGGCTACGGTAACAACGGGAAGCAGGGCGTTCCTGCGGGCATGTCTTATGTGTATCGTTTTCTTGTCGGCACCCTTGGCCCTAGCCGTTATAACGTAATCCTTGGATAGCTCCTCGATCATCCCGGAGCGCATTACCCGCATATTCAGGGCGACCACGACGATCACATACGTCAGCACGGGTAGGACTAAGTGGCGCAGACCATCCAAGGCGATATCCAGGCGGCCGTTGAGGATACCGTCAATCGTGTACATGCGGGTGATGGGGGTGAATTTCTCGGGGTTGTCCAATATAAACATGCTCAACTGGTCGCTCAACACCCCCGGCGAAAACAAATGGAAGTAACCGTAGAAGATCATGAGCAACACCAGGGCGAAGAGAAAGGTGGGCAGGGACCAGCCCACAATAGCGAAAATCCTCGTGCCGTGGTCTATCCAGGTGTCTCGATGGATTCCCGATACCGTACCCAGCCAAATTCCAAAAATGATGACGATTGGGGCGGCGAAGAGGTTCATCTCCAGGGTCACGGGGAGATAGTGCCAAAAAGCCTCCCCAACAGGTCTGGCCGCGACCAGCGACCACCCCATATTGCCCCTAAAGATTTCTCTCATCCAGCGGACGTACTGGATGTAGAACGGATCATCGAGGCCGAACTGCTGGATAAGCCTGGGAATGTCCTTAGCCTGCTGGGGTGTGGTCACGTAAGCCGCGGCCCTCCGCTCCGGGCTGAAGGTCATGAGGATGCCGAAAATCAGAACCGAAACCCCGAATAGAACGAAAGCCAACAACAAGAATCTTCGAATGACGTACGCATGCATTGACAGTCCTGTCTCCGGGGACTGTTTTTTCGAAAAAACCGCCGGGTGGCAATTAACCTCCCGGCGGTCCAGAAGCTATGGATCAGAGGGTTACTCCTTCCAAATATCCATCAGCATTTCGTTGGCGTCCGTGAGCATGGCGTTGGGTACATACCCCTTCACCCAGTCCCTATAGGCCCGCACCACGATCTGCTGATAGAGCGGGACAGCGATGGCCTCGGTATACCAGAGGTCCTGAAGCCTGTGGTAGATCTCTTCGCGTTTCTTGGGGTCGATGGTTTGGATGCCGGCATCGCACAGTTTATCCACCTCCTCGTTCTGATAGGCCATATATCGACCGTACACGCCTCGGGAGTGCATGAACGTGTACATGAAGTTATGTGGATCTGCGTAGTCGGCCCCCCAACCGATAAGGAACAGCGGGAATTCGAAGTTGCGGTACTTGACGAGGTAATCCTTCCATTCCACGTTGCGGACTTCTATCTGGAATTTCGGATTGAGGGACATGATGTTCTCGGCCAGCATCAAGGCCGCGGCTTCGCGCATCTCGTTGCCGGTGTTGTGGGTGATGATCATCTTGAAGCCCTTTTCCCAGACCTGGCCGCCCCAGGCCTCCTTCATGTATTTCTTTGACTTTTCCAGGTCGAACTCGTACACCGGCACGTCCTTGTGGTAGGCCAACCCTTCGACATTGGGGCTTGTGGGCATGATCACGAGGCCATTGAAGACGTCCTTCTTGTAAGTCTCTCGGTCAAAGGCGTGGAGGAAGGCCTTACGCACGTTGATGTCGGAGAAAAAGTCGGGCGGGATGCCGTTGCCGTCAAGTTTCCCGCTGCCAATGTTCGGGTTCCCGGTAGGATTGATTTTCTGGCAGAAGAACGCGGCTGTCACGGAGAGCAGTGGAACCTCATACAAGGTCAGGCCCTTCATGGCTTTTACCTCAGGCACGTACTGGATGTCCACCCTGACGCGATCGGCGTCGCCATTCTGGAGCATGAGCTTACGGGTGCTCCATTCCTTGACGTATTTGACGATAGCGGTCTTGAGCTTGGGCTTGGGGCCCCAGTAGCCGTCAAACCGCTCAAAAACGAACTCCTTATTCGGTTCCCAGCTTTTCATACGGTAAGCGTTGGTCCCGTTGGCAATCTTTAGCAGGGGTTCATGTCCGGGAGCGGGGTTGTTGAATTTGGCCGCGTTCTTAATGTCGCCATCCCAGCAGCCCTTGGAAATTGCCCACTCCTTGTCCATAATAATCGAGGAGGAATAGTTCAGGATGCCCAACAAAGGTGGATAAGGCCGTGGCAAATGAAAGATAACCTTGTCCCCTTTGGCTTCTACGGACTTGTCAATCGTGTCGAAAATGCCCTCAATGATCTTGCCTTCTTTATCGCGGGTGGAACCTTCACCGGTCAGAGCTTCCAAAAGCATCCACATGGGACCGCCGTCCGGGTCGGCAATCATGTTCCGTTTGAAGGAATAGACCACGTCCTCAGGGGTCAGGTCCCCGCCCTCGTGGAACTTCACTCCCTTGCGGATGTTGAACGTGTAGGTTTTGCCGTCCGCGGATATGCCGCCGTTTTCCAGCGTGGGTACCTCCGTGGCCAGAAGAGGCTTGAATTTGTCCGTATGCGACCCGTCGAAGAAGATCAAGGGTTCGTATATGTTCCAGAGCCGCTGTGAGGAGGTCACGTCGTAGGCCACGCATGGGTCAAGGGTCCTGAGGTTGCCGTAGTTGGCAAGAATGAACGTGTCGGGATTCTTCACCGCTGCATGAACGGTAACCGTAAGGAAAAGGGATAAAAGACAGATACATGGGATAATAGTTCCTCTTTTCATAATGCCCTCCTTTTCAGAGATTCATACCAGGAAATTGGGAAACTCCAACCATGGTTTCCCCAGCCAAAAAACTCCATTTATCTTGGTTGGCGATCACCTCCTTTCCGGATTTTTTTCCTTTGGAATCACGGACATTTTCCAGGCAATTCACGTCAACAATATACGTGCCGGATGATATTGTCAAGAGGTTTGGACACGGGGACATCGGCTCCCCATGATAGATTGTCCTGAGGCGATCCACCTACCGGAGCGTTCATGAGAGAGGTCAGGAAACAAACACCCGCAAAGCATTTCCGATTAACACGAGACCATAGCGGATTTTACTCATGGATCGTTTGAAAACCGCATTTCAGTGCGGGAGGTCTCACGGGAATGCTGACCTTGTGCCGCAGATAGACGTCGGGGGAAAATTCCTGGACTCCATTTCCCACAGGTGGAGTACTTCGGCAATCCTATCTTAATCCCTTCTCTTCCAATATCCTTTCATGCAGCTTCTCAAAATCAGGCGCTGGCATGTGGTCAACTTTATCTGGCCTCAGATCCAATTGCGCTGCTGTGGTAGGGCATTTGGCAACGCACACACCGCAGCCTATACACCATTCTTCTTCAACGGCCGGGAAATCATCCTCCATTGTAAGGGCATCAACCGGGCACACTTCAACACAAAAGCCGCAACCAGTGCATTCATCTTCGTCTGTCTCACGAATGAAATATGTTGCCATTATGACGTCTCTTGGTATCTTTCTCCTTTGAATGTTACCCACACTCCAACAGGCACAAGCGCAGCAATTACAGCTATGTTTTATATCACCTACCGCATTGTCAACGAAATGAACCAAACCAGCCGCTTCACACTGTTTGATTATCTTGAGAGCCTCTTCTTTGGTGATCTCTCTCGCCAATTTCCGATCAATAACATATGCAGCCAAATCATCAAATTTCATACATACCTCGACGGGGTGTTCACAGCCTCTACCCCGCAGATAGGCAGTCATGCGACAAGGGCAATGAGCTACAGCGATTACCTCCGTCTGCTGGATAACATATCCCATCATGTGATAGGGGTAGACGGCCTGTATATCAAACTCAATGGTCTCCCCCATGGGAATGTACCGGAATGGTTTGGTCTCGCTGGGACCGTATGCCTCCTGCGTCACCCTTCTGTTAAAGTACTTGGCAACCAGAGTGGCCATGCTCCGCGCATGCGGCGTATCCTCCCCCTTCCAGAAAAAAGTCTGAGGAAACCCGAAGCCAACCTGCTGCAAGGCATACCCCTTCTTCCCGTCCCTGGTCTTCCCGCAAAAAAGCAGTCCTTTTTGTGCAAGACCTTCCAGAGTATCTTCCAAATCCGGCCGTGGAAGATGGACCGCCTCCATAATTTCATCAATCCCGCTGGGTTGAAGGGGGCTGACTCTGGTCGGAAGTGCCAGCGCAACTTCAGCTTCCTTTGGGTTGAAATTTACCTTGAGTATATCCACCAAGTCCTCACTAGGAGGGTATCCCATTCCCAGGGAAGAGAGGTGATACGCCAATACTCTGTATATATCTCGTGTATGATCTCTGGTATGCACCCTTGTTACCTCCCTATCAATTGAGAATGTTCATATCCTCAACATCATGCCAGAGCAATATGCCCTCCCCTGCCCCATCCTCCTTGAGAACCACGATGGATTAGATTCCGCAACGTGGGAAAAAGGATGTTGGAGAAAAGCTCAGGTAAAACTAGTAAGGGTGAGGCGGTGCCACACAGATGTCGGCGCTCCTGAAAAACAGGATTTTGTCCTGACGCCCCGGGGCAATGACATCATCCCGGTACTTGGACCCGTGGTCACCGCCTGCCGAAAAGGAGTATATCATTACCATAAATCTTGTAAACCTCTTACTTTGCCATGCTTTACCCACATAACATTTTTTTTGGAAAAGCCTCCAAAGGATTCATCGCGATGGGTCAGGGTTCAGAAAGAGCATGCCCGTTATGATACGGATGTCCAGGCGTGATATTTTATCGAATATCACCCCTGACCCTTGCCGCAGAAATCAAATATAATCAGATAATTGGGCGGTCCAACCTCTAGGATTCTTCGCTTTCTGAAACCGCATGGGATTACCATGGTCTCAACATCTTCAGGCGTCTGCCTGACGTCAATTGGTGGGCCGGTCGGACCATCAATTTTCTGAAACTCAACGATGGCCTTGAGATTCTTGATGCCTTCGATTTCCACCTGTTTCTGAAGACGGATTATTCCCGCCTCCCAGAGGTCAACGGCATAGATGAGCCCTTCGTCCCCGATGATTTTTGAGGAAGCTATAGCTTACTCTCCCGTGCCACAGGCAAAATCAAGGAGAGTGCTTCCCCTCTTGAGCCGGAGTTCACCGAAAACCATCCCCGAGTCAACGAGCTCAAAACTGCTCTTGCCAGCCCCGAGAGGTTTCTCTTTACCAGTAGTCCCCATTGTGTTCAAAACTCATGAAAGGACAATCGGGACACCCATTCATACACCTCTTCTTTACAGGAAATAGGGAGGAATCCCCGCTCGATGGAAGACCCTTGGAGAAATTCACGAACGAGCATCAATGAAAATCCAATCGCCGCCATCTCTCATAGCAATCCCAAAACTTACGTGTTATTTCCATTGACTCTTCTGCCAATTTTTTTGCTGTCTTTGTCATTAGCTTTTCTTCAAACATTCTCTGGACTTTCTTCGTCTCATCGACATTTTCATCCCAGGCCTTATTTCTCGCCCGTGCATTGCACAGTAATTCCCTAATGCTGCCATAAGGACCTAAAACTTCCATCCCGTCAGAATCGAAGACTATTTTGGCCTCCAAAGACGAATGTTCCTTTATCCTCTGTGCCTTACAGGACGCCACAATTTCCGTCAACTTTTTCCGAGTACCATCATCAATCTCCAAAGATGATAAAAACGCTCCCAGCGTTTCAATGTCATCATGAAGTTGATGTAACCATGCGCCGGCTTCCACCAGGAAAAATTCTCCCCCTTCGGTTTCCATGATTTTTTTGGCAATCTTGACTACTCTTTCACCATGTCCAATATTGTGAGCAAAATCCAATTTCGCGTAATATGCCCGAGCGAATTGTTCAATCTTCTCCATTACACGTGCTTTGTATCTCATATGTCATCTCCAGAAGCCCTATATTTTTTTTAATATATTATGAACTTTACTGAATGGCTCTTTACGTGCTCAGTCCCTCGGGGCTGCTGAAGCGGATTCGCCAAGCTAAACACAGTTGCCATCTCCATGAGGCCCCTTCCCCTTCATCCTTACTGAGAAAACCTCTGGATTCTAGATCTCACGTACTTAAACGGAAAAAGCATAGATACCTTCTGCTGATATTTGCGATACTCCTCGCCATACTCGATGAGGAGCTTTCGTTCCTCTAGAAAGGTTCCCACTATCAGATAGATGGTAAGTATTACGTTCGTAATGAGCGCTGATAGGTCCAATCCCCTGGCCCAAATGATCATAATTGTTCCAAGATACCAGGGATGTCGAGTTATCCCAAGAATACCCGTAGTGTCTAACTTTCCGGTCTCGGTCAGGACGCTCCGTGAAGTTCCCGTTCTTATCTGACGAAGGCCCAGGAATTGAAGCATCTCATAATGCCTCGCCCCAGCGAAGAACAACAGAACCGCAACTATCAGCAGGAGCACTTGAAATACGATCATAAACCCTTCCGACCGAAAGACTCCGTCCTCTCGTATCGATTGTCCATAGAGAATGACAGGTATTACCGTCGCTATGGCCACGAGGTTAAAGACCAAACGATAAAAGCGAAAGCGGCTCCCAAACCGGCGCTTAAGATACTCAGTTGCTGCCAGAGAGATCATTCCACTGTGAATAGCACACCATATGATCCACGACACAGCGAGGATAAGATAGTCCATGTTATTGAATTCTAACCCCGCAGTGCAGTACAATCAAGAAGTGGCTTATGTGTAGGGTGTGAAGATAAGGCTCGAATATCATCACCCTCGCTGATTGGCCTCCGCTAAGGTTCTCGTTAATCAAGCCGAATCGGAATCAATCCGACAGGAGGGGGGATCTATGGGCGGGTTGTTCGGTGTCGTTACGCAAGAGGACTGCATTGAGGATCTGTTTTTCGGGACCGATTATCATTCTCACCTCGGCACCAAGCGAGGGGGACTTGCCGTCAAGGGCCCGGAAGGGTTGAAGAGCGCCATCCGCAATATCGAAAACGATCAATTCAGGTCGAAACTCGAGGATGATCTCCCGAAGCTCCACGGCAGCGAGGGCATAGGAGTCATAAGCGACTACGAGGACCAACCGTTGATCATAGGATCCCGTCTCGGAACCTACGCCATCGTTACCGTTGGGAAGATTAACAACCTTGACCAACTCTTCAGAAGAGCCTCGGGGAAGGGAGTGCATTTTTCGGAGATGAGCCGGGGTGGGGTCAACCCGACGGAGCTTGTCGCGACCTTGATAAATGAGGGGACCACTTTCGCTGAGGGAATACAAAATGCACAGGAAAAGATTGAGGGATCCTGTTCGATGCTCCTCCTCACCGGCGATGGGCTCTATGCTGCGCGGGACAGGCTTGGAAGAACACCCATTGTGATTGGGGAGAAGCCGGGAAGTTATGCTGCGACGCTTGAGACGTGTGCTTTCCCCAATGTGGGGTACGAGATCACACGGTACGTGGGCCCGGGCGAAATAATACGCCTAACAAAAGACGGAGTTGAGCAGAAGAAGGCCCCCGAGTCCAGGATGCAGATCTGTGCTTTCCTCTGGGTCTACTACGGTTATCCCGCTACGAGTTATGAGGGAATCAACGTAGAGACAGTGCGAAACAGATGCGGGGCCGCGCTCGCTAGAAAAGACCACGTGGAGATAGATATGGTCGCGGGAATACCGGATTCCGGAACTGGACACGCCATAGGCTATGCCAACGAGGCGGCCACACCCTACAGAAGGCCTTTCGTCAAATACACCCCCACGTGGGCGAGAAGTTTCATGCCGCAGGATGAGGGCATGAGGGATCTCATCGCGAAAATGAAGCTTATCCCCATAAAGGAGCTGGTACAAGGGCAGAGGTTGCTCTTCGCCGAGGATTCCATCGTCAGGGGGACGCAGCTGAAAGATACCATACAGAGGCTGTATGACTGCGGCGCAAGGGAAGTTCACATGCGGCCGGCCTGTCCTCCCCTGGTGTACAAGTGCAAGTTTCTCAATTTCTCCGAGTCGAGATCTGAACTGGATCTCGCGGCGAGAAAGGCGATCCAAGAGATCGAAGGTAATGCTGACAGGTCCCTCGATGAATACACCAATCCCGATTCGGAAAAGTACGCCACGATGGTTGAGAGGACAAGGAAAATGTTGAAACTGACTTCGCTGAAGTACCAGCGCCTACAGGACCTGGTGGAGGCAATCGGCCTGCCAAAGGAGAGGCTCTGCACGTACTGCTGGGACGGCACGGAGTAATTCTCAATTCTTCGTTCTCCACTCCTAATTCTTTCCGCCAGCCTCCAACCTCTCCCCCTGAGTATTAACCTGAGCCTTTACCTCAAGCTTCTCTACTCTCACTCTTCATTATCAATTCTTCATTCTCAATTCGTCATCCTCCCCCCACACCTTTTTCAAGAACTGATCCCTACCGGACCCATATCGGTAAAATTTATATCGAAGAGGGTTTTTCTTGTAATAGTCTTGGTGGTACCCCTCCGCTCTGTAAAATTCTCCTGCGGGCACGATTTCCGTAACGATCTTCTTTTCAAAACGGCCCGAATCTTCCAGCTGCCTTTTTGAAGCCGCAGCGAGTCTTCTCTGCTCCTCGGTATGATAGAAAATGGCCGTTCTGTATTGGCGCCCTGTGTCCACAAACTGTCCATCGACCTGGGTCGGATCAATGTTTCTCCAGAAAACATCCAGCAACCGCACATAGGTAATTCGGGAGGGGTCGTAGACGATTTCAACGCTTTCAGCATGTCCTGTGCCGCCGGATGACACTTCCTTATATGTCGGGTTTTTCTCCTTTCCTCCCGCATATCCGACCGTGGTCGATATCACGCCGTCCAGTTTATCAAAAGGGGGCTCCATGCACCAGAAACAGCCCCCAGCAAAGGTAGCCTTTTCGAGTTTGCCTCCAGGCTCACGGGAAGCCTTGTTCGGGTTGCCACAATGAACAACTCCGAGAACACTCAGAACAACGAATCCGATCGCGCATATCATTGGTATTTTCATTTACACCACCCCTTCGTATTGGAAAAAAAGTATATGATACAGCCTCCCCATTACTGCCTCTTCTTCAATAATAGCCTAATAGCGGGAAAAATTCACGGAAGGAACGGCAAAGATATGGCGGCGAATTTTAGGACGTGATTTGCCTCAAAACCGGCTCACGAACTAAGCGGGATAATGGCGGGATTTTAATAGTACGCAGATGGTGCGATCAAGATTTCCTCATGGTTTCCCTGAGCTTATCCACCGCCGGAGGTAATACTTCTCCTATTTTTTCTTCAAAACGCAGATGACAAGGCTTATCGAGAGGAGTTTCTCCCTGATTGATAATAACTAAGCGGGCTCCTGATTCGAGGGCTATCCTTGGCATTTCATTCGCTGGGCTGACGACAAGACTGGAACCTGCAACGATAAAAAGATCACACTGCTTTGAATGCGAGAAAGAGCAATCCAGCTCCTTTTGGGGTAAAGGGTCGCCGAAGTTAACGACACTGGAAACCAGCCTGCCGCCACAGGAACAGATCTCTAACCCTCGAGATTTATCTACCTGAGTCCCGCACCGTCGACATCTAAGCTTGGCGGTATTGCCGTGCAATTCGGCCAATAGATCCGGCCTGATGCCCGAACTCAAATGAAGGTTATCCACATTCTGAGATATGAGGAACCGCATTTTACCCAAATTCTGTAGCTCAACGATAGCCCGATGACCTGCATTCGGTTCTACGGAAGAGAACAGGCGGGGGGGCGGGGGAAGCCCTTTATCTCGCCTCGTCCAAATACCATTCGGCCCCCGAAAATCAGGCAGTCCTGATTCGGTACTGATGCCCGCCCCTGTAAAAACGACGAGGTATTTGGACTCGAACATCCATTGGGCTAGCTGCTCGATCCGTTCTTCCAAATTTCTCATTCTGCGCCGGAGCTTCTCCTGAGGTGGCAGGCAACATAATGACCACCTCCGATATCGATGAATGGAGGTTCTTCAATCCTGCAGATGCTCTCGGTATCTCCGCACCTTGTGTGGAACCGACACCCACTTGGAGGATTTATGGGACTCGGCACGTCTCCTTCCAGGATAATTCGTTTTCTCTTCCCCATCTGATCAACGACGGGTATGGCCGAAAGAAGTGCCAAAGTGTAGGGATGCTGTGGACTCCTATAGAGTCCGTATTTATCCGCCATCTCGACTATCTTACCGAGGTACATCACCGCTATTCTATTACTCATGTGCCTTACCACGCTCAAGTCATGAGCTATGAAGAGGTATGTAAGGCCGAATTCCTTTTGAAGATCCTTGAGAAGATTGATGATCTGGGCCTGGATTGAAACGTCCAAGGCGGATACAGGCTCATCGCAGATTATCAGCTTTGGATTCAATGCAAGTGCCCTCGCCACTCCTATCCTCTGTCTCTGACCGCCACTGAATTCATGGGGGTACCTTCTCGCATAAAGCGTGCTGAGGCCGACTACCTCTAGCATCTCCTTGACCCTTTTTTCCTTCTGCCTCCCTGTGGCGACCCCATGTATCTCCAAGGGCTCGCCTATTATATCTCCAACGGTCATTCTCGGATTTAAGGATCCATATGGGTCTTGGAAGATTATCTGCATGCCCTTCCTCAATGCCCTCATCTCTTTCCGGGGGAGCTCCGAGATCTCCTTGCCTTCAAAGTAGATCTCCCCCGACGTTTTCTCTATGAGCCTCAGGATGAGTCGTCCCGTCGTAGACTTCCCGCACCCGCTCTCCCCTACCAGGCCCAAGGTCTCACCCCTCTTTATGCGGAAGCTCACCCCGTCCACTGCCCTCACAAAGCCAACCCGCTTGGAAAAGAGTATCCCCTTCCTTATGGGAAAGTATTTGGCGATGTCCCTCACATCGACCAGAACGTCGTTATCCATAGAACCGCTTTTCGGTGCCTCCTTCTTTTCTTCGGATCCTTCTTTCGTCATTGTTCGCCGCCAGACCCCCGTCACCCCTCACGGTTCGACTTATATCTTGTGTATCGCCAGCAGCTCATCAGGTGTCCCGGCTCAACTTCCACAAGGTCTGGCTCTTGCTCCGTACAGATCTCCTCCGCATAAGCGCACCGAGGGTGAAACCGACATCCCTTCGGCAATGCGAAGGGATTCGGGACGCCACCTTCTATAACCGCAAGCCGATCCTTGTCCTCATCCAAACCCGGCATCGACCCGAGCAGGCCAATGGTATACGGATGATGAGGATCCCTCACGATGGACTGTGTGTCGGCACCCTCGACGATCTTCCCCGCGTACATCACGAGTACCTTGTTTGCAACCTCGGCCACTACTCCTAAATCGTGGGTTATGAGCATCATGGCCATCTCCAGATCTTCTTTGAGTTTCTTTATGAGGTCGAGAATCTGGGCCTGAATGGTCACATCTAAAGCCGTGGTGGGCTCGTCAGCTATAAGGAGCTTGGGGTTACACGACAAGGCCATGGCTATCATAACCCTCTGCCTCATCCCACCCGACATCTGGTAGGGATACTCGTCCACCCTTCGCTCGGGGGAGGGTATTCCAACCATCCTCAACATATCAATCGCATTCCTTCGGGCCCTCGTCCTGTTCACCTTCTGATGGAGGATTATGGATTCCATTATCTGCTCTCCTATAGTGAACACAGGGTTCAGGCTCGTCATGGGCTCCTGAAAGATCATGGAGATTTGGTTCCCCCGGATGAGACGCATCTCTGCCTCGGTCTTCTTGACGAGGTCTTCACCCTCGAAGATTACCTCCCCCCCCACAATCCTGCCCGGTGGATCCGGTACGAGCCTCATGATCGAAAGGGCTGTCACGCTCTTCCCGCACCCACTCTCCCCGACTACCCCCAGTGTCTCACCTTTGCCCATGGAGAAGCATATATCGTCCACCGCTGAAACAACGCCGTCCTCGGTGTAGAAATAGGTTTTAAGGCCCCTCACGTTTAACAAAGGCTTCTCTCCCTGCGGCAAGATCCCCCCTCCTTTTGACTGGCACCCTCTTTCCCTCGAGCAACCGAGTCTGTTTAATGAAGGCCATTCACGCACAAGCTCATTCGTTGTTGAGGAGTCTCTCGGAAAGCATACCTGGTGCCGTTGAAGCCAACATCTGTGGTTTTCTCGGTTGGATCGGACCTCGGACGACACCCTTCCATTTACTGATAATGTTGTCGAACCGATGCCATTCCCTTGTTAGCTGATGCCCCCTAGACCTCACCCACGTTCTATCATCTTTAAGAGGCTTCGAAGGTCTTCAACTAGGGGATATTCAGCGCTGGTTATCACAGGATCTTTCATACCGTGTCCTGTTACCAGGATAACAACCTTCTCACCGGGTTGAACCACCCCTCGCCGTAACAACTCCCAGAAACCAGCAAGTCCAACAGCCCCAGTCGGCTCTGCCCAGATACCCTCCCTTTCTGCCAACTGTTTCGTTGCCGAGAATATCTCCCCATCGGTTACGGAAATAGCCAAACCTTTTGTTAGGGTAATGAGCTTCAGCACGTACTCCCCGTCTTGCGGATACCCGGTAAGCGGATCAGCTATCCCCGTGGCCACGGTTTTGACCTCATTGCACCACGGTAACACCCTTGAAGCACCCTTTCGAAACGCCAAGGCAATGGGAGAGCAGCCCTCGGCTTGCACCCCCACCAAGCGGGGCATTTTCCCGGCAATTCTCAGCTGCACTAGTTCCTCAAATCCCTTGTAGCAACCGGCCAAGAGCGGCCCTGCGCCAATTGGAATGAATATCCAGTCAGGTACATCCCTCTCCAGCTGAGAAAAGATCTCATAGGCTACGGTCTTGTCCCCTTCTGTTGGGTAAGGACTGAGAAACGTAGTAGCCGCGTTAACGTAGCCCAGCTCATTGCTAACGGCCAGCGCAATCTCGAAGGCTCGGCTGACATCTCCTTTAACCCGAAAAATCTTAGCACCATGGGCACCGATCTGCTTCAATTTCCCAGGCGGGGTACTTTCCGCCACGAGAACGTAGGCCTCGAGATTGGCTCTGGCCGCATAGGCAGCCAGTGAGACGCCCGCATTTCCCGAAGAAGAGGTTATGAGAACTTCCGCCCCTATGCCTCGTGCCTTCGTAACTACGAGGGATATCGGCCGGTCTTTGAACGACCCGGTGGGATTGGCTCCCTCGTTTTTGAAAAATACTTCACACTCCCCATCCACCACCGATGGAACCAAGGGGGTTGATCCCTCCCCCAGGCTTACCCATGAAGAATCTGGCCCTATGGGGAGCAGTCCTTTGTAGGTCTCCATCCCCTTGCCTAACATGGGCCAGCCAGCGGGTAATTCTTCTCGTAGGCTCGGCATGTCATACTCAATTTCCAAGATGCCGCCGCACCCCGGGCACAGGTAAGCGTATCCCTCACTGGCAATTTCTTTTCCGCATCGTGTACACAGAATCGTATAGCTCATTTTTCTTTCGACTTCTTTCAGGGATTCGACCCGCGATAACGCGTGATCAGCGATGGCAGGCTTTCTACTGTCCCCTCAGGCGTGGATCCAATAAATCCCTCAGGCCGTCTCCGAGTAAATTCAAACCAAGTACCGTCGTCATAATCGAAAGGCCGGGGATAACCGTAAGCCACCAGGCAACACTTATGTATTCGCGTCCCTCTGCCAGCATGTTCCCCCAGCTCGGCGTAGGAGGCGGTGTCCCTACCCCGATAAAGCTCAGGGCCGACTCGACCAGAATAGCATGGGCAAAAAGGAACGTTGCTTGAACCACGATGGGTGAGAGGGAATTTGGGTAGATGTACTTGAACATGATCCGAAAATCGCTGGCCCCCAGAGCCCGAGCAGCCTCGATGTACTCATTTTCTCTAATGGCGATAACCGCAGCCCGCACGACTCTCGTCATACGGGGTAATTGTGTCAGCACTATTGCAATGACTAGGTTGGTCTGCTTCGCCCCGAGAAACCCCATCAACGCAATGGCTAAGATGAGCGAAGGAACGGACATGAGAACATCCATGATTCGCATGACCGGGTTATCAAGCCAGCGAAACCATGACACGCATACCCCTATGAGAGAGGCCAGTACAGTAGTAATAACGACGATGATAGCGGAGATCCTGAGGGAGATTCTCGCAGCATACACTATGCGTGTGAGCACGTCCCTGCCGAAACCATCGGTGCCAAAGGGGTGCAGGGCATTGGGAGGCTGGAGCCTGTGTCTCATATTGCTCTTTATCGGGTCGAACTGACAGAGCATAGGTCCAAACACTGCTGTGAGCACAGCTATAATGATGATGATTGTCCCGGCGGCTATAAAGGGGTTCCGAAAGAGTATTCTCTTGCTCTGCCTTATCAGCGAGGGCCGCTCAATGAGCACATCGGCACTGACGTCCATCTATGTTCCTCCCTCCTCTAGTCCGTACCTGACCCTTCTGTCAATCATGGCATAGGAGATATCGACCAGCAGATTCATAACCACGTTCGCGGTAGCGATGAAAAGCAAGACGCCCTGGATCACGTGGTAATCTCGCCTCGCGACTGAGTCGATGAGCAAGTTGCCTACCCCCGGCAGGGCAAACACCATCTCGATGATTACCACTCCCCCCAGCAGGTAGGCGAAGCTCATCCCTACCACCGTCACTATGGGAAAGGCAGCATTGGGCAAAGCATGCTTGATGATAACTTTCCATCTGGGCAACCCCTTGGCACGTGCGGTAAGGGCGACATAGTCTTGCCGCAGCACCTCCAGAAGGCTCGATCGTGTCATCCGAGCTTTCAGGGCGGATTGAGCAAAACCTATCGCCAATGCAGGCAAAGCAAGATGTCGGATCCATTGAAAGGGGTTTTTGAAAAAACTTGCATACCCGACTACGGGAAACCATCCCAGCTGGACTGCAAAGATGAGCATGAGAATCAGAGCGAGCCAAAAGGCCGGCATTGAAACCCCAAACATCGCGAGAAACATGAACACCTGGTCCCAAATTGAACCTCTCTTGACGGCAGCCAGTATTCCGCTGGGGATCGCAATGACCAACCCGATCAACATTGCAACGAGGGCCAGGGTAAAGGTCATGGGAATCCTTGCAACCAACATCTCGAAAACGGGCTCATTATTGAAGAAGGACCTGCCCATGTCGCCTCTCAGCAACCCCCTGAGGTAGTCGTAAAACTGCACCGGTAGAGGCTTGTCGAGCCCTAGCTCGCGTCTCACAGCTTCTACGTTCTCTGTAGCGACACCCATCTCCCCGCTCACGATCATCAAGGCTGGATCACCGGGGGTAAGATGAATCAGGCTGAAGACCAGCACCACATCCAAAAACAGTATGAGGAGTGCAGAGGCTATCCGTTTTACAATGTACGCACCCATGATGATGGGACCTCCGTCAACGCGTTCCCATTATCTGTATCGAAAAATGGGAGGGAGATCAACTCCGATCCTCGGAGTCGGCTCCCTCCCTAGAAATCCAGCTCCGTCCCGTGCATTCAAGGCTGGCTTACTCAGACAAAAACAGGTCGCAATGCCTACCGCTATTTCTCAAGCCATACGTTCCAAAGCGGGTGAATGTAGATGGGTTGCAGACCTTTAACGCGATCCCTCTCGCCTCTCAGGGCAAACATGTCACCCAAGGTAACCCACGGAACCTGTTCGACAATGACGTCCCGTTTAAACTCCTCGACTGCCTGCCGCACCTTCTCGAGGTCCGTCTCAACACCTATTATGTCCATGAGTTTCTGAGTCTCCGGGGAATCGAAGCCATGGTTTTTGACGTTCGTGATGTCGGAAGGAGTAGGTTCAACCGTCCTCGTATACAGGATGTCCCATCTCGTGCGATCGGCACGCTGCTGGACGACGGTGGGCCAGTCTCGCAGGTCGAGGAATATGTTGAACCCAGCTTCCCGGAGTTGTTCGTTGATCATAATAGCGGGACGACGATGATGGAACTGGGTGGCGGACGCCAGGAAACGAATAGGTTGACCTTTCTTGCCGGGTTCGTAACCGGCTTCCTTGGCCAACTTCTGGGCAAGTTCTTTGTTGTTCTGGTTATATACCTCCTTCCCCGTATCGCTCCACAGCGCCTGGAACCGGAAAAACAGTTGATCAGGGTTGAGATCGTAGAAGTCCTTGTTGCCCGTGGCCGCATACATGATATCATCCATGTTGAGGGCCACCCTCACCGCCTTCCTCATTTTGGGGTCCTTCATTACTCCTTCCATGCTGAAGTAGATAACGGGTTTCATGTCGAACTTTATGATGACCGGATTTACGCCCGAGGTCTCCCGCAGTTCTTTGAGGTACTCTTGCGGCACCGGCTGCGTGGCATCAAACTCACCGGTCTTCAATCCAGCCAGCCGAACCTCTGCCTCGGGGATGTTCTTGAAGACTATTCGGTCGAGGTAGGCTACCTTTTTCCCCGCAAGTCCCCCCCGAACATCCTCTCGGGAAGAGTAATCATCAAAGCGTTCGAGAATGATGTGCCGCCCTGGAATCCATTCAACAAACTTGTACGGCCCGGTCCCTACATACGCCGACAGTTTGTTAGGAGCCGCTCCTTCAATGATCTCCTTGGGATGAATTACCGGCTGGCAGGTTTCCTGTGCAAGAACGAAAGGCAAATTGGCAAGGGGAGCACTCAGCTTAAACGTGACTGCATGGCGACCTTCGGCGACCACCTCGTTGACGCGCTCGAGCAGAGCCTTGCGGGCTGAGACCTCGCGCCACCGGTTCAGCGACGCTACGACATCCTCTGAGGTCAACTCCTTACCATTATGAAAACGAACGCCCTTCCTGAGTGAGAAGGTCCATTCCAGCCCATCCTTGCTGACTTCCCAGCTTTCGGCCAGCATGGGCCGGGGGATGAATTTTTCATCCATTGCGGCTAGACCTTCCCATATATATATCGCCCCATAAGCAGCTATCGCCCTGGCGGTACTAACGTGGGTATCCAAAGTGGGTGGGGTGGTCGAAACCGCAAAGGTGAAGGTCCCACCCTTTTGAGGTCCCGCCGCAAGACTACTTCCTGTAAA
>JABAOF010000564.1_pt1 | contig 22123 bp, 22 predicted proteins | sample 7062171 | NCBI WGS metagenome assembly JABAOF01 (sample SAMN14538628, study PRJNA623070) | marine sediment metagenome | biome: marine biome [ENVO:00000428]; feature: marine pelagic biome [ENVO:01000023]; material: deep marine sediment [ENVO:00002113] | place: India: Gulf of Khambhat ...
CCGAAGACGCGCAGTCCCTCTTCTTGAAAACGGTCCACAATGCCTAAGGCCAAAGGGGCTTCGGGGCCTACCACAGTCAGGTCAATCTTCAACTGGTCGGCGAGTGCGGCCAATCCCGGAGCATTATCGGCCTTGAGATGAGAGAGTTCCGCTGTCTGTTTGATACCGGAGTTTCCGGGGGCACACCAGATTTCACTTACCCGCGGGCTTTGCGCTATTTTCCAGACGAGGGCGTGCTCCCGCCCGCCGGAGCCAATTACAAGGACTTTCATGAATTACACCGGTTTAGAGTTTAGAGTCTAGAGTTGAGAGTCTGGAGTCCAGAGTCCTTCATTGTCAGTATTGCGCCAGAAAACATATCTCGGAGATTCCTATCTCAGTCTTCTCCGGGTTCCTCGCTGTTTTCTTTCTTCTTGCGCTCTTGCGCGACCTGCAACATGGCCAGCATCTGTTCTTCGAAGGCCTCGTGGCGGCGGCGGATTTCGGCGAGCCGCTCGCGTGTCTGCTGCACCGCAGAGTAGAATGAGAAGACGAAGAAAACGCCGGCTACTATCATGGCGTAGTTTCGCGCCGTCTCATTGCTTGCCGACCAGAAGGCGGCTGCGGCCAAAGCCAGGAAGGAGAGCCCCAGCCAGCCGACATATCCCCGCTCACGAAATTGAGAGAGGAAACCTGCCACCAGTGAGAGGCCCACGATTATGCAGAACCCGCCCGCTATTCTGTCCCAGCCCATGTGTGGTTCCGTGAGTCCAGGTGTCGGGGATCAGGTGTCAGGTGTCAGGGATTCTCGACTCTCGACTCCAGACTCTTTGACTCTAGACCCTTGGACTTCTCCCCTCTATTCTTCTTCGTCCGGCGGCTGGACGCCTTCGGCAAGGTTCTCGAAGCGCACATAGGGGCTGTTCCAGCCCAGCAACTTGGTGCCTACCGGGCCATTGCGCTGTTTCGCCACAATGATTTCCGCCACGTGCGGGTCTGAAGAGAGGTAGTTGGCGCGCTGAAGCTCGTCATCCCCATAGTAGGCGGGCCGATAGATGAAGGCCACTACATCGGCCTCTTGTTCGAGTGAGCCGGATTCTCGCAGGTCGGACAACTGGGGCCGGCGAGGGGAGCGCGCCTCCACCGCCCGGCTCAACTGGGAAAGCGCAACCACCGGCACGTGCAACTCCCGCGCCAGGGCCTTCAGGCTTCTGGCTATCTGGGAGATTTCCTGGTTGCGGTTTTCGAAGCGCCCGAAGCCGTGTACTAGTTGCAGGTAATCCACAATCACCAGTGCGAGGCCGTTCTCGGCCTTCAGCCGTCTCGCCTTGCCGCGGATCTCCAGGACATTCATGGTGGGAGTATCATCCACATAGATGGGGGCGCGATAGAGAGTTTCCGCGGCGCGGGTGATACTCGCCATCCCTTCATCAGAGACATACCCTTGACGCATCGCCTGCTGGTCAATGCGCGCCTCAGAACATAAGAACCGCATGGCTATCTGTTCTTTTGCCATCTCCAGGCTGAAGATGGCGACAGGCTGTTTTTCGATTACGCCGACATTGCGGGCGATATTGAGGGCGAGAGCGGTCTTGCCCATGGAGGGTCGGGCCGCCATGATAATGAGATCAGCGGCCTGCAGGCCTGTAGTGAGGTCATCGAGATCGGCGAATCCGATCCGCAGGCCCGAGCCGGGGACATGAGTGCGCTGGCTTTCGTCTATTCTTTCAAAGGCCTCGGAAAGGAGGGTCTTTAAGGGCACAAAGGTCGGAGAAATGGTACGTTCTCCGACGGAGAAGACCAGCCGCTCGCATTCATCTATGACCTCCTGGACGTCGGTGTCGGCGGCCTCATAAGCGCGCTTACTGATCTCCCCGGAAACCTGAATCAGACGACGAAGGGAAGATTTCTCCCGCACTATCTTGGCGTAATAGGAGGCGGCGGCGGCCGTCGGCGCCGCCTCGAGAAGGCCGTTCAGATAGGCGGTCCCTCCTACCTGTTCGAGTTGGCCCCGCTCTTTCAGCCTCTCCCCTAGAGTTATCAGGTCAACCGGCTCTCCCTCATTGAAGAGTGAGCAGATGGCATCATAGATCCAGTGATTCACTTCCCGGTAGAAGTCATCCGGCTCCAGCACATCCACCACGCGGGCGATGGCCTCCCGTTCCATCATCATCGCGCCGAGGGTGGCCATCTCCGCCTCCAGGCTTTGGGGAGCGAGTTTCGTAACCAGGGCGGCTGTCTCCATAATGGTCTCCATAAATTAATGAATGACGGACAGTTGCAGGACGGGTCAACGATTCGGAAAAGAATGGATGCCGGCAGGCAGGAGGCCGAGGATCGAAAACAGACAACGAGCCTTCTGAGTGCCTGGAGTCCGTTCGCCACAGGCCCGCTGCTGCCTTCTTAGATGTGGATCTCGCAGTTGAAACCGGTCCGGCTCACTCGCCGGCGGGGACCTCTTCTGCGACAACCTCCAGCGTCAGCGCGGCCTCCACCTCCTTGCTCAACTTTATCTTGACACTATGAGAACCCAGGACCTTGATTGGCTCTTCCAGATGAATCTTGCGTCTGTCCACTTCGATGTCCTGGGCGGCCAAGGCCTCGGCGATGTCATGGGTCGTTATGCTGCCATGCAGCCTGCCTTCTTCTCCCGCCCGTGCAGGAATCTTCAACGGGGCGCTCTCCAATCGTTGGGCCAGGGCCTGGGCTTCGCTCTGAAGGCGGCCCTGTTTCTTGGTTATCTCAGCCCGCGTATGCTCCAAGTTCTTCATGTTCCGCGCGGTGGCCTGCAGCGCCAGTCCGCGGGGAATCAAGAAGTTTCGTCCATAACCTCCGGCCACTTCTGTAACCGTTCCGGCCTCGCCCAGGCCGGCTATTTCTTCGAGAAGAATGACTTTCATTGTTTTCGTCGGCTCTCACTTGTTAGTAGAGTTGTCCCTTTACTCTCCGTAAGGGAACAGTGGTTTACCTTCGTAGTAAACGATCTTCCATTCGCCATCTTCTTTCACCACCGAAAAAGCCTTAGCCCCGGGCTCTTCCTCTTGTTGTAAGGCCATTACGACTTCCGCGGCGTCTTCTCCTCGACTCTCCGCGCGCGCCTCCTCCAAATCATACAATACAAAGGCGGCTTTCGCCTCTCGAGCAAACGCCTCCTCGGAGTGGCGGCGCTTGGATTCCGCGGAGAGCAGCGCGTAAGCGGTTTGGTAATCTTCTGCGTAGATGGCGCGCACGTAGTCAATGACAGTGCTTTTCGCCACCTCCATATCTGCTTTGGTGTCTGTGGAACTGGTCGGTGGAGGCGGTGGAGGTGGGGGTGGCGGAGGTTTCGGCCGGCCACATCCCAGCAGGCTAAGCATCAGGGCGATGCTGATGCATGTTATTAGCGCGCGCGCAACCCTGGTCCGAAAGAAGTGGCCTCCCATGACTCGCGGCGGGGATTTTAGCATCGCCCTTAGGGGCTGTCAAGGCCGTCGGTTTTCTCAGTTCTCACGTATACGCGTAGGAAGACGGACCGCGCTCCTCCGGGCTTCATATTTGCCTTCTTCGCGCCGACCCTTCAGCAATCTGGCTATCTCTGTTCACCGCCTTGGGCCCGTTCCGCCTCTCTGGCCTTGGCGAGGACTTCATTGGCTTCTCTCGCTGCATCATTGAGGGCTTTTCGGGGAGTGGCGACCTTACGCACGGCCTTCTCCAGCGCTTCGAACAGGAGTAAGTCTATCTCACTCGCCTGTTCAAGTTGAATCGGCTCGGCGTAGGCATAAGGCATCTGTTCGGCGAAGACTTTCAGGCCGGGGTCGGTCTCAAGGAAGGCCTTGTAGCTGGGACTTTCCAGTGCGGAGAGACGAACCGGCAGATACTTGGACCGTTCGGACCACCATTCTTGGATCTCCGGGGTAACGAACCAGCGGACGAACTCCCAGGCCTCTTCGGGGTGTTTGCTCTGGCGAAAAATGACCAAGAATTCACCCCCGAGCGGGGCTACGCGGCGCTTGGAGCCGGCCGGAAGCGGAGCCAGCCCCCAATCGAAGGCCATGTCATTGAGGTGGGGAAGGTCCCATGAACCCATCAGCGCCATGGCCACCTTCTGGCTCTCAAAGCCCTGTTCCGGGGTGGTCATGCTGCCTATTCTGTATTTGTGCTGCAAGTCCACCCAGAACTGCAGCGCCCGCACACCGGCCTCATTATTGAAGGCAACCTTTTCTCCACCGGGATCGGCGTACAGGCCCCCTTCGCCCCACAGGAAAACACTCCACAGCCAGACCGTGTAACTCTGTATCTGCAGGCCGGTGTAGATAGGAATGGTGGTGGCCCACTGCTCCACATCCTTTCCTTTGCGGATGGTCAACTTCTTGCCATACTCGACGAACTCTTCCCAGTCCTTGGGCGGTTTATCGGGATCGAGGCCGACTTTTCGGAAAAGGTCTTTGTTGTAGGCGAGGGCGAGGCTGGTTATCTCGAGAGGCATCATCCGAAGTTCGCCCCGGTAGTGGGAGATATCCCACATGCCGCGGACGAAATCCGCCCTCTCTTCTTCTTCCAACCCCCCATACTTTTCTGCCAGTTCCTCCAAGTTGTAGATAAGGTCCTCCCGCGACAGCGGCGCCAGCCAATCAATGTGCACCCAGCAGACATCCGGGGCGGTACCGGCGGCGGTGGAGGCGGCCAGTTTCTGCAGCAGGGCGTCACCAGTCTGCACATACTGGGCTTTTAGGGTTATATTAGGATGCTCCTCCTCAAAGCGCTTGACCAGCTCCTCAAGGGCGGGCCAGGTATGCTGCACATAGGAATGCCAGAAGACGATTTCCGTTTTCCGGCCCGCTTCCTCTTTTCCATCAGATCCCTTACCGCAACCGGTCAAGATCACTGCCAGCAGATAGAGGCAGCAGAGCGGCAGTAAGCAATGAAGTAATCTTTTCCCGTACATCTTGATCTTCTCCAGGGGGTAATATCGGAGTTTACATGATACAACATATACAACAAGCCGAGGTCTTAATCCTAGGAGAATCCCTCGAAGTCAATCGAGACTCTCTCTTACCGGCAGGCCTACCCGGCACTCAGGGGTTCGTGCTTCCCGAGCCGGGAGTCTCGACTTTGGTCCGCCTTTCAACCCTTTTGCCAAGAGCGGCCGAGAGTGCATCCACCACGCCTGGATCGAAAGCACTGCCTGCTTGGCGCTCAAGTTCGGCCAGGGCGCTTTGCGGAGAAAGAGGCTCTTTGCCTGATGGAGGGTGGGTGAGCGCGTCATAACCATTTGCCACGGCGAGCAGCCTCGCCTGTAAAGGAATCTGCTCCCCTTTGAGACCTTCCGGGTAGCCGGTACCATCATAGCGCTCATGATGATAGCGCACTCCATCGAGAGCAGAGCGGAGGAACTCCGCCGGCTGGAGAATAGACATCCCTACGAGAGGATGGTTCTTCTCCAGGGCATCGCGATAGGCCTGAGGATTCGAGACCCGCAGGAGTTGCTCTTCCACGGCGATCTTGCCGATATCGTGAAGAGTGGCGGCGAAGCGCAGGATCTCCATTTCGTCCGGGGAGAGGCCCATCTGACGGGCGATCTGGAGCACATACCCGGTCACTCTCTCGGAATGGCCCAACATCTGAGGATCTTTTGCCTCGATCGCCCGCGTGAGAGCACGCACTGTCTCCCAATAGGAGCGCCGCAGGGTCTCATGTAATTGAGCATTCTCAATTGCCACCGCCGCTTCTCCGGCAAGGGCGCGCAGGAGTCTTTCATCACGCCGGCTCCAATGGCGGGGATAGTCGGAATAGACGCGCAACACCCCCAGGAATCTCTCCCCTCGCTGAAGCGGCACACAGATGCAGGAGAGTAATCCCTCCGCGATGGCTTCCTGCCGATAGTGGTAGGCGCGATGATCCTGGCGCAGGTCAGACAGCATCACCACCTTACCTCGCTTCACCTCCTGGTCTACTACCGAATCGCTGACCCGCACGGGGCCCTTGGAGATGTAGTCCGAAGAGAGTCCCCAGGAGGCAGCAGGCCGCAGTTCATCTCCTTTTCGAGCGAGCAGGCGGATAATACTGGCTTGTCCCTCAGTGATCTGGGCCGACATCCTGGCGATGTTGGGGAGTATGTCATCCAGGCGAAGGGATTGGCTAACGGCGTGGGAAACGGTGAAGAGGCTGGAGGCTTCCTCACCCTTTTCTTTCAGAATGGCGGAGAGCCGCGCTGTCAGCACGGCAATGGCGAAGAAGATCATGGTACGAATGACGATTTCGCTTGCAACAGGGCTCAATCCCCGAGTGGTATAGGTGACCCAGCCGCTCAAGCCCGCCGCTATCAGTGCGACAATGACACCCCGCACATCTCCCAGAAAAACGGCGGCAAGGATGATGGGGATATAGTAGAGGTGAGTATAGGAGGCGGCTATCCCCCTGAACTCAAGAACCAGCCAGGTGATGGCGATCAGTAGTATAGAAACGATTATGGCTATCAGCCAACGAGAAACCGCTCTCAGCACCAGTCTTCACCGTATTAGTATGATAAATGAGCCTGATGAAGGAAATTACACCCAAAGAGAACATTCCCGATTCCGACGGATATTATTCTCCTCTATTGAGCCCTTAGTACCATTCCGGGCCTTGCTCCGGTCAGTTTTCCTTCTCTGGCGACCACAACGCCGTTCACAATTACCCATGTGATTCCCTGGGGGGCCTGAAGCGGCTGCTGATAAGTGGCCTTATCAGCGATTGAGCTGAGATCAAAGACCACCAAATCGGCTTTGCAGCCCGGAGCAATCCTTCCCCTGTCTGCGAGACCCAGCCTCCAGGCGGGCAATGAGGTCATCTTCCGGATGGCTTCCTGTAATGCAAGAATCCCCCTTTCTCTGACGTACTCCGCCAGCACCCGGGGGAAAGTGCCAAAACCGCGCGGATGGGGATGGCCCCATTCTTCTTTAAAGTCCTTCGCCGCGGCATCTGAGCCCACCATTGTCCACGGCTGCTGAAGAACTGTCTCGATATCCTCTTCACTTATGCCAAAACGTATGATCTCTGTGCGGCCCTCATCGGCCCTCAGCAGACTGACCACTATCTCCAGCGGGGTTTGACGCCAAGCTTGGCAGACCTCGCTTATGCGTGTCCCCTCAAGTCCCTTCCTCTTATTTTCCATGTCAAAGGTGCGGGATATAATATATCCCTCCCATTCCTCCGGATCTGTTGCGCGTGAACCCCAGTCCTGCTTGATTCTCTCCAGTGCGGTTGAATCCCCCAAGCGAGAAAGCATGGCTTTCATTCCGCCCTGTTTTACCCAGTCCGGCAACACTACGGAGAGGTCTGTGTTTGTCGCTGTATAAGGGTAGATATCCGCGGTGACATCCAGGCCTGCTCGGCGCGCCTCCTCGATCTTCCCCACGGTGTCTTTCACGAGGCCCCAATTCTTCTCGCCGGTGACCTTGTGGTGTGAGATGTGGAGCGGGACGCGGCTGTGATGACAGATTCGCAGGGCCTCCTCCACAGATTCTCTCAGGTGGGCGCCTTCGTCTCGCATATGGAGAGAGAAGAATCCATGCCCGCGGGCTGTGCCGACGACCTCGGTGAGTTCTTCTGCATCGGCATAACACCCGGGTGGATAGACGAGGCCTGCAGAGATGCCGAAGGCTCCTTGCCGGAACGCGCGCTGGGCCTCTTCTTTCATTTTGTCCATTTCGTCCAAGGTCGCTTCTGTGCTCTCATGTCCCAGGGCGCGGCCTCGCAGGTTCCCATGGCCAACCAGGGTTGCGAAATTTGGGCCGATGCGGCATTTGTCCAGGCGCGTGAGGAATTCATCCAGTTCCTGCCAATCAACTTGCGCCCCATACGGCGCCAGCGCTTCCGCCATGGTGAGCTCGTGCTCCCGCTCCAAGGGAGCGGCGGAAACACCGCAATTGCCTCCTACTTCACAGGTGACTCCCTGCAAGAGTTTGCTCTCCGCCAGAGGGTTGGCCAGAAGAAGATGGTCGGTATGGGAGTGTATGTCAATGAAACCTGGGGCGACGAACTGTCCGGAGGCATCAATTATTTGTTTGGCGGAACCGGAGACTTTTCCAACCGCGGTAATAATATCACCTTCCACGGCCAGGTCGGCGCGTCGCGGGGGCGCACCTGTCCCATCCACTACTGTTGGATTGCGAATGAGCAGGGACATGGAATTCTACTTCGTCAAGATTGATGTACTCTCCTTTTTGAACAAGGATGGTAGGGTTTTCTTGCTTTCCGGGATGATATAAGTAGAAGAAGGAAGCGTCATAGCATGGTATATGTGTTAGGAGGAGATGCATATAGCACGGGGCACGTCACGCGCGCCGCCGTTTGACGGCGGCTCTTGTGACTCTCAGCAAAGAAACCGTAACAGGAGGGAACTTGCATGCGAGTTTACATGGTAGTGCTGATTACAGTAGTGTTGGCTTTGGGAGGAACGGCCGCTTGGGCCTACCCCAGTCTGGGCGGGGCCACCGGCCTGGTCACTGTACCTACCGCGGAAGTTGTGCCAGTGGGCGCGGTAGATCTGGCCGTGGACTACCAGAAAGTGGATGTCGGAGCGAAGGCCTTGGCTTCTTCGCTGGTGATGTACGAGGAGGAAGCGGAGATGCTGCCAATACGCGTTGTCGCGGGAGTGGCAGATGACATTGAAATCTGGGCCGCGTACAATGACGCCGACCTCGATTCCACAGACTTGAAGGTATGGAACGCGGGCGTGAAGTACATGATCGCCCACGAGGCCGAAGACAACGTCTCTGCGGCGATAGGCGCCTCCTTTGGAAGGCTAGAAAACAGTGATGATGTGGATATCATGACGGCCTTCGCCGTGGCCAGCAAGAGCCTGAACATGGGCGGTGGAGCCGACGTGGTAAGCGCAAAGGCCCATCTGGGCGTGATGTGGATGGACTTCGACTCCCCGATTTCCGAGGACCTGATTGAGCCTTTCGTGGGGCTTGAGTTCACCGGAGAAGGAGGCGCAAGTCTGGCGGTGGAATACCGCATGGACGACAGCGACATTGACGAGGACGCTCCATTCTCCGCGGTATTGCGCTACCCGGTGGGCGGAGCCACACCCTTGTGGCTGGAGGTTGGTACAACCAATGCTGCCCTGGCCGGCGTTGGATTGGATGACAACGACATCTTCTACGGTCTGTGCTACCGCTTTGGTGGTGCAGCGGGAGCCGCCGGAACAGGCGCTCGCACACAGCCTTGGGGTTACTAAGAGGTAAGAGACATCTCGCTTTTGCCTGCCCGCCAAGATTCGTGGCGGGCAGGCTGTTTTTTTTCTACCTGGTTTGCCTAATACAGGATTATCTCGCGGTTCTGAGTAGAATCGCTGTGGAGATTGCAGAAACGCACTAAACTCATTCTTGACCGCGCCATACAGGCGTGGTAGGGTTCACTTCAGTAATCCAGCGATGACGTATTCTTGCTGTAGGCCGTTATTGTGCAACGACACCTATGGATCTCAGCAAAGAAACTTAAACAGGAGGAAGCTCGGATGCGAGTCTACATGGCAGTACTGGTTGCAGTTATGCTGGGCTTGGGGGGAGCGGCCGGGTGGGCCTATCCGACTTTGGGCGGGGCCACCGGCCTGGTCACTCTACCCACCGCGGAGGTTGTGCCAGCAGGCGCGGTGGATCTGGCTGTGGACTATCAAGAGGTTGATATTGGAGCGAAGGCTTTGGGCGGTTCGCTGGGGATGTACGGGGAAGCAGAGATGCTGCCTATCCGCGCCGTCGCGGGAGTGGGTGAGAACGCTGAAGTCTGGGCCGCGTATAACAAGGTCAAGGTCGATCCGGGAGGCGAAGATCTGAAGATGTGGAATGTCGGCGGTAAGTACATGATCGCGCACGAGGAAAAAGACAGTGCTTCGGCAGCCATAGGTCTCTCCTACGGAAAGATAGACAATGGTGATGATGCCAGGGTTACGACGATTTTCGTTGTGGTCAGCAAGAGTCTGGGCTTTGGCGGTGGAGCCGGCGTAGCAAGTGCGAAGGCCCATCTGGGCGCGATATGGATGAACTTTGACTCTCCGATCTCTGAGGAACTGTCGAGGCCTTTTGTGGGTCTTGAGTTCACCGGTGAGAACGGCAGCATTCTGGCGGTGGAATATCGCAAGAGAGCGAGCGGCATCGATGTAGATACACCCTTTGCCGCGGTATTGCGCTACCCTGTAGGAGGTACTAAGCCTCTGTGGCTGGAGGTGGGCACAACCAACGCCGCTTTGGGCGGAATTGGACTGGATGAAGACGACGTCTTCTTTGGTCTATGCTACCGCTTCGGCGGCGCAGCAGGAGCCGCCGCGGGAAGAGCCCCCACCCAACCCTGGGATTACTGAGGGATGGTTGACATCTCGCTTTAGCCTGTCGGGCCGTTTTGAGACGGTCCGGCAGTTGCTTTTCTTGCGGAGACGATTTGAAGTTTTTCCCACTAGAGAAGAAGGTGTTTTCGCGTCCAGGCAGAAAGAGTTACTCGCCCGGTGGAGAAGCCAACTCCAGCGGGCGAGATTCTCATTAATCAACAAAAAGGAGAAAGCAGGATGACCAAGCCAGAGTTGGTGGAAGAAGTGGTGCAAGTGGCCAGTCTGAAGAAGAAAGATGCCGCGGCCGCGGTAGAGGCGGTGTTGGACAGTATCAAGAAGGCACTCAAGAAAGGTGATAAGGTTCAGATTGTCGGCTTCGGTTCATTTGAAGTAAGAAAGCGCAAAGGACGCACAGGACGCAATCCTCGCAACCCTGCTGAAATCATCAACATACCGGCCACCAAGGTGCCCGCCTTTCGACCCGGCAAGGAATTGAAGGATTTGGTCGCCGGCCGCTCTCGCTGAGCGCCGCCGGAGCCAACCAGGCAACTCGGTTCCTTCGGAGGTATGCCGGTGGATGCCCTGAGGGGCTCTTGACCACGGCTAGCGAGTATGGTAGATTCGGATTGGTAATTCAACGCCGACTGCTATGCAAGCCGTCGGCCGGTAAGGAGAACCGGGTTGCCACGGGCTGGAAGAACACAAGATCGGGGTTTCTGGTGGGCCTGCGGCACTTGTCGCAGCCGCAACTACTTGAGCGTAAAGAACAAGCGCAATGACCCTGATCGTATGAAGATAAGGAAATATTGCCCCCGGTGCAAGAGCCATACCCAGCACCGGGAAACGGCCATCAATGCTCGCGCCGGGAAGTCCTAGCGCGGTGAAAAGGGTGCAGGCCCGTAGCTCAGCTGGAAGAGCGCCGGTCTCCAAAACCGGTGGTCGTCGGTTCGAACCCGGCCGGGCCTGCCATCTTTTCGCCTGTTCCTTGGCGGACCGGCGCAAGTTTCATCCCCAGGCGATACTCAAACAATAGGTTGAAGAGAAGGTTCCAGTGAGAAGCAGGCCGAGGTTTGGAAGCAAAATCGTGAATTTCTTTAACGAGTCCTGGCAGGAACTGAAGAAGGTCTCCTGGCCTTCCAGGCAGGATGTGAAGAACTTCACCATGGTGGTGTTGGCCGCGGTCATATTCGTGGGCCTGTGTTTGTTCGTATTCGATACGGTGCTCGGGCTCTTTACTCGCAGACTGTTTGAGACGCGGTGACGGGGGATCAGATGGAAAAGCAGTGGTATGTGGTTCACGCATTCACCGGCCAGGAAGAAAGGGTGGCTCGCACTATCCAGCGCAGAGCCGCCGCGGCCGGCTTGGAGAACCGCTTCGGCCGGGTGCTGGTGCTTAGCGAAGAAGAGCTGAAAGGCACTCGACGCGGCAAACGCCAGATAACCCGACATAAGGTTTATCCAGGCTATGTCTTCGTTGAGATGGTCCTGGATGACTCCACCCGCCACCTGGTGCAGTCCACCTCCGGGGTGACCGGCTTCATCGGGCCCAACCGTCAACCGGTCCCTCTCAGCCAGACGGAGATAGACAACCTCCTGCAAACCGTGGGATCAGACGCCCCCCGCATCAAGGCCGCCTGGCACAAGGGGGATTTGGTCCGCATCATCTCCGAACCTTTTGACGGTATCCAGGGCACGATTGATGAGGTCAACCTTGCCAAGGAGAAACTTCGCGTATTGGTCTCCATCTTCGGCCGGGAGACTCCGGTTGATTTGAACTTCGGAGATGTTGAGAAGATAGACTGACGGCCCAACGGGACACACCTCTTCCGATGAATTTTCGCATACTCGCACTCGATTTAGACCGCACTCTCTTGAATGATGACCACCAGATTTCTTCCCAGGATGCAACAGCACTGCAAGAGGCCGCGGCGCGGGGCCTGCATGTCGTCTTTGCTTCCGGTCGGATGAGTGACTCCATTCGCCGCTATCCTGATTCTTTGGGACTGGACGGCCCTATTATCTCCTACAATGGCGGTATGGCGAGAGACAGCCGGGGCCGCGGGGATGCAGTCCTCACGGAGATACCTCTACCCGCTCAATATGCCGACAAGTTGATTGATTATGCGCGCGCGGAACACTTCCATCTGAATTACTACCTGGACGAAGTTCTATATGCCTGTGATGATCCAAAACTGAGACGGTTCGCCGACCTCTACAATTCCCGCACCGGTTCGCCTTATCAGTTTGTCCCCGATCTGGAGAGATTCAAAGGGCGCAGTCCAACCAAGATTATTCTTCTCGCCGATCCTTCCGATCCCGGTAAACCCGACCCCCGCAGTCGGAATGAGCAGTATCGTCTTTGGAAGAGAAGATGGGGAAATGAGGTCAATATCGTCTGCACTGACCCGGAATACCTGGAGTTCATGAACCCGGAGGCCACCAAAGGGGCGGCACTGGAGGCGATTGCCCGCCATCTGCGAGTACCCAGAGAACAGGTGATCGCTGTGGGAGATGGCCACAATGATACACCCATGATCGAATGGGCCGGGCTGGGAGTGGCAGTCGCCAATGCTCATCCGGAAGTGAAAGCCGCCGCCGATTATGTTTGTCAGGCGACCAACAATGATTCCCCGATAAGCGAGATCCTCGCCCGTTTCGGGGCCGTACCCAGATAAGAGATTAACCGCAAAGACGCGAAGTTCGCAAAGAACTACTGGGAGTGCAAGCCCCCTTGATCGCTTTGGCGATATCCGCGCCGAACTGGCGGCAGGCCTGCAGATCCTCTTCTGAGGGCACGAAGTTGGCCCGCGGCGCGGAGAGGGGAACCTTGAACTTCAGCCCTTTCAGCCGGTCCTCCAGTTGTTTGGGAGCCTCCCCGCTCCAGGCGAATGAGCCGAAAGCTCCGCCCACTTTCCCTCTCACTTTGATGGTGACAAGTGAAGATAATAGATCCCAGACCGGCTTCACCGCGTCAGCATTCATAGTCGGGGAGCCCACCAGTACACCATCCGCCTCCTCCAGCCGATCAACGGCTTCATTCATATCAGTGGTCACGACATCATAGAGGCCCGCCTTGACTCCCTCGGATTCGGCGCCGACTGCTATCTCCTTTGCCATGCGGGCGGTATTGCCGTAAGCGCTGGCATAGAAAATGGCCAAAGTTTTTTGCGTCTTCTCCGGCGAAGTGCTCCAGGTTCGATAGAGTTCCATGTACTTCTTCGGGTCAGAGCGAAGGAGGGGGCCGTGACCAGTGGCTATCATCGAGATTTCCCGCCCGGCGAGTTTCTCCAGCGCGCGCAATACATAGGCTTTGTGAGGGCGGAAGAGACAGTCGAAGTAGTATTGGAACTCAGGAGAGAAATCTCCGGCGCGGTCGTCGAACAGCCTTTCATCAGAGTAATGGCAGCCGAGGAAATCACAGGTAAAGAGTATCTTGTCCGGCTCCAGGTGGGTCAACATGGTGTCCGGCCAGTGCAAAAAGGGGGCCTGGATGAAGGTGAGTCGCCGGCCGCCCAGGTCCAGGGTTTGGCCGTCTTCTACGAGGAGTGGATTAATGTCCTGGTTTAGCAGATTCTGGATGAACCGGCCCGCCGTGCTCATTGCCACCACGCGGGCGGAAGGGACTTTCTGCAAGAAATCCCCCAGCACACCGGAATGATCCGGCTCCGTATGGCTCAATATCACATAGTTAATCTCCGATAAATCAACCAGGCTCTCCAGGTTGGAGAAGAATACCTCCTTAAAGGGGGGTTTCACCAGATCAATGAGCGCGGTCTTCTCCTTACCTTTCACCAGATAGGCATTGTAAGTTGTGCCATGGGGGGCCTCCATGACTATGTCGAAGCGGCGTATTCGAGGATCCAGCGCGCCCACCCAGTAAATGTCCCTCGCAATCTCTACAGGCTTCATCTTGTCTTTCCTCTCTATTGAAGTGGGTAAATCTATCTTACCCCGCGGCAGCAGGGATTCCTTGTTGCTTTTGGCAGGAAGCAAACACTTCTCTTGCGAATATTTAGTGAGTAGAGATGAGCAAACAGAAGGCAAAAGACGAGAAGATTTCCGCGGATAATGCCAGGCCGCCTTTGCCGCGCTTTGCCAAGATTATCCTCGTGGCGATCATTCTGCTTTATGTCGTCTTGTCGGTGTTGTATTCATTTTCCACCCGCTTGAAATGGGGCCCGGATGAGCCCGCGCACTTCGTCTATGTCAAATCCGTGGCCCTGGATTTCCGCCTGCCCAAGATTCAAGGGGATATGGCCAAATACGTACCCGGCGAATCACTTTCACATCAGCGACAACACCCGCCCGTCTATTATGCGCTGGCCTCAATCCCGTATCGAATATTTGCGGGACTACCGACAGATGCCATCTGGATACGGCTGCGCTGGTTTTCGATTCTCATCGGCCTGGCGGCATTGCTGCTGGAATGGAAACTGGCGCGCCTGCTGTTTCCCAAGGATTTCTCCGTGTGTCTCGCCAGTTCCGCAATACTGGCTTTTCTGCCCATGTTCACCTATATCACTTCGGTGGTGAACAATGACGGTCTGGCAATCGTGGCCTTCGCCGCGGTCGTGTATCAATGGGCCCGGATACTCTCCGGAAAGACGAACCTGGCGAACATAGTAATTGCGGGAGTACTAACGGGGCTGGCGATACTGGTCAAGGAATCGGCGCTGGCCCTACTGCCTGGACTCATCATAGTAACGGCCGCGGCAAGGCCGCCAGGCTCGGAGAATATCGGCTTGCGGCGGGTGGGAAGAGCGTGTGCGGCGCTGGGGGTAGCCGCAGTCATCTGTGGAGGCTGGTTCGCCTACAATATGGCAACCTGCGGCACTCCCACCGTCTATGCTTATGTGAGGCCGCTCTATGAGAGCTTGGGGCAGGCCTTACGGGAACCCTATGGAATGGGGGACAGGCCCGGGCTGTTCATTATTCTGGAGATTGCCGCGGAGAGGACCCTCATGTTTCTGTGGCTGCCGTGGTGGGCGGTGGTAGAGCAAGGGGTGATTCCGGAGTTGGGCTATAAAGCCGTCATGGGCGTATTGAGCCTGGTGGCATTTCTTGGGCTGATGCTGGCCCTGGTAGATTACTGGCGCCGCCGCACCGGATTGAGCGCGCTGCAGGCGAACACCCTGTCGCTCATGCTCTTAACGGTGATTATGCTCATCGGAGGGATCGTGCGATATGTGTTGTTCGTGGACTATACCGCGCTGCAGGCAGGGAGATATTTGATAGTGGTGTGGCCTCTCTTGAGCATCATGGGGGTGGTGGGGCTGGCGACACTGTTATCAAAACACTGGGCAAAGGCGGTTGGGCTGACGGTTCTGGCGGCTGCGTGGCTGGCAGGTAATATCGGCGTCTTGTGGTTGGTCTATCTGACCTATCAGACTTGAAGGGCGATCACTCTTCCAGATCGTACCGGGGCGTCTCAGGGTATGGTTTGTGCTTTGCAACAGCCCTGGAATAGACGCCCATCTTTGTGAGCGTCTCCGTCAAGCAGTGTGTTTTACTCCTGTACTGTTTTGCAGCGGCCGCGTAGACAGTCTCATTCATCTTCGCCGGTATTCTCTTCAGATATCCTTCTTTCAACAACTCCTTGAGCGCCTTGTTCATGAACCTGCTGCTGTGCTCTCTCCGATAAAGTTCGTCAATGATTTGACTTCTGCCCAAGTGGGCACTGACTTTGCCGCGTTTCTTCTCGAAATCTCTGGCAAATTCGATGATGGTGTCCTTTATCTCGCAGATTTCCTTTCTCTGCATGAGCAGTATCTCCAATCTGCGTTTGCGCTTTTCAGCGCCAAGGGCGCAACTGGCCCTCAATACTGAGAGAAAGGCGCGGCACTTTCCTGCGCCGGACTCTGCCAGGACTCTGAAGAACGATGTCATTTTTCGGCCGTTCTATCGGCTAACCGTAAAGGACTCCCTTATGCCAATTTCGGCGGCGCGCTCAGGGTTTCCTGTATGAACAATTTGCGATTTCGCGAAGACCCTTATTGACGAGGGCGCTGGGGTAGTGATAGATTGCAGTGGGTTGGGCCGTTAGCTCAGCTGGTAGAGCAGGGGACTCTTAATCCCAAGGTCACAGGTTCGAATCCTGTACGGCCCACCAGCCTTCGCCGAGGCTTCGGCTGGTGAGAAAGGTGAAAGGAGAGAGTGGAAAGTAGAACGCTTCTGTGGTTTCACTTCTCCACTTTCTACTCTCAACTCTCTCGTGCACGCTGGGCGAGTGGCGGAATGGCAGACGCGCGTGGCTTAGGACCACGTGCCGCAAGGCGTGGGGGTTCGACTCCCTCCTCGCCCACCAGCTTTCGCCAAGGCTTCGGCTGGCGGGCCCACGGTATTTACTGAGGAGGACTCATCTTCTTGGAGCTGACCTCTTTACTCCTCCTCCTGCTTCTCTTCTTGTTCACACGGGTGCTCGGCGACGTCGCCGTGGCATTCCTTGATCTGTTCAGGGCTGCAGGTCTTGGGGTCTTTGCCCTTTTCGCAAAGGTTTTCGCTTTCCGAAGTCATAGCAGTAAGTCTCCTTTCTTCTTTTTGGTACTCCTGTGTCGAGGAGTCTTGCGGCATTGGGCCGCGGTGGGACAAGCCGACTTGGGGGGCTCACATACTTGCCCACACCATTGTTCGAATTGTGAGAACAGCGTTTTCAGCGCATTGCGATTCGTCTGGTAGTGCACCCAATAGCCCCGCTTCTCGGCCGTCACCAGTCCCGCCTGGCGCAGCACCCGCAGGTGTTGAGAGACGGCGGACTGCGAGATACCCACCGCATCCGCCAGCGCCGATACGCAAACCGGTCCCCCCGAGAGCGCCTCGAGAATCCGAAGCCGCGTCGGGTCACACATTACCTTGAGAATCTCGGTCAAGTTGCGGGCTGTGCGTTTCATTAGTATATGCGTTGATACTAATATAAATTGAGGGGGCTGTCAATGCCTGTCGCGAGTGAGCGTTACCCGGTTCTGTAGACGGGCGGTGCGGATTGCTCTACCGGAGGCGGTCCTTTTCCCACAGATAGGCGACTCCCCACCCTGCCCTCCCCCACAAGGGGGGAGGGAACGAGACGGCATAAAGACATTCCGCTTAGTGGTGACTCGCTCCAAATCCGGGGCGAGAGGGCTTGCGAGAACCGGGTAAGTTGATGGTGAGCAAACCGTCCGCGCAAGAGGAGTAGAACCGTATTCTGCTTCAATCCGGATGATCACACCCGGGAGCGCCTGAATCTTGACAGAGAGAGGGCGGCGGGATATGATACCAAAGACAGGAAGAGCCGCTTCTTGTGAGGAGCGGGGCGGGCGGGAGTAGCTCAGTGGTAGAGCATCTGCTTGCCATGCAGATGGTCGAGGGTTCGAATCCCTTCTCCCGCTCCAGTATGAATTCACGCGGAGATCCAACCTCGTCCAACATGATGAAGCGGTGAGCGGACGAGGTTGTCTTATTCTTGCCCGAAAGCCGGCCGGCAGGGATTAGGAAATGGAGTGATGAGATGCAAGTCGAGATCGAGCGCCAGGAGGAGGGTGAAGTCGGGCTGAGGATCTCTGTGGGGCCGGATGCGGTGGCTGCAGAGGTGGAAAGAGTCTTCCAGGCGGCGGCGAAGAGTATCCAGATACCGGGTTTTCGGCCCGGCCGTGCGCCCCGCGCTATGATTGAGTCCAGGCTGAATATGGATGAAGTCCGCAAAGAAGCGCAGGAGCGGCTCACCCATTCCGGCTACCTGGAGGCATTGGATGAGACCGGGCTGGAGCCGATTGATCGCGCCCGGGTGGAAGATGAAAGCCTTCAGGAGGACGGAGGCTTCACCTTTCGGGCTGTGGTCCCGATCATGCCTGAGGTGAAACTTGGAGAATATCGGAGGTTAAAGGCGAAGAAGCCGTCAGCGGAGGTGACGGAAGAAGCCGTTGAGGAGGAACTGGAGAGGCTTCGAGGACGCTTGTCGAGTTTCGTGCCCCAGCCCGAACGCGCCATAGAAGAAGGCGATATAGCCATCATTGACTACGCTGTCGAGGTGGATGGCAACATAGTCGAGAAAGCCGGAGTGCAGGGATATCCCCTGGAGGTTGGAAATGACTCGCTGTTCCCACAGTTGAATGAGGGCCTGCTTGGAGCAAAGCAAGGGGAGGCCTTGCGGATAGAGAACCGGCTGCCGAAGAACCATCCTGATACAGAACTCGCGGACAAGGAAGCCGTCTTCGTCGTGACTGTAAAAGATGTCAAAGTACGGAGCCTGCCGGAGTTGAGCGATGAGTTTGCCCGCCGGGTGGCCGATGTCAAAGATCTGGAGGAACTCCGCAAGCGGATACGAGAATCATTGGAGAAGTTGTCCGCTCACTTGGCGGAGGAGGCCCTGCGGGAACGGCTCGTAAATCAAGTGATTGAAGCCTCCGAGTTTGAGCCGCCGCGCCTGCTCGTAGACAGATTCATGGAAGCGAGAGAGAACGAATTGACGAGTGAATTGGAAAGACAGGGCACGAATCTGGAGAGTTACCTGGCCGGGCGCGGGATGACTTATGCGGCGTGGAAGAAGAACCTGGAGACAGAAGCAGAGCGCAATCTCAAGCGGTTCCTCGTCATGCGGGAAGTGGAGAGAAAAGAAGGAATCACTGCCAGTGACGAGGAGATAGAGGCGGAGATTGCACGCCTGGCGGAAAGGGACCAGGTCTCCCCGGCGGCCAAACGGCGCGCATTGGAGGCAGATAATGCCATTGAGGATATCGCCGGCCATCTGCGCCGGGAGAAGGCGCTTCAAGTCCTGCTTGACTCTGCGGAGATAAGCCTGGAGGAACCGGAGGCGAAGGCTCCGGTTCAGACAGAAAGCCCTGAACATGGTAAAGAATAAGAGCGCTCGGCACAATTCCGGGCGGGGAGACGAGGTATGGTGCTAATCCCAACAGTTATTGACCAGACGCCGCGCGGAGAGCGCATCGTTGATATTTACTCTCGCCTGCTGAGAGATCGCATAGTCTTCATCGGCGGTTCTGTGGATGATGACTATGCCAACCTCATCATCGCGCAACTTCTTTTCCTCTCCGGAGAGGACCCCGGGAAGCCGGTGCAGATGTATATCAACTCGCCGGGAGGGGTGGTACCCGCGGGTTTGGCGATCTATGACACCATGCAGCTGCTAAAGCCGCCGATTCAAACCTATTGTGTCGGGATGGCCTTCAGTATGGCGGCGATATTGCTGGCGGCCGGGACGGAAGGGAAACGCTTTGCCCTCCCCCACTCCAGGATTCTCATTCACCAGCCACATGTAGGAGGGCTTTCCGGCCAGGTAACTGATATTGACATCCAGGCGCGGGAGATGCTTTATACGCGGGACATGCTGAATGAGGTGCTCGCCAAGCACACTTCCCAGCCCCTGGAGAAGGTGCGGCGGGACACCGAACGGGACTACTATCTTTCCTCCCAGGAGGCGAAGGACTACGGCATAATTGACGAGGTGCTCAACCAATAGCCATAAGGTTTCTTGATGTCATCAAGCAGCATCGGATCAGAAGCCTATTCGTAGTAAGAGACTAATAGCAGCAAATGTCACACCACGCTGCCTGCTGTTGAGTGAATTCGCAAAAGCGAGCGGCAGAGCAAGCGACGCAGCAAAAGTTGAGGTAACTATGCGTACCGAACGCCGAGAACCGACCTGTTCTTTCTGCTTCAAACGCCAGAGTGAACTTCCCAAGGGAACACGGCTGATAGCGGGCCCGGACGGGGTCTTCATATGTGTTGATTGTGTCAGCCTGTGTAACGAACTGGTCGGCGAAGAAGGTCGCCGGCTTTCACCCGGAGAGCAGCCGGACGAACCTCTCCGCCCTATTCCGAAGCCGAAGGAAATCTACGAGGCGCTGTGTCAGTATGTCATCGGTCAGGAGAAGGCGAAGCGAGTTCTCTCCGTCGCCGTCTATAATCACTACAAGCGTATTCAACTCCGCTCCAGTGATGAGGAGGTTGAATTACAGAAGAGCAATATTCTCCTCATCGGCCCCACCGGCAGTGGAAAGACTTTACTCGCCTCCACTCTTTCGCGCATTCTGGATGTGCCCTTCACTCTGGCGGATGCGACCTGCCTGACTGAGGCCGGCTATGTGGGAGAAGATGTAGAGAATATTCTCCTTCAACTCTATGACGCGGCGGACCGTGATCTGGAGCGCGCCCAGCGAGGCATCGTCTATGTTGACGAGATCGACAAGATAACCCGCAAATCCGACAACCCCTCCATCACCAGGGATGTGAGCGGAGAGGGTGTCCAACAAGCGCTCTTAAAAATACTTGAGGGAACTGTTGCCAATGTTCCTCCACAGGGGGGGCGCAAACATCCCCAGCAGGAGTGTCTGCAGATTGATTCCACGAATGTCCTCTTCATCTGCGGCGGCACCTTTGACGGACTGGAGCAGATAATCTCCAGCCGGATGAACGAACAAGGTCTGGGCTTTACCGCCAAACCCAGGGAGAAGCATGTGTCCTCACTCTCCGAGGTGCTGCCTGACGACTTGTTGAAATTCGGCTTCATCCCCGAATTCGTAGGGCGGCTGCCGGTGATGGCTACTCTCGATGCTCTGGAGCGCGCGGCTCTGGAGCAAATCCTGGTGGAGCCCAAGAATGCGCTGATCAAACAATACCAGAGGTTCTTCGAATGGGATGGAGTGGAACTGGAAGTAACGGATGATGCAATCTCCGCTATCGCTCAGGAAGCCATCCGCCGCGGCACAGGCGCCCGCGCGCTGCGCACCGTCATGGAAGAGATAATGCTCAATATCATGTATGAAATCCCCTCCCAGCGCTCCGCCCGCCGCTGTGTGATAAACGAGGAAACCGTCCTTAACAAACAAGAGCCGCTGCTGGTCACAGCCTCCCCCCGCCCCGCCAAGAAAAAGCAGCCGGCGTAGGAGAGAGTCTGGGAGTCGAAGAGTCAGGAGTTGAGAGTCCGGGAGAAGGTCCCAACCGCGGGATATTTCGAAACCGCAGATGCACGCAGATTGACACAGATTTCACAAGGCAGGAGCAATTGCTCCTGCCTTTTTTATCAGCGCACATTGAAAAGTGCGGCTACCGGATTGGCGGTAGAAGCAAGGGCTTCTGTCCTACCGAATTTCCCTTGGGGTTAATCCGCGTGTATCCGCGGCTAAATCGAATTCGGCGGGCGGGCAGTGAAAGGCAGGAGGCGAGGTGGTGCTTAACGAAAACTTCCATTGAGGATATGGCAGGAGCGAAGGCTCCTGCCCTACCGATTTCTTCTTTGGCGTTTATCTGCGTCAATCTGCGGTTGAATAGTCTTCGGCATAGAGGGCAGGATGCGAGGTTCTGCCCAACGGACTCTTGCAGCGAGGAAGCGAGATGGCAAATCTTTACGGAAAACCGGTTAAGCGAAAAGAGTTGGATGCGCGCGTGTCCCGCATGGGACAGGTTGCGGGTGTGCGGCTGGCGACCCTGGAGGAGGGAACCTCACAAGGTGTGAAGGTAGCCGATGTGCACACCGGCTCCGGGCTGAATTTCACGGTGGCGCTCTCCCGCGCTATGGACATATATGCCGCGGATTATTGCGGCCGGGCGCTGGCCTGGCTCTCACCGGTAGGTCTCGCCGCCCCCGCTTTCTATGAGCCGGAAGGGTTGGGCTGGCTGAGGACATTCGGGGGCGGATTGCTGACCACTTGCGGGCTCACCTATCTGGGCGCGCCGGATGTGGATGAAGGCGAAGCCCTGGGCCTGCATGGGCGAATCTCCAATCTGCCCGCCAGCCGCGTATGTGTGAGCGAAGAATGGGCCGGCGAAGATTACGAGATGTCCATTGCAGGGGAAGTGACGGAAGCGGTGCCGGTTGCGGGAGAGTTTATGCGGCTGAGGCGTAAAATCACCGCCCGCATGGGCGAA
>JABAOF010017656.1_pt3 | contig 22122 bp, 16 predicted proteins | sample 7062171 | NCBI WGS metagenome assembly JABAOF01 (sample SAMN14538628, study PRJNA623070) | marine sediment metagenome | biome: marine biome [ENVO:00000428]; feature: marine pelagic biome [ENVO:01000023]; material: deep marine sediment [ENVO:00002113] | place: India: Gulf of Khambhat ...
ACCATCCTCGCAGTGCGGAGGACTTGCGCCCCAAGACCCCAGTACATGTTGGGAAAGTCGCTCAAGTCTACGGGGGCAGTATCCAACAGGTCGTGGGGAACGGCCTTGATTCCAAGCTTGGCTAGATGCTGGCCGACGTGGAGATTCGCCCTCTCATCGTGCAGGTTGTAAGGCCGGCCGCTCACCGCGACCCAGGGCTCGTCCGGGCCCAGCGAATCGAAGAAGCACCGTCCCTCCCTAATGAGGTCCCGCTCGAACGCCTGCTGCACCTCAAGAGCATCGCGGAAAGCGCGCTCTATTTGGCGTCGCCTCAGCGCCAATCGCTTGCCGAGGGTGCGATGCAGCTCCGTGACGATGCGATCTACCGGATCGTTGAGACAGATCGTCGGTGACACGAGCGCGTCTCCTGGGACGTCGAGAGCCGCGCTGACCATGTATTGACTGCCCTGGACCAGGGGGCAGTAGAAGCCGGTCTCGTGGGGTCGGGGGGTGGGCATGTTGATGACCGTCGGCAGAAACAAATAGCGCGTCAGCCCCAGCAGTGTCCGCACGTGACCGTGAAACACCTCGATCGGGTAGCACGTTTGCCCGGTCACGGATTCGATCCCCACAGTCGCGATGCGCTGCGTGGTCTTGGGTGAGAGGACCACCGCGAAGCCCAAACCCTGCCAGAAGCGTGCCCATAGAATGCCCGTTTGCAGGAAGTGCAAGGCCCGCGGAATGCCGATGGTGGGCCTTCCATCGATGCGATCAAGGGGGCGCCGGCTGACGGTCTCGTCAAAGCCGACCTCCGTCGCATCCACGCAACCTTCTTCCAGATAACCTTTGAAGAGGAGTTCACGCCTCTTGAACCAATTGACCTCGGGCTTCGCCCGCGCTCGCTTCATTTCATAACGGCCGCAATCACCGCCCCAGACGCTCTTCCTACCTCCAAAGTCATAGATCCTCAACTTGCATTCATTGTGGCAGTTCTTGTCGGCTCGGCAGACCTTCTCCGTGACAGAGACTGTGGCGTTAACCAGAGAATCGAGTCCGCGCGATCGAGATTCGAGGAACTCCCCGCTCAGGCGCCTTTCCATCACACTCAGGGCAGCCCCGTGAGCACCCAGCACCTCCCGGTGTGCAGGGACGATGATCTCCTGTTGCAGGACGTTCTCGAAGGCGGCCACAACGCCCATGTTGAGCGACGGACCGCCGAGGAACATGATGCGCCTGCCTATTCGCCGATTCTGTACCACGCGGTTGAGATAGTTGTGGACAATGGCATAGCAGAGACCGGCTACGAGATCCTCGAGGCGAGCACCCTTCTGAGCGTACGAGAACAGATCGGATTCCATGAACACGGTGCAACGTTCCGTGAGACCGATCGGACTGGCTGAAGAAAGGGCAATCTCCTGGAACTCCCTGACGATGTTGATTCCCAACTTGCTTGCCAGCTCGTGCAGAAAGCTCCCGGTCCCCGCGGCGCATACCTTGTTCATGTCGAAGTCGAGCGGGTAGCCATTCTCGAGCCAGATGTACTTGGAGTCCTGACCGCCGATCTCAAACACCGTGTCCACGGTCCGATCCCAGTGCACGGCAGCTCGGGCGTGCGCGGTGATTTCGTCAATGATGAGATCGGCGTCGACGAAATCACCCACCACGTGGCGTCCGGACCCGGTGGTAGCAGTGCCCAGCAGCCTGAGTCCGTCGCCAAACTCCTCGTAAATCCCAGTCAGGAGACTCTGGGTCACTTCTATGGGCCTCCCCTGGGTCTGGACGTACTGCTTGTGAACTACCCTCCGTTCCGCATCCATCAAGACGGTCTTTGTCGTGGTGGAGCCTACATCCACTCCCAGATAGGCCTCCAGCTCCGAGCTAGGTGCCTGCGGTCGCCTCGGAATGACGACTTTGTCCGTGAAGGTCGTTCTACGAAGGCTGAGCGCCGCAGCCCGGGGCCAATCGCTGTCCCCGTCATCTGTGATCGATTCCAAGTCGGCAAGGCGTAGGGCCTGACGTCGTTTCTGGGCGTGGCCCAGCAGCGCCGCGCCCAAAGCCCCGACGGAGGTATGGTGAGGAGGGACTACCAACTCGGGATAGTAGCGCCGAAAGGCCTCCACCTGAAGTTCATTGCTGGCGACGCCTCCGACGAACACCACGGGATCTTCCACCTCTTGACTGGCGACGATGGTGCTGACGTAGTTGGCGGCGTTGCCCTGGTGGAGCCCGGCGATGATGTTTGCCAGGGACTCGCCCTTGTTCTGCAGGTGAATCATGTCCGACTTGGTGAACACCGTGCAGCGGCAGGCCACCGGTGCGGCGCTGGCACTCTGCCTGCCCAGCGCTATGAAGTCGGAGACAATCTGTGAGATATGTTCCTGCGAGAACGAGACGTGCTCGTCATAGATGGATGATGCGAGCCTCTCCGCCTGCTGATCGATGAAGGAGCCGGTGCCCGAAGCGCAGGGGCCGTTCATGGCAAAGAACTTCAGGTGCCACTGTCCGTCCTCATGAGAGAGTCGGTAGAGCGCGGCGTCCTGTCCGCCCATGCTGAGTATCGTGGCCGCACCAGGGACCAGGTGTAGCACCCCGAGCAGCTGTGTGATGGAGTCATACTCATAGAGCGCGTCAGCCCGATCCGCGATGATCTTGCCATGGATGCCAGTGAAGGCGACTCCCCTTATCCGCTCGGGATCGAAGCGGCGGAAGATGGATCTCAGAACTTCAAGCGTGTGAGTAGCGCACCTGCCGAAATGGCGTTTGTAAGGGTGCTCATAGACCAGCTTCTGCCGCTCATCGACGACGACACAGTTCACGCTCACCGAGCCCACATCGATCCCCAACGTGTACTCCCCCGACGTCGTCTCGCCGCCGTGATCGATTGGGATCGGATCGCACGACTTCATGATCCTGTTCCGTCAGCTCTGCGTTGATTCTCTCATAGGAAGGACCGCATCCGCCTCCGCCGCTCGGCACCAGGCCTGATGCCCCAGTGACGTCCTTAGATTAGGTCACGAAGCCTCAGAGCACCAGGGATGCGGCGGGTCTGCGATTAGAAGCTCGGAGATCGGGAGCATCGCGGACGATCCTCTCGCTCTCCAAGCTGTTGTCAAGGGTCAACTTATGCTAGTAGGGACGAGCGACACGCCGTGAGTCAGGATGGCGCGACCGTTCTTCACACGGATCTAACGGTGCCTTCAGGAAAAGCGGCTATAGGAGTGGTCCACAGAATCACGCACCCGCAGGTATACCAGGTACACGGCTCGGAGGTGCTGTCATGGCCACGATAGCTGCATCAATCGAGAAGCATCACAGGCTCATCATCTCGGTGCTCGCGCTCGTGATCCTCGTCATGGCCGCATCCTGCATCTTCCACGATGTCCTGCCGCTCTGCCATTGGGTGTTCGGATGCGATCACCAGATGCATGTTGCGACCACTCCATGAGGCTGCCCAAGACACTAGACGATGAGTGAGCGGCTACGCGGTTCCAACCAGCCCGCGTCGCCAGGTCCGCCACGCAAAAACCACGTGTCCCCCGGGAGACACGTGTTCAATCGACGGTCGTGACCGCTGGAAGCCCCGGCCCTCATCGAGGCAGCTCGGCCGGCGCCAGCTCGATTTCTCGCCCGATTCGATCGGATAGTGCCGTCTCGTCCAACCTCCACTCCGTGCGCCCGGCAATGCGGACTTCGAGATTCCTCACAGACGGCGGCACGATGATCTCGTAGCTTGCCGTCGACGCAGCGCTGTTGACAATCCGCAGGCCCCCCGGCAGCACCACCAGCTCCTCGGTTCCATCTCCCCCGATCACCCTCGCGGTCACAGACGACACCGAGTCGACGGCGATTGTGACCGTGCCCCGACTCTGTGTGCTGACGACTTCCAGGCTGAAGCTCGAATCGACTGCGGTGAACGTCACGACCGCCATCGCCTCTGCGACATCGATCGATGGCTCCTCCATGGGCTGCGCCGGCTGAGGCGCTTCCGTGAACAGAGACCGGATGGCGAGCCAACCCTCGACCAGCCATGCCCGAGCCGGACTCGCCGCTATGGCGACCACGAGAAGAACCGCTGCCGCCCGGAGCATCCTCATCCGAGTCCAGCGACGCACGACCGAGCGCGTGCCAACCGCGCCGGTGACTCTTCGTGGCGTGCCCTCGCTCGATTCTGCGGCCGCGTCGCCGCGTCGGAGAGCGAGTCCGAACAAGTGAGACAGCTGTTCGAGCTCGGCCGCACTGCGACGACAATCGGTGCAGTCCCGTAGATGCCGGTTGATCCATTCCTCCTCCTCCGGCTGGCACTCTCCGTCGAGGAGTCTGATCAGATCCCCGTTCTCGATGTGCCTTCCATCTCCGGCCATCGGCTGGTTCATGACAGTGTCCCTCCCACCGGGCCGAGCTCGCCGGCGAGCTTTCGCAGTGCACGAGCAATCATGGTACCCACAGACTTCGTTGTAGTACCTACGGCCTCGGCAATCTCTCTGTGCAAGAACCCCTCTTCCCGCATAAGCAGCACCGTACGCTCTCTTTCCGACAGCTTCGCGAGCATCCGGCGCACTACCTGACGGCGTTCGGCGCGCTCGAGCTGGGCGTGCGGATCAGGTTGCGGATCCGACGAGATCGCCTGCTGAGGGCCATTCATGAGCTCCCGTAGTGGCGTCTGCTTCCTCCAGTGATCGCGTACCACATTCGTGGCGACAGTGAACAGCCACGCCCTGAGGTTGGCCGAGTGTGCCGGAGGCCGCGTGAGCATGCGCAGGTATGACTCCTGTGCCGCATCCTGCGCCTGGTCCGGATCACCCGTGAGGCGGGTGAGGTACCGAATCAGAGCTGCGTTGTACTCCGCAAACAGCGCGTCTACGTCCACTGTGCGCTGCATCATCCACGCGTACCCGGGCGCCAGATCCAGTACCGCTCTCTGCCCAGCTCCGAATCGTCGATCAACACGATCTCAATGCCACGTCAAACCGAGCGTGAAGGTCAGCGAGACATCCGTCTCGTCCCTAAAGAAGTAGACCAACAGATCGACGTTCGGGGTCACGAAGAAGTTGCGGCCCAGGCGCAAGTCGATACCGGTACCGAGCGTCGGACCCACCCCCGAGCTGCTGTGCGCCGTCACAATCCCGAACCCCCCTCTCAGGAACCACTCACTCAATAGAGCGCGGTTCGGCGACCCACCTTGGATGGGAAAGACCGCGGCCGTCGCCGCAATGCTGACCCGGCTGTGCTCACCCGTCTCGTCGTGACGCCACCAGTTCAGCACCTGCCCGCCGAACTGCACCCGACTGTTCGGTGTCCCTCCCATCCGTACATAGGTGGCAGCACCGCGAAGTCCGTCCATCAATCCGCCACCGCCCCCGAAGCTCAACCAGAACCCCGACCGTGTACCCACCTCCTGTGGCAATGCCGATCCCGCGCCAAGCACGAAGACGACTGTCAGGGCAAGCGTGACTTTCTGGAACATTGTGCCACTCCTCTTGCGTATAAGATACGAGTGCCGGGCAGCTAGCCCCGGGGCGGCCTTCTCTGCTCCAACGAATGAGGTGGCCACAGTCTGACGACACCTCGGCGCCAAGAAGTTGGATGGGAGGGCCACACGGGTGTTGAGCAGCGAATGCCGACAGCAACGTTCGGCTTGGTGCGTCAGAAGTCCTCGGTTGAGATCGTTGCTCGCATTGGGGAGCTCCGAGAGCACCAAATGGGGATCATGCACGGGGTCGTGAATCGCGTAGGCTGGGCGGCGGCATGCCTCGGTCTCGCAGCGGGGCTGCCGGCGATCGCGCTCGAGGCACAGCAGCCGCGGGGAACCGACGAGCTCGGCGGTACCATCTCGGGCACGGTCCTCGCAGTGGACGCGGCGAGCCCACTCCCGTTCGCCATCGTCACACTCACCCCGCTCCCCTCTGCGCCTGCCACGAACGCTCCCGCCGCCCACAACGCACGGGCGGTGGTGACGCGACACGACGGCACGTATCGCTTCAGCGACATTCTTCCCGCCGCATACCGGCTTCACATACGATGCATCGGCTATCAAGCCACCTCCGTCGACGTGGAGCTGCTACACCCTAAGGGTGTCAACGTATCCGTCGCACTGGAGGTCGCTCCGGTCCTGCTACGGCCAATCGAAGTGCATGCCGTTTCCTCAGATCTGTATGCTGGTAGGGCGAAGGCTCAGGCCGGAGTGGGACTCAAGCGTGTTGAGATCGAACAATGGCGCCAGCGTTCCTTCCTGACCAGCGATGTTCGAGTGCTGACGCACGATGACGTCCTCGACGCGGTTACGCTGGGTGCTTCCGATCCGTTCCGAGCCCTCCAGCGACTTCCTGGTGTCACGGCCCGAGACAACTGGGCTGCCGAAGTCTGGACTCGTGGCGCCGCGTGGGACCAGACTCGCGTCTACTTCGATGGCTTGCCGCTCTTCAATCCGCTCCACGCTGGCGGTGTGACCACTGCGGTGAACGACGATGTACTCGGGTCGGTGCTGTTTCATTCCGGTGTCCGCTCCGTGTCCCTCGGCGAAGGTGCGGTAGGTGTCATCAACTTCGCGTCGCGGCCAGCCGGCGGAACCGGAGACGTGCGCGGGTATGGGACGCTGGGCTGGCTTGCTGCTGGGCTCACCCTGGAGCGCCGGTTCTTCGACGGACGTGTGGGTGCGCTGGTAGGAGGGAGAGTTTCCCCCGACCGATCGCACGACCTACCCAAGGATTACGTGGATATCGTCGCTCGCGTCGACGTGGACCTGGGGGCTGAGCGCTACCTCGAGCTCAGCGGCATCTGGGAACGCGACTGGATCAGAAACTCCCTCGATGGTGGTCCGACTTACAACAGGTTTGCGTGGGGGAATCTCGCCGCGCGGCTCACGCTCGACATGCCGGTGTCAGGCGCGTATTCACGCCATACGATCGGCTTCAGCCAGTTCGACCGTGTGGCACGGCAGACGAAGACCGGAGCGCTTGGTGAGCCTTTCGATGTGTACAACCTGATACAACCCAGCACCGACGGGCTCATCAGGTATCTGAGCGCGAGCGGCGAGTTCGGCTCGCTGATCCCCGACGAGACTGAGACCGGCTGGCGGGCTGGCTATCAGCTGACCCATCAGTTTCTCACCAACGACGGCGCGCCCCCGGCGCCCTACCCGATCCCGACCTTCTCGGGCTCAGCGACTCCGGACGGTCGGTTGACCGTGGCTTCGCTCTGGGCCGAGGCCCGCTGGAAGCCTGCTCGCCGACTCAGGCTCCAGGGCGGGATCAGAGTAGAGGGCTCGAGAGCGATTCAGAATGCTGGACGAGTCCGCCTCGCCCCGCAGCTATCGGGCCGGTACGCGGTCACGGGGAGGCTCAACCTCACCGCCGGACTAGGACGGTCATACCAGTACCTGCAGACGCTGGGTCCCGCCGCCGCCGGATCGAGGATCGGACCTGGCCTGGCCATCGGTCACGTCTGGCTGCTGGCAGGTGAGAATACACCGGCGGTCCAGAGCGACATCGTCTCGATCGGAGCAGAACGTTGGCTCGGTAGGGATCTGCTGGCGTCGGTGAATCTCTACCTGAGACGTGGGGCCGGCATCACGCTGATCGACCCGACCCCGGGACCCCTGCCGGAGACGCCGAAGATCGTTGTCGGACGGAATCACGCCCGAGGAATCGAGATCGCCGTACGGCGACTGGCGGGGCGGCTCACATGGTCGGCAGGGTACACTTACGCCCTCTCGGAGATGCAGGCCGCGGGACTGCAGTTCCCGGCCGCCGAGGACCGAAGACACGCGTTAGACGTGACCAGCACCTGGCACGTGCCCAAACGGATCTTCGGTGGATCCCTGGCGGTAGCACAGGCCTATTCAGCCGCCTCGGGAGCTCCCTATACCCGACTCCACCCCGGATGGCGCGTGCGCGACTCCGAGCCGGGCTCCTGGGAGACCATCGTACCGGATGTGCTCGACGAACCGAACGCGGCCCGAACTTCGTGGCTCATGAGCCTCGACCAGCGCATCGACTGGGAACGGGAATTCTCGGCGTGGCGGCTCGGCTTCTACCTCCACAACTGGGTGGGACTCGGTTACCGCAACGAGGTCACATACACCGTGAGTCGGGATGGTCCCTGCCGTCGCGGCAGCATAGATGCTCCGTACTGCGACGCTCAGCACGATCGCTTCGCGCCGGACGTGCCGTGGGACATGTTAGCAGGCGTGAGGATTTGGTTCTAGGACGCCGGGACCATTCCCGGGGGAAGAACGACTTGTAATGCGCAGAGTGACTAGTGTAGTCTGGGTGCCCGTGGGCGCTTTCGCCCTTGCATGTTCCGGTGATCCCGCGTCGAGCGAGCCAGACCCGAACGCGCTCGAGTTTGTCACGCCCGAAGAAGCGGGCTTCTCATCTGCGGCGCTTCAGGAGGTTACGGGGCAGTTCGAGCAGATCGGGTCGGCCGCTGTAGTGGCACTCTACGACGGCAAGGTCTTCCTGTCGTGGGGCGAGGTCTACCGCGAGTTCTGGTGCCACTCGATACGAAAGTCTTTCCTCAGCGCGCTCTACGGAATCTATGTTGGGAGGGGTGTGATCGACACGACGAAGACGCTCGCCGAGCTCGGCATCGACGACATACCGCCCAGCCTGACGGACGAGGAGAAACAGGCACGCGTGGCCGACCTGTTGAAGTCACGCTCCGGTGTCTACCACGAGGCGGCGGCCGAGGCGCCCGAGATGGAGGCGCAGCGCCCCGAGCGAGGCAGCCATCCGCCGAACACCTTCTTCTACTACAACAATTGGGACTTCAACGTTGCCGGGGTGATCTTCGAGCAGGAGACCGGCAGCGGCATCTTCGACGCCTTCGAGCGAGAGATCGCCGAGCCGATCGGAATGGAGCATTGGACAGTTGCCGACGGCTCCTACCAGTACGAGTTAGATAAGTCGATGCACCCGGCCTACCCCTTCCGCATGACCGCGATGGACATGGCCAGGTTTGGCCTCCTGTATCTGCGCAACGGCAACTGGCGGGGTCAGCAAGTAGTGCCGCAGGACTGGGTCGCGGCCTCCACCACGGCGTATTCCATCGAGAACGAAGAGCTGAACATCGGCTACGGCATGATGTGGTACGTATTTCCGGAGGACTTTCCGGTCTTCGGACCCGGCTTCGCACACGCGGGCGCGGGCGTCCACCTGCTGCTCGTGCTACCCGAACACAACCTGGTGATCGTCCACCGCGTGAACACGTTCGAACCCTGGACCCTGACCGGCGAGGACTACCTCCCGCTCATCGGAGCGATCGTGGAGGCGCGGATCGACTAGGCCCCCGCCACTGTGGGAATGTGCTTCGGTGATCACCCGCACATTCACTTGCGCAGAGGCAACTCCCAGACTTCCGCGATCAGATCGTGCCCGAAGCTGCTGTGTGACTCTTGATCAACCTTTACGAAGCCGGCCTTCTCATATAGGCGTCGCGCTTCGGCCAGAATGCTCTGCGTCCACAACTTGATCTTCCGGTAGCCGTTGCGCTTCGAGAAGTCAATACACTCATCAATGAGGTGCGCTCCGAGACCCTTGCCTCTGGCGTTCGGCTCCACCAAGAGCAGGCGTAGTTGCGCCACATGATCGCCGGCGTCGACAATCATCACCGACCCGACCCGCTCCCCATCCCGCTCCGCGATCCAGATGCGCTCTCTCTTCGGATCATGATGTGCAACGAACCGCGCGAGGATCTCCGCCACGAGGGCCTCAAACGTCTCGTCGAAGCCGTACTCCTCGGCGTAGAGCACACCGTGACGGTGGACGATCCAGCCGATATCACCAGCCCTATGCAGCCGCAGTAGGTAGGGCGCCGCCGAGCTCGTCGCGTCACCCAGTAAACACTCTAGAGTGTGCATTGCATGAAGCAGGCGGTGCCGATTCTCCGCTGACAGACCCTGGAGTAGCTCCGTCACCTCTCGTGTCGAACGCTGGTTGAGCACCGAGAACGCCTTCTTGCCCTTTGCAGTGAGCCGGATGAGCCGATGGCGTTTGTCCGATCTGGACGGGGCTTTGCTGACCAAGCCCTCTTTCTCGAACGTGCTCAAGATGCGGCTGAGGTAGCCGCGGTCTATGCCGACTTCCCTGAGGAGGCTAGTTGCGGTGGACTGTTCGTGCTGGGCCAGCTCGAACAGGATGCGTGCCTGGGTTAGTGGGTACTGTGTCTTGAGCAGCCCGCGCCCGAGAAGGCCGATCTTCTTCGTGTAGAACCGGTTGAACCTGCGGACGGCGCTGACATTGTCACCGAGTGGGGCTTCGGCCATAACAGACCTCCTCAGCAGGGCTTCATCCGCTTACACAGTGACGTTGCACAAAGAGATACTTGCTTTTGTCAAGTAGTTACTTGACAAAAGCACCCACCAAGGCGGGCCACGGAGCAGCCTACGGTGGCGCCACGAAGCAAGGCCAGACAGCGCAAGTGCTTGTCTGGCCTTCGGTTAGCGAGTCGGGACGGCGGAATCTGGTGCCTGCAGACGCGAGCGGACGCGGCGAGGCGAGCCCGTCGCCGCGTCGGCCGGTCGCTACGGGCGAAACACCATTCCCTCTTGCTGTTCGGCTGTCCTGCGATCGAGGTCGTACGGCAGCAGGGTGCTCTGGTTGAAGATGGCCCCCCGCAGGTTCGTGCTCCCCATCTTCGCGCCCCGCATATCAACGCTGCGCAAATCAGCCGACCTGAGATCGGCCCGGGTGAGATCCGTGTCCCGCATGATTGCCCCGACGAGTTTCGCACGTTGCAGTCGCGCACCGCTCAAGTTCGCACGCTCGAGGTCTGCGGCGCCCAAGTCGGCCCGGTCCAGCCGCACATCACGGAGATCCGCGTCTTGGAGAATCGCAAAGGTCAACTCGGCGTTGCGCAGTGCGGCCGCGACGAGCTGTGCGCCCGTGAGGTTCGCCCCGCTGAGCTGTGCCGCGTGGAGATCGGCACCCGACAGGTTCCGCTCACGCAAGTCGGCCTCCCGTAGGTCAGCGGCACGCAGCTCACCGCATTCACCGATGAAGCCCGGGTTGTATCCCGTCTCCCCAGCGGAGTTGACGCAGCGGCCGTCGCGGTAGCGGTAGCCGAGGTCTTGCTGAGCGTGGCCGGCGAGGGGTGTGGCAAGCATCACGAGGAGGGGTGCCAGCCAGCAGGAATCCCCGGCAGGGAAACGGCGTTTCCCGAGCCGCGGGCGTTCGTGTCTAATTGGCAGCATTGGTCAGCCCCCTCTTTCCGTCGAGGACACCACGCCTACCCAGGCCACGTGTGGCCGGGTATTGTTGAAGTCAAGACATAACCTACGGGAGGGTCGTCATGCGGGCCAGCGCTCGACGTCGTGCTACCTCAGCAGCACTCCTCGCCGCGATTGCCGCGGTTGTGACGCACTGCGGCAGTGGGACCGAGCCCGTCTCGGCCCCGTTTGAGTCCATCAGCGCCGGCTTGTTGCACACGTGCGCCGTCACCGCCGACGGCGAGGCGTACTGTTGGGGCTGGAATAGGGATGGGCAGCTGGGAGATGGCTCGGCCAGTGACCGGGACACGCCCGTGCGTGTCGAGTCCGGGGAGGTCAGCGCTGCCGAAATCGAGGCGGGCGGTGGGCATACTTGCGCCCTCGCCGGTGACGGCGCCGTCTACTGCTGGGGCCTGAACCTCAGCGGGCAGCTCGGTGACGGCACGTCGGCCACCCGCCCCACCGTGGCTCCAGTCAGTGGCGGGCTCCAGTACGCGTCGGTGAGCGCGGGGGGGGCGTACACATGTGGCGTCACGACCGGCGAGGCGGCGCATTGCTGGGGGTTCAACGAGCACGGCCAATTGGGCGACGGGTCGCAGTCGAACAGCTCCTCACCGGTCGCGGTGAGCGGAGGCCTCGCGTTTGCCAGCGTGAGTGCCGGGAGCTTCCACTCCTGCGGCGTCACTACCGGCGGAGATGCCTATTGTTGGGGGCGCAATGATCTGGGCCAGCTCGGCAACGGGACCGCAACCGACGCTACACAGCCCGCGCTCGTATCCGGCGGGCACAGCTTCGCGTCGGTGAGCGCCGGATTCATGCACACCTGCGGTCTCACCACCGATGGGGTCGCGATGTGCTGGGGGAGCAACGAGTTCGGGCAGCTGGGTGGCGGCACCGCGGTTGCAATTCGAAACGAGCCCGCAGAAGTGACCGGCGACATCCAGTTTGCCGTGATCGACGCCGGCGCGAGCTACACCTGTGGTGTTTCGGAGACCGGTCAGGCGTTCTGCTGGGGGCTCAACCAAAGCGGCCAGCTCGGCGCTACCACCGGAGACACCTGCATCGACACCTCGATCCAGCTCGAAGTGGTCTGCAGCCTACTGCCCGCCGCGGTCTCCGGGGCTCTCAGCTTCGCGTCGCTCAGCGCCGGAACCCAGCACACCTGCGGCCTCACCACGGATCGCGTCGCTTACTGTTGGGGCCTGGGAACGAGGGGCCAGCTCGGCAACGGCAGGAGCGGTGAGACCGTGCTGAGCGTGGAGCCGGTGCGCGTGGAGGGCCAGATGTAGGGAATCGTGCGAACCGCGTGCCTCGCAGCCCCACCTCTCAGTTCTGACGTCGCAACCGACTCATTGCTGCTTCCCTGGAGGCTCCCCTCCTGACTGCCCACCACCCGCCGAGCTCACCGAGGCGATGAGCGCGCCGAGCCCGACCGCACCAGCTCCGAGAGCGATGGCGGTTCGCGTGGCGGACACGCGCTTCTCCTGAAGGTTGGCTGCATTGTTCCGCAGAATGGCAACCCGCGCGCCCAGCGCCGGATGGCGGACACCGGCGCGGGACCACAAGGACTCTGCAGACAGAATCAGCGAGTCCTCAGTAGCCTGGAGCAAGACGCCCTCGGCCCTCGTGATGTTCTGAATGCGGGCCTCGACGACCTGGAACTGGATCGGTTCCGTGAGCTCCACGAGCAGCTTTCGCCCCACGGTCGGGCTGGTCCCTTCTATCGGAACGGCGATCACGCAGCCGCACAGCGAAACCAGTGCCGCCAACGCCACGAAGCGCAAGTTCCACCTCCACAGAGTCGCAGGTTTCCAAAGGCTGTAATGTGGATCCACCCGGGATCGCTGGCAACCTCTCCCCTCGGGATACCCAAGGGGGGACCGGCAAGTCACAATCCGGTGGCCGCGGGCGTAACTGCTTGACATGCTGGAAGATAGCTCGCAGGACCCGACAGGCGGCGGCGGTCGCAGCGGGCCTTGACGAGGCCGTGACAGGGCACAAGATTGGCGTGACGCAGAATAGTCGAGAGTTGGCGCGCCGTCGCGCGACCCAACTCTTTGTCGTGATACAGCCTCTCGACCACAACACCAGAACCCAGGAGGTGCAACAAGAACTCAGCACTGGTCCCTTGTGTTTCCTTAATCCTTCGAAGCAGGAGGAGCAATGAGACCCATTTGTGGTCGCCTTACTTGGTTCCTTACCGTGGCGTTGCTCGCATTAACGGCAGTATCTGCGGCGGCGCAGCAGGAAGGGATCGGCACGGNNCGGTTCGCGGTGTGGTGACCGACGACGTCTCGGGTCGTCCGATTGCCTCAGCCCAGATATTCGTGCCGGGCACCGACCTCGGTACCATGACGAATGCCGAGGGTGAGTACCAGCTCAACTTACCGCAGGGCTCGCACCGCATCAGCGTGCGCAAGGTCGGCTATTCGTCCCGGAGTGGCACGATAACCATCACCGCCGGAATGGTGGCCGAGATCAATTTCCAGCTCACCCAGGTGGTGATCCTTCTCGACGAGGTGGTGGTGACCGGTGCCGGGGCCGCGACCGAGAGGAAACGCCTCGGTAACACCATCGCGTCGATCAGGGCGGCGGACATCGAGACTGCGCCGACCATCAACTTCTCTGAGATGCTCGCTGCGCGGGAGCCCGGCGTCGTGGTCGATGCCTCCGGCGGCTCGTCCGGCGAGGGAGCACGCATCCGCATCCGCGGTTCGGCGAGCCTGTCGCAGGACAACGAGCCGATCGTCTACGTGGACGGTATCCGCGTCGACCGGGGCGGCGGTCACGGCCCCTCCGACATTGGCTTCTTCGTCGGGGGAGGCGGCTCGCCCTCCAGGCTCGACGACGTCAACCCGGAGTCGATCGAGCGCGTGGAGGTCCTCAAGGGCGCCGCTGCAGCGACGCTGTACGGCACCGAGGCATCCAACGGCGTGATCCAGATCTTCACCAAGCGAGGGACCCGCGGAGCGCCGCAGTTCGACTTCACCGTCGAGCAGGGCTTCTCGAGGGTCGATGAGAGCCGCTACAAGCCCAATACGGGATTCGCGCGCAGCCAGGCGCAGGCCGACGACCTGTGGGCGTTCTGGCAGAACGCGCCGAATTTCCAGTTGTTAGAGCCGGGCGCCAACCGCATCAACCCGTATGAGGTTTTCGAAGTCAATTACCTGGACCCGCTGTTCGGCACGGGGTACAGCGCCGCTTACTCGGCGTCCGTGAGTGGCGGGACGGGGCTGGTCACGTACTATCTGTCCGGGCGGTACTCCACCGACGATGGGCCGTTCACGACCAAGGACCTCGATGCCCCGGCCAACGACTTCGTCAGGAAATGGCAGGCGAACGCGAACGTCGAGGTGCTGCCCACCGACAACCTGCGGATCCGGGTGAACACCATGTTCGCAGACATCCGGCACGAGACCCCGCAGAACAACAACAACATCCTGGGCGTGGCGCCTGCCGCCATGGATGCCAAGCCGGAACGGGCGGAGTGCGTCACCACGTTCGGCTCTGGTACGCCCAACGGGGACGGCACCTGCGACCCCGTCGGAAACCCGGAGGGAGCAGTCTTCGGGACGGTACGCGAGATGGCGCAGGCGACCGTCACGCAGTTTGCGCGGCACTACGCCGTCAGCAGCCAGGTGCAGTACAGCCCGGTCTCCGAGCTGAGCTTCGACGCCACGTTCGGCGTCGACGTGACGACTCAGAACAGCCAGGAGTTCTGGCCCTTCGGGTGGAACGTCGATCTGTTCGCGTTCTTTGACGCCGAGGGCTATCGCGCGGTCGATGAGCGGAATCGCCGGGAGATCACCCTCGAGGCGAAGCTCCAGTGGGACAAGCGGTTCGGAGCGCTCTCCTCCACCTTCGTGGCGGGCGGTCAGGGCTTCATTGCCCGCGAGACGCGGACCAGCGGCCTGGGCTCCCAGTTCCCCGGACCCGGACTCGAGGTGGCCGGAGCCGGTGCCAACCAGACCCTGTTCGAGTCGTTCCTGGAAGTGGTCAACGCCGGCGCATTCGCTCAGGAGCAGCTGGGCTTCAATGACTTCGTGTTCCTGACGGCCGGCGGCCGGCTCGACCGCAACAGCGCGTTCGGCGCGGCGTTCGGGGCGGTGTTCTATCCGAAGGCAAGCATCTCCGTCATCCCGAGCGATCTGGAAAGCTGGACCTCCGCCCTCCTGTCGACGGTCCGGCTACGGGCTGCCGTCGGGCAGTCCGGTCTCCAGCCCGGCGCGTTCGATAAGTTCACCACGTTCGCGCCGGAGGCCTCGGAGTTCGGGCCCGCCCTGGTGGCCGACAACCTGGGCAACGACTCGCTCAAGCCCGAGCGTGCCACCGAGTGGGAGGTCGGTGCCGAGGTCGGGCTGTTCGACGACCGGCTCAGTGTGGACGTGACCTACTGGGACCGCGTTACCAAGGACGCTCTGTACAACCGGCAGTTCCCGCCCTCAGGCGGCTTCGTGAACGAGCAGATCATCAACATCGGCCAGCTCGACGCGAAGGGTCTTGAGGTCAGCGTTGCCGCGTTGATCTTCAACCGGCCCAATCTCTCGCTGCGATTCTTCGGAAACGCATCCTATCTGGACGAGATCGTGACTGACCTCGGCGGATCACCCCCGCTCAAGGTGGGTGGCGCCTACGTGCGCTACCGCAACTGGGTGGATGAGGGCTACGCGCCGGGAGCGTACTTCGGGACCATGCTGGCGAGCTATCCCTCGGGCTCCACGCCGTTCGACCTGAACGGTGACGGCACTCCCGACACCGAGGCAGAGATGCTGGCTTACTTTGCCGTGCCGCGCACGCTGGATGACATCAGCGGGTCCAGCGCGCTGCTGCTGAACCTGGTGGACGGCAACAAGTACGGCAACTACCTCGGCAAGCCGATACCGGACTGGCAGGGATCGTTCGGGTTCAATCTCGGCTTCTTGGGTAACTTCGAGCTGTCGTCGCTGTTCGAGTACAAGTTTGGCGAGTACTTCGTCCACAATCTGACGGACGCGTTCCGGGCCACGCACCCGGGGATCGGTCGGAACTTCCAGGAGGCCACTGAGGTGGAGCTGGCGCTGGAGAATCCGGCCAGCACGCCGGAGGAGCGGCTCGCGGCGGCCATGAAGTTCGCGTCCGAACTCAAGCATCTGGATCCGCGCTCGGGCCTCAACGCCGTCAGGAAGGCCGACTTCCTGCGCTGGCGCGAGCTGTCGCTCACCTACAGGGTGCCCGCGGCGTGGGCCAGGTCGCTCTTTGGGATCCGGTACCTGACCCTGAACGCGAGCGTCCGCAACCTGAAGCTGTGGACCGGCTACGACGGTATCGATCCCGAAACCAACCTGCTGGGGCGCAACGGCGGTCTCGCGACCGGCGACGGTCAGCTGGCCAACAACTTTGGGTATGGGATCGACGCCTGGGGCATCCCCCTGCAGCGCCGGTTCACCTTCACCGTCCGCTTCGGCATCTAGCCGGTGGCTAAGGAGATATCTGCTATGAGACAGCAATCGACTTCGCTCATCGGCGCCGGTTGGCGAGCATGGGTCGCTCCCGTGCTCGCCCTCTGGGTGGCGGTGAGCCTGGCGGGTTGCGACGCGCTGATCGACGTCGAGAACCCTAACAACGTAAACGCGGAGGACCTCGAGAGCCCGAGTGCGGCGCCGGCGATCGTCAGCGGCGTGCTGTTTGAGGTCGCGGATGCACATGGCAGTGCTCTCACGCCGTATGCGACCGCCACGGACGAGCTCAAGTGGGTCGGATCACGGGACTCGTGGAAGGTCCTGGAGCAGGGCGACCTGTCCCAGCGCACCAACGAGTTCAGCGACGCGGCGTTTCCGGATGTCGCGGAGGCGCGCTGGCTGGCGGACGAGGCCATCAGGCTCCTCACCGGATTCGATGACGAGGGTGAGCTGGCCGATCGGCTGCATCTCGCCCAGGCGTATCTGATCGCGGCGATCATCTACGCGGAGATCGCGGATCGGTGGGACGACTTCGTCATATCCTCCGACAAGATGGAGGCGGGACCCGCCGTCGGGCCGGCCAACATGAGCCAGCTGTACGACACGGCGGACGGGTATCTGACGAGCGGGCTCGCCATCGCGCAAGCCGAAGGAGACACCGACTTCGAGACCACCATCAAGGCGATGCGGGTGAGCGTCGCTCACCGCAAGGCGATCTGGGGGCTGATCAACCCGCCGCTGAGCGGTACGGCAACCAGTCCGATGTACGTCGGCGTGTCTACGACCACCGACGCCACTGATGTGATCGCAGATATCGGTGGGACGGATTGGGTCTACAGGTTCAACTACGATGACGCGACCATCACCAACAACATCGGCGTGTGGGTGAACGAGCGTCTGGAGCACCGCATCGACGACCGCTACGGCGTTGCTGGTGGGGCGGACAATACCATCACGGCGATTGCCCTGATGGATCCCATCGACACCACCGAACCTGACGGCGCGGTGACCCTGATCGTGGACGACTTCGTAGGCGCATTGACCGGTGCCAACAACCGGGACGTGGGCTCGCTGTGGGTCACGTCCGAGCGCGAGATGTACCTGATCCTCGCCGAGACCGAGTATGCGGCGAGCGGCGACGACGCAGACCCGGAGGCAGTGGGCTACATCAACGCCCTGCGGGCGCTGGACGGAACGACCGCGTATGACCCGGCCGTCCACACAACGCTCACGGTCGGGGACATGATCCGGTTCCACCGGCAGGGCAACTTGTTCCTCCAGGGTCGTCGGCTGTCGGACATGTACCGCTTCGGCATCACCGACACCCGCTGGATCGCGTCGTCCGAGGCGATCAACTCGCCCGGCACGTTCCTGCCGATCACGGACATCGAGTGCCGCGCGAATCCGGGGGTCTGCTAACAGGGCTCCGGATACAATAACTGGTACGAGAGGCTTGGAGAGGCGGCCAGCTGGCCGCCTCTCTCTTTCTTGGGCCCTGGGGAGCCGCCCCTTACCGGACGGGTGTGAGACGATCGCTACCGTGGCTCGGGGCTGGTCTTGGTCTCGATGAAGATGACGCCCACCGCGGTGTCGCTGCCGTAGTACGTCGTGCCGTCGATCCCGCCCACGATCCGTATGCTGGCGATGGCGTCCGCGGGAATGCTGGAGAGTACCGCCATATTGGCGAGCCGCATGCCGTTGAGCACGATGCGGGGCGTGCCTGGTGCATGGAGGCTCGCTATCCCCCGACGCGATGCGATACCCACGGGCTCGCCCGCCGGGTTCTCGGTCAGCGCGAGCTCCGGCGCGAGGCGGCGCAACGCCTGCCAGGCGGTGCGTGCGTTCGACTGCTGGATCTCCGCGGCGGTAATGAGCCGGCCTTGCGGCGCGGCGCGGGCCTGCTGCTCGGCCGATCGGGAAGCACACCCCAGCGACACAACCAGGGGCAGTGCCCAGAGAGTCAGCCCTGCGGATCGTACCATGCCCGTCTGCCCTCGCCCCGTCGCCGCCGCGGCGGTCGACCGTCAGGCCCGCACCGGGCAGCCTCAAACGGGGCTACACTGTAAGCTCCACATGAAGGGGCAGTTCAGTCAAGAGCCGCGCTCACCCGCGGCGGTGGCAGCACCGCCGCGGCGCCACGTGACCCACACGTACAAGGGAATGCCGGCGATCAGGAGCAGGAAGCCCCAGTACACGGTGTCGCGACCGGAGCCGGCTATGGCCCACCCGGAGTACAGAAACGCCAATGCCCCGACGGTCACCGACGCGGCAACCTGCCGGCCGCTCGCCACGGCGGGATCGCGCAACACCAACATCAGGTAGGCCATGCTCGAGAACACATACGGGACCAGCGTCGTGAGCGTTGCCAAGAGAATGATGAACGTGAACTGCTCCACCAGCCCCCTGGTGTAGTTCATGAACATGAGCACCGTGATCAAGATACTCGATACCACGAGACCGAACACTGGAGTGCCGCGCGTGGACAGCCGCCTGAAGCTCTTGGGAAACAGGCCGTCGAGGGCAGCCGCTAGCGGGATCTGGCCCTGCAGCAGGATCCACCCGTTGAGCGCACCGAAGCAGGAGATTGCCGCGCCAATGCCGACGGCATAGGCCGCCCACGATCCCCACATCACTCCTGCTGCGTCCGCGAAGGGCGCAGTGGATGCGGCCAAGCCGATCGGCGGGATCACACCCATCACCGCAGTGGTGCTCAGAATGTAGACCACCGCCGCGACCAGCGTCCCCAGCAGCGTGGCGCGCGGAATGGTGCGCTCGGGCCGCACCACATCCCCGGCCGGGACGGTCGCCGACTCCAAGCCCAGGAACGACCATAGCGTGAGCGCCATCGTGGCGCTCACCGCGGGCAGCACTGACTCGCCACTCAGGTTGAACGGGCGGAAGTGATCCATGTTGAAGTACAGGAACCCGAGAGTGCCGACGGCGATGAGCGGAACCAGTTTGAGCACCGTGGTCACCACCTGCACCGAGCCGGCACGGCGCACCCCGGCCGCATTCACCCAGGTGAGCAACCAGATGGCGCCGAGCGCCACGAGCGCGGCGGGCACCGGGCGCTCCGCGAGTACCGGCCAGAACACCGCGACGTAGCCCACGAAAGCCACGGCGATTGCCGCGTTGGCGACCCAGATCGAGATCCAGTATCCCCAGGCAACCAGAAACCCGGCGAAGTCACCGAACCCGCGCCGCGTGTAGGCGTACGGGCCGCCCACCTTGGGCACCACGCTGCTCAACCGCGCGAACACGAGCGCCAGCAACAGCGCTCCGGCCGTGGTGATCACCCACCCGACGAGGCTGATGCCACCGTACGGCGCCAGCGCGGCGGGCAGGAGGAACACCCCCGACCCGATCATGTTGCCCACGACCAAGGCCGTAGCCATCCAGATGCCGACGCCGCGGCGTGTGGCGCCCGGCCGGCCCGGCCGATCCCCTGAAGACGCCGCTACCGGGCCACCCATTCTTCGATCTGCCTGGTGTGGTGGGCGTAATCCTCAATGAGGTCGTCCACGGTACTCCGAATGGTTATGGTCACCCCCAGGTGCCTCACACCGTAGTCACGATCCCATTCGCCGGGATCCAGCGACTGGAGGAACTGCTGCAGCTCTCGAGCCGAGGCCTGGAGCTCATCCAGTAGCTGGACCTTGTCCCTGGAGGAGTACTCGCGGACGAGCCCCGCGTTCACCTTGCTGTAGTCCTCTCCGGGATCAATGTCATAGAAGGGGAGCTCTCCCCTCCTTATCTGCCTGCACCCTTCTATGATGTAGCGGTTCCAGCCCACCAGGTGAGCGACAATGTCCCGCGGTGACCAGCCGCCACGGTGCTCCAGGTATGACTCCTCGCTGAGCGAAGCCAGGCAGCGTTCGAGACCAGCGACACTGAGGCCGAGCTTCGCAACGTGCCCTGCGATCGTCACAGCCACCCCTCCGATATGCGAGGCGCTATCCGATACCTACGGCACATCCACGATCACCTGTGACAGGTTCCGTTCCCGGAGCATGTCGTTGAACCCCACCACCTCCGTGCGCAGCAGCTCGTCGAGCTCGCCCTGGTAGCGCTGCAGCCGCTCCTCGAGTAGCTGCTGCACCTCCCGTTCCTGATCGGTGGGCGGGAAGTCCCCGACGGCCACCCCTGCGGCTAGCCGCTCCAGCTTGCCGACGAGCATCGCGGGCCAGCGGACATAGTCCTGACCGGTGCCGGTGTGCGTCATCTGGATGAGGTTCTGCTCCACGCCGGTGAGACCCTGGTCCAACTCCTCAGCGGCAGTCACGACCTCTTCGTGATCGCCCTTATCCTCCAGGACCGCCTTGAGGTCATACAGCTGCCGACGGATCCACTCGGTCCGGTTGATCATGTCAGCAACGGTGTTCATGTCACTGCGCAGCTCCAGCAGCGTCTGAGTCTGCACCTGGATGTCCGCCTCGGTCCCCTCCGTGTTCGGGTCTTTGAGGACCTGGAGCTGCTGTGTGTACTCGCTGCCTGCTACCGCAAGGGTCACGGAATAGGTACCCGGCGTGACCAGGACCGAGATACGCTCCTGCGGTGCCGCTCGCCAGCGGTCGTCGCCGAGCTCCACCCATTCCGCGTGCAGCGGCTTGGTCCGGAGCTTGATCTCGGTCGAGGGCTCACCCCGCAGGTCCCACCACACCCGGTTGATGCCCGCATCCTTCGACCCCTCCAGGGTTCGCACCGTGTCGCCCGCGTGGTCCATGATCGTGATGGTCACGTCGTCCTCAGGCTCAGCGGCCAACCAGTAGTTGAGCGACGCGCCGTACGGCGGGTTCTCCCCCACCGAGGGATCGTCGAACATGGTCATCGGCTCCGTGATGGGCTGGAGACGGTAGGCCGGGCGCGGCTCGAAGAGGTGGGCGGGCGACGACACCACTTCGGCGCTCAGCTGCTGCAGCGGTGTGATGTCGTCGAGAATCCAAAAGCCCCGTCCGTACGTGCCCACCACGAGGTCGTTGAAGTGCTCCTGCACCACAATCCAGTACATGGGGGCCGGGGGAAGGTTGGTCTGCAACGGCTGCCACCTCTCCCCATCATTGAACGAGACGTACAGCGCGTTCTCGGTGCCCAGGTACAGCAGGCCGGGCCGCACTGGGTCTTCCCGGATGTTGCGCGCGTAGCTCAGGGGACCGCGGGGTATTCCGTCGGTGATCTTGCGCCAACGCCGCCCGAAGTCCTCCGTCTTGTATACGTATGGTTCGAAGTTCCCCACCTCATGGAAGTCGACCGTGATGTACGCCTTCCCCGCGCCCCACTTGGAGGCGTCGATGTTGCGGACCGTGCCCCAGGGCGGCAGGTCGGGGATATTGTCCGTCACGTTCGTCCACGTTGCGCTCCCGTCCCGGCTCACGTGCACGAGGCCGTCGCTTGTCCCGGCCCAGAACACCCCCTGTTCGACCGGCGATTCGTCGAACGCATAGATCACACAGCAATACTCCACACCGAGATTGTCCGGTGTGAGTCCGCCGGAGATCCCCTGTT
>JABAOF010013770.1_pt1 | contig 22117 bp, 25 predicted proteins | sample 7062171 | NCBI WGS metagenome assembly JABAOF01 (sample SAMN14538628, study PRJNA623070) | marine sediment metagenome | biome: marine biome [ENVO:00000428]; feature: marine pelagic biome [ENVO:01000023]; material: deep marine sediment [ENVO:00002113] | place: India: Gulf of Khambhat ...
CTAGTCTTGATCTTTCTTCTTCCAGTATAGTGGTCAATTTATCAACTTCGGCTTTCAAATTTTTGTTTTCTTCCACAAGAGTATCTCTCATCTTTATTTCAGATTCTAAATCAATAATCTTCTCTTTCAGTTTGTTTAAATTGTCGGTTTTTTCTTTATCAAGTTTTTTTAGGCTATTTATCTCTACTTCTAACTCTTCTCTCTGTTTTCGAAGTTCATTTTCTTGATTTTTTATTTTTTCTTTTAATTCATCTCTCTGGGATTCAATAATTTCTCTATTAGCGGTCTCTTCGGATAATCTCTCTATTTTGCTTTTAATTTCATTATCTTTTTCTTTCAATAGTTTACTGAGTCTTTTTTGCTCTACTTTTAAATCATTTGATTCTTTTTTTATCTTTTCGAGTTTCTTTTTCTCTGATAGTAATTTTTCAAAATTTTTCTCCTGATCTTTTATCCTTTCTATCCTTTCTTTCTCTAATTTTTCTTGTTTTCTGATTTCAAGCATTAATTCTTCAATTTTTTCTTGATATTCGCGGTTTTTTTCTTGTATCTCGGCTATTTCTATCTCTAGTTTCTCTTTGAGGGCTTTCTCTCTGCTCAGATCATCGCTTAGTTCGTCACTCATGTATACTATTTTTGTTTTTTTAAGGATAAAACAGTTTTGATTCGAATTTGATTAATTTTTCAACGAATTTGAATCTTAATCTAAAGAAAACTCTATTTTTTTAGCAATGGCATCAGACATCTCGCTTGTCTTGGCTTTACCACCAAGATCATATGTGATGGTTTTACCCTCTTTTATGACGTCTTCCACTGCTTTTTCAACGATTTTGGAGTATTTTTCTTCTCCCAAATAATTTAGCATCATGGCGCCGGATAGTATAGTTGCACAGGGATTTACCTTATTTTGGCCTTTATATTTTGGTGCGGAGCCATGAACAGGCTCAAACATTGCATAATCTTCTCCAATATTCGCTCCGGGAGCAAGTCCTATTGAACCAGTTAACGCTGCGAGCTCATCGCTTAAAATATCTCCAAATAAATTGGTCGTAACGATAACATCGTACCAATCAGGCCTTCTTATGAGCCACATCGTGGTAGCGTCTATATGAGAATCATCAAATCCTATTTCTGGGTATTCCTTAGCGATTTCCCTACAAACATTTAAAAATAAACCGCAGGTCTCCTTGCATATGTTCGCTTTATGTACTGCTGTAACCTTCTTTCTTTTCTCCTTCCTTGCTAATTCAAAGGCAAATCTTGCAATTCGCTCGCTACCCTTTCTTGTTATGGTTCTTATTCCTATGGCGATATCTTCGTTTAATTTGTATTCTAACCCCTTGTATAAGCCTTCAGTATTCTCTCTCACTAAAATAACGTCTAAATAATCTACCGGGGCGCTAACGCCTTCTCTCCTTTTAAAAGGTCTTAGGTTCGCATACAGTTGAAATTCTTGCCTTATTGTTACAGCAACGCTCTTTGGAGAATCTGGGCCTTGGGGAGTGGTTGTAGGTCCTTTTAAGAGAACATCAGTTTCTTTTAAAATCTCCATGGTCTCTTTTGGCACTAATGTATCAACACCGTGTTCTTTCCAGTAATCATAGCCAGCATCTGCCGAAATAAATTCGAAGTCTACGGGCAGTTTTTCTAGGACATTTATACTAGCAGATATTACTTCAGGTCCTATTCCGTCACCGTTGATGATACCAATCCTATACATCCGAACACCTAGAGACACCTAGAAAGATGTACAACATCTATTTCTCCTACACCTTCTATTTTTTTAATTTTTTCTTCGACAGTGCTTATTCCGCCTTCTTTGTCCTCTACAACAAGAGAAACTTTCAACGCTGAAAGTCCAAAGGCTATAGGCTCCTCTTCGTATCCTACTATCCTGAGTTCTTCTGATAATCTCCCCTCTATTCTTTCTTTTAGATGCTCGGGTTTTATATCTGCGCTCTCAGGCATTACTTTTAAGATGACTAAGACTTCTCCCAACTAAATCACCTAAGGAATTTCAAAACCACAATTACTGCATTTACAAACGTTGCTTAATCTCCTACAGTCATTACATCTCCTTATTTCTACTTCTCCACAGTTTGGACAGGGGAATATTGTATACGTTTCATGTGGGAGTAGGTATTCTCCGCATGTAGTACATGCCTTATACTCTGCCAATCAATCTCCTCCAATGATCTTGGTGCATATGGAATCCTCTCCATCTAATATCTTTCTAATCCTATTCACTTCTTTCCCATTCACTACAAAGGAATCCATCTTATTTTCCATTAAGAATTGTGGAAATGCTTTGTCAACGCATGTTTCTTTTCCTAATAGTTCCTCTGCTCTAATTTCTTTCTTCAGATTGTTTTTTATGTAAACACCATCTACATCAGTCGCAACTATCAGCACAAATCCGAGTTTTTTTGCGATGTAGGCGCTTATTGTATCTGACGTGACGTCCCAACTTGGCTCAAATGGATCTTCCATGTGAGAGTAGAGTAATACGGGAAGTCCTTTTTTGTCGAAGGAATCCAAATCCTTTATGCATAAAATCTTTTCGCTCCATTGAGATAAGAAGTATGCATACTGGTCCATGGCTAAAATTGCCATTCTGTGACTTATTGCTGGATCAAGACAATAATTTCTATCAATTTCTCTTATAAGATTTGCAAAAGGGCCTGCACCAGGGACTATGAGGATTTCATGTTCTTCGGTCATCTCTGCTATCTTAGGTAAATTTTTCTTCGAATAGTCAATCAGACTTCCTCCCCATTTTATTACTGCTCGCATAAACTCACCGCGTATGCCACTCCTATTGCTGGCGCTATGATAGATACTTCTCTTCCGAACTCTTCTTCTATTGAATAGATCTCTCCGATATCTTTGCACACCTCTTCTAAGAGCATAGAACCTATTCCGGCTAACACAAAGTTTCTACTTATATTTGTTCTTTCTAATACTTTTAAAAGGGAAGATCTTATGATTTCTACATGCTTTTTCTTCAAAAATTTTGCAATACTTAAAATTTCGCTTTCATTCAATTCTTCTCTATCTGAACATAATACCCTTGCTACTCTTGTTAGACAATCTCCCTTAGATCTTCCTTTATTGTCTGGAGTATCTACGGTATATTCTCCTTCATTTATGTAGTCCAATATTCTGTAGATATCGGCTGTTTGGGCAAAATATTCCGGTGAGATCCTAACCATTTTTCCCCTAATAGGAACCTTACTCGATAAAAAACAGAGATTAGTTCTCAAAAGGCCTGTATATATAAGTTCTTCGTTCATAAGCCTCTCTAAATCGTTTCTACCAGAGAGATGCCTTCCTTCTTTGAACGGAATTATATCTGTTGTTGTACTCCCCATATCTAACAAGATGCCCTCGTTAACTATTCTAGAGGTGAGTACAACGGTGGCAGGAAAATTAGATCCGGCAAAATTTAAAGGATTTTCTTTTAAGTTTTTGAGATCTTTCAACTCTCCATCGTAATTCATGAAGTATACTTCATCGAATATACTTCTTAGATTCTCTGCTATGAATAATACTCCCTCTCTTCTAGTTCCAAAGGAGTCTGCTAACTCTCCTGTCATTACGACTCCTGTTTTATCAATCTTAACATCTTCGAGTTCAAATTCTCTTTTTAAAGAGGAAAAAAACTTAGAAAAATCCCCATAGAATTTCCAGAGAGGAAAATAATAGGATTTACATAAAATAATTTCTTCACCTTCTATTAAACCAGCCTTGATATTGACTCCACCTACATCTAGTCCTAATATCAAATTTTTTCCACCTTTATACCTACTGAATCCTTGATTGGAGGTATTATCGTAGCATCCTTGCTCTTTTTAAATCTTACCTTACTTTCAAAATTTATAGGCTCGTATACATCATTTTTAACGATAAAATTCCCCATCTCATCCAATATCTCGCATAGTCCGATAATTGGAGTTGTAATTCTTGGATTTATTTCTATGATATAAGGAATGTCTGAATAAACGATATCTACTCCTAGATATCCATTTGCGCCATCAAAGCATTCTACTGCATTAANNTCTACTGGTAATTCTCCTCCTAAATATTTAAAATCTTTTAGATCTATGAACTGTCTGTTTAGACTTATAGGATGAACATCATCTCCAAAAATTAGACTCACGCTTAAATGCAAACCCTCAATATATTCTTGAACGATGAAATCTTCAAAACTAGATTCGTCTCTTATTTTTTCCAACGCACGATTAAGATCTCTCTCGTCCCTCACCAAAGAGAGCCCAGCACAAGAAACACCATCTAAGGGCTTAATGATAAAAGGAAAATCCATATCTATCTTTTTATCCTTAACAACTATTGATTTGGGTATATTTACCTTTTTTAACTTCTTATACATAATAGATTTATCTGAGTTGTCGTAAATAAATTTACTTTTAGAGTTCAATAAATTTAAATTATTTTCTAATCTTTTAACAATTTCATAGAGTTCAAAATCACTTTCTGGAGCGATAATCAATGCTGAATCTACATTTTCAGTTTCATTTTCGAGAATTTCAATATAATTATCATTTATAGGATCTATTTTTACAGAAGAGGAAAAATTCAACCTTTTATCTATGGGAACCATGACTTCATGCTTTTTAGAGATAGATTTCATTAAAGAATATAGCATTCCATAGCCTTCTGCGAGTATGCTCATGTCTAATTCTTCCATTGCTCCGCCAGAGGCGTATTCCCAAAGTAGTAGTTTCATGGTCTTAATTAGAATGATGGTATAAAAAATGATGCGGTTAATTTAATCTGAAAAATCTTAATTATTTATAAATTACTCTTGCCACTTCAAATGCTTCTGCTGCTTTTAAATTTGCCTGGAAACCTCTAAACTCCGCTAAACCTTTCACTGCCTTTGCTCTCATGTAATACTTGTTTCTCTGGGTACTGTGAGATTGTAGGGCCTTTACCTTCAAATTTAATGTCTTTTCTATGTTTATGTATATCTGGGGAGAAAACTCAGCAAATGTAGCAGGAGTCTCATACATGAGTACCTCAGAAACATTCCTGCACGCTGCTTGGGTTGCAATGCTGGTTCCAACGTGGTCTTGGTGTCTGTCTTTGCTTGAATGGGTGTATACCCGAGTTGGTTCATATTTATTAACGTAATATTCAATCAAATCAATCGTTTGTTTAATGGAATCATGGATGAATGTGTCATTAAGATTTCCAAAAATTGGCGATTCTATGCCCAGCATCTTTATCGCTTCTTTAGATTCTCTGATCCTTACACTTGGATCTCCTCCAATTTCCCCCTTCGTCAGAAATAATACTTGTACCTTGTCCCTTTCTTTTATGTGCTTGGCTAAAGTACCTCCGCAACCAAGTTCTACATCATCTGGATGCGCACCAATAGCCAATACATTCATGAGATCAATCTTCCCATTTTTTGATTATTCTGGCAACCTCAAAAGCCTCTGCAGATATAACTTTTTCTTCTCCGATATATAGACCTGACTGATATCCTCTAAATCTTGCAAGACCCTCAATTGATGCTACTCTAGTATAGCTCTTATGCATCTGGGACTTATGGGCTTTAACTGCGTTTATCTTGGTTTCAATGAACTTCGTTATATCTACGAAGTACTGCGGAGAAAAATTTTCCATGGTGTTGGGAGTTTCATACATTAGGATTTCTGGTACATATCTCCCGGCAGAAAGGCTTGCATAGGCAGTATTTCTATGATCTTGATGCTTTTCATGGATTGTATGGGTGTAAATCCTTTTTGGACTCACCTTCTCGATAATTTCTTCTATGACTGCAATCGTTGACGCATCATCGTGTATCATGGTCTCTGGTAAGTCTGCGAAGAAAATATTCCTGGCTCCAAGTATTTTGGCTGCTTCTTTGGCCTCTTTTTTTCTGGTTTCAGGATCATAGCTTTTTTCGCCGCTACTCAAAGACAAGAGATATACCTCATCTTTCGAATAGACATGTCTAGCCAAGGTGCCGAAACATCCAAGCTCGCAGTCATCTGGATGTGCCTTAATCGCCAAAATATTCATAAAAATACCTCGGATTTAAGTTTAGATACAAATTCGTTAGTACTAAGACCAAATTCTCTGGATATCTTTTTTAATAATTTATGAAATCCTGTTCCGTATTGCATAGCCTTTTTTTCTTTTTTAATAACCTCATTTGGTAATTTCATTTCTTTTGCAGCCTTTTTTAATGGATACTTCCTCATCCCATCTTTTATTTTTAGGATACCGGGTATTTGGAAGGCATATTTTACCACATCTATATCTAAGTAGGGTAATCTTAGCAATATAGAATTTGCCATACTTGCCTTATCGTCTCTCTCAAGATTTGTTCTGTATATATTTAAAAATTCCTTCCACAGGATCTCGTTTAAAGATTCTTTGTATCCCAGATATTTGTAGTATCCACCAAATAACTCATCTGCACCCTGTCCTGCAAGCACAACTTTGAGGCCCAATTCTTTGGCGGTTTTCGTTGCTAAATACATGGGTATTCCGATGCTCAAGTTAAGAGCGCTCAGATCCTCTATCGCGTAGCACACCTCCTTGATACATCGTTTTACATCTTGGATAGAGAATTCTCGAGCGCATAAATCTATATCTAAAAAAGAGGCTACCTTTTTCGCTTCCTTTATGTCGTGAGAGCCCGCCATTCCAACGGTAATGCATGTTAGATCTTTTTCACATAGACTCACTAGTAATGTACTGTCTATCCCTCCTGAAAAAAGAATTCCAAGTTTATTTAAATCTCTTATTCTTTTTTCAACAGCGTATCTTAATTTTTTAATTAAAATGCTCGCATCAAAAGCGCCTTCTTCTGGTCTCTCTCTATCCAAGGAGATTATTCCTGTATCTCCATCAAAAGTCAGTAAGCTATATGGTTCTAAAGTTTTGATTTCTCCGTCTGAGAAACCTACTTTAATCAATGCTTTTTTCTCGGATGCAAAGGCAAATTCTTTTTTTCCGTTTTGATTATTTCTTTTATATACATAGTAGAGGGGCTTTATTCCGATATAATCTCTCGACAAAAATATTTCTTCTTCGTTGAATAAAGCAAAGGCGAAATCTCCGTCTAAGGTACGAATCGTATCAACTAAGTTATTTTTTATCTCAATTGAATTATAAACCTGACCGTCTAGGAAAAGATGGTATTTTTCTTCTAACGGAATTATATCTTCCTTTTCAGAAATCAAAAGTCTTGAATGACCTAATGAAAAATTTGATCTTTTATCAATTTCTAAATCGTCAATTTTAGATGAATAACTAATTTTTTCTGACTGGAAAAGATAAAAGGAATCTTCTCCTCTGTGTTTCATTATATTTAGCATATCATACACTTTTACGCTCGCATCTTTCCCAACTACTCCACAGATGGAAGACATGGTCCTCAATTTTGCCTATTTTTCTAAATATTTGTCTAGCCAAATTATATATATTACGGAGAATAATTCTCGTTTGAACGTTTGGGGATTGAAATGGACGAGAGAGGACAGGGTGCCCTGGAATACATGCTTATGATAGCCCTTTCTTTGGCAGTTATAGCTGCTATGCTCACGATTTTTCCAGGAAAGCCTAGTGAATCTGCACAAAAAGCCAGAAGAGCATTTAATATAACAAACGAAAGCATTGAAGGAATTCTAGAAGAGGCAACATGAAGATACTATGTATTACAGGTATGCCAGGATCAGGAAAGACACAGGCTTTGAAGGTTTTTTATAAAAAAGGTTTTTCAATAGTTTCTATGGGTGATGTTATCAGAGATCTAGCGAGAGAAAGAGGGATTAAGGAAGATCCTGAGTCAATTGGTAAACTAGCCGTTGAAATAAGGAAAGATGAAGGAGAAGATGCGGTAGCAAAGAGATGTATAAAAAAGATTTCGGGGTTAAGCAAAAATGTTATTATTGAAGGAATAAGGAGTCTACCTGAAATTGAGTGTTTTAAAAACTACTTTGAGGATTTCGTTATAGTATCCATTCACGCATCTCCCAAAATAAGATGTAAAAGACTAAAAAGAAGAGGAAGAGCAGATGATCCGCGGAATTTTAAAGAGTTTTTAGAAAGAGAGAGAAGAGAATTGGATATAGGTATAGGATCGGTAATTGCCATCGCTGATTTTATGGTTGTGAATGAAAGTTCTTTGGAAAAACTATATGAGGAGATAGAAACGATAGCAAAGAATTATGAAGGTGACAGTTAGAACTAAGATTTATCCTACCGAAGATATTGAAAAAGTTAAAAAAGCAGTAAAAAATCTTTTCCCCACTATAAAGATCGATATATCGGAGGAAGAAAAAACATTGGTCGGAAAGGGGAACGAAGAAGCAATAACTCATTTTAGATATCTCTTGCATAGNNTGCATAGAGGAAGGATATTGGATGCTGCAAGAAAGGTAATAAAATCTGGAACAAGGAAAGATGGAAATATTTATCATTCGCGATTTGACGTAAATAAACAAGTAGCATTCATAGGGAAGATCAGTTTTTCTACAGAAGGCGAATCTCCTTTAGGACCTATAACAGTAGAGATCGAAAGCAAAGAAGAATTTATAGATTGGTTGGTCCCACAGACCATAAATGGTAGACCGGTGAAATAGATGGAGATAGGAGCACCCTCATCAGCGTTTTATAATGATATGGAATCTTCTTTGAAAAAAGCAGTGGAAATTGGACTCGATGCCATCGAGATAGTTGGCGAAGGACCTCATTCACTAAACGAAATTAATGTCCAAACAATCAAAGATTTTAGAAATTCTTTTGATTTGAGTTTAAAGATTCATGCACCATTCTCTGACCTCAATATAGCTAGTTTAAATGAAAAAATGAGAGAAACGGCTCTAGAATTAATATTTTCTTCTATAGATCTTTCTTACGAACTTGAAGCAGATTTAGTAAACATTCATCCGGGTCACTTATCCCCTTTGGGTCTAAGATTTCCGGAACAAGCCTGGAAAACTAACATCGAGAGTATGAAGAAATGCGCCAAAAGAGCAGAAAAGTTGGGTATAAAACTTACATTTGAGAATTTACCAACTAGAGAAGGTGTATTTTGCTCTACAGTTGAGGAGATAAAGACTGTACTCAGGGAGGTCCCGGAAATAGGATATACCTTAGATATAGGACATGCATTCACAACCGATAACCCTACAGAGTTTTTTGATCTAAAATTTGATCATTTGCATCTTCATGATAACGACGAAAAAAAAGACCTACACCTCCCTTTGGGGTTAGGTAATATAGACATCTCAAAGGTTTTAAAAATTATAGAGGAGAAAAAATACAGTGGATCCATAATATTAGAGTCAAGGGATTTATTGAATTTGAAGAGGAGTTTAGAATATTTAAGAAGGTGGGGGGTTGTAGATTGATAGCAATTATCGGAGGTACTGGAGAACAAGGAATGGGCCTAGCTATGAGACTTTCTATGGCTGGTGAGGAGGTGATAATTGGGTCAAGAAACGCTGAAAAGGCCAAAAAAGCGTCTGAAATTATAAAAGAAAAAATAAGGGATGCCAAGGTTACTGGACTTATAAATGAAGAAGCTGCGGAGAAAGGAGATATAATAATTGTTTCTGTACCTTATAAAGCCCAAAAAAATATATTAAAAAGCATAAGCCCTTTCTTGAGTGAAGACGATATCGTTGTGGATGTTACAGTCCCTCTGGAAGAGATTACAGACTCTGCAGCAGAAAGGGCTAGAGAAATTCTACCTCCTCGTGTAAAGCTGGTCTCAGCATTCCATAATGTTAGCGCAAAATCCCTCTTGGATATAGATAAGCCTGTTGATTGCGATATAATCGTATGTGGAGATAATGAAAAATCTAAAGAACGGATAATGGAACTAGCAGAAAAAATTGATAACTTACGAGCCATAGATGGTGGATCTTTAAGAAATTCAAGGATAGTTGAAAGCATAACCTCTTTATTGATGGATATAAATAAAAGATATAAGACTAACACTGGTATTAGAATAACAGGGAAATTATAAGAGGGATATTATGCTTTGGTTGCTAGTGGCCATAACTCTAAATATTACTGATTTATTGCATGAGCATATATTTTGGAAGAAGTTTGAACCTTACTACTTAGTTTTCGGCAGTCTACTAAGGATAAGGTTAAATCCTATTGGTCTATGGTTTGTACATGAATTGATAGAGTCTATTTTTCACTTTTTCATAATTTCTATCCTGTTCTTCTCGTTTACTATAGGATTTCTTGCTGCAATGATTCATCTAGCCCTAGACGCTTATCATACTCTATTCATACATAGAATCTCTGATAAGACCCACAGATTATTACATTTTTCTTTAGAGGCGATCTTTCTATATGCCCTCATTTAATTACTTAAATATCTCTCCTGTTCCCTCAGACCAGAGAAGTAAATCTAATTCATCCATCGGTATGTTTATTTCATTAGAAAAATGTCTCATTTTTTCCTCTACTCTCAGATATTCTCTTTTTGCCCAGTTTTTTGGAATATCGTCTATGATGTTGAGTAATTTTAGATTTTTCAGGACATGAACATCCAGTATTGCGAGGTTCTCACCTAGGCCTATGTTCCTCAGAAAATGACTTGCCTCTTTGAGACCGATTCCCCTAATATTTTTTACCAACCATTCTCGAAGTTCAAAAACATCTTCAAATTCATTTAATTTTTCTTTAATTCTTATTTTTCCGTCTACGCTGAAAAACTCTTTTGCTTCGTAGATATATCGCGCCTTATTGTTGGGAAATCTGACTCCATGTAAATTGGCTCTTATTTCATTTACATCACCTATAAAAAGAATTCCGCTTTCTTCTAAGGATTTAATTGCTCTATCGGCAACTCTAGCCCTGGATTGAGGAGTACATATACAAAAACATAGTTCTGCAAAGATTTTTTCGTCAGATTTTTTACCCGTTTCCTTAAATTCTTCTAATTTCTTTTTTATCTCATTTCTTTTTGTTTTGTATGATATTAGAATGTTCTTTATGTCCATTCAATTCTTCCATCATATTTTTAGCTTCATTAGATCGTAAGCCAGCATCGTGCTCGAGAAAACCTCTTTTGCCTCTTCTAATAACTCTTTTCCATCGTATCTGGGACTAATATGGGTCAATATCAATTTTTTTGCCTTTGCCTCCAAAGCAACATCTCCAGAATCTTTAGCAGTTGAATGAAAAGTTTCTAAAGCCCTATCTTTTAATGTATGACTGAACGTAGAGTCATGTATGAGAAGATCACAATCGCTGGCAAGTTTTATTACACTTTCGCAAGGTCTTGTATCTGAGGAGTAAACGACGCACTTCCCTTTTCGATTTGGACCTACAACGTCCTCTAAGGATATCTCTTTTCCGTTTAGAGTTATTTTCTCTCCTCTTTCGAGTCTCGAAAACTCAGGACCTGGTTTTATGCCAAGTTTATTTGCTTTTTCGAGGTTGAATTTGCCTCTTTTGCTGTATTCTTCTATTTTGCACGCTACAGTAGGTACTGAATGATCAGTACGAGCAAAATTGATTTTTAATTTTTCTAGTTTTATTTCTTCGTTCAATACTCCTTTGATATTGATAGGGAAACCTTGAGTGTAGTAACCTATACCCAAATAATCTTTCAATTCTTTAGCAGAATCCTTTGGAGTATAAATGTAGATAGGATCTTCTCTACCCAAAAAAGACATGGTTTGAACAAGACCGCTTAGTCCTAAGAAATGATCTCCGTGTAAATGGGAGATAACAATATTTTTTATCCGCATATAGCTTAGTTTAGAAAGCAAAAATTGTCTCTGTATACCTTCTCCACAATCTAATAGTAAAATCTCTCCATCTATCTTTATCGCAATCCCCGGCAGGTTCCTTTTTGTGGTAGGAATACTTCCTGAAGTACCAAGGAAAGTTATCTCCATATCAAAGCCTCAATACAGTTATTCTTCTTGTTAAACTTTTATGAACCCTTTCTAAATAATACTCTACCTCAGTAAGATTTGTTTTGTTTATTATATCTTCTATATCCATCCTCTCGTGGGGTAGAGATACTGTTATGTATGATCCTTTATCTAATATCCTTTCCATCTCAAGCAAAGATTCTAGATAGAGATCCTCAAGGGTCAAACCCATAGTACTTGCTGATATTCCATAAGGAGGATCTGTGGCTATTGCTTTTATATTCTCAAGTGGTATATCTCTTGCGTCTCCTACCATTACTATATAAATGTCCATTCCGTAGAAATCAAGGTTTTTCTTAACGCCGCTTACTACCCTCTCGTCCAAATCTAATCCGTATAGACTACAACCAATCAACCCGGCCTCTATTAATATACCTCCTGCACCACAGAAAGGATCCAGAAAACTTTCTTTAGATCTTGCCCTAGACAAGTTAACAAGACATCTCGCTGTTCTTGGCAAAATAGTCCCAGGACGGAAATATGGCCTAATTTGGGGTCTTCTTTTCTCGTATTGAGCCCTATCTATATTTTTTATCATTCTGCAAAAAAATGCCCTATTAGAACTTAAAATTAATATAAAAGAGTTATCAGGATTTCCTAAGTCTACATAGTTTTCTTTGGAAATTATCTTGCTTGCTATCTCTTTTTCTAACTCTAGACCTTTAAAACTCAGTCCGCTTTCCTTTATCCTTTTTATCCTAACGGAAAAAGAGCCCTCGCAAGAAACTTCGCTGGCTTTTTTTAAGATTTCTCTCTTTTCTTGATTGCATATAAATTCTAACTCACCATAAAAGTGAGCATATGCTAATCTACTTGATATATCTGGGCAATCTAAAGCCTCGAATGTAAATACCTGATCTGCGGTCTCAATCTCAGAATATTTTACAGTAAGGGCTTCCAAAGTTGCTTTGAGCTCTGCTTGGGGTAGTTGAGGATGTTCACCCGAGAGCAAGACTAAATATTTCATGGAATCACTTAAAATTATCTTTTTATTAACTTTGGTGATAACTGCAAAATTTGTTATATAAGAGATCTTCTTTATTTTAATTCCTTTGCGATTAACGGAGCAAGGGATACTTTGCTTACTTCTCTTTCTATGGAATTTGTTGCTATTATATCGGAAATATTAGATGCCAAAATTTTTGAAACAGCATCCTTACTCAGGACAGGGTGTATGCAAGAGGCTATGATTCTTATTGCCCCCTCCGAGAATAAAATATCGGCTGCCCTTATTATCGTTCCTCCACTATCGATAATATCGTCTACTAGAATTATATTCTTCTCCTTTACATTTAGATCTTTTTTCTTCATTTTGATCTTCCCTGGACCTTCCCTAATCTTTTCCAGGTAGTCAAAATCAATATCCAATCTTCTCGCAAGATCTATTGCCTTATTCAATGCTCCTTTATCTGGAGCAAATACCATAAGATCTTTCATATTCAAATCTTTTATGTATGATGCTAAAAGAGGAATCGCAGTTATTTCATTAACTGGAATATCAAAAAAATCAATGATGTGAGGTTTATGAATGTCAAATAGATATAGAATGTCGATGTCATATTGGCTTATCATATTCGCGATTGCCTTAACACTTATGGCCTCTCCTTCTTCAAATCTCTTATCTTGCCTCGAAAATCCGAGATATGGTATAAAAACTCTCATAGAGTTAGGATCATAATCAAATAGAAGATCCAACAAGAAAATAAGTTCCATTGTATTATCAACTTGGGGATAAGGGGTAGATTGTATTACTATTACGTCTTCTCCCTTTACATTCCTATCTATCTTGATATGCAGTTCTCCGTCTTGGAAGTACTTCTTTTTAACAGGGATAATGTCGCAAGACAAAAGATTGGATACTTCAGCACTCAAACTTTGAGACGTGCTTCCTCCCACCACAATAATCTCAAACACCCGAAGATTAACTGTCCTAAGATCTTAAATAAATTTTCGGATAATTTGATATGAGGGATTTTATTAAAAACCTGAGTATTTGTTAAAAAAATTTCACCTATAACCAATAAATTTTTAAAAAAGTTTACAATTATCGTTTGCTTCAAAGATGTTTCAGGTTGAAAGGAGTTGTTTTTGTGGAAAACGCGAACGATTTCGAAAAACAGATAGAGAAGATCAGTAACAACGGACTGCGAGCAATTAAAATCGAGACAATGCAGGTTAACTTAGGATTTCGCTGCAACCAGCAGTGCGTACACTGCCACGTTGAGGCATCGCCTCATCGAAAAGAGATGATGGAATGGTCTACCATGGATTTGATCCTTGAGATGCTCGAGAGTGTGCGGTGCCGGTTGGTCGATCTGACCGGCGGATCGCCGGAACTCAATCCCCATTTTAGGCGTTTTGTAGAGGCACTGCGTGAGGGGGGGCACCGAGTGCAGGTTCGAACCAACCTTACTGTGCTTCTAGAACCCGGTATGGAGACGGTGCTTGAGTTCTTCAGGGAAAATGAAGTGCAACTTGTGGCCTCCCTACCGTGTTACCTGGAAAAAAACGTTTGCGCCCAGCGGGGCACGGGGGTCTACGAGAAAAGCATCAAGGTTATCAAACGGTTAAACGCCTTGGGCTACGGTTCCGATTCCAATCTACTCCTTAAACTTGTGTACAACCCGAAAGGTCCGTTTCTTCCCCCCAAACAGTCTGATCTTGAGGCCGACTACCGCCGCGAGCTTGGTGAAAGATTCGGCATCACTTTCAACCATCTTCGTACCATAACGAACATGCCAATTGGACGTTTCTTGAAGGATTTGCGCCGGCAAAATCAAGAGCAAAACTACATGCGGCTTCTCAAAGAATCTTTTAATCCTCAAACAGTGGGTAGGTTGATGTGTCAGCATCAGATCAGTGTCGGCTGGGATGGTACGCTTTACGATTGTGATTTCAATCTAGCACTCGGGTATGCCGTGAACTATGGCGCTCCGGATCACATCCAGCGTTTTGATCTTTCCATTCTTACAAGGCGAAAGATCGTTACCGAAGACCATTGCTTCGGGTGTACTGCTGGACATGGTTCTTCATGCGGTGGTGCACTTTTATAATTTGCTCGATCCAAATTCGAGAAAATACATTTAAAAGTAAAGAATCAAATGCTTTTATGGAAATCGTTTAGAATTTATTAAAATCATATCTCCAAAAATATATATACTGTTCAAGTTTAGATCCCATCATGAAACTGGTGGTAATTGGAGCGGGTGGAGCAGGTCTTCCTGCTGCTTCTACGGCGAGAGAACTGAGTAAAGATGTAGATATAAAGGTAATAACAAACAGGAATTATATTGCCTACTCTCCATGCAGTATTCCTTTCATATTGGAAGGAGAGATAGAAAGTTTTGAAGCAGTGATCATGCACGATTCTGTTTTTTATAAAAAAGAAAAAAACGTAGATATTTTGAAAAATAAAAATGTATTAGACATAGATAGAGAAAATAAATTATTAAAAACAAGTGACAACGAAAAAATACCTTATGACAAGCTTATAATTGCAACGGGGGCAAAAAATAATATACCTGATGTACCGGGAACAGGATTAAAAGGAGTGTTCGCGGTAAACACCGATTTAGAGATTTCCATGGATTTAAAGAATTATATGCAGGGCAAAAAGAAGGCAGTAGTGGTAGGAGCAGGAGCCATAGGATTAGAACTGGCTCACGCCTTTGGTGAAAGAGGTTTCGAGACTTCTCTCGTAGAAATGATGCCTCAGGTATTGCCGAACGTCTTGGACAGGGATATGGCTGAAATGGTTGAGAATGAAATAACCAAAAAAATTAATCTATACCTCTCCTCAACCTTAGAGGAAATAAAGGGTGAAAATAAGGTAGAGTCTGTGAAGATAAATGGTAAAAATATTAATGCTGATGTAGTTGTCCTCGCAACAGGGATGAAACCGAATGTTGATCTTGCAGAAAAATGTGGCATAGATATCGGCGATTTAAACGGTATCGTCGTAGACGAATACATGCGAACGAATGATGAAGATATATTCGCAGCAGGGGATTGCTGTGAAACAAAATTCTTCTTGACAAATTCTCCCATATTAAGCCTATTCGGAACCACGGCGATAAGACAGGGTAGAGTTGCAGGGACAAATGTTCTTAACCTATCGAAAAAATTTCCAGGAGTTTTGAACTCCATGATAACACTGTTTGGAGATCTAAAAATTGGAGCAACAGGACTTTCTGAGTCTTTAGCGGAGAAAAAAGGATTTGAACCTTTAACTGCTAAGATATCTTCCTTTTCTAAAGCTAGATTTATGCATGGTAAATCAATACACGCGAAACTGGTATTTGACAAAAGAAATGAAAGGTTAATTGGCGGACAAATAATTGGATATGAAGGCGTTTCACACATTATAGATAGAATTACTATGGGAATATGGAAAGGCGTTATCTTAGAAGATTTAGAAACAATAGAAACTTGCTACGCTCCTCCTGTAGCATGTGTGGAAGACATCTTGACCAAGGCGATAAGGACTGTTAAAGGGAGAAGAACGATCAGTTGCATGTAGTGTCTGCACAAAGCATAAAAATATTGTGACCATATATAGTGATATCGAATACTGCAATTGTTTCTTGGGTGATGTGTAGTGGAAGGAACTTACATCAACGATACCACAGAAGAAATAGAGGTGCCAAAAAGGCTAATAGATCAAGTAATAGGACAAGATGGGGCAGTAGAAATCGTTAAAAAGGCAGCCCAGCAGAGAAGACATGTAATTCTGATAGGAGAGCCTGGAACCGGCAAGTCTTTGTTAGCACAGGCGATGAGTGAACTCCTTCCAAGGGAAGAACTCCAAGATATAGTTATTTTTCCAAACTTTGAGGACAAAAATACACCAAAAGTCCGTGTTTTCCCAGCAGGAAAAGGAAAAGAGATAGTTGATGAATTTAAGAGGCAAGCAAGAGCCAACGAAGAAAGAAGAAAGATGTGGGCACTGCTCCTCATTTTTGGCATAGTTGGCATAGGAATAGCCATGAGGCAATTCTTGGTGGGAATAATAGCAGCGGCACTGGTATTTTTACTCCTCCAAAATATAAGGCACAGAGATGATGTAATAGTACCTAAGTTACTGGTTTATAATCAAGCCGATGGCAAGCCTCCTTTTGTCGATGCAACAGGAGCACACGCTGGTGCGTTATTTGGAGATGTGAGACACGACCCCTTCCAGTCAGGAGGATTAGAAACTCCTGCTCATGAGAGAGTAGAGGGTGGGGCGATTCATAAGGCAAATAAAGGAGTATTGTTCGTAGACGAGATCGCAACGTTAGAGCCTAAGAGTCAGATAGATCTCCTAACGTCCATGCAAGAAAAGAAGATGTCGATAACAGGACAGAGTGAAAGAAGTTCCGGCGCTATGGTAAAGACAGAACCTGTTCCATCTGATATTATACTGGTAGCAGCAGGGAACTTAGAGGTTATCAGAAGAATGCATCCCGCCTTACGCTCTAGAATAAGGGGATCCGGTTATGAGGTATACATAAACGATACTATTCCTGACACCCCTGAAAACAGAAATAAACTGATAAGGTTCATAGCTCAAGAGGTTGTTAAGGATGGAAAAATACCTCACTTCGATAAAGAGGCTACAGAAGAAATAATGAGAGAGGCAAGAAGAAGATCGGGCAGAAGAGGACATCTAACTCTCAAACTCAGGGAGTTGGGAGGACTTGTTCGAGTAGCCGGAGATATAGCAAGAGCTGAAAGGAGTGATTTCGTTAAAGGTAGGCATGTGATCGCCGCGAAGGAGATGGCGAGGAGTTTGGAACAACAAGTAGCAGACAGAGTTATAGAGAGAAAGAAAGAGTATAGAGTATTTAAGACCGAAGGAGAAGAAATTGGAAGTGTAAATGGCCTAGCAGTAATAGGATCGGACAGTGGAATAATATTACCTATCGCCGCTGAAGTTGTACCAGCGCAAAGTAGAGACGAAGGAAAGGTAATAGCAACGGGTAAACTTGGCAGAATAGCCAAAGAAGCAGTACAAAACGTAAGTGCACTGATAAAGAAATATACTGGACGAGATATAAGTAATTTTGACATTCACGTGCAATTTGTTTTGACCCATGAAGGTGTAGAGGGTGATAGTGCATCCATATCTGTTGCTACAGCGGTTATATCAGCGTTGGAGAATATTCCGGTCGATCAATCAACCGGAATGACAGGGTCATTGAGCGTAAGAGGTGACGTTTTGCCGGTAGGAGGGATATCGGCTAAAATAGAGGCTGCTGCAGATGCAGGTCTAAAAAAGGTACTCATACCAAAAGCCAATGAGAGAGATGTAGTCCTTGAAGATAAATATAGGGAAATGGTAGAGGTAATAGCCGTCGATAACATAAGAGACGTCCTTAGGCATGCTTTAATCCAAACCGCAAAGAAAAATGAATTGTTAACTAAAATAAAAGATTTGGCCGAAATTATTCCTGAGGGTATTTCCAAGGTTTCTGGTGCTAGACCAGCATAGGAGGCGTCTCATTGGACGACCTTCTTACTTCTTTGATAGATACTGTCCAAAATAGGGTAGAATACGTAGATATCAGATATGGAAAAACAACCTTTTCGAACATAACCATAAAAGATGAAGAAGAAAAGATAACCCATGGACTCGAGTCAGGTGTGGGTATTCGCGCTTTCCACAAGGGAAATTGGGGTTTTTCTTCCACGAATGATACGTCAAGATTAAAAGAAATTGTGGAAAATGCGATAAGACTTGCTCTGCATAGAAGAGAACAAAGAGAAACTCATCTAGCTGAGGCAGAATTACATACAAAAACAATATCCATGANNTAGACCCTAGGGATATAGATATCTCTGAGAAGATACAGTGCCTCTTAAAGGTAATTGATGCTTCAAAAGAATTTCCGGAAATTGTCAACTCAAATGCAAGTTACACAGATGGATATACTCAAAAAATTTTCGTAAACTCAGAAAATTCTTTTATTAAAACGTCAAACTTTAGTGTCTCGCTATTCACATCTACAATAGCGAGAGATGAAGACAAACTACAGGTTGGAACTGAAAGAATTGGACATTTGGGAGGATTTGAACTATTGAAAGATGAAAACTTGGAAGAAATTGGTAAAAAGGCGGCAAAAAAAGCGATAAACATGTTACACAGCGATTATGTCCCTGGAGGAAGATATCCCATCGTAATGGGTGAGAAGTTAACCGGCGTATTTATACATGAGGCTTTAGGGCACGCATGTGAGGCAGATTTGGTTTTGCAAGGAGACTCGGTTTTGGAAGGTATGATCGGCGAAAAAATAGCCGATGAGAATGTAACGATATACGATGATCCAACATTAGAAAACAAATTTGGATCCTTTTACTATGATAGCGAGGGCGTCAGGGCTAGGAAAACTTATGTTGTAAAGGACGGAATACTGAGAGAATTTTTACACTCCCGAGAAACCGCATTTTTGATGGGCAAAGAGTCCAACGGCAAGGCAAGATCCCAAGGCTACTCGTACCCTCCTCTGGTAAGAATGAGCAATGTTTGCTTAGATCCAAGAGATTGGAAATTCGATGAGATAATCGCGGATACAAAATTCGGTATATACGTAGATGGTTCCAGGGGAGGACAGGTTGATACAGGAACGGGAATTTTCCAATTTAATGCCGAAGAAGCATATTTAATTGAGAAAGGAGAGATTAAACAACCTTTAAGAGATGTTTCTTTTTCTGGAAACATACTTGATACTTTGAAGAGTGTAGATGCCATAGGAGACACCGTGGAATTTTCAATTGGGGTTTGTGGAAAGGCAGGACAGGGCGTTCCGGTAGGTGACGGAGGGCCAAAAACCAGGGTAAGTTCGGTCTTGATAGGTGGAAGGTGATGTTTGACCTAGCGGAAAAGGCAGTTGATTTTACAACCAAAGAAGGATCGTCCTATGCGGAGGCATACATATCTAGATCGGAAAAAATCGAGGTGCGAATTGAGAAAGACGATATAACCTTATGTAAAGAGAAAATTTCGATGGGCATTGGCATCAGAGCCATAACCAAAAATAAAGTTGGATTCGCTTTTACTACTGATTTGGAAAGAATCGAGGATACTTGCAAGATTGCCTACAAATCTTCAACGAAAACAAGACCTGATCCAGATTTTAAAAAATTACCAAGTCCAGAGCCACCTTCCAGTATAAAGGACGTTTATGATAAAAGATTAAAAGATTTGGAAGTTGAAGAATGTATAGATTTTTCACAAGAGATGTTAGAAGGCTGTAAATTTGATCCAAATATTCTGTTAACCCATGGGGCAACTACCTTTGTCTCAGGTGAGTCTGTTATCGTGAATTCTGAGGGGATTAATTGTGGGGAGAAGAGCACCTTTACAGCGGCAAGCATAACTTGCTCTTACAGAAAAGAGCCCATAACAGGCTATGAATACAAAGCGAGCCGATTTCTAGACATCGATTATGAAGATATCGGAAATCGTTGTGGAAAACTTGTTTTAAATTCTTTAAAACCAAGAAAAATAGAAAGCGGAGAGTACGATGTGGTTCTCAGTCCTTTTGCCATGGAAGATATATTATCATTTACTTTGATACCGAGTTTGAGTTCAGAAGCTGTTTATAGAAAAAGATCAAAATTGAGCGGAAAGATCAATGAGGATGTCGCCATAGGAGAATTGGATATTTTAGACGACGGAACATTACCTAAAGGTCTTAATACAAGTTCAATCGACTCTGAAGGTTTGCCTACTAAATCTACGGAGATAATCAAAAAAGGAGTTTTGAAGTCTTATCTTTACGATAGTTACAATGCCTACAGAGACGGTGTATTGAGCACCGGGAATTCTGTTCGGGACTCATTTAGATCCATGCCCGGCGTTGGACCCACCAACTTCTTGATTAAAGAAGGAAAGTCTGATCCAATTGAAGAATTAGGCGAAGGATTGTTCGTAAAAGGTACTATTGGCGCGCACACATCAAATCCAATTACGTGCGATTTCTCATTAGAAACCAAGAATGCATTTTATATAAAAGATGGGTCAATAGAATACCCGGTAAAACAAGCTATGTTGGTCGGGAATACGTTAGATTTATTAAAAAATATTGTCTCCGTAGGCAACGATTCTGAGCAAGTTGGTTCAGTATTTTCTCCAAGTATATTGGTAGAGAAAATGAGGGTAGTTGCATGAAATGGTTAAGACCAGATTCACATTTGGTGCTTAGAGATCCTGTTGCAAGAAACTCTTTAAAAAGATATTTTGCTGTTATGAACGATGAACTGGAGAGTTACTTCGTACTCTCAAAGTATATACCAGTAGAAGTTGATCTATTAGATGATTTAGATATTTTGTTAGATGAGCACGACAAAAGAGTGAATGAAGTTAATGGTATCTCAAGGGATGAAATTGCTAGAATATCATTATTAGACCTTAAAATTGAAATTGCGAGAAGAATATTATATGAATGCGAATTCTGCGAAAGAAAATGCAAGAAAAATAGATACGAAAAAAAGGGATTCTGTAAAGTAAGCGCTAAACCAAAGATCTCATCTATATTTGACCATTGGGGTGAAGAACCGGAGTTAGTTCCAAGTGGAACCGTATTTTTCTGTGGATGCACATTTTTCTGTGTTTACTGTCAGAACTGGACAATTGCTAGGATAAAAGAAAGGGGTACAGAAATAAATGCGGAGGATCTGGCTCTTCGTTTAGAGCAGATGAGATCTCAAGGGATAAGAAATGTTAATTGGGTCGGCGGAGATCCGACTCCCCATTTACATTATATTTTAGAGACTATGCATCATTTAGAGGTAAACATACCCTCTGTTTGGAATTCAAACATGTATCTTAGCCATTTAGGCATGAATTTGTTGAAAGGCGTAGTGGATGTTTATTTAACCGATTTCAAGTACGGCAATAATGACTGCGCGAGGAGGCTTTCTAAGGTTAAAGACTACTGGAATGTCGTAACAAGAAACCATTTAATGGCTAGTGAACAATGTGAATTAATAATAAGGCACCTTGTTTTACCAAATCATGTAGAATGCTGTACCTATCCGATTTTAGATTGGATAAGCGAAAATCTCAGGAAAGATGTGAGATTGAACATCATGCCCCAGTACAGACCGGAGTTCATGGCTTATAAGTACGATGAATTAGTTAGAAGAGTATCCGGAGAAGAAATGAGGGCAGCAAAAGAGCGCGCAATAGA
>JABAOF010019129.1_pt4 | contig 22073 bp, 18 predicted proteins | sample 7062171 | NCBI WGS metagenome assembly JABAOF01 (sample SAMN14538628, study PRJNA623070) | marine sediment metagenome | biome: marine biome [ENVO:00000428]; feature: marine pelagic biome [ENVO:01000023]; material: deep marine sediment [ENVO:00002113] | place: India: Gulf of Khambhat ...
AGCGCCTCATGCCGCACCCCCAGCGCCGGGAACGTGGCCGCGCCGTCGTGCACGACCACGCGGCCGGTGAGCTCCGGATCCTCCCACGTGCCAGTGATCCCAAACTCGGCATCCAGCGTGCCCTCGAGCCCGCGCACGAGCGGCGTCGTACGCTCCAGCAGGGCCAGTTCCACGCTGTCGGCCCGCGCCCGGATGTCGATCGGTCCCTCGGCCCGGCGCGGTCCCGCGCCGCGCAGTGCGAGGTCCACGGGCAGCGAGAGCCCGATCTGCAGTATCGGCTCCGCCAGGCGCGTGAGCTCCAGCTCGCCGGTGAGACGGCGATTCCGGTAGCGCACGATGCCGTGGGTGAACGGTGCGCTGACCTCGCCGAACACGCCGTTGCGCAGGTTGGCGGATAGGTCGATGGTGGGCGTCTCGGCCGAGCCGCCCATCACGAACGTGCCGCTCAGCTCGCCGCCCACTCGCTCGTAGTCGCCCTGGAACAGCAACCAGGCGTCCGACAGGGGGAGCGCTACAATCGAGCCGGTGAGCACGCCCGAACCGGTGAGCGCCAACCGTCCATCGACCGCAACCTCTCCGGCCTCGAGAGCGTGCCGGAAGGTCACGCTGCTGAAGTCGATCCCGCTGCTGTCCACGGTGACGACCGCGGCCGTGTCGGCGAACCAGGGACCGGTGTACAGCAGTACACCGAGCGAGTCCACGGCCACCGCGTACGACGCCGCATCGCGGAACAGCTGCCCCCCGCCCAGCCAAGCGCCGTCGTGGCCGAACGCCCCACGGCCGAACCAGTGCAGGGAGTCGGGCCGACCGTTGAGCCGCGTCCGGACATCGAAGAACCCGAGCCCGCCGAGCTCCAGGGAATCGGCCGTGCCCTCGAACACGACGATGCGGGACGTCGAGGTCCAGTTGGCCCGTCCCGCCAGCCGCGACACATACAGCGGGCCGCGTCTCAGGTGGCCGGTCTGCAGGTTGCCCACTAGCTGGAAATCCTCGAAGCTGCCGCTGACCGCACCCACCAGCCGCGCAGTCCCGGTGGGCAGCTCGGAAGAGTCGGCCAGAACCAACGGCCCGAGCCACGACTCCACCGCGGGTTCCAGCGTCCCGATGGAGTCGGCCGTGGCAACGAAACGCAGGGTGCCGGCCCGCGGCGCCGCCAGGCCGAACCCGCCATCCGCCTCCACCCGCAGCTTGCGGGCCCATACCTGCAGTGTGTCCACCCGCGCGAGCGTGTCGGCCACGCCGATGACGAGCTGTGCGCTGTCGATGCTCACGCCTTGAACCACCGAGCTATCGATGGCCAGGCGCGCGTCGAGCGCCAGCGCTGCCTCCGGCCAGAACGCTCCCCGCCCGACCAGCCGACCGAACAACCTGGTCTCGGGAAGCTCGGGATCGGCCGTCTGCAGATCCAGCTCCGCGAACTCCACCGTTAGCGCTTGCGTGCCGCCCCGCTGGGGCAGGAGGATGAGTGCTCCGGCCACCCGCGCGACACCGCCCGGACCCTGCAGCTCCGCGTCGACGGCGAGCGAGTCCAGTCGGCCCGCGAGGCTCACGCGACCGGCCCACTCGCCGTCGATCCCAAAGCCCGCGTAGGTCGAGTGGAAGCTGGCGAGGTGGAGCGAATCGAACACGACATCGCTCCACACACCCAGCGTGTCGCCCCGGGCGTCGAGGTGCACCGAGCCCCGCGCGACGGTCTCAGGCAGCGGAGCATCGGCGTAGCGCAGCTCCCCCTCGTACGTCGCATTGAGCCACGGCCCGCTCAGCGTGCCGCTTCCGCGGAGTCGCCCCAGCAGCTCCACCGCGGGCACGAGGCGCCGCACGGTCGCGAGGCTGATGTCGGCTTGGTCCACCGCGAACCGCTGGAAGATGAACTCGCCCGGCACCCCCACGGCCACCATGCCCTCGCCGGCGACCATCGACTCGGGCCAGCCTTCTACCAGCGAGTCGCGCAACACCACGTCGAGGCCCAGCTGCATCCCCTCTCTGGGACCATCTACCGTGACTCGCCCCGTGACCCGCCCCGCCATCGGAAGCGTATCGAGGAACCCACGCACGTACTCCAAGTCGAAGTCACGCAAGTCGAGATCCGTACCCTCGAATGCCCAGTGCTCGCCGGGCCCCAGCACCATCCCGAAGCGCCCCCGCGCGCCGCCTCCACCACCACGCCCCTCAAGGTCGAGCCGCTCACCGACCACGCGCAGCTCGTCGTCGCTCAGGGACCGCACGGTGAACCGGCCTTCGCCCCCGAGCCCGGCGGGGAGGTCGGACACGAGACCACGTACCTCGTCCGCCAGCACGTTGGCCGACTCGACCCGTAGGTCGAACAGGATCGGGCCGCGGGGCCAGTAAAGCGTGCCGTCCACCCGTCCGCCGCTCTGGGGAAACCGGACACTGACCCGGTCGAGCAGGAGGCTGTCGCCCACCAGCCGTACCCAGCCGCGCAGGTTGGTCACCGTCACGGCCGGATCCGATCCCACGACCCGCAGGCGTGCCACCTCGGCCAGGATCCCCTCTTCCCCAGGGAGCGGTGAAGAGACCCTGAGATAACCGAGCAGCGCGTTCAACGACTCGAACCGGCGCACCTGGAGGTCGCCAAACGGCCCCCGCTCCCGTTCGACCACCGTGTCCGACACATCCACCGGCGTGCGCACGGTCACCGAACCGTCGATGATCGCAACGTCATTGAACGCGATGAGCGGCGACGGCCCGCCCTCGCCGTCGCCCTCGGGTAGGACCTCGTCGAGGTTGAGGGGCGCGCCCCGTCGCCACTGCACGAGGCTGATGCGCGGCTGCGTGAGGATGAGGCGGCCGAGCACGACCCGCCCACCCAACAGGTCGCTCAATCCGTAACGCAGGCCCACGCGATCGACCGTGAGAAGATCCACCCCGGCCGTGTCGCGGATGACCACGTCGGTCACCTCGAGGCCGCGCAGGAACGAGCCTCCTACCTGCCCCACACTCAGCGTGCCCCGCAACGCGTCATTGGCCGCCCGCACGGCCCACTCCACCACGATGCGCCGCCCCTCATCAGTGCGTAGCGCGGCCCCGGCCACACCCAGCACCGTACCCCCCAGCCAGCACAGCGCCACGAGGATCCAGGCAAGCAGAGAGCGCCGCATCAGAACGCCTGCCCCATGGAGATGTGAATCCGGAACCGCTCCCAGAAGGTCGGGTCGGGCGGTCGGAAGGCGGCGTCGAGCTGGATGAGCTCATCCTCGGTCTGCAGGTACAGCGGGCCCGCTTCGGGGTCGTGCGGGTTGTATGCCACGTCGAGGCGTACCGGCCCCAGGGGTGAGGAGAACCGCACACCGAATCCGGGCGTGATCTTGAGGTCACTCAGGTCGCCGATGCCGTAGTCGTCCGCCTCGTCCTGCAGTCCCCGCGTGCGCAGCTGCCCGGCATCGACGAACAACGCACCGAAGCCGCGCTCCCCGAAGCCGGGGAGCGGAAATCGGAGTTCCGCATTCACCAGGAGCACGTCGCTACCACCGATCGGTGAGGTGCGGAGGTCGGACCGAGGCTCCTGGTCCACGGTGTCGGCGGCGATCACCCGCACCACATTGCCCAACTCGTTCTGGCCGTACCCGCGCACCGTGTTGGCGCCACCGGCATAGAACCGCTCCTCCGTGGGAATGAACTTCAGCTCCTGCCCTGCCACTGCCAGGTTCGGGCCCAGGATCGTCCCCCAGCGGATCCGCCACCCGAAGGCGCCGCGCCGGCCCACCCGGTGATACGAGGAGAACTCCAGCGTCACCTTGTTGAACAGCGCCGTCGAGTCCGACAAGGTGGCGCGCGAGGAGTGACGGAACTCCGCTGAGAATCGGGTCCCGCGCGTGGGATTGAAGATGGAGTTTCTGCGGTCGCGCACCAGCGCGACCGTGAGAGTCCCCTGGATCCGCCAGTCCGCGAACGCCTCGAGGTCCTCCAACCGGCATACGTTGAGGAAGGCGCAAAAGGTGGCCGGGTCGGCCGTGGTGCGCCCACGTGAGAGCAGGTACGAGATGGTGAGGGGCATACGCCACGGTGTCCGGTAGGTCACCGACGCCTCACCACCCACGGCCTCACGCAGGTACGCCTTGAACTCGCTGAACCGCTCGCCGAACACCGAGAGTCCCGCGCCGAAGTGGCGGGAGACGAAGAACGGCTCCCGCACTGCCGCGCTCAAGTTGAAGTTGAGCCTCAGGCGTTCCGGATCGGTCTCCCGGTTGAGAACCGGACACAGCGAGTTCTCGAGATTGATGGGATCACCGGCTCCGATCTTCGAGAACCTGGCGCCGAGCTCGAGGCTGCGGCCGCCACCGAGGAAGTTGCTGGTCGACCACGCCGTGAGGAGCCGGAAGCAGTCGATGGTCCCGTACCCCGCGCCGAGCCGCACCCGCTGCATGGGCCCCTCGGAGACCTGGACGCGCACCGTGATGAGGGAGTCGTCGGGTCCCGCGGGAATGGTATCGACCGGCGCCACCCTCACGTAGTTGAATACGCCTGCGCGGTACAGGTCGAGCTGGCTCTGGTACAGGTCCCGCTCGCTGTACACCCTTCCGGGCCGCACGGAGACGGCGCGCCGCACTACGGCCTCGTCGATCTTCTGCACCCCGGCGACCTCGACCGAATCCACCACCGCCCGCGGACCAGGCACCACCTCGAACATCACGTCGGCGGTGCGGCTCTCGAGACGCTCGTCGAAGTTGCGGAACACCTCGGCGTGCGGATGGCCCGCGTTCGCCAGTCGCAGTCGGATGGTGTCCACCGAGGCCTGCATGAGCAGGCGGTTGAAGGGATCGCCGACCCGCAGGGGAAGCGCCTCATAGACGTCCTGTACCGCAAGTACGTCCTCCAGCCCGGCAATGCGAAGCTGTGCGACCCGCACCGGCTCCCCCTCATCGATGACGACCCGGAGGTAGACGTCGTCGCCGCCGCGGCGCACCACCGTGTCCACGGTAGCCTCGGCAAACCCGCTCTGGCGGTAGAGGGCACGGATGCGGAGCACGTCACGGCGGAACTCCGTCTCGTCGAAGTAGCGCTTCTCCCCGAGACCAATCCACCGCACCAGCGACGAGCGTGCGAAGAACGAGGAATACGATGTGGCAATTGAAAGGCGAAGTGTGTTGTCATCGATCGCGCGATTCCCATCGAACGAGAGCTCGCGCACGATGAGGCCCCTGGGCTCCTCGTCCTGGGCTGAGAGCGGGACGGTGAGGAACGGGAGCGCGGCGATCAGAAGCAGGGCGCGCGAGGAAGGGCTTCGGGCTCCGGTCATCCGGTTGCAATATCTCCCCGACCGGGCCGCGGTGAAACCCGCGGGAACGACGGAAACGGCGGTCGCGACGGCAGCGACGGCAGCGGCAGGGGAGGCGCACGCGGTGGTTGTGACCGTTGCTGCGCGCGCTCCCGTCGCTACCGTGCCGCCTCCAGCATCTCCTCCACCGTGGTGAACTTCACGCGGGGCCGCCCCACCCCCTTCCCCCGCTCCACTTCCTGGCTGTCGAGCCGGCGCCACTGCTCGTAGGTGACCGCCAGCGGCTGCCGCTGCCGCACCATGGCCTCGGCGGCAGCTGGGTCGGGCCGCCCGGGCGAGAGGATGGCACCATCGCCCAGGTCCTCCACCATCGCCTCCACCGTCTCGGCGGCATCGGGCTTGTTGGTGCCGATGACCCCCGACGGCCCCCGTTTGATCCACCCGCTCACGTAGACGCCGGGGAGCGGCTGTCCGTCGCCGGCGGTGACCCGGCCCTTGGCGTTGGGAACCACTCCCCACTTGTCGTGGAACGGAATGCCCGCGAGCGGCACGCCGCGATAACCCACGGAGCGGAACACCATCTCCACGGGCAACTCCTCGATCTGCTCGGTGGCCCTGGGTCGCAGCGACCCGTCGTCGCTCACGTACAGCTCGTTCTTCACGAGCTTCATACCCACGACGTCACCCGCCTCACCACCGACCAGCTCCACCGGCGACACGAGGAACCGCAGCGTGAGCGTCTTGGGCCTGCCACGGCGTGCGGCGGCCGCGAAGCCCTGGAGCAACTCCACCTTCTTCGCGACCGCCGGGTCTCCCGACGCCGCGAGCCACTGCTGGCTCAGCGGGTCGAGCGCCGTCTCCTCGGGCAAGAGCACGAAGTCGGCGCCCTCCATCTCGCCCAGCTCCTTCACCTCGGCGTTGGTGAACGCCGCCTGCGCCGGCCCGCGACGACCGAGTATGTAGACCTCCTTCACACGGCTCTCGCCGAGCGCCTCGAGGGCGTAGTCGGCGATATCGGTCTTGCGCAACTCCTCCGGCGTGCGGCACAGTATGCGCGCCACGTCCACGGCGACATTGCCGATCCCGACGACCGCCACCCGCTCCACCGAGAGGTCGAACTCCCGATCCCGATAGTCCGGGTGCCCGTTGTACCATGCCACGAACTCGGTGGCGGTATGGCTCCGGCTCAGGTCCTCCCCAGGGACGTTCATGCGCCGGTCGGTCTGCGCGCCGGTCGCCAGGCAGATCTGGTGGTAGTACCGCCGTAGGTCCTCGAGCGTGAGGTGCGTGCTGTACTCGACGTTGCCGAAGAACCGAAAGCCCGGCCGCTGCGCGGTCTTGTCGTACACCCGGGTGACGCTCTTGATCTTGGCGTGGTCGGGGGCCACCCCGAAACGGACCAGACCGAACGGCGTGGGAAGCCGCTCGTACATGTCCACCTGGACATTCAGACCCTCACGCCCCAGCAGGTGCTCCGCCGTGTAGAAGGCAGCCGGGCCGGACCCGATGATCGCGACTCTGAGGGGGTGTTGCGCTGTGCCTGGCTGTGTCATGCCGATCTCCTCGTCCACCCTTTCGCCCGTTGTCACCGAAGTGCGGGACTTCTCCATGATACTCGAAGAGGCGGCAGGGCGGTAAGGAGAGGGGAACGGGAGCGCGGGGAATGCAGTGCTTTTCCCCTTCCTTCTTGCAGGTTTGCCCGTCCAGAGGCGCGGCACTGAGCTCCTTTCGCCCTACCGCCACCGCTCATAGCTTGTCAGGACGATGGCGAAGATCTACACCAGGACCGGCGACCGGGGCGAGACCTCGCTGCTGGGCGGCGACCGGGTGACCAAGGACGATATCCGGGTAACGGCCTACGGGAGCGTGGACGAGCTAAACGCGCGGCTGGGTATCGCCATGGCGACCGAGCCCGAGGATTTCGAGGGTGAGCTGCTGGAAGGGGTGCAGCGGGATCTGTTCAAGATCGGCAGCCGGCTCGCGAGCCCGAGCCCAGAGAAGGTCAGCCGGGCGCTGCACAAGGCGGTCATTCCGCCCGAGCGCATCTCCGACCTGGAAGCGGCCATCGACCGCGCGGAGGAGCAGCTGCAGCCCGTCAAGCAGTTCGTGCTGCCGGGAGGAACGCTCAAGGCGGCCCACCTCCACGCGGCACGCACCGTGTGCCGCCGCGCCGAGCGTCACGCCGTGCGCCTCGACCGGCAGGATCCCGTGCCCCCGGAGATCCTGCAATACCTGAACCGCCTGTCGGACCTGTTGTTCGTCCTGGCGCGGCTCGCCAACCGCGAGGCCGGCGTCGCCGACCGGACCTGGTAACGTGACGAGCTACCACTTCCACCAACTCGACGTCTTCACCGACCGGCCCCTGGCGGGGAACCCGCTGGCCGTCTTTCCCGCTGCGCAGGGGCTGGATGATGCACGGATGCAGGCCATCGCCCGAGAGATGAACCTCTCGGAGACCGCCTTCGTGTTCCCGTCGAATCGGGCGACGCGCCGGCTGCGGTTCTTCACTCCCGCGGCAGAGGTGCCACTCCCGGGACACCCCACCGTCGGGACCTGGTGGCTCCTCGCCTCAATCGGTGAGCTGGACCTGCCCGCCGAGGGCACACACCAGGTCACACAGGAGACCTCGGCCGGCGTGCTACCGGTGGACATCCACATGGCGGGCGGGGCGCCGCAGCTGGTGGTGATGACCCAAGCGCAGCCCGAGTTCGGGCCGGCCCTGGAGGACACCCGCCGCCTGGCGGAGCTCCTCGGCGGCGGGCCGGATCTCATCCCCGCAGATCACGCACCGCAACTCGTCTCGACCGGCATCAGCCAGCTCATGATCCCGACTGCATCGTTGGAGGCAATCAAGGCGCTGCCGAGCGGCGGGAAGGGAGGCGAGCTCGCAGCGTTCCTCAAGGAGCTGGGTACAGACTGCGCCATGTGCTACACCCTCGAGACCGTGTCGCCCGACGCGACGGTGCACTGCCGCATGTTCGCTCCCGGCCTCGGAATACCGGAGGATCCGGCCACCGGCAGCGCGTCGGGCGCGCTGGGGTCCTACCTGGTGCACCACGGGATCGTACGACCAAGTGAGGGCACCGCGACGGTGGTGGTGGAGCAGGGCATCGAGATCAGCCGTCCCAGCCGGATCGTCGTCGAAGTCACAGCGACGCCTGAGGGATCGATCGGCGAGGTGCGGGTGGGCGGCAGGGCCGTGGTCTTCATTGAGGGCGAGGTGCGGCTATAGCCACCGCGACAATTGCCGTCCCCCTGGGAGACGCGTCGTACGACATCGTTCTCGGCGAGGGCGTCCTCGCCGACCTCCCCGACCACCTCCAGCGGTATTGCCCCGCCTCACAGTACGCGGTGATCGCCGACTCCACCGTCGCCCCACTGTACGGCGCAAGGGTGGCGGGCGCCGCGGAGCAGGTGGGCAAGACGTGCCTCGTCACCTTCCCGGCCGGGGAGTGGAACAAGACACGCGAGACGTGGGGCAACCTCACCGACCAGCTGCTCAAAGCACAGCTCGACCGTGAGGCAGCGGTCATTGCGCTGGGCGGGGGGGTGGCGGGCGACCTCGCCGGATTCGTGGCGGCGACGTACCTCAGAGGTGTGCGCTACGTGCAGGTCCCCACATCGCTCCTCGCCATGATCGACAGCGCCATCGGAGGCAAGACCGGCGTGGACACGGAAGCCGGGAAGAACCTGGTCGGCGCATTCCACCAACCCCGGGCGGTGGTCAGCGATGTGGCCACGCTGTCCACGCTGCCGCCCGTGCAGCTGGCGGCCGGGACGGCGGAGGCGCTGAAGCACGGGGCCATCGCCGACGCCGACTACTTCGCCCGCCTCGTGGCTCAAAGCGAGGAGATCCGCACGCGTGACCTTGGGGCGCTGTTCGACTTGGTGCACCGCAGCGTGGAGATCAAGGCCGGTGTGGTGGCTGAGGACGAGCGGGAGCGCGGCAAGCGATCCGTCCTGAACTTCGGCCACACGATCGCCCACGCCCTCGAAGCCACGTTGGGATACGAGCTGCTCCACGGGGAGGCGGTCGCGATCGGCATGGTGGCCGAGGCGGAACTGGGAGAGGAGATCGGCGTCACCGAGCAGGGTACCGCGGCCGCGCTGCGGCGGGCCGTCGAGGCATTCCGGCTGCCCAGCACTGCCCCGGAGGACGTAGATCGGGAGCGCATGCTGGAGGTCATGCGGCGGGACAAGAAGGCCCGAGCCGGGACTGTCAGGTTTGCACTCCTCCAGCGCCTCGGTGAGATGGCCCCCGGAGAGGCCGAGGGGTGGACCATCGGCGCCCCCCTGGAGGCCGTGAGCGCGGTTTTGGGCCGGATCGCGTAACTCACCGTCCTTCAACGCATTGTCCACAGGCCAGGAACATTCCCACACAGCCTAACTGTTTTCCACACAAGGGTTTACGCAGTCAGTGCACATTCGCGCACACGCCTTCCACATGGGCCAAAGGTGGACAAATTCTGGAACCCGCTGGCAAAGAACGATTTGTGATGTGGACAACTAGTTTTTCTTGACGCTCTGGCCGGCGGTTCTTACATTGGGCGCGCTCCGTGATCGGTCATTTTGGCGGAGTTTTCCCGAGCCACTCCGTCCTCTCCCACCCAGCGAACTCCTGGGGAGTGTATGACCCAATTGCGCACCACGAAGTCCAAGGGCTTTTTCCGCACCCCCGTTTCGGGCGCATTTGACCAATATCTGCAGGACATCCAGAAGCTCCCGCTAATCGGCAGCCCCGAGGAGGAGCGCCGGCTGGCGCGCCGCGCGCGTGCCGGCGACGAGACCGCGGCGGAGCGCCTGGTCACGGCCAATCTCCGGTTCGTGATCTCTTACGTGAAGAAGTACCAGGGGCACGGGCTCGACCTGGCCGAGCTGGTGGCGATCGGCAACGAGGGCTTGCTCAAGGCGGTCAAGAAGTTCGATCCCGACCAGGGCGTGAAGTTCATCTCCTACGCCGTCTGGTGGGTGCGCCAGGCCGTGCTCAAGGCCCTGGCGGAGCAGACCCGCAGCGTGCGCATCCCGCTCAATCAGAACAGTCACCTCATCCGGATGGCCCGGACCGAGACGTATCTCTCCCAGGAGCTCGGCCGTGAGCCCACGGACGAGGAGATCGCCAAGGCGCTCGAAGATTCGGTCGAGAACGTGCGCAATGCACGCCGCATGACCGCCGGAGAGATGTCTCTCGACGCCCCCATCGACCGCGCCGACAAAGACGCCGCCACCTTCGGCGAGCGCTTCGCCGGGCAAGAGAGCGGCGAGATCGAGGAGCACACAGATGGGCGACTCATGCGGGAGTTCATCGACGAGGTGTTCGAGCGATATCTGACGCCGCGCGAGCGAAAGATCCTGTACCTGTACTACGGTCTCGAGGAGGGCTCCGAGGGCATGACGCTCGAGAAGATCGGCGAGCTCATGGGGGTGACCCGTGAGCGCATCCGCCAGATTCGCGAGCGTGCCTTCGAGAAGCTACGGGAGAGCCCGCACGGCGAGGCCCTCAGGGGATTCTGGATGGCTGCGTAGCTTCCGTAGTACCGTTGGTCCCCTCCGAGGCGGTCGGTGACGAGCCGGCCGCCTCTTGCTTGGACGCCCGCTTTTGTCCCCATCCGGCCCTCCCACCTACATTTCCCTCATGCGCACCCGGACCCTCCCCATCTTCCCGCTTCCACTCGTGCTGTTTCCGGGCGCGCCCCAGCCCCTGCACATCTTCGAGCCGCGCTACCGGCAGATGCTGGGCGACTGCCAGGAGGGCGATGGGTGCTTCGGCATCTCGTACGTCACGCAGACGCCGTACACCGACCCCTCGCCGTCGCCCGGCGCCGTGGGCTGCCGCGCGCGCGTACTGAGCGTCGAGCGGCTGCCGCAGGGCCACTACAACATCCTGACCGTGGGGGAGGAGCGGTTCCTGCTGCGGGACTACGTCGAGTCGGACAGACTCTACCGCGTGGCTACGGTGGAGCCCTACAACGATCACCTGGGGGCGAGCGACGAGGTGGATGAACTCGCGGCAGAGATGCGTGCGGCGTTCGAGGTGTTCACCCAGACCGTCGCCGAGCTGACCCAGATGCCTGCGGAGCGCGTTGAGCTTCTCGAGGACCCTACGCAGCTCTCATTTCAAGTGGCGGCGGCCCTCGACATCGAGGCCCGGGAAAAGCAGGGGCTGCTGGAGCTGCGCTCGCCCGGCGACCGGCTGCGCCGCCTGACCACGACCCTGGCGCGGCTCAACCGCCAGGCCCAGACGCGCGCCGCCCAGCAGCGGCGGACCAAGGGGAACGGGAAACGTCACCCCGGGCAGACGGACATCCGGGAGTAGCATGGGCATCCCCACCGAGGTGACCGCCGCGCTCGCCCGTATCGTCGGCCCCGGGTGGATCCGCACCGCCCCGGCGGAGCTCGACACCTACGCCAGCGACGGGTTGCCGATGCACTACAGCCCACCCGGCGCCGTGGTGCTGCCGGGGAGTCGCGATGAAGTAGTGCGTATCGTGCAGCTCCTGGCGCACCACAACATCGCGTTCGTCGCCCGGGGAGCCGGCACCGGCCTCTCGGGCGGGGCGCTGGCCGACCAGGACGCCGTGCTCCTGGCGCTGACGCGCCTCACCCGCATCCTCGAGGTCGATGCGGCTAACCGCCTGGCGGTGGTCGAGCCCGGCGTGGTGAACGTGCGACTCTCGGCAGCCGCCGAGCCGCACGGGCTGCACTACGCGCCGGATCCGTCGAGCCAGACGGTATGCACCATCGGCGGGAACGTGGCCGAGAACGCCGGCGGCCCACACTGCCTGAAGTACGGTGTGACCACGAACCACATCCTCGAGCTGGAGGTCGTGTTACCCGACGGCAGCGTCGCCATGCTCGGCTCGAAGCACGGCGAGCCGTGGGGACCCGACCTGGTGGGGTTGTTCGTGGGCAGCGAGGGGTCGTTCGGGGTCGCCACCCGCATCACGGTCCGCCTCGTTCCGCTGCCGCGGGCAGTACGCACGTTCCTGGCAGACTTCGCGGCATTGCGCACGGCGGGCGAGGCGGTCTCGGCGGTCATCGGTGCCGGCATCGTGCCGGCCGCCCTCGAGATCATCGACCGCAACTGCATCGGCGCGGTGGAGGCATCGATCTACGCGGCGGGCTACCCCACCGACGCGGCCGCCGTGCTGTTGGTGGAGCTCGACGGCGCCACCGACGACGCTGTGAGCGCCGAGGGCGCCGAGGTGGAGCGCATCCTGCAAGACAGCGGCGCGCGCACCGTGCAGGTCGCGAGCGATGCGGCCGAGCGGGAGCGGCTGTGGCAGGGACGCAAGAAGGCGTTCGGGGCGCTGGGACGCATCGACCGCGACCTGCTCGTGCAGGACACGGTGGTGCCGCGCTCAGCGCTGCCCGACGTGCTCGAGCAGGTGGACCGGATCGGCGCCGCTTACGGGATCCGGATCGCGAACGTGTTCCACGCCGGCGACGGGAACCTGCACCCCAACATCTCCTTCGACAGCACCGACGTAGACGAGCGCGAGCGCGTGGAGCGGGCGTCGGCCGAGATCCTCGAGGTGTGCGTCGCCGCCGGCGGCACCATCACGGGCGAGCACGGGGTGGGCAGCGACAAGCTGCGCTACATGCCGCTCATCTTCGACGGCGAAACGCTGGGTGCCATGCGAGCGGTTCACCTAGTGTTCGATCCCGACCAGATCGCGAACCCCGGCAAGGTGATCCCTGTCCACGCCTGTCGTGAGTGGCGGACGGGCGTCGCGGGGAGACGAGGCTCGCCCAGAGCCGCCGCCGCGGGGGTCGCCGCAGGAGGGGCACGATGACCACCGTGCCCACACGCTGGCGCCGTACCTTCGGCGAGCAACTCGCGGTGGCCGAGCGACGCGTGCGGGAGCAGCTTCCCAGCCTGTTTGCCGCCCTGACCGAGCTCGACCCCCAGCAGGCCCTGACGAGCTCCTGGGCGGCCAGCGACGCCGAGCCGTACGTGCGGGAAGCGCGCAGCTACATCACGGACACCAGACGGCAGTGGGAATCATGGCTGGAGCAGGATTAACCATCGTACGGCGCCTCAGGTCGCTCCTGGGCAGCGACGCTGCGATCGAGACCGACGCCGGCGGACTCCCCCGCGTGGCGCCCCAATCGGAGGAGGCGGTCTCCCTGGTGCTCCAAACCGCCGCCTCCGAGGGCTGGCGCGTTCGCATCGAGGGAACCGCCGGCTGGATGCCTCCCGACGCCACGGCCGACCTCGCGCTCACCACGCGTCAACTGGTCGAGATCCCTCAATTCGACGCGGCCGACCTCGTGGCGACGGTCCAGGCCGGCGTGGTGTGGAGCGACCTGCGACGCGCCCTGGCGGATCAGGGTGCGTGGACGGCGATCGATCCACCGGGCTCGGGACGCTCCCTCGGCTCGATCGTGGCGACCGGCACCGCCGGTCCCCTGCGGGGCGGCTTCGGCAACGTGCGCGACCACCTCCTCGGCCTCACGCTGGTGACGGGCGAGGGACGCGTGATCCGCCCGGGAGGCCGCGTGGTGAAGAACGTCGCGGGGTTCGATCTCACCAAGCTCGCAGCGGGCAGCTTCGGTGCCTTCGGCATCGTCACCTCGGCCACTCTGAGGCTGCGCGCCGTGCCGCGGGCCGACCTGACGCTGGTCGGCGCCGGACAGCGCGACGCACTGCTCACCGCCGCCCTCACGATGCTGGAGTCCGGGACGACCCCGGCCGCCCTCGAGGTCCTCTCACCCCGCGCAGCGCGCGCCAGCGACTGGATGCTCGCGGTGCGCCTGCTCGGCGCCGATCCCGAGGTCGAGGCGGCGCGGAACGCGGTGGGCGGCGCCACCCCGCTGCAGCTGCACGAGCTGCCGGTGCAGGAGGCGGCGCGCCTCTGGCCCGAGGCGTTGGCCGGCGCCACGCTCGGAAGCACGACCCTACGGCTCGGCACTCTCCCGACTTCCCTGGACGACGCGCTCGACCTCGTGGAGCATCACCTCCCCGAAGGGTGGCTGTCGGTGGGTGTGAGCGCGGGCATGATCCGCTGGAGCGGCGACGCCGGGGTGGACCGGCTCAAGCTCCTGCGCCGCGCCGCCGCGCAACAGGAGATGCCGCTCACGCTCGAGCGCGCACCGTGGGAGGTGCGCTCCCAGATGGGGCACTTCGGAGCCTATCGCGAGGGCGTCGGCCGGCTCGTCTCGGCGTTGCGACACACGTTCGACCCGGCTGGCGTACTGGTGGTGCCGGTGGGCGACGCCTGATGGGCGCCGGCCTCGCCGCCGGGCTCGAGCCCTGCGTGCACTGCGGGTTCTGTCTCCAGGCATGTCCGACCTACCTGGTCACCGGCGACGAGGCGGACAGTCCGCGGGGCCGGATCACCCTGATCCGCGGGCTCGCGGAGGGCCGACTCGAGGCGCGGGACCGGGCGGTGCGCACCCACATCGACCGTTGCCTCGGGTGCCGCGGGTGCGAGCCGGTGTGCCCGTCCGGAGTGAGCTACGCACCGGCGCTGGAGGCGACGCGACGCAGGCTGGCCGAGGAGCGCCCCATCCCGCTCTCGGTGCGTGCGGTACACGCCGTGATGAGCGAGCCGCGCCTGGGGCGGCTGCTCTTCCCCGTGGCCCGCGCCGTCCGGCCGCTGGCGCGCTGGGCCGCCGGGCCGTCGCGGCCCGGCATGGCGTTTGGCATGCTCGCCGCGACGCGGCCGCCGCGTCTCGACGGCCGCATGGGCGCGGGGCAGTCGAACCCGGAGCCGTCCACGGCTCCGTCGCCCGCGAGGCCCGCTGTCGTATTCGCCGGCTGCATCCAGGACGGCCTCTTCGGGCACGTGCACCGCGCGACGGAGCGCGTGCTGCGCGCCAACGGGTATGACGTGATCGGGGCGTCGGGCCAGGGCTGTTGCGGGGCCCTGCACGCGCACGCCGGACAGCACGAGGACGCCGTGCGCCTCGCGCGGCAGAACGTGCGCGCCTTCGCCGCGCTCCCCGACGACGCACTCATCGCGGTGGACGCCGCCGGGTGCGGTGCGGCGCTGAAGGAGTACGACAGACTCCTCGCCGGTGACCCCCTGGCGCCCGACGGGCGGCGCGTCGCCGCTCGGGTGCGCGACGTGAGCGAGCTGCTCGCCGAGCGCGGTCCGCGCGGGGGAGCCCCACTCACTCTCAAGGTGGCGTACGATCCCCCGTGTCATCTGGTTCACGCGCAGGGGATCGCGAGCGAGCCCGAGCGATTGTTGGACGCCGTCCCCGGGCTGGAGCGGGTACAGCACACCGGCGCCGAGCTCTGCTGCGGCAGCGCGGGAAGCTACTCGCTGGCGCAGCCGGGGCTGTCGCGCCAGGTGCTCGCCCACAAGGTCGAGGCCATCCGGCGCGCGCAACCCGACGTGGTGGCAACGGGAAATCCGGGGTGCGCGATGCAGATCGGCGCCGGGCTGCTGGCCGCCGGCGAGCGCACCCCCGTGGTGCACCCGGTGGAGCTGTTAGACTGGTCCTATCGCAGCGCGGGGTACTATGACGCATGACGCGCTGGGCCGGCAGGCGGCCACCGCGGTGTTCGTGATCGGGCCGGGCGTGCTGCCGAGCGCCCACGCGGACGCCGTGGTGGACGGCGGCGCCGTGGCGGAGGCCGACCTGGCGGTGATCGGCATGACCGGTCCGGGCGCGTTGCAGTGCATGCAGGGCCTGCTCACCAACGACCTGGAGGCGTGCGGCAAGCTGGGCTTTGTGTACGGCGCCGTCCTCACGCCGAAGGGCATGATCACCAGCGACATGTGGGTGGCGCGAGAGGACGGGGACCTCACCGTGTTCGCGCCCGCCGTGTCCAGGGAGTCGCTGAAGCAGCAGTTCGGGCGCCTGCTGCCGCCGCGCCTCGCCCGCACCGAGGACCTGACCGAGAAGGTGTCGGTGCTGCGCCTCGTCGGGCCGGCGGCATCGCACCAGGCGGAGCGGGCGGGGCTGGTGGTCCCGGAAGCGGGGCGCATGGCCACGGGCACGCTGGACGACGCCGGCTACGTCACGGCGGCGCCGAGCTTGGGGCTCCCATTCGCGCTCCAGCTCACGTGCAAGCGCAGTGACACGGGGGCGTTCTTCGAAGCGCTGGAGCGCGCCGGCGTGCTCCCCGTCGACGCCACCGCACTGGAGCTGGCACGCGTGCTTGCGGGATGGCCGCGCCTCGCGGCGGAGATCGGAGAGCGGACCCTGCCGCAGGAGGTGCGGTACGACGAGATCGACGGGGTGTCGTACACGAAGGGCTGCTACACCGGCCAGGAGACCGTCGCCCGGCTCCACTTCCGGGGCCACGCCAACTGGAAGCTCGCCGGGCTGCAGTTCGACGAGGACCCCGACCTAGATACCTCAGACATCATCCACCAGGGCAAGACAGTCGGACGCGTGAGCAGCGCGGCGTGGCTCGAGCGCTGGGGCCAGTACGCCGGCCTCGCCATCCTGCGTCACGAAGTGGAGGCCGGCGAGGTGGTCGTCGCCTGCGGCGCCGCCGCCCGAACTCTCGATCTCCCGTTCTCGCTCGAACAGTGAAGGCCTGGCGCGGGCTCGGACCCGGCGTCGTCGTGACTGCGGCGTTCATCGGCCCCGGTACAGTCACGACGGCCACCCTGGCGGGCGCGCACTTCGGGATGACGCTGCTGTGGGCCCTCCTGTTCGCCACGGTGGCCACCATCGTGCTGCAGGAGATGAGCGCACGCCTCGGGCTCGCCACGGGGGCGGGCTTGGGTCAGGCGCTGCGGGCGACGCGGGGACCGCCGTGGTTGGGTGTGAGCCTCGCGGTGCTCGCCGGCACCGCCGTGGTGAGCGGTGCGGCGGCGTACGAGGCGGGAAACCTCACGGGCGCCGGGCTGGGCCTGGAGTCGGTGACGGGGCTGTCGCTCAGGACATGGGTGGGGATCGGCGCCGTGCTGGCCGGGCTGCTGCTGTGGACCGGGCGCTACCGCATAGTGGAGCGGGTGTTGGCGGCCTGCGTCGCCGTGATGGGGCTCGTGTTCCTCGCGACGGCGATCATGGTGGCGCCGCACCTCGGGACGCTGCTACAGGGCGTCTTCGTGCCACGCCTTCCGACCGGCGCCGAGTTCACCGCCCTCGCCCTAATCGGCACGACGATCGTGCCGTACAACCTCTTCCTGCACGCCGCCGCCGTGCGGGAGCGCTGGTCCGATCCCACCGATCTGCCGGCGGTGCGGCTGGACCTGCTGGTCGCCATCGGGTTGGGAGGCATCGTCTCGAGCGCGATCGTGGTGACGGCCGCGGCAGCCCTGGACGGCACGCAGGTACGCTCAGCGGGAGACATGGCGCAGCAGCTCGAGCCGCTCCTGGGACCGTGGGCGAGCCACGCCTTCGCCATGGGATACGCGGCCGCCGGCGTCTCGTCGGCGATCACCGCGCCGCTCGCCGCCGCCTACACCGTGCTGGACGTACTCGGCCGGGGACGCGACGTGCGCGCGCCCCTGCCCCGCGCGGTGTGGCTCGGCTGCGTGGCGTTCGGCGCCCTGGCGGCACTTGCGAGCGTCAGACCGGTGCCGCTCATCTTCCTCGCCCAGGTCGTGAACGGCCTGGCGCTGCCCGTGGTGGCGCTCGTGCTCCTCATCGCCATGAACGACCGCTCCCGCCTCGGACCCCACGTGAACACCTGGCGCGGGAACGTCGTGGGGGCCGTGGTAGTGCTGCTCTGTGCGGTGCTCGGTCTCCGCGCAGTCGTGCTCGCCCTGTGAGGGTCCTCGTCACCGGTGGCACGGGGCTCGTGGGGAGCCACGCCATCGAGCGACTGACGCGCGAGGGACACCAGGTGCGCGCCATGGTGCGGAGCAGCGACGGCAGGACCTTCGTGGAGCGCCTCGGCGCCGAGGGCTTCCTCGGGTCGGTCGAGCAGCCGCAGAGCTGGGAGGCGGCCGGGGGGTGCGACGCGATCGTGCATGCCGCCGCCATCGTGGTGGAACCCAGCGGCTGGGAGCGCTACCGCGCGGTGAACGTGGATGCGACACGGCTCGCCGTCGAGGCGGCGGCACGCCACCGCGCCCGGCTGGCGCACATCTCGTCCGTCGCCGTGTACGGCCGTCAGCCGGAGGCCGGGCCCGGTGCACGCCTGACGGAGGATGCCCCATTCCAGCCGATCAGAGAGCGCGATTACTACGCACGCTCCAAACGGCTGGCCGAGGAGATCCTGTGGCGCCGCGCCCAGGAGCTCGGGGTCTCGGCGGTGGCGCTGCGGCCGTGCGTCATCTACGGGGAGCGGGACCGCATCTTCGTGGCGCGCCTGATTCGGTTCCTGCAACGCGGCTTCGTTCCGCTCGTGGGCGCGGGAGGCAACGACCTCGCCGTGGTTTACGCGGGCAACGTGGTGGAGGCGGCGCTCGCCGCGTTGGCGCGCCCCGAGGTACGGGGCGCATTCAACATCACGAACGATGGCGGGCTGAGCCAACGGGAGTTCTTCGAGACCATTGGCGCGGCGATCGGGCGCCGTCCGCGCTTCGTGCGGTTGCCGCTCGGAGTCGCGGTCGCGCTAGGTGCGCTGGCACACCTCCCGCCCCGCCTGCTCAGCCCGCGGCGCTATGCCCCGAGCCCGGCCTCGGGGGTGCGGTTCATGGCACGCGATAACCCCTACACCTCGGAGAAGGCCGAACGCGAGCTGGGGTGGCGGCCCTCAACACCTCCCCGCGAGGCGCTGCGGCGGACGGTACGGTGGTTCGTGGCGCAGCAGTGAGCCGCGGGCACGATTCGAGCAAGACCCACAGACACAGAAGGACGGTGTGACATGAAGGACGCGAGCCTGCCCAAGGGAATAAGCGTCGTCGTTATCCAGGGTTCGGTGCGGCCTGGCAACAACACGGCCAAGGCGCTCGGGTTGGTTGTGGACGAGCTCGGGAAGCACCCGCACGTGCGCTGTGACGTCATCGACCCGGGCGAACTGCAACTTGCCTTCCCAGGCAAGGGCGACGGAAGCGGTGACGCGGCGGAACTCGAGCGGCGGGTACGCGGGGCGACCGGAGTGATTCTCTCCACTCCGGAGTATCACGGCAGCTTCAGCAGTGTGCTGAAGCTGGTGTTGGAGAACCTCGGCTTCCCCTCGGCACTCGCCGGCAAGCCTGTGGCGCTGCTCGGCGTGGCGGCGGGTCAGATCGGGGCCATCAAGTCGCTGGAGCAGCTGCGCAGCGTCTGCTCCCACGTGGGCGCCATCGTGCTACCCGGACCGGTGTCGGTCGCGCAGGTGCGGAGTGTGTTCGACGCGGAGGGGCGCTGCACCGACGCCAAGATCGAGGCACGTATTCGCGGCGTGGCGACCACACTGGTCGACTACATCGAGCGGGCGGTCTGTCCCGCGATCGCGCTGGAGAACATGGTGCGTGAGTAGAAGAGCCCCGGCTCTCGTCAATCCACCAGCGAAGTATCGGGAGGGCCGTCGGGCGTGCCGATGTCCAGCACCACCTTCCACTCGCCGCCCTGCCGCTTCCAGATCGTCACGTACGTGCCGCGCCCGCTGATCGCCTCGCCGGCAGCACCTCTGCGCTGCATCAGATAGCGCCCCCGCGTATAGCCCAGGTCGCGGGCCGCGGACACGTCGCCGTCCACCGGCTCCCACGTGAGGGAGTAGTTCGTGTCCGCGAATGTCGGCGTCATCAGCGCCCGAATCGAGTCGTGCCCCGTGACCACGGCTCCCGCGATGACCATGGAGCCGTCCTCCGCGAAGTACTCCACCCAGCCGTCCACGCCGCGCTCCTGGGTGGCATCGGAGAAGGCGCGATCCGTATCGGCCAGCTCCTGCCGATCATGCTCCAACCGCACGCCCACGTTGCACGCGACGACCAACGCGGCACTTACCATCACGAGCCAGGTTCTCATGGATGCGCTCCTTGCCGACTGGCGCCGGCGGTGGTAATTCCTCTAGAATTCGTCCCATTGGATCGACGGCCGGACAACCATCGCCCACAGGTATCGTGATGTACCGACTCGTTCTCGCAATCGCAATCGCCATGACCGTTCCGTCCTCAATGGCAGCCCAGTACGCAGCCATCGACGCCGCCGTGGAGCGGGTGCTGCCCGAGATCACCGACATCCGGCACCATCTCCACCAGCACCCCGAGCTCGGCAACCGTGAATTCGAGACCGCCAAGCTGGTCGCGGAGTACCTGCGCAACCTGGGCTTCGACGAGGTGCAGACGGGCGTCGCCCACACCGGCGTCGTGGGCGTTCTCGAGGGCGGCAGGCCTGGCCCGGTCGTCGCGCTGCGCGCCGACCTGGACGCCCTTCCCGTCACGGAGGACACGCCGTATCCCTGGAAGTCCACGGTCCGCGCGACCTACCTCGGCCAGGACGTGGGCGTCAGCCACGCCTGCGGACACGACATCCACACCGCCGTGCAGCTGGGCGTCGCCAACATACTCGCTGCGTTGCGCGACGAGCTGCCGGGCACGGTGAAGTTCATCTTCCAGCCCGCCGAGGAAGGTCCGCCGCCGGGCGAGGAGGGCGGCGCTGCGCTGATGCTAGAGGAGGGTGTGCTGGACGATCCCCACCCCGAGGCGATCTTCGGGCTGCACACCAAGTGGAACATGCCGGTGGGCGTAGTAGGCTACACGCCGGGACCGGCACTCGCCGCCGCCGACCAGTTCTCGATCGTGATTCGCGGCACGGGCGCGCACGGCGCCTCGCCCCACCTGAGCGCCGACCCGATCGTGATGGCGGGACAGGCGGTGACGATGCTGCAGACCATTCGCTCGCGCAACATGGATCCCATGGAGCCCGGCGTGGTGACCATCGGGCTGGTGCGCGGCGGCACCAGGTGGAACATCATCCCCGAGGAAGTGGAGCTGCACGGCACCGCACGGACGTACAGCAAGGAGGTGCAGGACCTGGTGGAGCGGCGCATGCACGAGATCCTGGCCGGGATCACGGCGGCGGGCGGTGGCAGCTACGAGCTGGACTACGATAGAGGTTATCCGGTCACCATCAACGACGTGCAGCTCTCCGATCAGGTGGCGCCGACGCTCGCACGGGCCGTGGGTGAGGAGAACGTGCGGGTGCTGCAGCCGGCCACGGTGGCCGAAGACTTCTCCTACTTCGCGAACGAGATCCCGGGGTTCTACTACCGGCTCGGCACCCTCAAGCCCGGCACCACTTCGGGCAACCACCACACGCCGACGTTCCAGGCGGACGATGGCGCGCTCCCCGTGGGGATGCGGGCCATGGCGTATCTGGTGTGGGATTATCTGGCGGGAGGGCGGTAAGGCGGTGGTGCCCGCCTCGGCGTCACGTCCTAGGGTCCACCCTCCGGCTGCTGCGGCGGGCACGCCGCCCGCTGCAGGAGCCACTCGGTACCGTCGGTCCCCGCCCCGTTGTCCGCACGGGCGTGGAGCTCATCGGGGGGAGCCAGCCAGTAGATGATCCGCTTGGGGAACTCGTTGGCCGGATTCTCGAAGACCGCCATCTGCTCGACCATTTGCGTGAGCATGAACGCTCTGGGCGCCATCACCCCGCTGGGATAGGGAACCAGTGCCACGGTGCCGTTCGGATCTCGGCGGATCACCGTCAGCTCGTACTGGATCGTCTCACGCCCGAGCATGTACCGGGTCGTGCCGAGCATGAAGTTCAGTGACGGCGTCGTATAGTGCTCCTCGATCGTGCCCTCGACGCTGTCCTGCACGAAGGAGCCGTGCCAGCAGCCACTCATGAACCCCAGCTCCTCGAGGTCCACCTGCGGCGGCTGAGCCTGTTGCTCCTCCTGCTGTGCGGCAGCAGGCGCCGCGGCGCCGCCGAGCACAGCGAGCCACACCGCGCCGATGAGTATGTGACGCATCATAGCAATCCTCCGACCCACTGAATGCTCGCAGCCACCATTACCCAAAGTAGTCCGGCTCGTTCCCCGGCCTCCACTTGA